>ENA-UOXR01001852-UOXR01001852.1-bioreactor-metagenome-genome-assembly--contig:-NODE-1852-length-20925-cov-7.686488_pt1 | contig 20925 bp, 15 predicted proteins | sample MGYA00238164_ERZ764825 | MGnify/ENA primary metagenome ERZ764825 (study PRJEB28920, sample SAMN05720171) | bioreactor metagenome | isolation source: Anaerobic biogas reactor | place: USA:Washington...
CTCGACAGCGTCAAGATCCGTTCCGTGCTGACCTGCGAGTCGCGCCGCGGCATCTGCGCGAAGTGCTACGGCCGCAATCTGGCCAGCGGCCGCACCGCGGTTCTCGGCGAAGCCACGGGCATCATCGCCGCCCAGTCCATCGGCGAACCCGGCACGCAGCTGACGATGCGGACGTTCCACATCGGCGGCACGGCCAGCAGCACCTTCAAGCAGCCGGAAATCGCCGTCAAGCACGACGGCGTGATCAGGTACGAGGAGCTGTATTCGGTGCCGGGCCCCGACGGCAACCACATCGTCCTGAACAAGAGCGGCATGCTCGGGCTGTACGACAAGGACGGCCGCGAACTCGAACGCTACACGGTGCCTCTCGGCAGCGTGCTGCCCGTTCTGGACGGCGGCGCCGTCAAGAAGGGCGATTCCGTCGCCAAGTGGGATCCCTACAACGTCCCGATTCTCAGCGAATACGCGGGCCTCGTGGATACGCGCGACTTCATTGTCGGCGTGACGGTCCGCAAGGAGATTGACGAAGCCACGGGCATGGAGGATCTGGTCATCCTGGAGCACCGGGATGAAATCCACCCGCAGATCCTGATCAAGGATCCGAGCGATCGCAAGAACGTGCTGGCCACCTACACGATGCCGGCCGGCGCCCATGTGGTGGTGGACAAGGGGGCCACCGTCACCGCCGGTTCGGTCATCGCCAAGACCCCGCGCAAGCAGGCCCGCACCAAGGACATCACGGGCGGCCTGCCGCGCGTGGCGGAACTGTTCGAGGCCCGCAAGCCCAAGGATGCCGCCGAGATCGCCAAGATCGACGGCCTCGTGGAAATGGGCGGCAGCGCCCGCGGCCGCCGCAAGCTGCTGGTTCGCGATCCCATCACCGACGATGTGGAAGAGCATCTGATTCCGCTCAACAAGCATGTCGTGGTGTACGCGGGCGACCGCGTGAAGAAGGGCCAGCCGCTGACGGAAGGGCCGGTGGTGCCGCAGGAAATTCTGGAGGTCTGCGGACCTCAGGAACTGCAGGAGTACCTGGTCAACGAAGTGCAGGAGGTGTACCGCCTCCAGGGCGTGGAAATCAACGACAAGCACATCGAGATCATCGTGCGCCAGATGCTCCGCAAGGTCCGGATCACCGAACCCGGCGACACCGGATTCCTCTGGGGCGAGCAGGTCGAGAAGCAGACCTTCCTCGAGGTCAACCGCAAGGTGGCCGAAGAGGGCCGCAAGCCCGCCGAGGCGTCGCCGCTGCTGCTGGGCATCACCAAGGCCTCGCTCGAGACGGAAAGCTTCATTTCCGCCGCGTCCTTCCAGGACACGACGCGCGTGCTGACCGATGCCGCGACGTTGGCCCGGCAGGACAACCTGCACGGCTTCAAGGAAAACGTCATCATGGGCCACGTGATCCCGGCCGGCACCGGGTTCTCGATGTACCGCAACATCAAGCTTGTTCCCCTGGCGGAACCGATTTCCGCCGAGGAACTGCTGGGCGACCAGCTGGCCACGGTGCCCGGGACGGAATACTCCGAGGGCTGACTCCGGTAATCCATCCCGCCCCGCAACGGCCCGGCATCCGCCGGGCCGTTTTCTGTTTCGACCCGGGGCGAACCGGGCGGCCGGTGCCTGTCGGACATCGGCCGGAAGGGGCCGGGCACTCATTATGGTTGTTATAACAAGCATACTATGGATGTTATAAAAACCATACTGGCCGCATAGGGGAGGGAAACGGAAGCGGCGGGCCGGGTGCCGGAGGGAACGGAATGTCCGGGGCCGGGCCGGGCGGAAAGCCGACGGGAGGGAGCTTTGCAATCCGTCACGGGTTTGAGATAGTCGGGTCATGAGCTCGTTTCTATCGGCGGTGATGATTCTCTGGATTTTCGGGATGGTGATTTATCTCACCAAGGACATGTAGGGGGAGGCGTTCCGTGTCGGCGGGGATTGCTCGGATCATTACGGACCTGGCGCTGGACCGGGAGTTCGATTACCGCATCCCGGAGGAATGGCGGGGGAAGATCTGCATCGGCAGCGTGGTGCGCATTCCCTTCGGCCGCCGCCGGGCGCGGGGATTCGTGACGGCGCTGCCGGAGAGGTCGGCCTACCCGGAATTGAAGTCCATTGAGGGGCTGGTGGATGTGCCGCCGCTGTTTGATGCCGCCATGCTGCGGCTGGCGCGGTGGATGGCGGATTACTATGCGGCGCCGTTCGAGCAGGCCATCGCGGCGCTGCTGCCGGCGGCCGTGCGGCGGGAGGGGGCGAAGCACAAGGAGCAGAGGGTGGCGCGGCGGGCGGAGGGGGCGCGGCCGACGAAAGTGGATGAGGCGGTGCTGGCGAAGAGGAGCCCGAAGCAGGCGGCGGCATGGGCGCTGCTGACGCAGCGCGGGGAGTGCACGGCGGCGGCGCTCGAGGCGGAAACCGGGGTCACCCTGGCGGGGCTGCGCAGCCTGGAGAAGAAGGGCTGGCTGGTGCTGGAGAAGGGGGTGATCCGGCGCAATCCGCATGACCGCATGACGGTGCTGCCGACGGTGGCGCCGCCGCTGATGGCGGAGCAGGCGTCGGCGCTGGCGGCTGTCCGGGAGGAGATGACGGCGGCGAAACCGGGGGTGGTGCTGCTGCACGGGGTGACCGGCAGCGGCAAGACGGAGGTCTATCTGGCGGCGATCCAGTCGGCGCTCGAGGCGGGCCAAGGCGCCATTGCGCTGGTGCCGGAGATTTCGCTGACGCCGCAGGCGATGGAACGGTTCCGGGGGCGCTTCGGGGAAACGGTGGCGGTGCTGCACAGCCATCTGTCGGACGGGGAGCGGCACGACGAATGGAAGCGGATCGCGGAAGGGCGGGCGCGGGTGGTGGTGGGGGCGCGCAGCGCGCTGTTCGCCCCGGTGCGCCCGCTGGGGCTGGTGGTGGTGGACGAAGAGCACGAACCGGCCTACAAGCAGGACGAATCGCCCCGCTACAACGCCCGGGACGTGGCGGTGATGCGCGGCCGTCTGGAGGGCTGCGCGGTCGTTCTGGGCAGCGCCACGCCGTCGCTGGAATCCTATCACAACGTGCGGCTCGGCAAGTACCGGCTGGTGCGGATGCTCGACCGGGTGGACCGACGCCTGATGCCGGCGGTGCGCGTGGTGGACATGCGTGTGGAAACCGAAAAGGCCGGCGTGCCGCATCTGCTGTCGCAGGACCTGATCGAAGCCATCCGGCTGCGGCTGGACCGGGCGGAGCAGACGCTGCTGTTTCTGAACCGGCGGGGATACGCCACCACGGTCATGTGCCCGCTTTGCGGGCACGTGGAGACCTGCCCGAACTGCAGCGTGAAGATGACCTATCACAAGAACGCCGAACAGATGCTGTGCCATATCTGCGGCGAGGTCCGCGCCGTGCCGGCGCGGTGCGGGAATCCGGCCTGCGGCGCGCCGAACATCAAGATGAGCGGGGTGGGCACCCAGCGGGTGGAGGCGGCGGTGCGGAAGATTTTTCCGCGGGCGCGGGTGGAGCGGATGGATTCGGACACGACCGGGGCGAAGGACGCCCATGCCGAAATTCTCGGCCGCTTCCGTCGCGGCGACATGGACATCCTGGTCGGCACGCAGATGATAGCCAAAGGGCTGGATTTTCCCAACGTGACCCTGGTGGGGGTGGTGCTGGCGGACCTGAGTTTGCAGATGCCGGATTTCCGGGCGGCGGAGCGGACGTTCCAGCTGCTGACGCAGGTGGCGGGCCGGGCGGGGCGCGGGGATGTGCCGGGCGAGGTGCTGGTGCAGACCTATGCGCCGTTTCATCCGGCGGTGCAGTCGTCGCGGAACGCGGATTTCGACACGTTTTTCGACCAGGAGATCGAACTGCGGCGGGAGCTGGGGTATCCGCCCTTCACCCGCCTGGCCACGGTGCTGTTCCGGGGAAAGGAAGAACAGGCGGTGGACGCCTGTTCCCGGGAGGTGGCGGAGAAGCTGAAGGCGGTCCTGCCCGAAACCGTGCGGCTGACGGGGCCGGCGCCGGCGCCGCTGGCCAAGGCCAAGGGGTTTCACCGCGCCCAGTTCATGCTGCGGTCCGCCGCCGCCCGCGACTATGTGCCGAAACTGCGGGAGCTTCTCAAGACCTGCAAGCCGCCCAAGGGCGTCACCATCGCCGTGAACGTGGATGCCCTGTCGCTGATGTAGGGTCGAGCCTGAAAAAAACGGAAAATAACGGATGGCGCTTTTCGCTGACAGGGCGGGCGGAGAGGGGTAGGATGGCAGGGCACAGGAAAAGGAGTGGCGCATGACTGATTTTGAAAAGCTGGGCGTGTTTTACCTGGGGCGGGTGCGGGAACCGGATGCGCCGGAGGCGGCGACCGCGGAGCCGCTGCTGTACGATGCGAAGGATTTGACGACGCACGCGGTCTGCGTGGGCATGACCGGGTCGGGCAAGACGGGCCTGGGGATCGGGCTGATCGAAGAGGCGGCCCTGGACGGGATACCGTCGTTGATCATTGATCCGAAGGGGGACATGGGCAATCTGCTGCTGACGTTCCCGGAGCTGGCGGCGGGGGATTTCCTGCCCTACGTGGATGCAGGGGAGGCGGCGCGAAAGCAGCTGGCGCCGGAGGCGTTTGCGGAAAAAACCGCGGCCGCGTGGTCCCAGGGGCTGGAATCGTGGGGTCAGGACGGCGCGCGCATCGCCCGCCTGAAGGCGGCGGCGGATTTCGCCATTTACACGCCGGGCTCGCTGACCGGCCTGCCGCTGTCCATCCTGTCCTCGCTGGATGCGCCGCCGCCGGGATTTGCCGACGACGCGGCGGCGATGCGCGACCGCGTGTCCGCCGCCGTCTCGGGTCTGCTGGCGCTGGCGGGGGTGGAGGCGGATCCCATCCAGTCGCGGGAGCATATCCTGCTGGCCAATCTGGTGGACCGCGAATGGCGCGCGGGGCGGAACCTGGACCTGGGCACGCTGATCCATGCCATTCAGGAGCCGGGGCTGGACAAGATCGGCATCCTGCCGCTGGAGTCGTTTTTCCCTTCCAAGGACCGGTTCGGGCTGGCGATGCGGCTGAACAATCTGGCGGCGTCGCCGGGGTTTTCGGCTTGGACGGAAGGCGAGCCGCTGGACGTGCAGCGCCTGCTGTACACGGCGGAAGGCCGGCCGCGCGTATCCATCCTGTCCATCGCGCACCTGTCGGACGCCGAGCGGATGTTCTTCGTGACGGTGCTGCTGAACGAAGTGCTGGCGTGGACGCGGCGGCAGACGGGCACGTCCACGCTGCGCGCGCTGCTGTACATGGATGAAATCTTCGGCTATTTCCCGCCGACGGCGAATCCGCCGAGCAAGCCGCCGATGCTGACGCTGCTGAAGCAGGCGCGCGCGTTCGGCCTGGGGATCGTGTTGTCCACGCAGAATCCGGTGGACCTGGATTACCGGGGGCTGTCGAACACGGGCACCTGGTTCATCGGGCGCCTGCAGACCGAGCGCGACAAGATGCGGGTGATCGAAGGGCTGACGGGCGCGGCGGCGGGGGAGGGGCTGGACCGCGGGACACTGGACCGGCTGATGGCGAACCTGGGCAGCCGGGTGTTTCTGATGCGCAACGTGCACGAGGACGTCCCGGTGCTGTTCGAGACGCGCTGGTGCCTGTCCTATCTGCGCGGGCCGCTGTCGCCCGCGCAGGTGGGCGGCCTGATGGCCGGCCGCCGGGAGGCCGCGCCCGCCGCGGAAACGCTGTCCGCGCCGAAGGGAATCCAGGCCGGGACCAAGATGGTGGTGCCCGCGTCGATTCCGCAGGTCTATCTGCGTCCGCACGGTCACGCGGGCGGGGAGGGCATTGTGTACCGTCCGGCCCTGCTGGCGACGGCCCGGCTGCATTTCGCCGATGCGCGCAAGGGGCTGGACGAATGGCAGACGGTGCGCCGGCTGGTGCCGGTGAACGATGCGGGCGAGCCGGACTGGGGGGCGTCGCGCCCGGCGCCGGAGGCCGAGGATGCGCAGGCGCTTCCGCAGGCGGTCCATGCCGAGGTGCCGGCGGCGCTGGCCGACGCCAAGCGCCACGCCCAGTTGGAAAAAGACGCCAAGAGCTGGCTGCTTGAGCAGTTTGCCCTGGAGCTGCTGGTGCTGCCCGCGCACAAGCTGCGGGGGCATCCGGGCGAGTCGGAAGGCGAGTTCCGGATCCGGGCGGGGCAGGTGCTGCGCGAAAAGCGCGAAGAGGCCCTCGAGGCCATGCGCAAGAAATACGCCGCCAAGCTGACGGCGCTGTCGAACCGCGAACGCCGGGCGGAGGCCAAGGTGGAAAACGAGAAAGCGCAGCTGTCGCGCCAGCGCACGGGCACCTGGATCCGCTTCGGCACCGCGGCGCTGTCCGTTCTGATGGGGCGCAAGGCGGGCGGGCTGGGACGCGCCGCCACGGGCATCGGCTCCATGAGCCGCACGGGCAAGGAGAAGCTCGATGTGCGGCAGGCGGAAGAGGCCCTTGACGCGGTGCAGCGGCAGCGGGCCGACCTGGAAGCCGAAGCCGAGCAGGAAACCGCCCGCGTCGCCGCGGAGTACGATCCGCAGAACTGGACATTCGAGAAGGAAAGCATCCGCCCCCGGTCGTCGGACACGGACGTGAAGCAGCTGGCGCTGGCGTGGATTCCGTTTGCCCCGGATTCGTTCGGCGCGCTGCGCCCGGCCATCGAGATCTGAGCGGCGGAAACGGCCGGTGGCCGGGCGGGGCCGCCGGAGAAATGGACGGGAGGGGATTCGAACCCCTACGGATTGCTCCACCAGCTCCTAAGGCTGGCGCGTCTGCCAGTTTCGCCACCCGTCCGGAATGCGGCCCATTAGACGAATCCGGCCGGGGAATGGCAAGCGCAATGGGGGCAATGGGGCCGGGGCCTGTTTTGGGGTTTGTCCAACGGCGGCGGGGAGTGGTAGGATGCGGGTTTCAGTGGAGGCCAGGTCTATGGGAACGGTATACGAAGCCAAGGACATCCTGAACATACTGCCGCACCGCCATCCGTTCTTGCTGGTGGACCGCATTGTGGAGTGCAACGACAAGGACTGGATCGTCGGCATCAAGAGCGTGGCGGCGAACGAGCCCTGTTTTCAGGGGCATTTTCCGGGTCTGCCGGTTTTTCCGGGGGTGCTGCAGCTCGAGGCCATGGCGCAGACGGCGGGGATTCTGCTGAACAAGCTGCTGGGGAGCGAGGGCAAGGTGGCGTTTTATCTGGGGGTGGACAAGGCGAAATTCCGCCGCACGGTGGTGCCCGGCGACCAGCTGCGGATTGAAATCCGGTTTCTGAAGATGCGGCTGGGGATGGCCCGGGTGTCGGGCCGTGCGCTGGTGGACGGCGAAGTGGCCTGCGAGGCGGAAATGCTGTTTGGCGGGGGGGGGCGCTAGCCGTGGGCGTTTCGATTCATCCGCTGGCGGTGGTGCAGCCCGGCGCGGAGTTGGGAGAAGGCGTGTCCGTCGGGCCGTTCTGCACGGTGGGGGAGCATGTCCGGCTGGGCGATGGCGTGGTGTTGCGGTCGCATGTGAACGTGGAAGGCCACACCACCCTGGGGTCGGGCTGCGAGGTCTGGCCGTTCGCCAGCGTGGGGGGCAAAACCCAGGATCTGAAGTATAAAGGCGGGGCGCCGCGTCTCGTCGTGGGCGAAAACACCGTCATCCGCGAATGCGCCACGCTGAGCTGCGCGACCTTCGACGGCGGCGAGACGCGCGTCGGCTCGAAGTGCCTGATCATGGCCTACTGCCATGTGGCGCATGATTGCCTCGTGGGCGACCGCGTCATCATGGCCAACGCCGCGACGCTGGCGGGGCATGTCGTGGTGGAGGACGACGCGATCATCGGCGGACTGACGGGGATTCACCAGTTTGTGCGCATCGGGCGGATGAGCATCCTGGGCGGCGCGACCAAGGCGGTCAAGGATGTCCCGCCGTACATGACGGCGGACGGCGATCCGCTGAAAGTGTACGGCCCGAACAAGGTGGGCCTGGAGCGCCACGGCGTTTCGCCGGAGACCCAGCAGACCCTGAAGCAGGCCTATCGCATCGTGTTTCGAAGCGGCCTCACGACCGCGCAGGCGCTGGAGCGCATCGCGGCGGACCTGCCGTCCCTGCCCGAAGTGCAGATCTTCGCGGATTTCATCCGGTCCAGCGAGCGGGGGATTGCGCGATGAACCTCCGCGGGCGGGTGCAAGGAGCGGTGCGCGGGTGGGCGGCGGTTTTCTGCGGGGCGGTCCTGTCCCTGGGGACGGCGCGCGCGGCGGAGCCGGAGCCGTCCGGGCGCAGCGTCCAGTTCAATTTCGTGCAGGCGGACATCCACACGGTGACCAAAATCGTGGGAGCCGCCACCGGCAAGACCTTCATTGTGCCCGAAGACGTCACGGGCAAGGTGACGATCCTGACGCAGGGGCCGGTGCCGGCGGAGGAGGTGTATCCGCTGTTCCTGAGCATGCTGGAAGGCAGCGGCTACACGGTGGCGGAGCGCGGGGGCGTCCATCGCGTGGTCCGGCTGCCGGGCGCGCCGGCGCTGCCGGCGGGGAGCGGAACCGGCGGCGGGCTGGTGACGAAGATCATCCCGGTGCGCAACGTCAATGCGGCGGAGGTCAAGAAGAGCTTCGAGCCGCTGGTGCGCGGGGGCAAGGAGGGGGCGCTGGAGGTGTTCCTGCCGGGCAACCACCTGATCGTGACCGACACGGCGGCCAACATCGAGCGGCTGGAGAAGCTGGTGGCCGAGCTGGACCAGCCCGGGGCCGGCAGCACGGTCGAGGTGATCGAGCTCCGCCACGCCAGCGCCGAGGAGGTGGCCAAGCAGTTGCGCGCCACGTTCGGCGCCACCGACACCGCGGTCAACAAGGTGCACCGCCACTTTCAGCAGGTGGCCGGGGGCACGGGTTCGCTGCCGACAGACTTCACCGTGGTGGAGGCGCCGGAGGCCAACAGCCTGATCCTGGTGGGCATGCCTTCCCAGATCGCCGAGACCCGCCGGATCATCGAAAAGATGGACGTGGAAAGTCCGCACGGCTTCGGGCGGCTGAACGCCATTTTCCTGAAGTACCTGTCGGCCGAAGAGGCGGCAAAGAGCCTGAACGCCCTGCTGGGGAAGGGAACGGAGGCGGAACCCGCCCGCCGCGGCATCGCCATCGAGCCGAGCATTCCCAACAACGCGCTGCTGGTGGATGCCTCGGCCCAGGATTTCGAGTATGTGCGGCGGCTGGTGGAGCGGCTGGACGTCGTTCCGCAGCAGGTGCTCGTCGAAGTGCTCATCGCTGAAGTGAACCTCGAGGAAGGCCTCGATCTCGGCGTGGAATGGTTCGGCATTGACACGCCCGAAGGCAGCGAAACCGGCGGCTTCGGCCGCACCCGCTACGGCGACAGCGATTCGATGATGAGCCTGCTGACCGAAGGGGCCTTCCCGCAGGGTCTGGCGCTGGGCGTCATCAGCGGCACGTTTACCGGGCCGGACGGCACGGAATACAGCCAGATTCCCCTCTACCTGAAGGCGGTGGCCGGCAACCGCGACCTCAAGATCCTGTCGAACATCCCGCTCTGGGCCCAAAACAACCTCGAGGCGTCCGTCAGCGTCGTCGAGAACATCCCCATCCTGAAGTCGTCGGTCGAGGGGTCGGGATCGGACCGCGATTTCATCCAGAACATCGAACGGCTGGACGTGGGCATCAAGCTGAAGCTGACGCCGCAGGTGAATCCCGACCGGGAAATCCGGCTGGAGCTCAATCCCAGCATCGAGTCGGTGGTGGAGGAGAGCAGCGAGGCGCTGCGCTACACGCCGACGATCGCCAAGCGCGAGGTGCAGACGACGGTGACGATTCCCGACCGCGCCACGGTCATTCTCAGCGGCCTGATCCGCGAGGACACCTCCAAACTGACGACCAAGGTGCCGCTGCTGGGCGACCTGCCGCTGCTGGGGTGGCTGTTTCGTTCCACCAGCGATGTCAAAAAGCGAACCAACCTGCTGATTTTCGTGACGCCGCGCATCGTGACCGACATGCAGATGGCGGAGAAGGAAAAGGCGCGCCTGGAGCGCGCGGCCAGCCTGCAGGGGGCCCGGGAGGCGCTGGACGAGCCGTCGCCGGCCGCGGAGGCCCAGCGGCAGCGAGAGGCGGACGAAAAGGCCCGCCGCGACGCCAAGAAGAAATCGAAGGCGGACCGCCGGAAATGAGCGGAGCTCTGCCAGGCATTCCGTCGCTGGACCGCATCGAGGAAGAGTGGCTGGATCCGGAGCTGATCGAGCCCGTCCCGGTGGACTGGGTTCGCCGCCGCGTGCTGCTGCCGATCCGCCGCGACGGCCGGGTGGTGCTGGCCGGTTCGCCGGACACCCCCTTGCAGGCCTATGAAGACCTGGCCCTGCTGCTGGGCGTGGAGGCCGACTGGGTGTCGGCGCCCGCGCCCGAAATCCAGCGGGCGATCGACCGCTGCTATTTCCGGCGGGCGGGCGCGCCCGCCCCGGCCGCGCCCGATGCCGCCGGGGAAGACCTGGCCCCGCGCCGCGAAACCGACGATCTGCTGGCGGGCAGCGCCGACGCGCCCGTGGCCCACTACGTGAATCTGATCCTGCTGGAAGCCGTCAAGCGCGGCGCCTCCGACATCCATATCGAGCCGTTCGCCAGCGCGCTGGCGGTGCGCTACCGGATTGACGGCCTGCTCTACGAGCAGCCCGCCCCGCCGCGCCATCTCGAAAGCGCGCTGACCGCCCGCCTGAAGGTGATGGCGCGTTTGGATCTGGCGGAAAAGCGCCTGCCGCAGGACGGCGTGGCCCGCGTCCGCGTCGGCGCGAAGGAAATCGACGTGCGCGTCTCCAGCGTGCCGGTGGCCGAGGGCGAGCGCATCGTGCTGCGCCTGCTGCACCGCGAATCCACGCGCTACACCCTCAACGAGCTGGGAATGGCCCCCGCCATGCTCGAGCGCTTCCGCGCGATCCTGCGCGAGCCCCACGGCATCGTGCTGGTGACGGGGCCGACCGGCAGCGGCAAGACCACGACGCTCTACGCCGCGCTGGGCGAACTCGACACCGCTCATCTCAACGTCCTGACCATCGAAGATCCCATTGAATACCAGCTGCCGAACATCGGGCAGATCCAGGTGCATCCGAAGATCGGGCTGACGTTCGCGCGCGGCCTGCGGCACATTCTGCGCCAGGATCCCGACGTGGTGCTGGTGGGGGAGACGCGCGACCTGGAGACGGCGGAGATCGTCGTGCGCGCCTCGCTGACGGGCCATCTGGTGTTTACGACGCTGCACACCAACGACGCGCCCGGCGCGGTGACGCGGCTGGTGGACATGGGCATTCCGCCCTATCTGCTGGCGGCCGCCGGCCGCGCGGTGCTGGCCCAGCGGCTCGTGCGCCGCCTGTGCCCCGCCTGCCGCCGCGAAGCGGCGCTGACCGGGCGCGAGGCCGACTGGCTGGGGCAGCCCGCCCTGGCCGGCCGGCCGGCCTGGACCGCGTCGCCCGACGGCTGTTCCGAGTGCCTCGGCGGCTACAAAGGCCGCACCGGCATCCATGAACTGCTGGCCGTGACCCCGGCGGTCTCGGAAGCCATCCGCTCCGCCGTGCCGTCCGCCGAACTCCGGCGGCTCGCCGCCGCCGACGGCTTCCGCGACATGCTGGCCGACGGCGCCGACAAGGTGCTCGCCGGCGTGACCTCCGTCGCCGAAGTCCTGCGGTCTGCCGGCGCGCGGCGCGACTGAACCGGATGGCCTTTCGATGACGACGTTCGAATACAAAGGCTATGATGCCGCCGGGCAGGCGCAGTCCGGGCTGATCGAAGCCGCCGACCTCAAGGATGCCCGCAAGCGGCTGGCCGCCCGCGGCATCCTGACCGAGACCGTCCGGGCCGCCGGCGGCGACGCGGCGCGCCGGGCCGCCCGGCCCGCGACCTTCCCGGCGGAAATCCGCACGATGTTCTACCGCGAACTGGCGGCGCTGCTGGGCTCGGGGGTCGCGCTGGTGCCGGCGCTGGACGCCATCCTGCAGGCTCCCGAACTGGACCAGGCGCGTTCGCGCCTGGCGGCGGTGCGCGACGCCGTGCGCGAGGGCCGTCCGCTCAGCGCGGCTCTGGCGGAAATCTCCAGCCGGGTGACGCCCTTCGAGCGCGCGGTGATCGAGGTGGGCGAGCGCACCGGCGGCATGAACGAGGCGCTCGGCCGGCTGGCCGGATTTCTCGAAGAGCAGGAAAAGCTGCGCGAACGGCTCGTGACCGCGCTGCTGTATCCGTGCATCGTGGTGGTGCTGGCCCTGGTGATCGGCGGGGGGGTGCTGGTGTTCCTGCTGCCGATGGTGCAGCGGCTCTTTGCCGAAACCAGCCTGGAGCTGCCGCTGCTGACGCGGCTGATGCTGGCGGGCGGGCGCGCGCTGGGCGCGGGGCTGCTGCTGGCGGTGGCGGGAGGCGTCGGCGGCGCGGCGTGGCTGCGCCGCCGCCTGCGCGCGGATGCCGCGCTGCGCATTCGCCTGGACCGCCGTCTCTTCGCCCTGCCGCTGCTCGGCGCGGGCTGGCGCAATCTCGCCAGCCTGCGGTTCGTCCGGGTGCTGGGGCTGCTGCTGGAGCGCGGGGTGGGGCTGATGGAAAGCGTGCCGCTGGCCGGGCGCGCCTCCGGCAGCGCCTGGCTGGCCGACTGCGCGCTGCGCGAGACCGGCGCCCTGAGCGAAGGCAAGCCGCTGGTGGACGTGATCCGGGGCATCCGCCCGCTGCATCCTTCGCTGGCGGCGTGGGTGCAGGCCGGGGAGGCCGGCGGCGATCTGCCCGGGCTGCTGGACAGCGCCGCCCAGCGCTTCCAGCAGGGCTGGGACCGCCTCGCCACCCGCGGCATGCTCGTGCTGGAAATCACCTTGACCGTGGGCATGGGACTCTTCGTCACGCTGATCGCCCTGGCCGTCCTGCTGCCGATCCTGCAGATGAACAAAGGAATCCTGCCGTGATCTGGTGGATCTACAACCTCGTCTTTCCCGTCGCGTTTGTCCTGATGCTGCCGCATTTTCTTCTGCGGATGCTGCGGCGCGGCGGCTACGCCCGCGACTTCGCCCAGCGGTTCGGCGCGTACGGGCCGGCCGAGTCCGCGCGGCTCGGCGCCCCCGGCCGCCCCGTCTGGATCCAGGCCGTCAGCGTCGGCGAACTCGCCGTTGCGCTGTCGTTCATGGACGAGCTGCGCCGCCGGGATCCGTCCGTGCGCTTCGTGCTGACCACCAACACCTCCACCGGCCATGCCTTGGCGCTGAAAAACGTCCGCGCGCCGGACGTTACGCTCTACTTTCCGCTCGACGTGCCGTGGGTCGTTCCGCGCGTGCTGCGGCGGATCCGCCCTTCGGCGGTGGTGCTGGTCGAGAACGAGATGTGGCCCAACCTGATCCGCGCCGCGCGCAAGCAGGGCATTCCGACGGTGATGATCAACGGGCGCATATCCGAGCACTCGTTCCGGGGCTACCGGAAGATCCGGTTCATCACACGCAACCTGCTGCCGCGGATCCACTGGTTCTGCGTGCAGAGCGAGGCCGATCGCGACCGCCTGCTGGCGCTGGGCGCGCCGGCCTCCCGGGTGGAAATCACCGGCAGCGCCAAGTACGACATCGCGCCGACGCCGCCGACGGCCGAGGTGCGCGCGCGGGCGGTGCTGGAGAAGATCGGGGTGTCCCCTGGCGATCCGGTGCTGGTCGGCGGCTCCACGTGGGACGGCGAGGAGGCGGCGCTGGCCGGGCTGCTGCCGGAGCTGCGCCGCCGGCATCCGCGCCTGATGCTGGTGCTGGTGCCGCGGCACGCCGAGCGGCGCGACGCCGTGCTGGCCGCGCTGCGCGAGCGCGGGCTGACGGTCATCCAGCGCAGCCGGTTTCCCGACGACGCCCCCGCGCCCGGCCAGCGCCCCGACGTCCTGCTGGTGGACACCACCGGGGAACTGCGCGGCTTCTACGCCGCCGCCGATGTCGTGTTTGTCGGCAAGAGCCTGACCCAGACCGGCGGACAGAATCCCATCGAGCCCGCCAAAGACGGCAAGCCGGTGGTCACGGGGCCGCACATGGAGAACTTCCCGGCCATCGCGCGGGATTTCACAGAGGCCGGCGCCTGGGTGCAGGCGGCCGATGCCGAAGGCCTACGGGACGCCGTGCAGCGCCTGCTGGACGATCCCGCCGAGCGCCGCCGCCTGGGCGAAGCCGCCGCCGCGCTGATCGCCCGCAAGGCCGGCGCCACCCGCCTCATGGCCGAGCGCGTCCTGGCCGCCCGCGTCGCGGACTGACCGCCGGGAAACCGCCGGCGGCGAGATTCGCGACATCAGCGACAGTTCATTGTTTGCAAACAATCAATGTTTGCAAACAATGATATTCGCGGATGCCGGATTTTTCCGGATTTTCCACGCCATGGAAAAATATTCGCGGGATTTTCCACGCTATGGAAAAAAGTTTTCCACGGTGTGGAAAACGGATGGGATCGGAGACTGGCGGGGTTATTTGGTTCGGCCCAGGATCAGCATCCAGTCATCGCGGGAGACTTCTGCTTCGTCGGGGTGGCGCGGATGCAGGGCGGCGGCCACCTGCCAGCCTTTGGCGGCATAGGCGTTCAGGGCTTCTTCGAGTTTCGCGGGGGTGACGCCGCCTGCGAAGCGTTCATCGGATGGGGCCAGGACCTTGTATTCCTTGAGGCGGGCGGGGGCGGGGGCGTGGGGGGGCGGCTTGGGCAGTTTGAGCCGGGGCACGGGCCGGGGGCCCGGGCGCGGGGGCGGGGGCAGATGGATGGACTTCTGCACTTCGATGACCTCGCCGCAGGCCGGACAGTCGATCAGCTGTCCCAGCATGTCCGGAGGCTGTTCGATCGGCTGGTTGCAGCGGGGGCACCGGAATTGGATGTTCGGCATGGTCGGCTCCGGGGTTGTGGCGGTCTGGCGCAAGACTAGCAGAAGTCGAATCGGGGGGGGGATTCAAATTGCGTTAAAAAATGGCGGCATCGGACGGATCAGGAAACCCCAACCGGCGGACGGTGGGGGGGTGGAGTTTGTTTTCATTCCGGCCGAAACGCGGTAAACTGGGGGTGGAACCAACGAAAGGAGCTGATCATGGCGTTCACATTGGAGATCGGAGCGGAGGCGCCGGAGTTCGTGCTGCCGGCGACGGACGGCAGGAAATACGCGCTGGAGGATTTTGCGGACGCGGAGGTGCTGGTGGTGTTTTTCACCTGCAATCACTGTCCGTACGTGATCGGTTCGGACGAGGTCACGCGGGCCACGGCCGAGAAGTTCCGGGACCGGGGCGTGCGGTTCGTCGCCATCAATTCCAACAGCCCGAACACGTATGCGGAGGATGATTTCGTGCACATGGTGGGGCGGATGGAGGAGTTTCATTTTCCGTGGGTGTACCTGCACGACGCGACGCAGGACACGGCGCGGGCGTACGGGGCGCTGCGGACGCCGCATTTCTTCGTGTTCGACCGGGACCGCCGGCTGGTCTATACGGGCCGCGGGGTGGACCAGCCGCGGGACACCTCGAAGATGACGGTGAACGACCTGGAACGGGCGCTGGAGGAAATCACGTCGGGCCGGGCGGTCAGCGTGCCGCAGACGAATCCCATCGGGTGCAACGTGAAGTGGGAAGGGAAGGACGCGCACTGGATGCCGCCGGAGGCCTGCGACCTGGTGCGGTAGGCGTGCGGTAGGCGTGCCGGGAATCGGATTGCGGGGGGGGCGGGCGTGTGCTTCAATTCCGGGCATGAAATTCGCGCTGGTGCAGATGAATCCGACGGTGGGGGCGGTGGAGAACAACGCGGCGCAGATCGTGCGGTGGGCGCGGGAGGCGGCGGCGGCCGGCGCGGACGCGGCGGTGTTTCCCGAACTGGCGCTGTGCGGGTATCCCCCGGACGACCTGGTGCTGCGCCCGCGGTTCATGGATGCGGTGGATGCCGCGGCGGAACGGCTGGCGGCGGAGCTGCCGCCGGAACTGCTGAGCATCGTCGGGGCGCCGATGCGCGGGGAGGGCCGGCTGTACAACGCCGCGTTGCTGTTTCAGGGCGGGCGGCGGACGGCCGCGGCGAACAAAATGCGCCTGCCGAATTACGGGGTGTTTGACGAGCGGCGGCTGTTTGCGCCGGGCGCGGAGCCGCTGGTGTTCGACTGCGGCGGAGCGCGTCTGGCGGTGCACATCTGCGAGGATTCCTGGTGGCCGGAAGGGGAGGCGTTTCGCGGGCTGAAGGGCCGATGCGACGTGCTGGTGAATCTGTCGGCGTCGCCGTACTGCCGGGGGCGGGAGGGGGATCGCGAAGAGATGGCGCGGAAAGCCGTGGCGGCGGCGGGGGCGCCGATGCTGTACACGAATCTGGTGGGCGGGCAGGACGAGCTGGTGTTTGACGGCGGCGCGCTGGCCGTGGGGGCGGACGGCGAGGTGGCGGCGCGGTCGGGCCTGTTTGCCGAAGGGATGCTGCTGGTTGAGGTGAAGGAGGCCGGCGGGCGCTGGGCGCCGGCGCCGGGACGCCGGGATCCGATGCCGGAGCCCCTGGAGGAGGTGTACGAGGCGCTGAAGACCGGGTTGCGCGATTATGTGAACAAAAACGGCTTTCCCGGGGTGCTGGTGGCGCTGTCGGGGGGGATTGATTCGGCCCTGGTGGCGGCGATCGCCGCGGATGCGCTGGGGAAGGAACGGGTCTTCGGCGTGACCCTGCCGTCCGCCATCACGTCGACGGAAACGCTGGCGGATGCGCTGGATCTGGCGGCCCGCCTGGGGATTCCCTGCCTGAAGATTCCCATTGCGCCGGCCGTCGAGGCGTTTGCCGCCCTGCTGGGGCCGGCGTGCGCGGACGTGACGTGGGCGAATCCGCTGCCGGGCACGCTGATGGAGGAAAACCTGCAGGCGCGGATCCGGGGGGTGCTGGTGATGGCGCTGTCGAACCGCTACGGGCACATGGTGGTCACGACGGGCAACAAGAGCGAAATGGCGACGGGCTATGCCACGCTGTACGGCGACATGGCGGGGGGCTTCGCCCTGATCAAGGATGTGCCCAAGACGCTGGTGTTCGAGCTGGCGCGCTGGCGCAACCGCCGGGGCGAGGTGATTCCGCCCAGCACGATTTCCCGTCCGCCGTCGGCGGAGCTGAAGCCGGGGCAGCTCGATTCCGATTCGCTGCCGCCGTACGAGGTGCTGGATCCGATTCTGGAGCAGTACGTGGAACGGCAGGCGGGGGTGCGGGACATCCTGGCGTCGGGCGCGGACGAGGCTGTGGTGCGCCGGGTGATCCGGATGGTGGATCGCAGCGAGTACAAACGGCGGCAGGGCGCGCCGGGGGTGAAGATCACGCCCAAGGCGTTCGGCCGCGACCGGCGGATGCCCATCACGAACGGATTCCGCGAATAGGCGGGGGGCTCAGGCCGGGGGCGGGGGAAATTCGAGAATGAATGTGCAGCCGGCGCCGGGAGCGGTTTCGACGCGGGCGCGGCCGTCGTGGGCTTCGACGATCTGCTGGACGATGGGCAGGCCCAGACCGCTGCCGCCGGAGGCGCGGGAACGGCTCTTGTCGGCGCGGTAGAACCGGTCGAAAATCCGCTGGGCGTCTTCGGGCTGGAGGCCGGGGCCGCGGTCGGTGACGGAGATTTCCAGCGATCCGTCGGGCAGGAGGCGGGCGCGGACTTCGACGGGCCCTTCCAGGGCGTAGAGGATGGCGTTCTTGACGAGATTGACGATGGCTTCTTCGATGAGGCCGCTGTTGAGAGGCCAGACCAGATCGGGGGGGGCGCCGGTTTCGATGGCGATGCCGGCGGAGCGCGCCCATTCGCGGCAGGTGGCGGTGGCGTCATTGAGGACCGTGGCGACGTTCACGGGGGCGCGGGGGATGCCGTGGAGGCCGGCTTCGTTGCGCAGCCAGGCCAGGCGCAGCAGGTCGTCCACGATGCGGATGATGCGCTTGGCATGGCGTTCGATGGTGCGGAGGGAGCGCTCGCGGAATTCGACATCCATTTCGCTGTGGCTCAGCAGGGTTTCCGTGTAGCCGAGAATGAGGGTGAGAGGGGTTTTGAGTTCGTGGGAGACGTTGGTGGCGTACTCCTCGCCGGCGATTTCGAGGCGGCGCAGCTGGGTCAGGTCGCGAAGGACAAACAGCAGATGGGTTTCGCCGTTGGGGCCGGGGGGCAGCAGGGCGCCGGAAACCCGGCAGGGTTCGGAGGCGCCGGGCAGCGGGATTTCACCGGTGCGGCGCGGGGGGCCTTCGCGGATTTCCCGGGCCAGGGCGACGAGGGGTTCGTGGCCGGGGGTCTCTGCGAGCGACTGGCCCGACAGGGCGGCGGCGGGTTGCCCCAGCATGTTCGCGGCGGCGGAATTGGCGCGCAAAATGCGGTTGCCGGCATCGAGGAGCAGGATGCCGTCCTGCAGCAGCTCGAACAGGGCATCGAACAAGTCGCGGTCTTCAGCGATTTCGCGGGCGGCGGAGGCCACGTAGCGCCGGGTCCAGGTCTCCAGGCTGTCCGATGACCGGGCGGAGGGCAGATTCTCCAGCCCGGCATCCTGCAGAAGGCGTTGGATATGGCGCCGGATCCGCCACTGATACACCAGGAGGCCGAGGACCTGCAGGCCGATCAGCAGCAGGGCCAGGACCCAGAAGTCCATGCCGTCGGGGAGAAAACGGGGGCGGACGAGAAGGAAGACCAGCAGAACCGCCGCGGCGGCCATGGCGGTGTACAGAAGAATGAACCGGCGCGAAGAAAACGGCCGCGGCACGGGTTCAGACATCCCTGAATCGGTATCCGATGCCCCGAACGGTCTCCACCCAGTCGCCCAGGCTGCCCAGTTTCTTGCGCAGGCTGACCATCTGGACATCCACGATGCGCTCGGTGACGGCATAGGATTCGCCGCGGACCTGATCCACGATCTGCTGCCGGTTGAAGGCGCGGCCGGGGCTTGACGCCAGCAGATGCAGAATGCGGAATTCGGTGCAGGTCAGGGTCACATCCTTGCCCTTGATTTCGACCTTGTGGCGGTCGGCGTCAATGGTCAGCGGCCCGATGCGCAGGACGGGGACCGAAGCGCTGCCGGCGGGCTCGGGATCGGGGCGGCGCAGGACGGCATGGATGCGCGCCACCAGCACGCGGGGGCTGAAGGGTTTGGTGACGTAGTCGGCGGCGCCCGTCTCCAGGCCGGCAATGATGTCGGCTTCGCTGTCCTTGGCCGTCAGCATGATGATGGGGATGTCGGCGGTGGCGGGGCGGGATTTCACGCGGCGGCAGACTTCGGTCCCGTTGATGCCGGGCAGCATGAGATCCAGCAGGATCAGATCGGGGTTCTGGGTGGCCAGATGCTTGAGGGCTTCTTCGCCGGTGCCGGCCGCCGTGACGGCAAACCCTTCGTGCTCCAGATGGAATTTCAGCAATTCCTGGATATCCTGTTCGTCTTCAACCAGCAGAATGCGTTCTCGGCTCATGGCGCCATCCTTTCCCGGAGGGAGGTGGAAATCTGCCCACACTGATCAGGATAGCGGTCGGGGGGAGGGGCGTCAATCGAGGAAACGGACGGTTTGGCGGCGGCGGGGGGCTGAACAGTCAGGCCGGAGAGGGAAAGAACGGCAAGACGGCGCGGAGGGCGCGGCGGGACTTGTCGCCGCAGGCGGGTTCGGCGCCCTCGCAGGGGAGGGGGCCGATGCGGGCGGGGATGTCGCGGAAGAGGCGGCGGATGTCGGCCGGGGAGGCGCCGGCGGCGAAGGCGAGGCCGGCGGCGAGCGCGGGGGCGGCCTTGGTGGCGAGTCCGCATTCGGAGGAAAGCCGGTCGTGTTTGTGGCTGAGATGCACCTGGGCCAGGAGGGAGAAAACAAGGGCGGGAAGAATGTCCCCGCCCCGCTGCCGGTAGAGATGGCGGTAGGGCAGGCCGAGGAAGATGCCCTGGTTGCCGGAGCCGGTGATGGTCATGACGGGGTGGGCGTAGCCGGCCATGCGGCCGGCGACGCGGCGGGCGACCTGGTCTTCGAGGCCGTAGCCGCGTTCAGAGGGCACCTGGCGGGTGATGAAGTCGAGCGCCAGGGCTTCGAGCTTCGGATCGCGCTTGCGGGCGAGGGCGAAGATCTCCTCCAGCCGGGGAGGCGGGGGGAAGGGGCGGGGCCGGGGGGTGAGATCGCGGCCGGCCACCACGAGCTGTTCGATGTGGTCGTGGCGGCCGTTCAGGAGGATGTGGGTATCTGCGCTGAACGACAAGGCGACAACCAGCCCGTTGCGGCGCACGGGGACGACGCGCAGCCAGTCGCCGTTTTTCATGAAGCGGCGGGCCAGGGGCAGGTCGAAGTCGGCAAAGACGTTGAAATCGTCGGCGCGGGAGGCGCGTCCGGCGGCGGCGGCGGCGAGGAGGCCGGGCTTGTTGAGGTGCGGCACGACGGCGGTGGAGGCGTTGCGGAAGGCGTCGCGGGAGATGTGCAGGGTGGCGTGCAGATCGCCGGGGACGGAAGCCGCGGGCAGGTGGCGGATCAGGGTGCGGAAGGCGTAGGCGATGGCGGCAGGTTCGGTGCAGCCGGCGACCTGCACGATCTCGCCCTGCAGGAGACGGAGGGCGTCGCGGGGAGTCATCGCCGCCATCCCCTCCGGTGGCGGCACGGACAGTCGCTCGGGCAGATGCCGGCCCGGCCGGGGCCGGCCTGGACCGGGCCGCCTTCCATCCGCAGGGATTTGCCGTGGATGAGGGCGTCGGCGATCTTGCGCCGGGCGGATTCGAGGGTGCGGGCGAAGGCGGAACGGGAAATGTCCATTTTTTCCGCCGCGGCCTCCTGGTAGAGGCCGTTGAGGTCGGCCAGGCGCAGGGCTTCCAGCTCGTCCAGCGTCAGCGCGGTTTCCTGCAGGCGGGTGAGGGGCACGCCGACGGGCTTGAAGCAGTTCACGCGCGGAACGAACTCGATCTTGCGGGTTTGAATGGGCCGGGGCATGAAAGGAACATATACCCAGAACGGGGAGGGCGTCAACCGCGGGAGTACAGGACGCAGATGCCATAGGCTTCCTTGGTTCCCGGCATTCCGGGCATCAGGCTGGGC
>ENA-UOXR01001853-UOXR01001853.1-bioreactor-metagenome-genome-assembly--contig:-NODE-1853-length-20918-cov-9.064085_pt1 | contig 20918 bp, 9 predicted proteins | sample MGYA00238164_ERZ764825 | MGnify/ENA primary metagenome ERZ764825 (study PRJEB28920, sample SAMN05720171) | bioreactor metagenome | isolation source: Anaerobic biogas reactor | place: USA:Washington...
TCACCACCCCGCTGCAGATGGCGCAGGTGTATGCGGCGGTCGCCACCGGCGGCCCCACCATGACCCCGCGGCTCGCCGACGCGCTCATCGACGTGCGCACGGGCGAGGTGGCCGAGCTCGAGCCGACACCAGGCGTCCAGGTGCCGCTCGCCGCGGATGTCAGCGCCTACCTGCGGAACTCGCTCGCCGCCGTCGTCGAGACCGGCACCGCAGCACCGGGTTTCGCCGGCTTCCCGCTCGATGAGTGGCCGGTCGCGGGGAAGACCGGGTCCGCCGAGAGCGGTCACGGCAACGACGTCTCCTGGTTCATCTCGTATGCGCCGGCCACCTCACCGCGCTACGTCGTCGCCGTGGCGATCACCCAGGCAGGACTCGGCTCGGAGGCCGCCGTGCCCGTCGCTCGGAGCATCCACGAGACGCTGCGCGTCATCGACGCCGAATAGCGCCGCCCGCCCCGCCCGCGCAGCGTGTGAAGGAAGTGCCGCCATGACGACACATTTCTCACACGCTGGGTGAGGCGCTGCTGCCCGGTGGCGAGCACGTGCGGCAACGTGTGACGAAAGTGCTGCCATGACGACACACTTGTCACACGCAGCGCCAGAGGCCCAGCGACCAATGAGTCTGTGCGGCAAGGGCTTTGGCGCGATGTGGATAGCGGGCGACCAACGGAGCCCGAACGTCTCATAGTTGAGCGGTGGACCTCGACACACTCATCCGGCGCCAACACGGTGTCGTCACTCGTGCCCAGGCGTTGCAGTGTGGTCTCACCGTCAGCGCCATCCGATGGCGCGTTCGGGGTGAGAGGTGGAGCCGGATGGCGCACGGCATCTACTACGCCCACACCGGTCCGCTGACTTGGATGGCCCGAGCTCACGCACTGGCGCTCCGCCTCGGTCCAGGCGGCGCACTGACCACGGAAACGGCCGCGCACCTGCACGGCATCGAGGCTCGAGCGCCCCAGGTGCTCAATGGCGCACTCGTGTCCCGGCAGGTTCGGCGACTGGCCGGTACCCGCGTCACGCGACGTCGCGCCCTCGACATCGTGACCCGCCAAGGGCTGCCCGTGACCTCAGCGGCATCAACGGTGCTCGACCTGGTCGCTCAACTCCCGCAGAGTCAGTGGCGCGACGCGGTGCATCTCATGGCGCGTTGGGTCCACAGCGGAAAGGTCAGTGCCGATGAAGTGCTCGAGGCTCTGGCTGAGAGAGGGCGGTACCCACGGAGATCGCTCGTCACGACGGCGCTCGAGCCCATCGCCGCGGGGATCGAGAGCATTCTCGAGCTGGACTCCCTCGAAGGAGTGATCCTTCGGCATGGTCTCCCTCGACCGACGCTCCAGGCCCGCGGGCAGGGTCCGCACGGCGAGATCCGCAGAGATGCGGAGTGGGAGCCCTATGGAGTGGTGCTGGAGTCGGACGGACGCCTCTTCCACTCGGGGGCCTCACTGCAGACCGACCGTCGGAGGGACCGGTACGCCGCACGCACCGGTCGCGTCACCCTCCGGGCCGGCCATGCCGAGATACGTTTCGGCCGCTGCGACCTGGCCATCGACATCTTCCTGGCGTTGCGCTCGCGCGGCTACCAGGGCGACATCTTGGCATGCTCTCCGAGATGCCCCGCCAGAACGCTGTGCCCCGCCCTCAATTGCACGTGAGGAAAGGGCCGCCATGGCGACACACTCCTCACACCTAGGCGCAGCCCGACTCACTCAGCCCCGTCCGTCGACCACGCCCCACCGTGCACCACGTCATCGACCATCCGGGCGAAGCGCGGACACGCCACGATGTCGTGCGCCTCGCACCGCAACGCGTGCTCCGTCATCGCCCGCGACCGCGCCAGCTCGCGCTCCCGTTCGTCGATGCTGCGCAGGTGCTCCTCGAGCACCGAGTGTCGCCCGGGTCGGTCGGCGTCGAGCAACGCGCCGATCTGGTCGAGCGTCATTCCCGCGAGCTGGTTGCGCAGGATCACCGCGATGCGCACGAGATCATCCGGGCCGTAGCGCCGGTATCCGGAGGCGTCCCGAGCCGGCGCGATCAGCCCTTCGTCCTCCCAGTAGCGCAGGACGTGGGTCGCGATCCCGAAGCGGTCGGCGGTCGCGCCGATGGACAGGTTCTCAGCACTCGCCTTCATGTCAACCTGAAGGTACACCAATGCACCGAGGCAGCGCGCCGCCGCAGCACCCGCACCCTGTCAGCCCTCAATACTTCACTCATGGACATGACAGACATCCTCATCGTCGGTGGCGGACCGGCTGGCCTGCAGGCGGCGCTCACCACGGCGAGGGTCCACCGCCAGGCCGTCCTGCTCGATGACGGCCGGTATCGCAATGCACCGGTCCGGCACATGCACAACCTCATCGGAGCCGACGGCGCCGCACCCGAGGAGTTCCGGGCCCGCGCCCTGGGTGAGCTGGGCGCATACGACACCGTGGAGTGCCGACCGCTCGGGGCGACCGAGATCCGGCCGACCCAAACGGGTTTCGTCGCAGACCTGTCCGATGGCTCGTCGCTGGCCGCCCGCGCGGTCATCCTCGCCACCGGAGTGCGCGACGAGCTGCCGCGGATCCCCGGACTCGAGGAGGTCTGGGGCGGACGCGTGGCGCACTGCCCGTTCTGTCACGCGCACGAGTTCGCCGGTGGGTGGTTCGCGATCCTCGGCACCGAGCCTGCGGAACATCTCGGTGGCCTGCTCGGCCCGATCGCAGGCTCACTGACGGTGTTCCCGCTCGAAGACGACACCGCCGACGCACCCGACGGCATGGAGGTCGCCGAATCGCATGTCGTCGGTATGCGCGACACCGGTTCCGCACTGGAGCTCTTCCTCGCCGACGGCTCGCGGGCGTCGATCGCCGTCGCATTCATCGCACCTCCCCAGCGGCAGAACTCGAAGCTTCCGGAGCAGCTCGGCCTGGAGCTGAACGACTCCGGCGGAGTGCGGGTCGACGAGTTCCAGCACACGAATGTGCAGGGTGTCTTCGCCGCCGGCGACATGGCGCATCTGGCTGCTCTGTCGGCGTCGACCTCATCGGTCGCAGCCGCCATCGCGTCGGGAGAGGTCGCTGCGTCCTCCGCGGTGAGCTACCTCATGGGGGAGTGACAACGCCGAGGAGGGACTTGCCTTCAGGTCAACCTGAAGGTCCAGCATGTCCAGCATGGACATGACAGACATCCTCATCATCGGTGGCGGCCCGGCCGGTCTGCAGGCCGCGCTCACCGCCGCCCGGGTTCACCGCCAGGCCGTCATCCTCGACGACGGCCGCTACCGCAACGCCTCGGTCGCGCACATGCACAACGTCATCGGCGCCGACGGCAACCCGCCCCACCAGTTCCGAGCGCGTGTGCGTGACGAGCTCACCGCATACGACACCGTCAGCGTCCGACCGGTCTCGGCCACCGCGGTCCGGTCCGATCCGGGAGGCGGCTTCGTCGCCGACCTCGCCGACGGCACAGGGCTCTCCGCCGGCACAGTGATCCTCGCGACCGGCGTGAGCGACGAGCTGCCGGAGATCCCGGGGCTGGCCGAGGTGTGGGGCGGACGGGCTGCGCACTGTCCGTTCTGCCACGCGCACGAGTTCGCCGGGGGACGGATCGGGATCATCGGGACCGCGCGGGCAGGACACCTCGGCCCACTGCTCGCTCCCGTCGCCGGCTCGCTCCTCGTCCTGCCACTCGAGGGCGACTCTGCGGAGGGACCCGATGGCGTCCGCGTCGCCGGATCACACGTCGTCGGTATGCGCGACACCGGCTCTGCTCTCGACCTCACCCTGGCCGATGGCTCGGTGGAGACAGTGGACGTCGCCTTTGTCCCGACGACGTTGCGGCAACGGTCTACGATTCCGGAGCAGCTCGGCCTCGAGCTCAACGAGTCGGGCTGTGTGCGGGTCGACGAGCTCCAGCGCACGAGCGTGCCTGGCGTCCTGGCCGCCGGGGACATGGCTCACATGCCGGCGCTCCCGATGCCGATGGCCTCGGTCGCCACCGCTATGGCCGCCGGTCAGGTCGCTGCGTCGGCCGCGATCATGCACCTCTTGTCGGCCTAGATGAGCCCACCGGCTACATCCGTGACCGCCACGTCCACCTCGGGCGGCGGCTCACCCCGCAGGACGCGTGATGAGGACTTCGCCGTGCACGATGGTGAACCAGGCGTCGGGGTCCTCACCCCAGGTCTCCCACGCCACAGCGATGTCCTCGACCTCCTGAGGGCCGAGCCCTTGGTCCACGGCTTGGCTCGCGAAGTTCGAGTGGCGGACGCGGGCGGCCTGGCTGTTGCCCCACCAGCTGGTCGCCTCCGCGGTGGCGTAGGTCCAGGTGGAGGAGCTGATGATGGCGTTCTCGAAGCCGGCGGCCCGTGCCCATGACCGCAGCCGTCGCGCCGCGTCGGGCTGGGCACCGTTGGACCACGCCGCAACGGTGTGGACGGCACGCCAGCGATCCATGCCCGGTGACTCGGGGAACCAGAACATGGCGGAGTAGTCCGCGTCGCGCGCTGCCACGAACCCGCCCGGCCTGCAATAGCGCGCCATCGCCTGCAAAGCACCGACTGGATCTCTCAGGTGCTGGAGGACTTGGTGGGCATGGACGACATCGAAGGAAGCCGGCGGCAGATCGAGGTCGCGGATGTCACCGAGCACGAACTGAGTTCGGGTGTCGCCGCGTCTGGCGGCCGCCTCCTGCGCCGCGCTGATCGCATCGGCGGCGGGGTCCACTCCGACGACGCGGCCGCTCGGGCCGACGATCTCAGCGAGGTCCAAGGTGATGGACCCCGGACCGCAGCCGATGTCGAGGACCGAGTCGCCCTCGCGTAGCCGGTCGAGGAAGTAGGCGCAGCTGTTCGCAGCAGTCCGCGCCGCGTGCGAGGCCAGCACGCTGCCATGGTGGCCGTGGGTGTACGTCGTCGGACTCGAAGGCGAGGGGCTGTCCATCAGGCCACGCTAGGTGGATTGAGCGACGCCGGGCAGGGCCGGCTCTCCGAGCGAGACCACCCCCGACGATCCATGAGACGGGTTGACCACGTTGGGGCCTGCCAATCTTGCTGCTCAACAACGGGACTCAATCGTCTTCGCAAGGACGTGACTCGTCGGCGATCGGTCGAACGGCCGATGGTGCAGGGCAAGCTGAGAGAGGAGGGTTGGCCCCAACGACAGCGTCATCCCCTCATCAGGGAAGGTACGTCATGGCAGTCCCTCAGGCGGTTCTCGTTTCCCTGCTCCCGTTCCAGGAGGCTGACCCCTCGCAACGACCGGGGTGGTGGCAGACCATGGGTCGGGGGATCACGGACTTCCTGACCGTCGAGCGGGTCCGTGACGCCGTCGTCGTCGTGATAGCGGCGGGTCTGTACTACTGGCTGGCGAAGCGGGCACAGGACCGGCTCATTCTCACTCCGATGAGGACGGTCGTCGCGCAGGAGCTGACGTCGATTGGCCGGCTGGGGGTGGAGGGCGCACACGATCTGGACGACGTGATCAAGGCACTGACGACACCGGCTCCTGGAGTGGCGGGGCAGGAGGAGGCCATTATCGCCGGGCTCACCTTGAAGGGCGACCTCGCCACGGCTGCGCGGCTCAGGGAGCTCAGTGAGCTGACGACCAGCGCCCTCATCGCCTCGGCCGCCGCGGTCAAGGGCTCGCTCCACCCACCCGCCCTGGCGTACCTCGAGAAGGCAACACTGTCCGACTCCGACGCGGAGGATCTGCGATGCGCACTCGCGGTCGTCAGCACCGCGAAGGCGAAGAGGATGCTGACCGAGACCCGCCTGGCGCTTCGGCGCATCCGCAAGTCGCAGTCACTAGGTGTGGCGGGTCTGCTCCTTCTCGTCCTCCTCGTCATCATGTTCGGCAATCCGGCCATCGTCGCCTTTGGGGTGCTCGGTGCGATGGTCAGCCGGCTCATCGCGTTCTTCCGCGCCTCCACCGACACGGACCAGAAGTACAACTGGGTGATCCTCTTCCTCGTCCCGATCGTCGGTGGGCTGTCGGCTTATGGCGGGGTCCTGCTCATTGACGCAATGCGGACCTGGGGTCTGCTCGGTGAGACCTTCGCCGGCGTCGACTTCGGAGGCGAGCATGCCAACGTCCCGACAATGGCAGCAGCCTTCCTCTTCGGCTTCGTCGAGCGCCTCCTGGACAACGTCGCCGGCAACGCCATCGACGGCCTCGGAGCCGTCGCCAAGCGTGAGAGCGAGGCCGAGGCTGCCGGTGCCGCGGCCTCGGGAGAGGCCGGGATCGAGCCCCACCAGACCCCGGACGGTGGCGAGCCTGGACCGGGCGGCGACGACGCTCAAGCCGGTGGCGGCGCTCAAGCCGGCGACGGCGCTCAAGGCGCTGGTGAGGTGCAGAACCCTGCAAGCGCTCAGAACGACGTGACCGCCGCGGGTGGGACAGCGCCGTCGACGACGACGCAGACCACTACGTCGGCGCCGACCCCTACAACCGCCACCCCTGCGCCGCCCGACGAGCCTGTCGAGTTGCTCGAGCAGCACCTCCCGCACGAGGACTCGGGGAGCGGGCCGAACCGTTAGCCGCCTCGTCTCGGACAGGGCGCCTCAGCTCGGGATCAGCCCGGAAAGGAGACCGATCAGACTCGGACCGGCAAGACCGTTCGGGTCGATCTTGTCCGTCGACTCCGGGATGACAGAGGTGTCCGTCGGCCCCGCATAGACGGGGGTGCACCGACCGAGCCCGCCCTGCTGGAGCAGGTCGCGCACGACGTCGAACGCCGACTCCGGCTCGGCCAGGCGGGTCCACAGCGCTGAGGCGTTGGCCGGGGTCGTCGCGGCCGGGATCCCGAGACGAGCAGCCATCAGCGACTGCCGGAACCGTGACAGCGTCGCTCCCGCACCCCGGTCGTTCAGTCGACGGTCGAGCATGGCGACGTCGCAGCCACCGTCGAAGGTCATGCCGCGGCGGCGCCAGTGGGAGGTGCCGAGCAGCGCGTACCCGTCGTCGACCAGCACGATCGTGGACCGCCCGACGCTGTCCCGCCCGGGGAAGCCGATGGGGTGGAACGCCGCGACCCGGTCGGGGTCCGCGGAGATCAGCGACTCCAGGGCCGCCTTGCGGTCACGGTATGCGGCGCGCACCAGCGGCGGTTTCCCCGGGGCGAAGTCGGGCTGGCGGGGCACACAGATCATGACCTTGAGCAGCGGGTTGGCCAACAGGCGCGCCTTGAGCAGTGCCGTGAGGTCGACGAGGTTCGCGTCCGCGCTCGATCCCGAGCCGTAGGCGGTCTGGAGGAAGGTCGGGGACTCGACCCACACATACTCGCGGGCCTCGGAGATCGCCCGGGCCAGTGACCACATCGCATCGCGCTGGCCGCGCTTGGCGGTCGCGATCTCCCGCTGCAGCTGTCGGCGGAGACGCTCCTCGTTGTGGAGCGCGACCGTGAGCGAGCCGGCGGACAGCCCAAGGGCGCTGACGATGGCGTCGGCCAACGACTGGATGGTGTCCGTGTCGGCGGGCACGGGCAGCAGGGACAGCTCGGGGGAGTCGGTCACCGCCGAGATCGTCTCCAGCATCGCCCCCGCCAGGAAGGGTGCCCCTGCCGCTGGCGCGGGGTCCAACGGTGGCACGTTCCAGTTGTCGCCCGCGCTCTGCACGAGCCACCCTGGCGAGCTGCTGCCGGTCGGCACGACGGACTGGCAGCGCTTGAGCGCGTGGAAGGCGAGGTCGTAGGCGAGCTGTCCGCCGACCCGCAGCCCGCAGATGTGGGCGTCGGGGCCGGCCGGGTTCCCGGGGGAGCCCAGCTCCGGTGAGGCGCTCCGGCTCTCCCACGTGTAGCGGCCGCCGGACAGCACGGCGTCCCAGACATAGGGCGCGCCGGCGGCAAGCTGCGCGCCGAGCGCCAGAACGGTCTCGAAGCGGGACTGCGAGGGCAGCCTCGGCCCGATCCGCGGCCACGTCCCCTCGTTGGAGAAGAACCGGACGAAGTCCACCAGGTCCGACGGGGGTGACGACGTCGGGGTCAGCTCCGGGATGCCGAAGACCTGCGACGGCGCGATCGAGGAGAGCCCCTGTCCGGAGACGAACCCGCTGATGAGCGGTGCGACGGCGCCGCCGAAGGTGGCCGTGTTGTCCGTCCACGGCTGGGCGGCACCGATCGGGAGCTCGATGGCCGAGGCGAGCCGGCGGGTGCCGTCCTGACCCAGGAGGAGGACGTCGATCCGCAGCACCGGGTCGCCGGGTGTGTCCCCGGTCGCGAAACCGAAGGGGTTGACGAGCAGGACCGAGGTGTCCCCGCTCGCTTGGACGACGGCTGACCCACCGTCCCCGCGCACGAAGCTCGGGTCCTCGCCGATCTCGCGGATCAGCTGGAACGTGCGGGGGTAGGCCCGCACGAACGTCCCTGCGGGCACCGAGCCCGCCGGGAACGTGACGATGACGTCCCATTGCGGAGACCCCGCAGGCGGAACGCGCCAGTGGGCGGTGAGCCCGGCGGACGAGGGGTCGAAGGTGGAGATCGCGGCCGCCGCGCCCGATGGTGCCGCGGGCGCACCCGGCAGTCCCGGCCAGTGGGCTGCCACACCGGTGGAGAGCGGCAAACGCAACCCCACGTCGATGGCGGGGGACACGATCAATCCAATCCTGTCGTCAACCTCCGGCCAGGCGTCGAGGGCGGCACCCATCGCCCCCGCGACGTCGTTCCCGTCGATGAGGAGCGCCGGGTTCGCAAGCGTGCGCCGCACGACCGGCAGAGGGGCGTTGGCGGGCATGTCCTCCTCTGCCGGCACGTCGGCGTCCCCGGGGGCGAGCGCGCGGTTGCCGAGCACGTGCCAGTCCACGTCGACGGCCATCACCCGGAAGAACTGGCGCGGCAGCGATACGCCGGTCGGCGGCGTCGGCGGAGCCCAGGCCACCGTGTCGAGCGTCCCGCCCGGCGACTGCCCCCACAGGATCGGCGCCGGCGGCGGGGGCGGGTCACCGGCCGCAGCGGGTGGCACGGGATACCCCAGCTGCTGACCGGCGGCGAGATCGACCAGCCCGCTCGCAGGCACGTCCTGCACCACCGTGTCCGTGGAGTCGAGCACCTTCAGCGCGGTGTCCACCGCGCCTGCGCCCGTGCGCCGAGGACGGTAGGCCGTCCCGTGCGGGGTGACGACGTGGACCCGCGTCGCGACAGTGCCACCGAGGGCGGCGATCGCCCGCACCCCGCCGGCGCCGGTCATCGTCGCCTCAGAGAAGGCGGTCGGACTGAGCGCGTTGCGCCACGTCAGCAGCTCGGCGAACAGGGCCGCGACGGCCACAGGGTCCACGATGAGGCCGCGACGGTCGTGGAAGGAGACCTCCCCGGCGTCCGGGATCGGCTCACCCGCCCGGAACCAGTGCATCAGCGGTTGGCCGGGCGGGGTCGCCCCGTGCACGAGCATCGCGACGGGCACCGGCCGGTCCAAGGCACCCAGGCGGATGCGGACCAGGGTCTCCAGTCGGTGGATGGCCTCGGGGTGCAGGCTGAGAATCCCCGCGGACGTCGAGATCGGGTCTCCGGAGACCGAGGAGTAGCGAACGGGAGAGGCGACCACCTCATACGTGCCTGTGAAGGGCGCGACCGGGACGTTGTTCAGCGCGAGCCGCAGGGTGCTGTCATCAGGTGCGGCCGGGGTGCTCGACTGCCAGGTCATCGACAGAGCGGGCACGGTGATGCCGAGCACGTCGAGCCCGTGCTCATTGATCTGCTCGCTGACGTCCGCCGGGGTGAGCACCTGCTGCGTGGCGATGGTCATGGCGTCCCGATCTGTCGTGTGAGCGTCGTGGTCTCGCCCGACGGCGCGACCAGGGTGACGGTGGCGGTCCCGGCACTGCGGAAGCCGATGCCGATGGTGCGCTCGCCCCTGAGCCGTCTGGTGGCAGCGGCGGGGATCCGAGCGGTGGTCGCGGTGAACAAGGTCTTCGGCGGACGCGGCGGCAACGGGAGGTCGCCGAGCGTGACGGTCAGCCTGTCGGCTCGTGCGATGCCTCCGCGCTTGAGCAGCACCCTCAGCTCGTACGGCCCCTCCGCCGTCTGGTCCGGGACGGCTGTCGTGAAGGTGAGGACCCACCCTCCCGAGATCGCGTCCACCTGGGGGCCGGTGATGTCCGGCGGCACGGTGGGCGGCACCGGCGGCACCTCCAGCGACCGCTCGGTCATCCGACCCAGGGGGTCGGTGAGCCTCACCCGCACGCGTATGCGGTGGCTGGGATCCGTGCGCCGCAGGAGCAGGTGCAGGCCGGTCTGGCCCGCCGCCGACTCATCCCGCCACAGGCCTGACATGCCCGCCCCGGGCTGGACGAGGGGCAGTGCGCTGAGCGGGCCGGTCACCGGTTCGAGCTCCATCGGGGTGAGCGTCCCGTCGGCGGCGACGAGCTGGGCAGTGGCCCCGATGATGTGCGGACCGAGCACGGTGTCGGCGACGGGCGCGTTCGTGGCGAAATCGACTCGCACCAGAGATGATCCGGCAGTCGGGGACACCACGACGAGCGACTCCAGGGGCGGTGGACCGGCCGGCGGCACGACGACGGATCGCGGGACACTCGGTGCGGACCGCCCCGCATACTGCCCGCGGGTCGGATCGTCGCTGGTCCACGCGACGGCGCGGTAGATCACCGGCCGCCATGACCCCTGGTCGACGGTGTCGGCGCCGGTCACGCGCAAGATCGGGTGCTCGGCGTCGCCGACGACCGTGTAGGCACTCCCGCTGGTCGTGATGCTCGCGTGCGGCGGCCCCATGGACTCCACCTGCACCGCCGCGTCGGGCACCCGGGTGCGGTAGAGGTCGACGCGGGTGACCCGCGCCCCACCGTCGCACCCGACGCGCAGTCGGGCGAAGTAGGACGCGGGCTCGACCGCGCGGTCCACGTCCTGGCTCACCTCGAGCGACGGCGCAGGCGGGGTGACGACGACCGGCGCCGCGAAGCCGACGAACCGCTTGCCACACTGCGGGTCGGCGGTCGTGGGCCACTCCGACTCGACGTTGCCGGCGCTCACCCCGATGACGAGGTAGCAGTGGATCTCCTTGGTGCCGCGCGGGAGGACCAGCGGGGTCGAGGTCCCGATCACCGGGTCCTTGCTGGTGCGCGTCCAGCAGCGGCGGTCCGGGTCGGCACCGAACGCGGCCTGCAGCGCGGCGAGCCGTTGGGTGAGGGTGTCCGAGGCCCGTGGCTCGGGCAGCCCGTGGTACGCCCGGAGAGTCGCCTCCGACGCCGTGTAGACCTGGTAGGCCACGGCCCCGGCCATCGCGCTCCACGACAGCCGCGCGTGGTGCAGGCCCTGTCCATCCCGCATCGAGGCGAGCGTGACGTTGTCGAAGACGGTGGTCAGGACCGGCGGCCGCGGGTCTGCGGCCGAGAGCACCGTGAGGGTGTTCCATGCCGTCGTCCGTTGGGGAGCCACCCGCTCCTGCCCACGCGCCCAGAGCGCGACCCCCCAACGGCCCGCGCCGGAGAAGTCGAGACTGAAGCCGCTCAGCGAGATCCGGTAGCGCCGAGTCGCCCTGTCCTGCAACGGGACTGACGACGTCTGCTGCCCGTCGACGGTGAGGTGTGCGGCTGACGCGGTGAGCCCGGCACCCGCCGTGACGGCGGTGATCGCCCCCGCCTGGTTGAACTCCAGGGTGACGAGGGTGCCCGCCCCGCTCCCGACAAACGTGTCGGTCGTGGGCGGAGTGGTGTTCGCCGGCTGGTCGGTGGCCTTCGTCTGCGGGTAGCGACGGCCGACCACCGTGATCGTGCGCGGGCTGCGGCTGGTCCAGTCCCAGGCCAGGTCGAACTGGATAGACGCCGGGACTGGCCCCTGTGGCACAGGGACGCCCGACGGGGGACAGTCGAGGCGGGCCGCGGTCAGGGCGACCTTGCTGAGCGGCGGCACGGTCACGGTGGCGCCGGTGTCGGCCCACCCCGACCAGAGCCCGAAGACGTCCTGGTGGGCAACCGCATACCGCAGGGAGTTCGGCGTGATCGTCGGGTCGATCTCCCAGACCGTGTCCGAGAGGCTGCGCAGGTGCGGCGTGGCCTCGTTCTGCGCGGCGCCGACGGGTTGCAGCGCGGTGTCGTTGACCCGGGTCTGCAGGAGCATCTGCGTCGCCTGGGCAGGGTTCAGACCCCAACGGGCGAACGCGTGGCTCCCGATCGCGAAGTCGAGCAGCGGAGGCAGGTGGTTCCACGTGGTCGTCACGACGGCGCGGTAGGGGCCGTCCAGAACGGTCGGCGACTGCACACCGGGGCTCGTCGAGGTCAGACCGCCTGGCGCGGGAGGCGGCGTCAGGGGTCGCGGACCGAGGACGAAGCACGCCCGCTCCACCTTGTTGCCGCCGTCGTCGAGGAAGGTGCCGGTGATCATGAAGTCCGGCACCACCGACTGGGAGACGTGGGTCGTCAGGCCGATCCTCCCTCGCAGCTGCCAGGGGTATGCGGTGCCGAGTCCGAGGATCAGTGCGGCGAGCGGGTCGGACAGTCCGCTGTAGAGCACCGACCGCAGCGGGTTGAACGACGCCTCCGCGGTCTGGGTGCCGGTCGGGACCTGCATGGGCCGCCGGTACTCCCGGTCCATCTGGGCGCTACCGATCGCGGCGTCCGCCATGTCGACGAAGTCGGGGAGCATCTCGTCGTTGAAGACCTTGACCATGGCCATGGGGTCGGCCAGCTGCCACGGCGTCACGCCGACGCCGGTGGTGATCTGGTCCGCCCACCCGTAGAACGGGGCTCCTCGCCGGAATCGGTCGAGCGCGGCGTCCGGCGGTGGCACGAGCCCGGTGGAGAGCATCCCCTGGTCCGCCAGGAGGTCGCTGTGCACCGACGTGAGCGAGTGCGACGGCAGACCGACATACTCGATCTCCACCCAGTTCGGGTCGTCCTGCGGGGACACGGGCGTCCTGATGTCCACGATGGACATCGAGGCGGGGATGACGAGCGCACGGATGGCGCTGCCGGTGATGCGCGCCCAGGTCGAGCCCGCGGCGACCTGGACGACGGCGACCGGGGTGCTGGCCAGGGGCATGCTGGGATAGGCGATGATCGTCCCGGCGACCGGGGCAGTGATCTCGAGGACGACCTCCTCGCACGGCTCGTCCAGGATGACGCCGAAGGGCGTGCGCACGTGCCTGACCCGGGCCTCGGCCTGGCCCGGCGGCTTGGCCCACACGATGAAGGGCGCGATCGGATAACCCAACGCAGGGTGGAAGCCCCAGCGGAGCTGGATCGACCAGGTCGCCTCGAGGCCGCGCTTCTCCGCGATCTCGTCGGCGCCGGCGACCTTCTGGTGGAGGCGGGACACAGCGGCCCAGTCGATGAGGCCGCCCTTGGCGTCGAAGACCTGCGGATCGACGACGTAGCTCATGGCTGTTCCTCCCACGGCGCCCTGCTGAAGGTGAGGTCGAGGAGCCTCGCCTGCCGCTGGGTCTGCCCGACGAAGGGCAGGTCGCTCATGCCGAGCGCAACGAGGTCGGCCGTCAGGTGCTTCCCGCGAGCGCCGGGCTGGAGCACGATGACCGCTCGCTGGCAGCCGGGCGCATACACGATCCCCTTGACCAGTCCCGCGTCACCGCCCGTCTGCACCGTGAGCCACTCGCGCTGGGCGAGGACCCACCGCTTGGCGGTCTCGTCGGCGGAGGTGTCGGTGACGAGCTTGGGGTAGTCGCGGAACCGGGACAGCGGTTCGCCGGCATCGACGAGGACGGCGACCGGCTGCGGGAGCGCGGCACCGGCCTGCTCCCAGAAGGCGACGACCCGCGGCTCGTTCGGCACGCTCCACGGCTCGAGGCCGTAGGACCGGAGGTGCTCGTCGATCTGGGCGCCGGTCGGCCGTGAGCCGAGGGAGGCGAGCATCGAGGAGAACGTGCCGGCCGCGCAGAACTGCGCGGTCGGCAGGGCGCCCATCACCGAGGACGCCAGGCCCTCGAGGGTCGTGTAGCGGCCGGTGGTGAAGTGACGGCGCAGCACGCGCGGGCCGCGGGCGTCCGCCGCCGCACCCTGGTCGACCATCTCGACGTCGAGGAGGTAGTCCATCAGGGGGTGCAGGGGGAGCGGGATGTCGACGACGCCGTGTGACTCGGCGGACGCATCCACCTCGACGCACTCCGCGGCCGGTCGTCCGTCGGGCAGACCCAGGTCCTTCATCTCGAGCACGCTGCTCAGCCAGGGCGAGAGCACCGTCGCCGGCTGGGGGACGATGGAGCCGCCCACACCGCTGACGAGGGGCAGCGGCATCTGGATCGGGCTGTCCGGATCGTCCTGGGGGTGCCGGCCGTTCGCGGCCTCCAGCCGCAGCCGGAGCTCCTTGCCGTACTCGGCGAAGATCCGGTCGACGTCCGGGGTGTTGAAGACCAGCCGCAACGGCTCGGCGCCGAAGACCGCCTTCTCGGTGTCCTCGGGCAGGGTCATCAGGAGCCACGAGTCGAGCCTGACCGCGACCGGCTCGTCCTGGACCGGGGTTCCTGTCCGGTCGAGGAAGACGCGTGCCGTCGGGTCGGTCGGGTCGGTGCCGATCCGGTCGGTGCGGAACCAGAAGGTCTGGGTCCCGCTGTGGCTCCCGGTCGCCGTGCCGTCGCTCTTGCGCTTGCGGTCGGTGCTCCACTGCACGGTGATCCGGTAGCGGGAGTCCGGCTTGAGCAGTGCGACGGAGCTGGCGTCCGGACCGGTGGCCTTGATCAACCGTTCCTTCTCCTCGCTGATCTGCTGCTCGTCCCACTCCCAGCGCCGCAGCTCGGCGCCGGTCACCATCGACACCGCCGCGAGCGCGAAGCGGTCCACGCCCTTGACCGGCTCCCCGGAGGCGAGCTGCTCCAGGACCTGGTCCTGGTCGAAGGGCTGGCCGAGGTCGACGTATGCGGCGGCGTCCGAGTCCGGGACGTGCAGGATCGCGGGAGACTGGTTCATCGCCGCGGCGAAGCGCACGAGGTCGTCGACGTCCGACCCCCAGGGGCCGGAGAGGTCGGTCCAGCGGCTGGGGAGCGTCCCGCCGGTGTCGAGGAAGTCACTCGCCTGGAGCGTGACGCTGTCGATCTCGTTGAGGTCGGCATCGAGGATGCGCGCGGTCACCGGGGAGAAGAGGCGTTGGCGCAGCCGGGGGACGATGAGGAGGATGCTCAGGTCGCGGAAACCGCCCGGTGTGTGGAGGCGGACCAGATTGGCGTACTTGCGGGACTCGTCGAGGACCTCTGCCTCGTCCATGGCCAGCTGTGCCGCCTTGTCGGCGAAGTTCGTCGCCTTGCCGAAGTCGAAGTCGGGGGAGATGAGCACCTTGACGGGGCAGGCAGTGACCGGGACCTTGGTCTCCTTGTCCTTCCCGGCGGCCGTGACGAGGTCGTGGAACGCGCCGACGACGGAGGCGCTGATGGTGTCGCGGAGCAGCGGCTTGCCGGCGAGGACCTCGGTGTGGAGGCGGTCCAGGCTGACCGGACCGCGGGTGGTCAGGTCGAGCAGACCCGGCACGGCGAAGGTCGCCTTGGTGTGCAGCGCCTCGCTGATCCGCAACGACTGGGACTCCGGGTCGCGCATGACCACGGAGCGGACCGGGTCGGTCTCGGGCAGCAGCTCCCCGCGACCGGGGGTGAGCCGGCCGACCCCGCCCCGGACGAGGACCGGCACCTCGCCGACCTCCCGGCGGACGTCACCGAGTAGCCGCAGCCGGTCCTCCGACGGCTTGCGGCGGGAGCACTCGACGACGCCACCGAGGACGAAGGCAGGGATGACGCCCCGCAGCATGTCCACCCGTGGATCACCGGTGCGCCAGGGCTCGGACACCCGCAGCGTCGTCTCAGGACCGCTCGAGCGTTGCACGTCCCCGGGGTCCGGCCAGGCGATTCCCTCCAGGTCCCAGCCGGACGGCGAGGTGCCGACCGGCTCGAGCTTGAAGGTCCACAGCACCTCGACGGCAGGAGCGGCCTCGTCGCAGACGGTGCCCCACCGTTCGGTGATGTGCTCGGTGCGGCGCTCGGTCCACTCCAGCGCCTTGGTCGCCGGGTCGACCTGCCAGGTGAGCAGAGCGAGCTGGGCGGCCGGGTTGGCGTCGGTCGCGCCGCCGATCGTCCACCAGGTCGCCGGGGCGTCGCCTCCGGCGAGGGTCACCGGGTCGACGGTGCCGTTGGGGCGGACCCGCTCGAGGGCGACGCGGGTGATCTTGTAGGCGTAGCGGTCCGCCGAGCGCTCGGCATATCCATCGGCGCCCACGCCCGGTGCAGCGGTGAGTGCGGTCCCGAGACCCTCGATCGTCACCGCTCCGTCGGGGGAGGGGGGCAGGACGAACGAGATCACCGGGATCGAGTCGATCGGGACGACCGGGACCTGGCTGTCGTTGCCCGGGTATGCGGTGGCCGCGACGGCCGTCCCGAGCGAGGTGTCGATGCCGCGGTCGACACCGGATCCCTGGACCAGCGCGGGTGACCGGGCCTGCAGGGACACCTTCTCGACGAGGGCGGGGATGGGCGCCGGGCGCTCCGGGCCGGAGATCGTGATCTCGACGCACCCGGAGACCGAGAAGAAGAAGAAGTCGACGTGCCCGCACGCCTTGCCGTGCACGTAGAGCGCGAGGTCGCCCGACGGTCGCTGCTCGGAGACGATGACGGTGAGGCTCGCGTTGGCGCCGATCGAGACGATCCACAACCGGAGCTCACCAGCGACCCAGATGTTGCCGGCGAGGGTGAACGGGTCGAAGCCGAGGACGGCGTCCATCCCGCCGCCGAGGGTGAGGTAGAGGCCGGAGGACTTGTCTCCCCACTCGAAGCCGGCGGCGAGGCCGAGCCCGATCCCGAAGCCGGTGATGGCCGGCAGCTGCCCATGACCGTTGTCGAAGGCGTTGATGCCGTTGCCGCGGAACATCAGGTACCCGGTGCCCTTGACGATCCCGAGGACATCGACCTCGACGGACGGCCCGTAGTCCTTGCGGGCACCGAGATAGATGTGCCACTTGTGCGCGTTCGCCCCGAACGGGAAGACCGCCTCGATGGGGATGGTGATCTTGACGAGCTCCTCGATCTCCCAGGAGACGATGATGCCCACCATGAAGTGGTCCGGGGTGATCTCGATGACGGCGAGCACCCCGCCCTTCATGCCGAGCTCGCCGACACTCGGCGGCGGCGAGATGATGCGGGCGTTCATCATGATCAGCACGCGCGGCCCGGGCAGCTCGAGGAGGAAGGTGCCGTCCAGGTTGAGGATGACGCCGCCCTCCATCGTGCCGATGAGGATGCCGATCCCGAAGGCCCAGTTGTCGATCTCGGGCTCCCAGAGCACCGGACCACTGCCGGGGGCCTTGAGCAGGTGTGGCTGACCCTCGGCGTGCTTGAGCCAGGCGAGGGCAGGCACGTTCGTCTGGGGGTGGGAGAGCTCGGCGCGCCGGTAGTGCATGCCGAAGATGCCCCGGAAGCCGAAGATGCCGATGCCGGTCGAGCCGAGTGGGATCCCTGCCGGGAGAACGACATTGAGCCCCACATAGACGCCGGTGGCGGTCCTCCCGCCGGCGACGATGTTGGCGATCTCGACGGCTGCCGCGACCCGCACGCTGACGGGTCGGATGGTGAGATCGAGCTGTCCGCCGATGACCTTCTGCCCGTTGGACTCCCCGATGCGCATGTACCCCGAGCCGAGGAGTGCGCCGGGGATGTCGACCGACGCGGCGAGGGCGGTCAGCTCGGGTGGCCGGGAGCCGTCGAGGTATGCGCGCACCGACGCCTGGTCGACGGAGACCACGCCCAGGTCCACCCCGAGCGCGATGTCGACCTCGAGGGTCAGGGGGTTCGACTGGGAGAGTCGGGCCCCGGCGATGCGCAGGATCTGCCCCAGCGGATCGCCGATCTCCAGGCCACCGCCACCCCCGGCGAGGTCGATGGTGTAGCCCCGGGAGGAGTCGAACACCGGCAGCAGGTCCCACCGCTCGTTCGCGATGTAGTCCGCCGAGGCGCCTGGCGGGATGTCCCGGTTGGTGAGCCGGATGCCGATCGCCTTGTACCTGACCTTGAGCGGCTTGTCCCGGGCGACCTTGACGATGCCGAGGATGTCCATCGACCAGTCCATCTCGACGTCGACGAGGACGGTGCCGGTGTAGGCGCCGTTGCGAGTCGTCTGCAGGTACTCGGCGCCGAAGAGGATCACGCGTTCGATGCGGAACCACGGGAGGGCGGCGACGGCGGCGGGCACGGCAAGCGCGGCGCCGGCGAGGACCGCCTCGACGACGGCGCCGTCACGACCCTCGACCGCGTCGCGGACGGCGTCGACCGGCGGTGCCGCGGCCAGGAGCGGCCAGAAGCTGAGGTAGGAGCCGAGGACGGTCAGCGCGACGTCCTTGTTGGCCGGCATCGGATCGATCTGCGGGAGCCAGCCGAACGCATACAGACCGTCCTTGTCCGCTGGGTCTGCGCCCGCCGAGAGCAGGAAGTCGATCCGTCCGGTGGAGGGGTCGGTCTGCAGCAGCGCGCGGAAGAGGGTGATGCCGTCCGCCGGGTTGTCCGGCCCGACGGGTGTGCCACCCTCGAGCGTCTTCCCGCGCGGCAGCTGGGCGCCGGACGCCGAGCCCATGTTGCCGGCGAGCTTGTCCTCGGCCATCGTCTGGAAGTCGACCTCGAGGTCGAGCTGACCGGCGATGAGCTGGCTGTCGACCACCCGCACCTTGGCGCGGACGCTGCGGAACCAGTCCGGCGGGGGAGAGACCTCCGGCACAGGCGGGTCGGCTGGAGGCACGGTGACCGTCGTCGGCGTGGAGGTCGGCGCGGGCCGGTGCACCGTCACCGATGCGCTGCGTCCAGGCGTGGCCGCGGTGAAGCTGACGTGGGCAGCCCAGTGCTGCCGGTCGTTCGGTGCGCTGTGGCTGGTCCAGCCGACCGCGGTCGACCACGCGGCCTGCTCGGCGGCTGTCGGAGCCTGCGGGTTGGCGAGCTCCGGGCGGACGACGAAGTGGAAGCCCTTGGCGGAGTAGGTGCTGGCGATGGCGCTGCGCGCAGCCTGCGCCCGCCGGTAGGCGAGCTTGGTGTTGTACTCCAGCTTGTTGGGGTCGCCCTCGTAGGACGCATCGCCCTGGATCGTGATGGTCGCCCCGTTCGGGAGCGCGTCGAGATCGGCACGGTATGCGGTGGTCACCGGGTTGCTGCCGCCCGGCTCCCAGTTCTGACTGAGCTTGTCCACCGCTGGTGTGGAGGACATGCTGGCGGTCCCCGAGCCTGGGGAGTCGAAGTGGAAGTAGAAGGCCCGCGTGACCGGCCCGGACGACCCGGCCCGTTCGACCGTGAAGGTGCGTGACTGCAGGGCCGCCACGGTCGTGGTCAGCGCGGCTGCTGTCGTCAGAGCGGTCGTCCCCTCCTTCCAGGTGCGCGTCGAGTCCGGCGGCACCGTCCGGATCGTCACGGAGTCACCGGAGCCCTGGGTCAGGGCGAAGGTCAGGTCGCCGGACTGGGCGGTGATCTGCGCGGCCGAGTCCGACTCGATGGGCTGCCCCGGCACCGTGAGCGTGGGCCGGTCGACGAGCCGGGTGACGACGATGTGCATGCTCACGGGGTCCACCCCGGGGCCGGCTGAGCTCACCGTGATGTCGATCTCGGCGGTGTGGTCGCCGCCGGAGAGGTCGACGTCGTACATCGTGTGGTTGTCGGGCTGGGCAGCGCCGTTGATGGTGCAGGTGCGCGTGTAGGGCGTGCGGCCTCCGCTGACGTCGATGATGAGCGTTGACTGCTCGGGTACCTGGGCGGTGGCCTGGATGACGCCTCCGGTCTCAGCGCCCCGCTCGACCCGGTAGGACCGGCCGCCGCCGTCGAAACGCGGGTTGAGGATCAGCTTGCCGCTGCCCTGCTGCACGAGCGCGGCCTCGAAGTCCCCCCAGATCCCGGACGAGGGGCCGACGCCGATGAGCAGCTCCTGTGCCCCGCACTCGAAGGCGAGGTTGCGCAGCCCGTTCGGGGAGATGAAGATCCGCGCCTCGGGCAGGTAGAGCCCGGTCCAGTCGTCCCCGATCCCGGTCTTCTGCGCGAGCGCAGGCGGCGTGTAGTCGCGGTCCAGGTCAAGGGTGGCGCTGCGGAAGCCGAAGCCGACGACGCGGTCGTCCCCGCCGCCGACGTAGGCGTAGGGAGGCTCCATCGAGATGAGCTCGGAGACCTCCGTCGAGCCGGGGTCGTCCAGGCTCGAGACCCCTGCGGAGACCAGGGCCAGCACGAGCTGGCTGGGGTCTGCGTTGCCGTGGGTCACCCGGAAGCGCAGCCGGGGCAAGGTCAGCGCCACCTCGGTGTACGACGGATCGGGCTCGAGGACCCCGATAGCGCTCACCTTCGCCGGGTGCAGGAAGGGTGGTCTCAGTCGTGGGGCATTGAGGATGAGGTCGAAGACGAAGCCGGTGGACGGGTCGTCCCGGAGGGCCGCGGCCCGCCAGTCGGCGAAGAGCTGCACGACGCCTGCGCCTCCCGCATCGACGTCGGGCTCAGCGGCCTGGACGATCGCGGACCCGGCCCGCGGCACGAACAGCTCGAAGTCGACGGTCGTGTCAGCGAGGTCGAAGATCGGATCGGACCGTGACGGGTCGTGGGCGGGGGTCGCCTCATCGACCTCGGCCTTGAGCACCCCGGTGGCCGGGTTGAGCTCCATCCGTCCGTTGACCTGGCAGTGGCCCCGCAGGGTGACACCGAGGTCGTCGGTTGCCTGCTCGAAGGTGACGACCCGCAGTGCCGACATCGCCGCATGGAGGGCCCCGACGTTCTCGCCGCGGAAGACGTAGGGAAGGACGAGATCGAGCAGGGCCAGGTTGGCCATGACTAGGCCGCTTCTCGCGTGCTGAGGAGATCACGTGGGGGAATGAGAGAGAGCACAGACGCCTCCTCCGAGTCGAGCAGCCGTCCATCCCTGCCGATCTTGTTGCCAGGTGACGACCCGATCAAAGCGATCTTCGGGTCACTATCCTCCCGCCGTCCTGGGCCCGCAACAGGAACGTGTCAGGCATCGGGTGAACGGGTCATCGCACCCCTTCACCGACCGACTAGTG
>ENA-UOXR01001867-UOXR01001867.1-bioreactor-metagenome-genome-assembly--contig:-NODE-1867-length-20808-cov-7.280586_pt1 | contig 20808 bp, 31 predicted proteins | sample MGYA00238164_ERZ764825 | MGnify/ENA primary metagenome ERZ764825 (study PRJEB28920, sample SAMN05720171) | bioreactor metagenome | isolation source: Anaerobic biogas reactor | place: USA:Washington...
GGGTATTACCCGGTATATGCCCTTTCAAGGGATGGCAACTACCTCGAACAGTCGAATTTTGACACCATCCGCCACAGGCTCGGAGGAGACTCCGAGACGGTGCTTATCGAGCGGTCAACCCACTGGGCATGTGGTTACGTCGACGTCATCTACGTACACGAATCCGACACAAAACGTCTTCTTATGGCAGACCGGATGCTCGCACAGTTGGATATGTATCCGGTTCTGGATGAAGACGACTACGACCGGCGAGTCCACGAGGCAACCTTAGATATGGTTGAAAACATCAAGCGATGCCCCGATTGCTATCCCGACCGTCCAGCCGATGACCTCTACGAGTATGCCAGAACCCTAGTAAACGATTAATCGAACAACTACAGGAACACCATCATGACAAAACCACAAGCATTATCAATCGATGTGTTGAAGAACTGCTGTAACCATTGCATCGACATCGAACTCCCATCGGGAACGAAAGTTTCCATCCAGCCGTCGAATGAGGTAATCCGGCTCGTAACGGACGACACTGTGGAATGTAGCGCAGGAGGCATTCCCATTGCCCGCCGGGTCTACTACCATTCTGCGTTGCTCCCGCCGGTGAAAGACGGCGTGCTCTACATCGTTCCCAAGCAAGTTGCGCTCGCATATGCCGAAGTCCGTGACGACTTCGTCTATCCCGACACGCAGTCTGCCACCGAATGGGATGGCGAAACGAACAGACCAAAGAATGTGAAGCAGCTTCGGTTCCCTCCGAGGCTGCTTCGGTAACCCTACAACGCTGCACGAGGCGGAACATATGACAAACACACGGAAATGGGTCCGGCACGACCGGGAATTGAAGAAGGGGGACATCCTCAGAACCTCCTTCAATGACGGCTATCTGTATTCCATCTGTGACGGGTGTGGCTTCGGATGTCACCCCAACTCAAGGGGAAATGCAATCTACGTCAAATTTGAAAGCACGAGCCTTGAAACGGTGCTTGCACACCGGGACGATACCGACGAATCCATTGTTGGATATCGCTGGGAGCGGTTCTGGGGAATCGAATACCTGGTGGAGGAGGGAGACAATGCGACTCACGCTTGAACAGATCGAGAAGTATGCATCTCGGAAAGGCGTCAAGCGCATTGCCGTTGTGAACTTCCTCAGCACCATCGACTCCGAGAGCGACACCCGGATCGGCTGCATGATGAACTGTCACATGGACGAGGCACTCTATGGCTGGAACCGGGCGACAGTGACCGCCATCGAGGCTGGAATCCGGGATCTCTTTGATGCAGAGACCCGGTCTCGAAAACAACCCTGTAGGAGATAACACCATGTCTGTATCTGTTATGGTCCGAGCGGAGCGTGGGTGTGGATTCAGGAACACCCGTGGCTACTATCTCTGCGGGGGAGGGATGGAGGTGCATTGCCACCGCCTCCCGCTCCCCATCCCTGTCTGCGAAGCATGCAAGCGACCTCTCATTGTCCCGATCCGGGGCATCCAGAGGATCGAGCCCAACAAGGTGTGGACGCTCTGTCCCGAATGGCAGGATCTCTCGTATCCGTGCCACCTCGTCAAATGCCCATCGTGCTTCCCTCCAGAGAAGGCATATGTGGTGTGGGTCGGAGAATCCTTCTACGAGACTCCCAATTCCTTCGTGGATGAATCTCGGCGGATGGGCATCTCTCGGAAGATCCCCTTCGTGCCGGACGACCTGAAGGTGGGCGACTGGGTATTCCTCGGCTATCGGAAACTCATTCCCACCGGGAACTACAACAAGGACCACGAGGAGATCCTTGACCCCGGCATCTTCCATGCGTTCAGAGTGAGCACCATCGAGAAACTGCTCACCGACGCACAGCAGAAGGACCAGTACTACGTGAAGACGCTCCTCGATAGGGGCATCACCCCTGTGGTCGAGGTCGACTCGGAGGACGAGGTCGAAGTAACGAAAGCCCGGCTCTACACCAACCTGAGCAAGTTCATGAAGGACGAGCCCGGTGAGCAGCAGGAGGCCGCGGAGGAGGAGGTGGTGGAGCATGTACCCCTCCTATAACCTTCAGTCTGCCCTCGACGATGCACATAGCATGCTCCACCTCGACCAGATCGTGAGAGCGAGAGCAACTGCCATCAACGACGCCGAAACCTACGTTCGGGGCGTATCTGAATACTGCAAAGCCATGTCTAGGCATTTTGCATTCGTCGCACGGAATGTCGAGTGGGTGAATGAAGTTTCGATTCTCAAAAGGAAGGTTCCATTTGAGAACCGGCAGGAATATTGCGTCGATATATACCACATCCCGGTCATCCGGGGGGAGATTGATATCGCCCGTTCGGAGCGACTGCATCGGTTCATCTTCGACGCCCGCAATCAGAAGAAGGCCACCATCTGCTTCCTTGACCAACTGTCATTCACCAATCCAAGGATCATCACAATGGATAGACAATGCGTTGATAAAATACGCCACTATGTCAACACACGGGGGGGGTTCTGGAACTACTCAATCGACAACTACAACCTCAGAGATGTCGTGAACCTAGCGTGCGACACCGCAATGAACAGTAGAGATTGCGACTTCCTCCGATTCGACGTCGGGGCGATCTGATGTCATACGATGCTCCCGACTTCGTATCTGACGTTACGGAACTGCTCTGCACCGACTGTCCGAAGCGCCGGATCTGCAATCAGAACCTTGAGCAACTGTACTGGTGTCTGGAAGACATGAGCAAGCGGGCGGAACTAAACCGCCTTATGTGAGGGAGATTATGGGAGAAGCAATTTACTACCTGAAAGCACACTTCCCGGACGAAATAACCTGGGAACTCGAACAGCAGTTGACCGCATTTGTCAAGGAGGGCCAGGCTGCCTACGAATGGTGGCAGGAGCACAGAGGGTGCCCCACATCGGAGGCTTTCTGGGAGAGGTTCGTGGAGAAGTTCCCCACCATCGCCGAGTATCTGGGCTCTCTGGTAGGAGGCAACTGCGACAACGCTCTTGCCGGGGTGCTTGACTTCGGCGAGGAATACGACCTCGACGCGCTCGAATTCGATGGAACCGAGTTCCGATATCACTGCACCTGTTGGCACTTTGCCTCGTGGAATCCCTTCGCGGCGTTCCTCCGCTCGAAGTTCGGGGCAATTCGGGTCAACTGGCTGAGCGATGAGTATATGGACCCCTTCGACGCACTGTGATGAGAATGGCGGACATCTGTGACTACGGAGAGGTGCAAAACATGACAATTCGGACAGCAACTGGTATCGTAATCTCGAAGATGAGCGGAAAACTGCAGGGGTTCTATTCCATCAACACCAACCCCTTTGACAACCCCTACTGCAACAAAATGGCGAGCATCCCTGGGAGCATCTGTGAACAGTGCTACTCCAGAAAGATGCTCACCACCATGCGGAAATCCTGCAATCGCTCGTGGAGTGAGAATGCGTTCCGCATTTCCAAAGAGGTGATCCCGGAGAAGCTCCTCCCGGATCTTTCGGGGCTGCAGTGCAACGGAGCGTTCAGGTTCTCGTCACACGGCGAGATCATCAACGAGAACCATCTCATCAACCTCTGTAACATCGCCCGGAAGAACCCCGATATCACATTCGGGCTCTGGACGAAGCGGGTCGACATGATCCAGAAGCACCGTGACCAGATCCCTGACAACATCGTCCTGATAGCGTCGACCCGGTGGACGGACATCGCAGAACCCACCGTCCCGGACGGGTTCGACAAGGTGTTCAGCGTCTACACCAAGCCCTTCGCCGAGCAGCACGCTGTGCCCATCAACTGCTCTGGGCACTGCAAAGAGTGCATGGTGTGCTACCGGAAGAACAACGGAGTGACCCACATCAACGAATTGATAAAATGACCCGAATCTATCCGGTCAGTGACCTCCATCTGGAGTTTGTCAAGGACCCTATCAAAACCCTTTCTCGCTGCGTGCCGCAACGCCTTGACATCGACGTTGCGGTTATCGCTGGCGACCTCTGTTGCCTTGGGAAGGGGCTGTATCGTGCTCTGGAAGAACTCGAAGGGCGGGCCTATCATACCATCTTCGTGCCGGGCAACCACGAGGCATATCACTCGTCTCTGGGCGCGGTGCATGAGTTCGCGAGAGCCTGGAACCGGGCGAGCGACATGGTCCACATCCTCGACAATCAAGCGATCATTGTGGAGCACGTCCGGTTCGTCGGAGGCACAATGTGGTTCTATCCCGGTGGGACTGCCAGAGGTCACGAGCATATGCTGAACGATTACAACTACATCCACAAGTTCGACAAGCAGATCCGTGCCGAGAACACAAAGTTCCGACACTGGATCGGAGCGGTTGATGTGGACGACGCCGTTGTCGTGACCCACCACGCTCCGTCGAGGTTGAGCATCGCCCCGGAGTTTGCGGACAGCCCTCTCAATGCGTTCTACTACGACCCCTTCGGAGAGGCAATCCTTGGAGGATGCAACAAGCCGCAACTCTGGATCCACGGTCACACCCACGCCGGATGTGACTATGTTCACGACCTCGGCGGCGTCCGGGTGGTGTCCAACCCGGTGGGCTACGTCTTCGAGCCATCAAAGACGTTCAACCCGAACCTCATCATCGAGGTGGAGTAGAGGTGATTCCCCTGCTCGAACCACGCATGTATCTGAACTACCTGAACCTGGCGTTCTATGACCAGACGATGGAGACCCTCATGGCACCATACGACTTCTCAGAGGAGGAAAAGAAGACACGGTCGCTCCTTCTCTGTCAGGACTGTGTCATGGATCTCATGTTCATCGGTCTGCTCAATGCCGCCAGGGCAGGCGCAGACATCGAAGACTGCGCTATTCGAGGCATCTGACATGGCGATGGAACCGACCGAGATCCGCGAGATTCTGACGGAGATGGCAGACGGCGAGGACTTCCTCCGGGTGGTCCCGGAGTTCTTCTGTCCCGAAGTGGTGGGGCACACGGATGTCAAACTTGGCATCCTGTGCTGCCTCGCGAACCAGTGGGACTCCCCTGATGGAAGAGACCGGATCAACATCCTGCTCAAAGGGCAACCCGGTTGTGGCAAAACGGTCTTCATTGACCACCTGCGAGACCATTGGGGTGCCCTTTACCTATCGGGAGAAGCTAAGAAATCGTCCCTGAAAGGCGACGGGCGGAGGAATGACGGGGGAACCCGTCTCTTCGCCAAGTATAACGGCGGCATTGTGGTCCACGACGAGATCGAAGCATTCAGTGATATCAACACACTCCGGGATGTACTGGAGGGCGGTCGATATGTCGAGACGGTTGGTGGGAAATACGAGGAGTTTGAGGCCCAGATCCGATACGTGGCCGCTGCAAACGACATCTCCAAAGTCCCGACCCCGATCCTCTCGCGGTTCGACCTAGTCTACCACTTTGACATGCCGTCCGTCAACGAGTCAATCCAGATTGCACGGAGGATTATTGCCGGTGTAAAGAATCGGGAGACCACCGACGAGATGCTTCACATCTACATCGGCGCTGCCATGGGGCTCAACCCCATCGTCAGACCAAAGGATATCTCTGACCTCGAAGCGAAGGTCCAACCCCTCGCCGACCACTTCACATCCATCGATGAAGGGAGGAGCGGGCGCTGGATCCGAAGCATCATCAGGATTGCCAAGGCGCTCGCCCGGCTAAAACTCAAGGACGAAGTGACCGGCGTCGAGATTGCAGAAGCAATCGAGATGAGAACAACGAGTGACAACGAACTTGAAATTCCATTTGATTGAACGGACGTTGATAATGTGTCAAAAATCGAGTGCGTTGACTTATTTGGTGGTATAGGTGGATTCAGACACGGTTTATCCCTGGCAGACCAAGATTTCACATTCAACTACTACGCGGACATCGACAAGTTCGCCTGCGCCGTCTACAACTACAACTTCCACGAAACGTGGAAACCAACTGACATTCGAACAGTTCAGGCAGACGACATCCCCGACCACAGAGTCCTCTGTGCCGGAAATCCATGCTTCAGATCGGGAACCCCCGTAATGACAGATGTTGGGTGCAAATCCATAGAGAACGTTGCAATCGGTGACCGTGTCCTTACTCATACTGGGCGTTTTTGTAAAGTCGCCGATGTGAAACGCAATGATTATTCTGGAATGATGGTAACGATCAGCACGAAGTACGGATACCATCCGATTGAGTCGACATATGACCATCCGATACTAGTGCGCCACTGCAGCCGCATCTGGAATAACACCCGCAGACACTATGATAAAGTATATGGCAACCCAGAGTTCGTCCCATCAAACGCCGTAATCCCAGGAGACTATGTATGTGTCGTCAGAACTCCGAGTATAAACCGAGTACCTACGTTCGAGTATACCTTTGGGATAAATCAGAGCCGTTCGGAAATACGGTCGCTCGACTTGTCTAATGAAGACATCTGGTTTATCATAGGATTCTATATTGCCAACGGATGGTATCTGGAAACTAGGAAACGGCAGTATTCTACCGGAATGGTCACTACAAACTCGCAGTTAGTAATACTCGCGTGTAATGACTCTCAAATAGACGAAATTATGCGCAGACTGGACCGCGTTGGATTCAGCGCGCATGTTTCGACCGTGCGTACTTGCAATAGGGTTAATGTCACCAACAAAGGTCTACATGACTACATAATGGAGAACATCCCAAAATACGCTCACAACAAGCGATTGCCAACCGGATTTGAGCTACTACCTAGCAACTTGCTGAAATCTCTCATCCATGGCTATATGTTCGGGGACGGATATCTTGACAAGACCCACAATGTCATAAGTTCAACGACTGTATCCAAAGGACTCGCATACGACCTTCAGTATGCCATCACATTGCTCAACAACTACCCGGTGAGCTTCAGACACGAACATCGCACAGAGACATGTGTCATAGAGGGGAGAGTTGTAAACCAGAGACCGGCTTACTCGGTGAAGGCGCATTTGAATGGAAACACCAAAAATTACGTAATAATCGATGGCCTAGGGATCTGGGTGCGGGTTACAGATGTCGCGTATGAATGTTTACATGAATCAATCGAGGTGTGGAATCTTGAAGTCGAAGAAGACAAGAGTTACACAGCATGGCGGTTTGCAGTTCACAATTGCGTTGCCTTCTCAAGAGCCGGACTCGAACGGGGGTTCAACGACCCCAGAGGACAGCTCTTTTTCGAGGTTGAGCGAATTATCCGGGCTAAGCAGCCAGAATACATACTCCTGGAGAATGTTGCAGGACTGCTATCAAACGACCGAGGAAGAACCTTCGCCCGGGTCCTCGATACGCTTCGGGACTGTGGGTACGTGGGATCGTGGTGCTGTATCAACAGCGCGGCATTCCTGCCTCAAACGAGAAAGCGAGTCTACATTGTCGGACGTCTTGGAGACGAACCCTGCGGAGCACTTTTACCTTTCGCGGACGGCAATGGAGAGTCTTATCCACCACGCCGAGCGGCACAGGGAGAAGAGGAACGGCTTTGGGACTACCCTGCTAACACCCTACAGTCGCGAGACGGTAAGGGTGGTGCAATGCAATACATCGTCCAACCAAAGCCCGACACCGACCCACGCTCCACATCACACCGACCCACCGAGTTCACCCTGACTTCCACAGGCACCCACAGTACCCTCATTGCCGATGATGGCGAATACATCGTCCGGAGGCTCACTCCCCTGGAATACGAGAGATTGCAGGGATTTCCAGACAACTGGACACAGTTTGGAGAATTTCCAAACGGTGCACGAGCGATCAGTAAATCGCGACGGTATCAACTGGTAGGGAATTCCGTGACCATCCCTGTGATAACCGCCATCGGGAACGAACTGCGGAAGGAACTGCGATGAAACCCAGCCGAGATATTCTCAACCGGGTCCTCATGCCGTATAAGCACGACGAGTTCCCGCGAGACGAACCGCGGTGCCCTGTGTGCGGGGTGTTTACCGTCTGGTGCGGTGACGCAACCGCACCCCCATTCGGGGATCTGTATTACTGCCCGGCATGCGACCGTCGCTACATCAGCGTGTGCATCCGGGACGGGAAGAAGATGCTTAAACGAGAGACAACCGAGAATCGGGAGATTTACCTCACATGCTTATCGAGATTGGATCCAACCTGGCAGGGTGTCTGAACACCCTTGCATTCGGCATTGCGATAGGGATATCGCTATACGGACTCACGCTGATTATCAGGGCGCTCACGGCCCCCCTCAATGACAACGGGAAGAAATGACATGCCAGATGCACAACCCATGATTACTGTATGCGGGAGGGCTGCAACCATCGCCTGCCCCCACTGCTCTCACAACCTAACGTACATCCGCACACCAACCAGCCACGCCTGCAGATACTGCACCTACTGTGGCATGCCCCTCGCAAAAACCGATGACATCGCCGCAACCGAAGACACACTGAACGACCTCCAGAACCACATCAAAAACCTAGAACGGGTATTCCTTGAGGTGGCATCTCGCGAAGAGGTTGTCAAGCCCGGGTGGTATGTGATCGCTGGGAAAGACATTGCACATTACTACCGACCGAGCGGCAGGAGTAGATGTGGAAGTGTCCGCATAGGAATGCGGAAATTTGTGATGCGCCGCGGCCACGCAACCGACTACAGGCCCGCCACAGATGATGACCCGCGATGTTCGCGGTGTCGGATGTGGATCGAACATGACAACCAGACACAGGAGACGTGATTTTACATGGACTTTGGAGAAACCGATGAAATTCGCGACCTCGAACTCAAGAGGTTCGCCGCGGAGAAGAGACTGGAGCAGATTGCAGAACGGATGCACAACGTCGAACGGCGGTGTACCATCGCCGTAGAGGACGAGTGGGAGACCCTGAAGGACAAGGCATTGTCCAATGCCCAGAAGCGGCAGATCGAAGTTGAACGCCGGCTTGCCGCGAGCGAGGAATATCAGACCCTCAAGACCGAGCGCAAGGAGTTGTCCGAGCACAACATCCTCATGCGGATCGATGTCGACTACCTGAAGCGCAAGCACCAGACCCGGTTCATGCAACTCATGGAGCACGTATGCAACGGGGTTCTCGGAACGGAGGTGTGATACCATGTGGTTCGTATACGACAACGACGAAGGGTTCTGCACGTTCCCTGACGAAGAACAGGCTGCGAAATACTACGCCAACCGGCTCGACTACTTCCGGCGGGAGTCGGCAAAGGAAGGCGAGTGGATCCCGGATGTGACGAGCCTGTGCATCGGCAAGGTCGCGAGCGTCACCAAACTTCAGAAGATGAATATCGAATCAGACGACGATGACCTCGAAGATATCCGTCCGGTCTTTTACGAGGCGGTAACAACGGTGGTGGGGTAATGGTCTACAAAGCACAGGGGGCACCCGGGACCCACCATTTCCACCGATATGAGAGAAAACTCGACCACCGCAAGATCAGGACGCATTTCCTCGATGTTCTTGATAACCATGAACTCGCACAGGAAACCAGAGAAGTCATCATCGATTTCCTGAACCTATGCACATACGGCGAGTTCTACCTCGACACCCCCTGCCACTACATTGACCGGCGCATCGACGCCATCTACACCACGCTCGAAAAGACCATCGACGCCATCGATGCACGTTCGCCCGATGAACCATCCCTCCGCGACACATTCCAGGCACAGGTATCCGTCGAGAAGTTCATGGGCACGTTCATCGGGCACGTCAGCCCTTCGGTTCTCAAAGTAGGGCCGATGGACCCCATGGTCATGCGACGCAGTTTCCATAGCGATACCGTTGACGACCTGCTTGACCAGATGGGTGACTTTGCGCGAGAACAGCTCGAGCTTATCAAGTCCGGGAAATGCCATGCACTCGGCGCCCAGGGGGAATAATGCCGATCATCTACATCGCCGGGCCATTCACAGATCCCGACCCGGTCTTCGGGGTGGCCGCAAATGTTGCATCCGCAGCGCGAGCGGCGCGGGAATGTATGCAGAAGGGGTGGATCTTCTTCTGCCCCCACACCCACACCCAGGGGTTTCAGCACTACCCCGAATTCACCGAGGAACAATGGTATGCGTTCAATCTCGAACACCTCAAGCACTGTGACGCCCTTCTCCTGATAACCGGATGGAGCCGAAGCAAGGGGGCGACCATGGAACGGCAATATGCCATCGAGCACAACATTCCCGTTTTCTACGAGAACGATGGCATCCCCGACGCCCCCTGATCGCCCATCCCCAAACCCTTTTATACCTAATCCCCATACAAACACATAAGTTGGTGTAGCATGCCGGAAATCAAGCGTTTTAACAAGGGAACCCTGAAGAAATACATGCAGGCTCCAGCGGACCAGTGGGCACCCATCGAATCTGCAGATGATGTTCACAAGGGCATGGTTATTCGGAACCCGGACGAGCCCGATAATCCCGTTTACTACCTGTATGTGACGACCGATGCCCCCTACAAGGGGCACCACCTTGTGCGGGCGCTCGACGGCACCAGGGAATCGAAGATCACTCCCGCTGCGTTTCCCAAGCGCTACCAGCAGTTCATCGGACCTGTAAAAGGAGGACTCCCGGAGAAGCAGGAAGCTCCGAAAGCCCCGATCCCACCCCCGGAGAAGCCGGATAAGGACTCCACGGACGAGAAAACCGAGAAGATGCAAGAACTCAAGAAGCAGATGGCCCGGCGGAAGGAGGTTCAGCAGTCACTGGTTGCACCGGAATCTACCCCGGAAGAGCGCGAGAAGCGCGAGGCAAAACTTGCCGCCGAGGTTGAGAAGCGGCGCAAAGCCGAGCACAAGCAGCAGCAGGACGCACTGAAGAACCTCGACCACGAGAAGGTCGCCGAGGAGAAGAAGCTCCTTCAGGCCGCATGCCTCGCCCTTGCCTACGCCTTCGGGAAAGACGCCCCCGATGCATGCGACACCGCATACGCCGAGGTCATCAACCATATGGCAACCGATGTCGTCCTCAACAAGGTCAGCCACACCGATGCCGTGGCTGCGATTGTTGCGCGAATTCGGGCAGATGCGGACGCGAAAGAGGTCGCCACTGCCAAGAGTTCCGACCAGGACAAGACCACCAAAGCCATCGACACCCGCCTCACGCAGGTCGAGAAGGATATCAAGAGTCTTGACAAGCAGATATCCCGCATGACCACCCACATGGAGAGCGTTCTCAAACGGTGGGAAGCAATATCGCCGTTCATCCCCTCAAACGCCATCCAGTACTTCGAGACCTCAAAGCACAAGCGCCCCTCCGCAAAAGGCGGCAATCTTGGCGTGATCTCGTATCAGACCGGAAACATCGAGAAGATCCCGACCGATAAGAACCTCGACGAAATTGTGGAGACACGGGTCCTCTCGGTTAAGAACGGGCTCTGCATCCACTTTAACCAGAGCGAGGCAGAGGCGGTTCACAATTCCATTGCAAGCGCCATGGGACTCGATCCGAAGCAACTCTGGGGATACGACCCCGAGACCCAGGAATGCTATGCCGAGAAGTCCGAAGAACCCGGATATACCTTCGTCCGCTGTTTCGACCTGACCCGATCCGTCACCACCAACCCGTATGAGGCCGCAGGGGGTCGGATCAAGAACCCGAAGATGCTTGTGAATATACTCAGGAAAAAACACAAGGACAAGGTACTGGTCGTCGTTCCCGAGGGGGCTGAACTCGCGTGAACGACCCAACCGACACCAAGACGGCTCGCTACGACATCTTCTGCACCCTGGTCCGGGCCAAGAAACCCATGACGCTCTCCCGCATCGCCAAAAAGATGAAGATCCCGCGACAGAACGTGGCGTATCACATGCCAATCCTCGAAGACTCCGGGCTGGTGATCCGGGACGGAGACGAATACTTCTGCCAACCCGTCTTCATCAACGACACGGTCATCGAAGCCAGCATCGAGAAGATGACCGAGATCCTCCGGGTCATGCTGGATACCGGCATCTATGCCGATACTGAGTCCGAGGATGACAAGGAGCAGATCGCCAAGAACTGCTTGCAGGCGATGATCTTCCTCGTGGCGAGCGAACTGACAAACTGATGTGTCAAAACAATTATTCTGACACACCTATATATATCCGGGCGAGCATAGAATGGATCAGGTGAGTTGTAATGGGAAAGTCCGCACTCAGACTCGTCCTGGCCCAGAGCCAGGTTGTTGCACCGCAGAAGGGTGACCAGCCCCCGTACGTTCGGAGCAAGCACGCTGTCCAGACCTCGGCCGCACTCAAGCAGCACCAGAACTGTGTCCGCAAGGCCCTCGCCGGCAAGAAGTTCGACAACCGCGACGCGGCTCGCGCAGCCTTCGCCAAGGCATCTGCGAACTGCTCGGGCAAGAAGGCGTAACCGCCTTCTCACAACTCTTCTTATCGACGCTCTTCTTCTTCCGCAACCTTTATCTACCTTGTGTGGGACTTCCTGTTAGAAGGATTCTGCCATGTATGTGACTGATGTAACCATCTCTGGCACCGAGTATCATCCCGGTGAGACCATGTATGTAACCGCCCGGATCCAGAAAGATCCGTTCGACACGGGAACCTATGATCTCGCGATGTACGTCAAGAAGAAGACGGCACCTGCGAGCGCCTGGGAACTCATCGACCGCAAGGACGGTATGATGGATCCGTCTCCGTGGGTCGGTAGCGCCGCAATTCCGATGCCCGGATTCGTTGTCCCAAACAAAGTCGGCGAATACTATGTGGGCGTGCTGGACGAAGGCAACGTCGGGACCGGCCGCGGCGCCACGGTAGACGAAGTGCTCCGCTCAACGAACGCCCTTCGCCTGTTCGCCGTGACGACCCCTCCACCCGTGGGGAAGGCACAGTTGAACATCTACACCTACCCGAGCGACGCCACAATCTACATCGATGGCGAAAAGGCCGGTGTCGGGAGCGTGATCGGTAAGAATGTGAACCCGGGCATCTACCAGATCACCGCCAAGAAGTTCCTCTATGAAGACGAGACCGTGATCGTCACCATCGGGGTAGGTGAAGTCATGCCGGTCGAACTGACGCTGAACCCCATCATTGACACGGGTGACATCACAAGGCTCGCGCTCTACGCGGGTGCCGGGCTTCTGCTCGCGGGCGTCGCCTATGTTGTGATAAACAAGCGGGCACGCGCTAGGGCAATTGAACTTGGGCGCACCGCGTGGGATAAGAGCAAGAAAGCCTACGGCCGGGCTGGGGAACTCTATGCGATAGCCCGGGATGCGTAACCATGTATGAGATCGGGAAGCGCGTCTTCGGGACACAGGTCTTCAAGACCTACGACCCCCAGGTCAGCATTGACATGGTGCCGGGCGTCACCTATCAGGCCGTGTTTGACGCGGATCTCACCACCTCCGGGTGGGAAGACCGCGTCTATCAGGACCTGGTCGAGGAGTGTTCCCGGCATGGGTGTGAGTTGACCTACTTCGGCGTGTGCTATCCCAACCGGAAGATCATCGTCCAGTGGCAGTACGATGGACCGGCGCAGGGTTTCCAGAGCGCCGTCCTCCCCGCGATCCCGGCCATCGGCGCGGGAGCGGTTGTAATGGCAATCCTAGGCGTCATTGGGGTATCTATCGGCGGGGTGTCGTTCTTCAAGTTGTCAGAGCTCTACGAGAAGAACCCCCTCGGGATCGGGTTGGTTGTCGGCGGGGTGGTGCTCGTCGGGATGCTACTTGCCTTCGGGTATGCGGCCCGGAGCGTCAGGTAACATTTTTATACTCAGTCTCCCCTCTTATCCTCTATGGAAGAGAAGCGGGAGATCGTTTACTCTGATATCAGCTCGATGCTTCGGCGAGGGAGTTTTGATGCACTGATCTATACTGATGGTACAACGACAATTGCCATCGATTCCGATGGGACAGAACTTTCCCGCGGTAATACCGGCACCGACGACGCGACCGTGCTGGCAGCCGCGATCACGGCATGTCCTGCGGGAGGCACAATTGCCATCGGCAAGGGCGAATACGCGATCAACACGCAGATCCAGATCCGAAAATCGCTCTCAATTATCGGATATGGAGCTACGATTACCACAACGCTGGTCGACAAACTATTTGACTGTCAGGGAGACCATGTGGTTACAACCCCCCTGACATCAGACGCGTCCGAGGGAGATCTGACCCTCGCTCTCACCTCGGCGACGAAGATCGAGCCGGGGAGACTGATCCTGGTATACGACGATACGATCTGGATGGGGGGGATCGAATATCCGACGCTGAAACAGGGCGAACTCCACAAAGTACAGAGTATTACGGATCTGACCCTGACCCTCGATCAGGCATTAATCCACGATTACTCTACCACCCAAAACGCATACATTAGAGTAATAATCCCGATCTCGGTCTATTTTGAGGGGTTGACCCTCATCGGCCCGGGGCGAACCACCAGTTCCGCCGACAATGCCGCGATCTGGCTCAAATATGTGGCCGATAGTTCGATCCGCAATTGTACACTCCGCGACTTCGGCACAGAGGCGATCAGCATGTATGACAGCATCAACGTCGATATCTGTGGATGTACCATCAGCGGCAACGAGCGCCCGGGCTCTGGGTACGGCATAAGCATCGCCAACGCGTCCGCGAATATCCGTGTCCACGACAATCATATCGAGGACTGCCGACATTGCATCTCGGTCGGCGGAAATTATACGATTGGGCAGCCCCGCAACCTCCTGATCAGCAACAACATCATTTATGGCGGTTCGGCGGCAGCAATCGACGCCCACCCGGCCTGTCACAGCATCTCGATCGTAGGTAACTCGGTGATGCGAAAACGTGCCAAGTACGGCATCTGGGTCGGGGCAAAATACATTCACGTCGCAGCAAATGTCGTTTTTGGCGGGATCGCAATTCGGGGGGAGATCCATATAGCCACGGTGAGCGTGATCGGAAACCGCATCTACGGCGGCGGGGGCGGCTCTAGCAGCGAGGCGGGAATACTACGTGCATCCGGAACCCTGACTAATATCGATTCCGCAGTGGTATCGGGGAATGTCTGCGAGGGGACGTCATACGGCGTCCTGTTAGATGTCGCGTCCGTCGGGCAACTCACCGTCACCGGGAACAAAATCGTGGCGCTGACGTGGGCATCTCCCGCGGTCGGCACAGCCAACAACGACCCGCGCATTGTAAATGCGATCGTCGTCGGTAACCACATATATGGTGGCGGGCGCGGAGGCGTCCGAAACGTCGGCCCGGACGCCATCATCGCAAACAACGTTTTCCACAATTGCGGGCAGTTCCCGAGCAACCCATTGTCGCACGGGTGCCTCGTGATTTATGAATCCGGGGTAAAAATCATCGGTAATAAATTTCTCATCGATGACGACTACAGCACGACCCGGCCCCGCCACATTATCTGGTGCTACGGCGACAACATCACGATCACCGATAACGTGATCCCCAGGGCGTCGGGCACCTATGCCTCTATCAAGGCCCCGGGCAATAATAACCGGATAGTCGGCAATACATTGCCCTCGAAAGACGGCGCATATACCCCACTGCTCCTCGGAGGCACCGGCAATATTATCCGGGATAATTACGGCTACGTTACAGAAACCTCTGGTGCTGCTGCCTCTACTGCCGATGGTGGAACCATCGCCCATGGATGTGCTGCAGCACCCACGAAAGTTACCCTCACTGGATCTGTTGCAGGAGAAATCGTAACGGTCACAAGCATTGATGCCACGAATATCACCGTGGCCATCAAGAAGCCCGATAACTCAGCAGGAACGACACAGACTGTCTACTGGCGTGCAGAGGTCTAACCCTTCTTTTTCAGGATCCGCACGGTCAACACATCATCCTTGATAGACGTGTGGATCGTCTCCCCTTCTTCCAGTTCCCCGATAAACGGTGCTAAAATAGATTCGATGTCGTCAAGCCGATCTGGGTCAAGCCTGACGATTTTCGTCCGTCCTTCGTAGAGATCAAGGTCGCTTGAACTCAAGGTATCCCCCGGTCTTAAGTTCGATTACGAGCGCCGGCACAGCAGCGATGCCCAACGCATTCACGATATCGAAGCCCTTCTCGTCACCGACATCCACGACCTTGAGAGTGCCGTCCTGGATATCATCGAAGAACTCCTCCATCGCGTCGTGACATCCCGGGCAGTTCTGCTCGGTGACCAGATATATCTGCTTGATCATCGAGGTATCAAAATCGGTCACCTTGGCCTCGGTGCCGGTCCCGGTGAAGACGGTATCGCCAACCGGGAGCCCTCTGCCCTGCAGACGACCCCGCAGCGTCTCCCGGACCTTGTCCCGGTTCTCATCCGCTGAGATCATAGACAGCCTCCTGCCACGCAGTCATGAATGCCTCAAAGACCGTCACGCCCTCGTTCACATGTGCATCCCAGGCACGGGCCAGAATCCACCGGCGGGCGTCGAGAATCGACTCCCCGACCCCGGCGCTCAGCGCCTCCCGATAGGTGGCATCCAGCGGGAGCATCTCATCGATCTCCTCCGGGCCGAACCCCATGAACTTCGACGCCTGCACGAACACGAGTTCGGGCGTCGCACACATCATCGTCGCCTCCTCGAAGGCGATTGCACAGTACTCCTCTGAGCCCGAGTCAATCCCGGCGCCACTCGCGCCACCTACACCATCAACTTCTCCCATGTCAATCCCTCGCATAGTCCCGGACCAGTTGCCGCTCGGTCTCTTTCAGCGTGCTCCACTTCGCCCCCTGGGGCAAAGCGCCCTGTGCTTCAAGTTCCTTCATCGACCGGTATACCTTGTCGGTATTCTGAATTGTGGCGAGCTTGGTTTGGACCATCCGTGCCGCCTCCCCGATCTCCCGCTTGCAGACCTTACACATCGTTGCCTCCTGGGCCTGTTGCAACGCCTGAAGCGATTGTTCGATATAGGCGGTCACATCGGGCGACTTCGTGGTCACCGGCGGAGCCTGTGGGGCGGGTGCAGGTTCCTGCAGATACCGTGCCCGCTTTGCCCGGATCTCCTGCACCTTCGGCTCGTTCTCATCGATGATCTTGACCATCTCGTCCCGGAGGTCGGTGAGCTTGGGCTCCGGGTAGAGCACCCGGTCAACCAGCGTCATGGCAACCTTGCTTACCACCACACCCACCGCCTGCACAGCCATGGCCTGTGGGTTGTAGGGGAATGAAGCAGGCACCGCCTGCTGCACCCGAGGCATCTCAGGCACCGTCCTTCAGCCCGATCCCTTTGAGAATCTCGGTCACCTGCCGGTCAAGCCACTCCGACCCGCCGGGGGTGTTCACGATCATCCCATACTTCAGCTTCTGGTCTTCCCGCAGCCACATCACCACCAGGTTCGTGACGCTCCCGTAGTCTCGCTCAACGCCGGCAATGAATGCCTTCCCGAACGTATCGATGCCGGGGATCTTGGCAGTATACTGCCGGATCTCCTGCTCGCCGCCGCCCCAGATCGACTGGTCCGTGAGGATTGCGGTGCGGATATCGTTCGGGGTGAACTGCCCGATTGCCCCGTTCAGGAGCGACCGGAGCTGCCGTATCGCAACCTGGGCGATGATACTCGACTTGAAATCAGTCATGCTGTGCCCCTACTCGTTCTGTTCCGCGTCCTCATGTTTAATGGTTTTCCTTCCCCGCCCGCGAGCAGACTGCTGTGCCGACGATTCGCTGGGCACAGTCTCATCCCTCGGCGCAGGTTCGGTCACCGGGGCCTCCTCGGCCACATGCTCAGGTGCATGCCCCTCGTCGTCACCAAAGTCCGGGGCATCCACGACCGGGAACTGGGCGTTACAGAACGGACAGATGACTTCGATGGCATCCGGCGGCGCCATGATCAGTTCGTTACAGGCCCGGCACCGCATGACGATGTTGCCATCATCGGTCTGAAGCATCTCCGTCTTCACGGGCTGCTGCTGCTGCATGCTCATCGGGGCACCACCCATGCCGCGAGACATCATAGTGGACGCAAACGCCTGCCCGACCACCGTCAGCCCCTCGTTCAGTGCCTGCCGCATCAGGTCTCGGCTCTCTCTCCGGTCATCGAACTCACGCTGCTTGAGACCAAGCTCCCCCTCGATGGATTTGAGGTTGATCATCTCCCGGAGGTGGTCAAGGTCCAAGGAGCGTGAGTCCTGGCCTTTTTTTGTTTCTTGCAGTAATTGGGCCAGCATTGCCTCGATTGCATCCCCCCTTCCGCCGGCGTTCTCAAGCACATGCTGCAGAAGCATGGTCACCATCGGGTCGGCTTCCTTCTTCTGGTTCTGCTGCTGGAGCATGTTCAGGACAATCTGTTTCAAGAGCGGGTCGTCCTGCTGCTGCGGCCGCTGCGCACCTCCGATCTGTGCCAGCACCACCTTGATCTCGTTCATCGCCGAGGCCATCTTCTGCTCTACGATGTCCGCGACCTTCTCTTCCGTCATGGTCTCCCGCCGAGGTGGAGGAGACGGCGAATACGGGTAGGCCCCCTGCCCCATCATTCCCATCATCGGGTTCATGCCGCCCATCATCCCCATCATGGGATTCATCCCGTTCATCATGGGATTCATCCCGTTCATCATGGGGTTCATGCCACCCATCATGGGGTTCATCCCGAACTGCTGCTGGGGCTGCTGCACCTTCAGGGTCTGTTCCACGACCTTCTTGACCATCTCTTCGAAATCCCGCGGGTTGCTCTGCGCCCACATCTGCATCATCGGGTTGCTCTGGAGCATCTGCATCCCGATCTGCTGGGCCATCTGCTGATACTGCGGTGCCTGCGACGGCACCAGCGGCTCGCTCTCACCCGGAATGCGGTCCCGGGAGAACGGCCCCATCGCTGGACCACTCGCCCGTTCGAGCATGCGCTGTTGCTCTTCGAGCTGCTTCAGATGCGACTTCCACTCGAGCTTGAACCGCATCGCCACACCTCGGGCCACAGCATCGTTCACACCATACTGCTTCGAGGTCATCACGAAGTCTTCGGTGGACCATCCGTCATCCATCAGATCCGCGATCCGGTGCAGGGTGTAGGTCACATCGTCCTTCAACCCCGCCTCGTTGATCACTTCCTTGAGGACGGCAAGGGGATCCTTCTTCTCGACCACCCGAATCGGAGGATACTTCCTCTCGAGCTTTGGACGCTCCGCCCGGATGGCCGTCGAAGGATCCGCTAGGTCGTCGTCTGCTAGTTCGGGTCGCGTTGTCGGCCTGGGCGTCACCGGGAGTCTGGACACATTCGGCATCCGGGGCGACGGTATGGTCGCAACCTGCGGTTTCAGGGCTTCCTGCCACGCCGGAGACGTATCGGCGTCATCCTGTGGCTCTTCGGGCTCCGGGGGCTGCAGGGGAGCAACCACCCCGGCACCGGTCTTCTGGGCATGCATATCTTTCATCATCTGTTTCGCCTCGCTAGCGCTGATTCCTAACAGTCGCGACACATCTCGCTGGGCGATCTGGGCTGGCGCACCACAGATAACCCCGTCTTCAACATGCGGACACCGAATCACAAACGTAGTGCCTTTCTTGTTCACATCCAGCATAGGTCGAAGCGTAGTTGCTGTGATTACTGTCTCGTGCCCACGCAAGCACCGGGCTACAAAGCGGTCATCGTCACTCATTGAATTCTCCCTCCTCCGACCGAACGTCCCGCATGGTCGGTTTCGCGGAACTCTGCATCATCCGCTGGATCTGCCGGGTGCCGTCGTACATCTCAAAGAGCGTCCCTGCGAGCGCACTTACCCCGGTCACGACCATCTTGAATCGCTGGTCATGAGGAAGGGTCTCGTTCGTGACCCCCTCGTACGCGGCATGCGCTGCGGTCGCCATGAACGTCCCGGTCGCCCGGCACGCCGACTGCATCTGGTTCATATCCGAGAGGACATCCACGAACTGCTGCGGGAGCATGAGGGCGCCGCCCGCGTCTGATTCCGGCGGAGGGGATGCTTTCTGCACGGCGGTTGTGCGGCGGATGGCGCCACTTTCAACACCTCGCTCGAACTCGGTATATATCTCTTCGGCTCGCTTAATCGCACGGGAGACCGTCTGAGGATGCACGTTATACATATCAGCGATCTCCTTCTGCGACTTGCGTTCTGCCGGAGGAACATGTCGATGCAAGCGAAGCATGTCAAGTGCGTCCTTGTCTGATACTTTCTGAGCACCTGCTGCCATCAAATGAGCAAATGAACGTGTGAGTATAAAAAGGTTTGTTTAGACGGGCGCGCCTGGGGCTCGTTATCATATCGGCATGTTCTTGTGCCCATAGGAATCTGGATATTCTCGATACGCCTGTGCTATCCACGTCTGGTCATCTGCGGGAACGAAGATATCGCCAATGAGGTCGGCATACATCTTCTCGTAGGGCGGTGCCTTGATCCGAACCGCTCTGCGGGTTTCCATGGTCCACGACACGTCAAAGTCGGATGCGGAGAACTCCTCCTTGAGGGCGCCCACGTTCTCCTCCGGACACGCAACGCGGAAATTGTAATTCAGATACGGCCCGTATTTGAACGGCACGTACGCCCCGCATATCTTCGGCAGCACCCCGCCATATACCAACTCGACCCGATCCATGAGAGACCCGAACGCCATCATGGCATCCGACCCCTGAATGTCGCAAAGGGCGTCCGTGCAGTTGAATGCCTCCCGGAGATGGTACCGGACGTGGTCGGCATCGTACTTCTGGAGAGCATACCCGCCGGTGTACTCGGCCCCGACCGCCATCAACTCGCTCCCCTCTGGGATGTTCTCTATCCCACGGGGCGTCTGCGTCTGGACCCACCTCCCCTCGTAGGCAAACCCAGTCAGCCATTCGGCCCGGTGAGTTACCTCGTGAACAATCGTCGCCGCAAATGCATCGATCACCGTGTTCACATTGTATCGACCCAGCATCAGCACCGCGAGCACATACTCTGGGGCAAACGCCCC
>ENA-UOXR01001884-UOXR01001884.1-bioreactor-metagenome-genome-assembly--contig:-NODE-1884-length-20668-cov-7.735992_pt1 | contig 20668 bp, 6 predicted proteins | sample MGYA00238164_ERZ764825 | MGnify/ENA primary metagenome ERZ764825 (study PRJEB28920, sample SAMN05720171) | bioreactor metagenome | isolation source: Anaerobic biogas reactor | place: USA:Washington...
CTGTCACTATGAGTTGGAATGCTGGTACTGCAAACTATTGGGCTATTGCTGCCGTCCCAATCAACCCGGCTACCGGAGAAGAAACGGGCACGATCGTCATTGAAAAACAGACTGAGCCTGATGGCATGACGGATGAGTTCACCTTCACCGGGGATGCCGCGGGAACTATCGCCGACAACGGGCAGATCGTCGTGAGCGGGCTGGCACCGGGAACTTACACCTCGACCGAGACGGCGCTGTCGTACTTTAAGCTGGCGGGGATCACGTGCGATGATGCCAATAGCACGGTGGACCTGCCCACCCGTACAGCGCACTTTAACCTCGAAGCCGGTGAGACGGTCAAGTGCACCTTCTTGAATGTGTCGAGCATGGACTATGGCGATGCGCCGGACAGCTACAAGACCCTATGGTCCAGCGACGGTGCCCGCCATATGCTGCTGGACCCGGCCATCTGGATGGGCGCGTCGAGGGATTCCGAGGTAGACGGCAAACCTTCCGCTTTGGCCAATGGCGATGATCTGGCCGACATGGACGACGAAGATGGCGTTACCCTGCCGGCTACTCTCATCGCTGGAGACACGGCCGCCTCAGTTTCGGTTAATATTTTTGGCAACGCAAAACTGGATGCGTGGATCGATTTTAACGGCGACGGCACGTTTGAGGCTGGAGAGCACCTGTGGGGTGGCACCAGCCAGACGCTGGCGACGGGCACGCATCCGCTTACATTTGCAGTGCCGGCGGGCGCTACAGTGGGGGTGACATATGCGCGCTTCCGCGTCAGCAGCACCGGCAGCCTGCAACCGTTTGGCTTTGCCCCCGATGGCGAGGTGGAGGACTACCGGGTCGAGATTGTTGCACCTCCAAGCCACACCGTCACCTTTGACGCCAATGGTGGCACCGGCACAATGGATCCACAAACTGCTTCTGCTCCAACTACCCTGAATGTGACCACCTTTACTCGAAGTTTTTACTTGTTCGACGGCTGGAATACGGTAGCAACTGGAGGAGGAACGGCTTACGCCGATGGCGCGACTTACGATTTCTCTGCGGACATCACGCTATATGCTCAATGGACTGCCAACACCTACACAGTTACCTTTAATGCAAATGGTGGCGACGCTCCAGTTCCTGCATCCAAGACTGTGACCTATGAATCTGCTTATGGACCACTGGCGACCACCAGCCGCACAGGCTACACCTTCGCGGGTTGGTTTACAGCGGCGAGCGGTGGCACAGTGGTCACAGCAGCTACGATTGTTACTACGCCTGAAAACCACACGCTTTTTGCCCAGTGGTCAAGTCTACCTGCCGTTGAGGTCACTGCCGATCCCGGTCAAACCAAAATTTATGGCACGGCGGACCCGACCAGCTTTACCTATACCTATATGCCAAATGATCCGCTGATTACTTTCACTGGTGCATTAGGCAGGGTTGTGGGTGAAAATGCAGGCGCGTATGCCATCACTCAGGGTGACCTGGCGGCAGCCGGTTACACGATCACATTTATCCCATACGACTTTACCATCACGCCAAAAGCTGCTTCAGTCACACCGAATTCAGCCAGCAAGATTTATGGAGATGCTGACCCAACTCTAACGGGTAGTTTGACGGGTTTTCTGGCTGAAGACAGTGTTACCGCAGTCTTTAACCGCGTAACTGGAGAAACCGTAGCAGGCAGTCCCTATATCATTAGTGCAACGCTCAGCCCTGTTGGGGTTTTGGGCAACTACAACATCACCTATAACACGGCGAACTTCAACATCACCGCCAGACCGATCACGGTCAAAGCTGATGACAAAATAAAGGACGAGGGTGATGCTGATCCGCCGCTGACCTATTCTGTCACCAGCGGTTCGCTTGCTTACACCGATGCCTTCACAGGGGCGTTGGCGCGTGATACTGGGGAAACTGTGGGGACTTACGCTATTACGCAAGGCACCTTAGCCCTCAATACCAATTACAACATGACATTTGTGCCTGGCACATTATCGATCATTTCGGGTACACAGCACCTCATCAGTCTGAAAGCTGGCTGGAACCTGGTGTCCTTCAATCTTATACCTGCCGACCCCGATATCGAGGTAGTTCTGGCAGATGTTTTGGATGATGTGATTTTGGTGTACGCCTGGAATGGATCGACAGATTCCTGGTTGCGCTATGACCCGGATGTACCATACGCCAGCAGCCTGACTGAGCTTCATGAAAGCATGGGCTTCTGGATCAATATGGATGCCGATGCGACCCTGACAATTACCGGCACACAACCGACCACAACTGACATCCCGCTATACTCTGGCTGGAATCTTATCGGATATCCATCTGAAGCAATTGGAGTGCTGCCAGATGCGTTGGACGGCATCACCGGTAAATATAACCTTGTGATGGCTTACCACGCGGCAGATACAGCAGATCCTTGGAAGCTTTATGAACCTGGTGTGCCCGCTTGGGTGACCGACCTGGATCAATTAGACCCTGGCTGGGGATACTGGATCGATATGACCCAGGCAGCCACGTTATCGGTCGGCTTTGAATGATCAATTTTGACCAATCCGGGTGGGCTTTTCATAGCCCACCCGGAGAGAACCTTTTGCTTCTATCAATTCTTTCTACCTATCTATAAGGAGGTCGAAATGACTAAGAAAAGCAGTAAACCAACCATTATTAAGAATTTCCTGCAAATTTTTCTCATTGCAGCCATCGCGTTCTCTTTGGTGGGAGTGCAGCCGATCAGGCAAGTAGCCGCGCAGACTGAGTTTGCCTGGCTGGCTTATAATGACTGTGCCGGGACCACTGGTGGGAATACTACAGCCATCGCAGGTGTTAGTGGATCTGGAACCCTCAAGAATTATGACTCAGGAACTGAACTAACGGGCATAACCGCAACATTCACTTCTACTGGTGATCCATCGGTTATCGCGACTGGTCAGGGTGCATATCCTGCTTCTGGCACAGATGCTTATACAACTTTTTATGGGAAAGCCAATATGGTCGGCATGGTTCAATATGGCGATTCTGGATATTACATCGACTTGACATTTGCCGGCCTTGATCCGCTAAAATCGTATACATTTGCAGCCACAGCCAATCGAAATTCCGGCTCATACACTGATAGAGTGTCCAGGTTTACTCTTTCTGGCGACTTAGGAGCTACAAATGCGAGCTCCAGTGGTGTTACTGAAATAAATGACCATTCTGTTTACTTCTCAACCGGAAATAATGGTTCAAATGGTTATGTCGCCCGTTGGACAGGAATTCATCCCAGTTCAACCGGAAGTTTTATCGTAAGTGTGCAGGAACAAACTGCAGGTAATAAAGGCTACGGTATGAGTGTCTTCATGTTGGCGGAGGAAATCGGTTCTACTCCATCAATTTTCACCACAGGCTCGCTGAGCCCCTTTAACTCAGTAGTTGGCACACCATCTGCGGAACAATTCTATTCCGTGTCAGGTGTCAACCTGACCGACGCCATCCATGTTGTGGCTCCGACTGATTTTGAGGTTTCCCTCACAAGTGGTGGCCCATGGGAGCCCTCAGTGGATACCGCTGCTCCAGATGCTGGTGTTGTGGCAAGCACCCCGATTTATGTAAGATTGAACCCAACCAGCGTGACGACTTACAGCGCGAATATCGCAAACTTCAGCGACGGTGCCATTGGAAAAGATGTGGCGGTAACTGGCTCGTCCGTTCCTACCATCACAACATCGGTAAGTTCACTTCCAGCCTTTGCGACCCCTCCTGGCATCCCTTCTGCAGACCAGACGGACACTGTCTCAGGGGTGAATCTCACCAATAGCATTGACATTAGTTCAATAGATGGGTTCCAGATTTCGAGTAATGGCACTACTTGGCTAGACACATTGACCTTTTCCCAATCAGAGGGTGTGGTTACTTCAACAACAATTCATGTGCGAATGACAGGAGTTGACGAGGGCGACTTTGGTGGGAATATCGGTCATGCAAGCAGCGGGGCAACAACTATGAATGTGGCGGTCACAGGTACCGTGGCGTTGATTCCAGAGCGAGTTACCAAGCAGGTTAACCAGAGTTCTGATGATGCTGAGGAGAGAGTTTCCGGTGGCACAGTTGATAATAACAGCACCGATCTGGAATTAGTGTACGACTCAGGCACTGGTTCTAACCAACAGATTGTTGGCATGCGCTTCCAGGATATTCAGGTACCTCCAGGTGCCTCGATCCAGAATGCGTATATTGAATTCACTGCAAAAGACACAGAATCTACAACAGTGGATTTAACCATTTCCGGGCAAGATGATCCCAACCCAAGTACGTTTCCAGAAGAGACAAGTAATTTATCAAGCCGTGTTCAAACAACAGCTGAGGTCTCCTGGGCGCCAGGAGCCTGGACATCTGGAAGTAAATACACGACGCCGGACCTTAAGACAATCGTTCAGGAAATTGTTGACAAAGGTGATTGGGCAGCAGGTAATGCGATGGTACTCTTTGTTGAGGGCACATCTGCAACGACAAAGAGAAATGCCCAATCATACGATGAGAGTTCACATACCAAAGGTCCCACGTTGGTGATTGATTACTTTGAGTCAGATGCCCCTACCATCATTACCTCTGGCACTCTAACGCCATTCAGCACCACACAAGGATCACCTTCTGAGAGTCAAACTTATACGGTTGAGGGCAGCAACCTTGAAAATAACATTGACATCAGCGCACCTGGTGGCTTCGAGATTTCAACAGACAATGCAACCTATCTGAATATCCTGACCTTAACGGTTCCCACAGGCGGAACGCTTGATCCAACAACAATCTACGTGCGGATGACAGGGACTGATGTTGGTACATTCAGCGGGAATATCGCTCACGTCAGCAGTCCTGCAACGCAAAAGGATGTGGCGGTAAGCGGAGATGTTTTACCTGCCGACCTTTTTACCGTTGTATTGCAAGAGGAACTGAATGGATACGCGGGCACTCTGGATACGTATATATATGACGTTGATCCGACTGTTGCACGAGGCGCGGAAACCACAATTGTTCAGGATAAAAACACCAGTGATGAAAGACGTTCCTTATTACAGTTTGATCTTTCAGCTATTCCGCCAACAGCCACAATCTCTTCAGCTGAGCTTCAGTTCTACGTTGATGCTGAGGGTCAGGGTTTTACTATGCACCTGATGCTCAAACCCTGGGATGAATTAATAACCTATAGCAGCAATGGCGGGCATTTTAATGCAGATGACGATGACGCACAAAGCAGCGCCAATGTTACCTGGCCTGGAAATGATGGGTTTACAGGTTCGATTACCTTGAGTGTCCCGGCAGCAACGATCCAAAACTGGGTAAATGACAGCATGGATAATAATGGTTGGTTAATGATTGCTACCCATGCTGATGATGGACAACAGCTGCGATCCAGCGAGCATGGAACACAAAGTGATCGACCAAAATTGACGATTGAGTATACCCAAACCAATACAAATCCAGATGCTCCGGTTCTAGTTCAACCGCTTGACAATGCAACCGGTGTGGCGATGCCGCCTACACTGGAAGTGACTGTGACGGATGCGGATGAAGACGCGATGGATGTTTCTTTCTATGGGCGTGAAGTGTCAACGGAAGCACCGGCGGAAGACTTTCTGTTCGTTGCAATTCCGGATACTCAAAGCAATGCTCAATACAACAACACAGTCTTGCAGGCTCAATTTGACTGGATTGAAAATCGATATGTCAGCCCTCCTGCAGGTGAACCAGATCTGGTCTTTGTCACACATTTAGGTGATCTTGTCAATTCAGCAACCGACCCAACCCAGTGGTCAAACATTGATTCAGCTTTTGATCAATTGGACCCTGTCGGTGCACCCTACAGCGTCGGTCCGGGCAACCATGACCTTGGCACTTTGTACAGTACCAACTTTGGCAATTCCCGCTTCACTGGAAAAACCTGGTACCAAGGTTATTACACCAGCGGCACAGACAATTACAACAATTACTCCTTCTTCAGTGCCGGCGGGATGGATTTTATCGTGATCAACCTGCAATACCAGGTGACAAGTGGGGCGCTGGATTGGGCGGATGCACTTCTAAAAGCCAACACGACCAAGCGGGGCATTGTCGTACAGCATGATATTTTGAATCTTGATAACAGCTGGAATAACCAGGCTGCCTACACAGCACTTTCGGATAACCCCAACCTGTTCTTGATGTTGTGCGGTCATATGCATAGCGCTAGTGATGGATCCGCCTATCGTCTCGAAACCAGATCCGGTATGCAGTCAGTGCATGTATTGCTGACTGATTACCAGGATCTATCTGGACAAGACTTCCTACGTTTACTGACTTTCAAACCTTCAACTGATGTAATCTATGCCCAGGTTTATTCTCCCGTTACTCCTGGTGGATACAAGACCAGTGAAAGCAATTACGAGCAGTTCACCATGGCTTACGAGATGGAGGGAACCGCAGAGGCTCCATACGTTTTGATCGGTACTGATGAGGATGTTGCCAGCGGCGCGAATGCATCGGTCATTTGGACCGGGCTGTCGGAAGACACAGAGTATGAATGGTATGCGGTCGTTGATGATGGCAGCACCACTACTACCGGTCCGACCTGGAGCTTTACCACCGCTGGTGGTGTTGTGAACCAGCCGCCGGTTGTTACCGGAATCCCCGATCAGACCATCACTGAAGGTTCGTCTTTCGCAACCATTGCTCTCGATAATTATGTAGCTGATCCGGATAACACGGATACACAAATGACCTGGACTTACAGCGGTAACACAGCTTTAACCGTTAGCATTGTCGATCGTGTAGCAACCATCGGCATCCCGAATGTGAATTGGAACGGGAGTGAGACTATCACCTTCCGCGCCACGGATCCGGGCAGTTTATTTGATGAAGAAAGTGCTATTTTCACTGTTACCGCGGTGAACGATGCACCTGTTATCACTGGTCAAGCCCAGATTCTGACCGTACCTGAAGAAACCGATCTGGAGATCCTGCTGGCACATATAAACGTTACAGATGTGGACAATGATTATCCAGATGACTTTACCCTTACAGTACTTTCGGGAACGAATTACCAGATAAATGGCAATACGATCACACCTGATACCGGGTTCTACGGCGAATTAACCGTTCCCGTGAAGATAAATGACGGTCTGGCAGATAGCAATACCTACGACCTTACTGTCACCGTTACCCAAGGGGGAGTCACGCCGGTCCTTCCCTCCAGTTTCTGGGGTTTGCTCCACTTTGTGACAGGAGACGATTGGAAACCTGTTGTAGGTGACAGCCTGTATGCTTACCTTGATTCTGAAACAATACCGATCACGAGTGTACTCATCGGGTCTGATGGTAGCGATCTCACTTACGCGATCAACGTCCCTGCTTATCCAAACGGAACCCACCCAACCACCGTCAGGTTTACGGCTGGCGGACCCACATTGGGGATTGCAAACTGGTCTACTGGAACGAATGTTCAATTCAACCTCCACCCACCTCTACCCAACGCTGGCGGACCGTATGTAACCCAGGCATCAATTGGTTCGATCAGCCTGGCTGGTTCTGTAAGCGATTGGGGGAACGATGTGGCTACTACCCAATGGGACTTGGATGAAGATGGATCCTATGATGACGCATCTGTTCTCAATCCGACCTTCACCTTTGCGTCAGCTGGGACATACCCAGTTCACCTTAAAGCCGTAGATTCCCAGGGCGGTCAAGGGAACTACACCAGTAACGTGTTCGCTATCACCCTTAGTGGGCATACCGGGCAGGTTTATAACGGCAGTGCACACCCGGTGACGGTTGACGGAATTGAATCGCCGTTTTCTTACAATGTCCTCTATAACAGTAGTGCAACACCACCAACAAATGCTGGGACGTATACTGTACTGGTACAGATCCTTTCAGGAACAGAAGTAATCACTACTTACGAAACCAGCATGGTGATTGCCAAGGCGACTGCCACTGTATCGCTAGGCAACCTAAGCCATACCTATGATGGCACTGTCAAAGCGGCGTCTGCCACAACCACGCCAGCGGGTTTGACAGTGGACATCATTTATAATCCAGCTAATCCAATCAACGCTGGTAATTATGCGGTCACAGCCACTATTGTTGACTCTAATTATCAGGGCTCAACTACAGGGACTTTGGTTATTGCCAGAGCAACCCAAGCCATCACTGTGACAACCAACGCACCATCTACTGCTGTCTACAACAGCACCTTCACGGTTGCTGCCACAGCTACATCTGGTTTGACTGTAACCTACACCAGCGGGAGCCCAAGCGTATGCTCAGTTAGTGGGACAACCTTCACGATGCTGAGTGGAACGGGCACTTGTCTGGTGCAATATGACCAGGCAGGCAACGATAATTTCAATCCCGCAACACAGGTAACAGAGAACACGACCGCTTCTAAGGTAAGCGCTTCTGTGATCCTGAGCAACCTGAACCAAACTTATGATGGTAACCCAAAGCCCATTACAGTTACTACGGATCCCGAGGAACTCAGCGTGATCGTCACTTATGACGGATCAAGCACGCCACCATCAGCTGCAGGCAGTTATGCGGTCGTAGCTACGGTGAACGACAACAACTATGAGGGTTTTGCTTCGGGCACACTGGTAATCTCCGGTCTCAGTCACAGCATTGACCTGGTGGCAGGCTGGAACCTGGTGTCCTTCAACCTGACCCTGGCCGACACGGATATTGCCGATGTCCTGGCAGGGATTTTGGATGACGTGATCCTGGTGTATGGCTGGGACGGAGAGACGGACACTTGGATGCGCTTTGATCCGGAGGTGGAATACGGCAACACCTTAACAACGATTGACGAAACGATGGGTTTCTGGATCAATATGGGAGCCCCAAGGACACTTACAGTTTTAGGAACCGCACCAACGACAACCAATATTACCCTTTATGAGGGCTGGAACCTTATCGGATGGCCATCGGATGGCAGCACGGCGTTACCAGCTGCCTTGGCGGCTATCGAAGACAATTATGATCTGGTTCTGGCGTACCACGCTAACGACTCGGCTGACCCATGGAAGCTGTTTGACCCTGAAGCACCTGCTTATGCCAACGACCTTTTGGAAATGGCACCTGGCTGGGGTTACTGGATCAACATGGTGGCTGATGATTCGTTGGCGATCGGGTACTAAGCACAGGATGGATAATCCGGGGGCAGGTTTTATCGCCCCCGGAAACCGGGAAAGGAGATTATGAAAGAATGCGGAAATATAAAACTTTTACAACCGTTATCCTTTTTGTATTGATATCTTTTGTTTTTCATGGTGTTGTGCTGGCTGTACCTCCGCTGCCTTCCAGTTTTTATGGTGAGGTCACTCTGAACAATGCCAACATTGCTGAGGGTACAGTTATCGAGGCATTGGTCAACAGCAGCCTGGTCGGCGAGTCCCAAACATTGATTTATCAAGGTCAATCGGTTTATACGATTGATGTGAATGGGGACGATCTGAGTACTGGACAAGTAGAAGGGGGGAAAGAGGGGGATGTTGTCAAATTCCGGATCGGTGGTCTTTTGGCGAATGAAAGTGCTGTATGGCATTCGGGGGTAAATTTTGAATTGAATCTAACAATTGATACTCTGGAGACACCCCAACCGCCTGAACCAACCAAGACCCCGCTTCCGACCCAAACCCCCATCATCAATCCAACCCAGGCACCTACCAACACACCAGTAAACGAGCCAACAACACGACCAACACAGGCAGTCACTCAAAACCAGGTCACGCAAGCGACAGCCACTATTCAATCCGGACAAACTAATACAGAAACTGCCATACCGGATGCAAACATTACCTTAGAAATACCAACTTCTGTTGCAGTCAATGAAGTGAAAGGTCAGACACCGGGTGTGGAAGCTGAACAAAGCTCAATCCCTTCATCCAACTCTTCAACTACAAAAAAGGACAATCAAATTGAAACAATGCTCGAAAAAGATGACAAAAAAGATAGTTTCTCACTTGAATTGATCTTCGTTTTAGCCTTTGGAATCTTACTGGTTGTCGGTTACCTGGCAATTAGGAAGATGAGGCATCAAAAGTAAAACCACTGTATTCGATTTTTATGAAAGAGAGGAAATAATGAAATTCCAAAAAAGATTGATCACAACCATTTTACTTCTTGTCCTGTTTATGGGCACATACTCTATGGTTGAAGCCGTACCCCCCCTGCCATCCAGTTTTCACGGGACGGTAAAGGTGAATGGTGCCTATGTACCTGCAGGAACAGTGATCAGTGCCTGGATCGATGACGTACAGTATGCGCAAACTACAACCGAATTGTATTTGGGTGAAAGCGTATATGCAATAGATGTGCCTGGTGATGACAGCAGTACTGCTGGCATCATCGAAGGAGGAACTTCGGGTGATACGATTGTTTTCAAAATTGATGGTGTTCCAGCGAGCCAAACCGGCAGCTGGACCTCGGGCACCTATGTGGCACGCAATCTTTCCGTCCAGGTCATTACAGTAACAGCGGATCCAAAAACAAAGACCTATGGTGATGCCGATCCAACTTTAACCTACACTTACCTGCCAAGCACACCACCTGTAAGCTTCTCAGGAGATCTCGGACGCGTTGCTGGAGAAGATGTCGGTGACTATGAGATCACCATTGGTACCCTCAGTGCCACGGGGTATACCATTGTGTTCACCTCAGCCGATCTGACCATCACAGCCAAGCCAATCACAATCACTGCCTATGCCAGGAGCAAGAGTTATGGTCAGGTCGACCCTGTTTTGACCTACCAGGCAGCACCACCCTTGATTGCAGGAGATAACTTCACGGGTGGATTAGGCCGCGTAAGTGGTGAGAACGTCGGAAATTATGCCATTTTGCAGGGGACTTTGGCGATAATTGATGGTAATGGTGGCGCTAACTACTCGATAACTTATGTGTCTGCCAACCTTACCATTAATAAGCGATTGATTACGGTGACTGCGGATAACAAGGAGAAAATTGTAGGCAATCCAGACCCTGTCTTCACATACACAATAACAACTGGCTCACTTGCTTTTGAAGACGAGTTTTCCGGAGCATTGACACGTGATGCTGGTGAGGCGATTGGTGCCTATATTATCAGACAGGGTACATTAGCCATTGACGATGGTAACAGCGGATTGAATTACGATTTTACCTTTATCAATGGAACACTGACCATCAGCCAATTGCCCCTGACAATTACCGCCAACTCCGCCAGCAAGGTTTACGGAGCTGCAGATCCAGTCTTTACCTATACTGCATCTGATCCTTCGGTACCTTTGACTGGTGCCTTGAGCCGTGAATCTGGCGAGGATGTTGGCATATACGCAATTACCATCGGAACACTCTCGGCCGGTGATCAGTATGCCATCACCTTTGTTTCAGCCGACTTCACCATCACCAGGAAAGCTGCTTCAGTCACACCTGACCCTGCCAGCAAGGTTTATGGTTCTGCTGACCCAAGCTTCACCGGTACTCTGACCGGCTTCCTGGCTGGGGATGGCGTGACCGCTGTTTACAGCCGTACTGCCGGGGAGACCGTGGCAGGTAGTCCTTACACGATCAGCGCTGTACTCAGCCCGGCTGGTGTCTTGGGCAACTATGACATTACTTACAATACCGCTGCCTTTACTATCACCAGGAAGGCGGCTTCGGTCACTCCTGACCCTGCCAGCAAGGTTTATGGTTCTGCTGACCCAAGCTTCACCGGTACCCTGACAGGCTTCCTGGCTGGGGATGGCGTGACCGCTGTTTACAGCCGTACTGCCGGGGAGACCGTGGCAGGTAGTCCTTACACGATCAGCGCTGTACTCAGCCCGGCTGGTGTCTTGGGCAACTATGACATTACTTACAATACCGCTGCCTTTACTATCACCAGGAAAGTGGCTTCGGTCACACCTGATGTTGCCAGTAAGGTTTATGGAGCTGTCGATCCTGCTTTAACAGGCACTCTGACCGGTTTTGTGGCTGGGGATGGCGTGACCGCTGTTTACAGCCGTACAGCTGGGGAGACCGTGGCAGGCAGTCCTTACACGATCAGCGCGGTACTCAGCCCGGCAGGTGTTTTGGGCAACTATGAGATCACCTACAATACTGCTAACTTCACCATCACGCCAAAGCAAATTACGGTCACTGCTGACGCGAAGAGCAAGACGTATGGACTTCCTGATCCGGCATTAACCTATGTCGTCAATGGCTTGGAACCTGGGGATCAAGTGAGCGGTTACCTGGCAAGAGTACCGGGTGAAAATGTCGGCACGTACGATATCACCATTGGCACTATAACTGCAGGTTCCAACTACACGATCACCTTTGTGCCGAATTTGCTCACAATTTCCCGACGCGACATCACGATTGCCGCAGATAACAAAACAAAACTGGTAGGTGCTCCTGATCCTGCATTGACTTACAGCATCACCAGCGGCTCATTGGCATATTCCGATTCCATTACCGGTGCTTTAGTGCGCGACCCGGGAGAAGCAATTGGTACTTATGCTATTCACAAAGGCAGCCTGGCGATCAGCGATGGCAATGGCGGAGCCAACTACGAATTGACGTTTGTGGAAGGATCCCTGACAATTCAGCCAATTCCGCTCATAATTACCGCAAATCCTGCCAGCAAGGTCTACGGAGAAGCAGACCCGCTATTTACCTATACGGCATCTGATCCTACAGTTCCTTTGAATGGTGCCTTGAGCCGTGAATCTGGCGAGAATGTTGGCATATACGCAATCACCATCGGAACTCTCTCGGCTGGTGATCAGTATGCCATTACCTTTGTTTCAGCCAACTTCACCATCACGCCCCGACCGATCACGATCACTGCAGATGACAAAGAAAAAATTGAAGGTGAGCCTGATCCAATGCTGACTCTTCAGGTAACCAGTGGTTCTTTAGCGGTCGGTGACACAATTACAGGAGCTTTGGAGCGGGAGCCTGGCGAGATTCCTGGAAATTATGACATCCTGATCGGTACTGTCCAAATTGACGATGGAAATAGTGGTGACAACTATGACCTGACGTTTGTCGCCGGTACCTTCACGATCGTCCAGGGAACGATGTACATCTACCTGCCTTTGATCCTTCGGTAACCACACATACAAGATTGAACCTTCAACTGCTCAAAAACGAATCCTCGTTGAAGGTTCAATCCTTACCGATCTTTTAACAGTGGATGGTTTTGAGGTCCACTTGCAGTAAAAAAGGAGAAAAGCATATGAGTAATAGGACTAATAGTACTTTCTCATTTCAAAAGAGCAGCAGATCGAAAGCGATTTCTTTGCATATCCTGAAGATAGTGATTGCTGTTTTGCTCATTCTATCTTCCCTCCAGATCAGTTCATACCAGGAGGTCGAGGCAGCGAGTGAGGTCACATTTACAGGTTCTGAATTGGTCGGCAACCCAACAGATTCCAGCATTGTGATCAACATCATTCCCCAAGCCAACATCGAATATCACTATCAATATGGGACTGTATCAGGCAGTTACCCATTCCAGACAACAAACTTCAATGCCTTAGCTGGTCAGCCAGATGAAAGAAGTATCACAGGTCTTTCTGCCAACACCCGCTATTACTATCGCATGCGTTATCATGCGCCTGGTGATGGTATGGAAGATTGGGTGACTCGGAGTGAACATTCTTTCATGACCCAACGCGCAATTGGTTCAACCTTCACATTCGCGGTGACATCCGATTCGCATAATGCCGGTGCGACCACACCTTTTACCACTTCCATGCAAAGCATTTTGAATGATCACCCTGATTTTCTTATCGACATTGGTGATACGCAGTTTGCGGAATTTACACGGAATTCAAGCATACAATCAAATTTGAATAATGCCTACAAAGAATATCGGGCGAACACCCATTTTGGAGCGTTTGGCCATTCAGTACCAATTTTCCTCTCGACAGGTAATCATGAAGAGGAGGAGGGATGGAACCTGGATGACAGCTATAGCCGTGGTGTAGCCGATATTCAGGCACGCAAAGCTTTCTTCCCAACACCTGTTGATGGTGATTTCTACAGTGGTAATACGGATCCGCTTGCAGCAATTGACGAATCCGTCTACGGGGATGAGATGCGGGAAGATTATTATGCCTGGGAATGGGGCGATGCGTTGTTTGTGGTCATCGATCCCTTCCAGTACACTATGAACCTACCCTATGCACCTGCAGCAGGTGAAGAAAGTGATGATTCTCAGACAGGAAACCAATGGAGCTGGACCTTAGGAGCCCAGCAGTTCCAATGGCTGAAAGATACTCTGGAAAACAGTAACGCGAAGTATAAGTTCATGTTCTCGCATAATATGCTTGGTGGTATTAACCGAACGATATCTGGAGTTGGCGCTGGTTATGTCCGTGGAGGTGCTGAAGCTGCCCGATACTATGAGTGGGGCGGTAAGGATGCCAGTGAGAATTATGTTTTCAATGATTTTCGCGATCCGGAATTGTTTGGCACCAAACCCATTCATCAGTTGATGGTTGAAAACGGTGTCAGCGCTTATTTTCACGGGCATGACCATCAATATGTTTACGAGCTGCGCGATGATATTGTCTACCAGGAAGTGCCATCTCCTTCGATGTCAGGTTCCGGCTTTACCGGCATTTACACGGTTGGCACTTACGCAGACTATCAAACGGTGGCGATGTGTTCCAATGCCGGTTACTTGCGTGTCACAGTATCGCCCGAGGAAGCTACGGTGGAGTACGTGAACACCGGTACGGTAACCTGTAATCCCACTTCATTTGCCCGGTCATACACCATTGCCCCCAACTCGGAAGAAGAATCAGTTTTAGGGGATGTGAACGGCGATGGTAACTTCAATTCATCAGATGCCTTGATCATTCTTTCGGGGGACGTAGGCATGAATGTCAGTGCTTTTTGCCCGATGAATTGCGGTGATCTCAACGGCGACGGCTTGGTCACCTCCACAGATGCATTGATACTGCTCTCACACGATGTTGGTATTACGGTCCCTTACCCGATAGGTGTCGGCGCTTGCCCGGTGACCATCACCCAACCTGCGGGTTGTCAACCTTAACTTAGTTTTGTTCGTAATTGTTTCTTTAGAAAATATGAATTCTGATTGAAAGGAGAATATCATGAAACCCACTAATGTAAGAAAGACAATTCTCATCCTTACTGCGTTTCTATTTATATTAGGCAGCTTTGTGATGCCATCTTCCCAGGCGTCCTCACAGACTGGATCAGTGGTTGCCACAGCCGCAGTATCAGACCCCACACCTGAGGTCGGCAACCAGGTTACTGTGACAGTCAGCATAGATATGAGCGCAGTCAACTCCCCGGATAATAAGCTGGGCAGTTATACTGCCACGTTACAGTGGAACCCATCGGTCATATCCTACGCAAGCAATTCTGGTGCGCCACCCTCTGGATTTACCGGAGCAGTAAATACTGCCAATGCTGCCACCGGAACACTTAGTTTTAATGGCGCGAATGCTACTGGTGCGACAGGTGTTACGGTCGCCATCTTAGTAACATTCGATGTAGTTGGTGGCGGAAATGCATCCCTGGACCTGAATCTCTCAGCCATAGCTGCCGCGACAACCTTCAACAATCTCATGGGGATCCTTACGGTAAACGAAGGGACGATTGTGGCAGAAGGAGGCGGCGCAACTGGCGTAGTGGAGTTGGATGGAACTGTAAACAGCAACACCGCCAATCCCAACAACAGCAGCATTTCAATCACCCACACTACTGGGACGGGCAATAACCGCCTGATGCTGGTCGGTGTAGTATGGAACTGTGGCTCTACCAATCGAACGATCAGTTCGGTTACGTTCACACCAAGTGGAGGCAGTGCTGTTGCATTGAGCGAAGTCATCACCCAGCTTGGTTACAATACTTCAAACCCCCGCTATTCTGCGATATACAGTCTGCTCAACCCGCCATCAGGGACCGCAGGGACGGTGACGATCACCTTCTCTGGTTCTGTTACTAATGGCATTATCGCCGGAGTGGCCAATTTCAAGGGGGTGGACCAAAGTAACCCCCTGGGGACCCCCGTTGGTGATGAAGGAACAGGGACCTCCAGCAGTGGCGAACCCAATCCGGCGGTGACACTGACGGGTCTTGGTGGAACTGAGCTGATATTCGACAGCGTTTTTATCGGCGCCAGCAACGCTTCTCACGCCTTGACACCGGATAGCGGTCAAACCGCATTGTGGAACATCAATGGCTATCCCTCTTCCAGTTCCTTTAATGTGATCGGTGCTGCCAGTACGGAACAGGCGACAGCAGGAACGGTTACCATGAGCTGGACAACAGTAGGTTTTGGCTCCACAACAACCCGATGGGCTATTGCTGCAGTACCGATCAACCCTGCAGCAACTGGCACAACCTTTACCATCACAGCAAGTGCAGGAATTGGCGGGAGCATTTCGCCTTCCGGTGCAGTAGTAGTCAATCAGGGTGCCAACCAAACTTTCGCCATTGCACCAAACACCGGCTATCAGATTTCCAACGTTCTGGTGGATTCTGTGTCACAAGGCGCAATTTCAAGCTATACATTCAACAATGTTCAGGCGACTCACACGATTGCTGCCAGTTTCACGGCTTTACCGACACAATTTACAATAACGGCATCTGCGGGAACTGGGGGAACCATTTCGCCTTCCGGAACCGTGCTGGTCAATCAAGGTGCCAATCAGACTTTCACCATCTCACCAAACAGCAGTTATGTGATTTCTAACGTATTGGTGGATTCAGCTTCTGTAGGCGCAGTTTCGAGCTATACCTTTAAAAATGTACAAGCAGCTCATACGATCGCTGCTAGTTTCTCACCTGCTCCTGTAACCGTGACTTTCACCGGAACCGAACTGTTAGGACGACCAAAAGATACCTCTATCTCCGTCAAGGTGGTGCCAGATTCTAATATTGATCTTTACTATGAGTACGGCACCTCCACAGGCAGTTATGCTGCCCAAACACCACAGACCACTGCCACTGCCGGTGTGCCCAAAACGGTTGTGATCACTGGTCTGAACCCCAACACCCAATATTTCTATCGCATGCAGTATCGCGCCAGCGGTGGATCAGCCTTTACACCACGAGCGGAGGGTTCATTCTGGACAAAGCGCGCTTTAGGTTCTACCTTTACAGTCGATATCACTTCAGACTCTCATATTGACATCCTTTTAGGTAACTCAGCAACCTGGACCAATACCTTGAACCGAGTTTCAGCGGATGACCCTGATTTCCTCTTTGATTTGGGTGATACAGTTGCCATGTATGACAACGTTGGCATCGGTGATGTGGCAGGGGCAGAAGCCGTTTACATAGATACGCTTGAGTTCTTTAACATCGTAAGCGATTCAGTGCCGGTTTTTCTGACACCTGGTAACCATGAGAATCAGGAAGGCTGGCATTACTACAATGGTGCAGACAGCCGCAACATCATCGGCGTTAATGCCCAGAAAAAATTCTTCCTCAACCCAGTTCCGGATGAATTCTATTCTGGTGACATGTCCACCGATGCTAATATTTCTGGGGATCATTACACGGAAGCGTACTATTCCTTTACATGGGGAGACGCCTTGTTTGTGGTGATCAACCCCTATTGGTACACAGAAGACAGACCCTATGTGAACAGTGCCGGTGGTGGTGACGACGAATCTTCCAACGTTACGAAAACCGGTGATACCTGGACCTGGACGCTTGGAAAAACGCAGTTCGACTGGCTCAAGGCAACTCTGACAGGCAGCAGTGCCAAGTACAAATTCGTTCTCACCCACCAGTTGGTTTCAGATGGTTCCTGGTCTGGTCAGGAAGACTATGGTCATGGCGGTGCGAAGACTAACCACATCGGTGAGTGGGGCGGCTATGATGAAGATGGAACCACTTATGCTTGGTCAACAGAACGTCCGGGATGGGGTCCAGACACTGTTCATGACATCATGGTGGACAATTGTGTCAGCACTGTCTTCCACGGTCACGATCACCAGTATGCTTATGAAACAAGAGATGGTGTGATTTACACAGCTGCTCCAAGCGCTAGTTTTACTGGTAATTTCAATGGATACACCGTAGGAACTGGCGGCCTGGGAGGAGAGACTATTTATGCCGCCTCCGGATCTCAGGATCCTGGCTATATCAAACTGACTATTAGTCCTTCACAAGCCACAGTGGCATACATGAAAACGGCTGGTACCACAGCCACACATACCTACACTGTCTCACCTTGCGTAGGTCAAAATCAAGCCCCGGTTCTCAACCCCATTGGCAGCAAGTCAGTCATTGTTGGGTCAACCCTGAGCTTTACAGCCACTGCGACAGATGATGGTTTGCCGTCCGGAACGTTAACCTTCAGCCTGAGCGGGAGTGTACCAGCTGGAGCAAATATTGTTCCGGCGACCGGCGTTTTCTCCTGGACACCAAGCACGGTCGGAAGCTATACGTTTGACGTGTGCGTCAGCGATGGCGCATTGAATGACTGTGAAACCATCACTGTAACAGTCAATCCAATCATTCCACCTCCGACACAATCATCATTCTATGGTGAAATTCACTACCAGCCAGGCGATGGTGTGCCTGTGGCGGGTAATTACCTGGAAGCCCACATCGCCGGAATCACTGGCTATGTAAACAGAACGCCTATCCTCAACACTGAAGATGGGCTGGCTTACACAATCAATGTGGATGGTGACGATTTGGCTACTCCAGAGAAAGATGGCGGTGAACAAAACGATGTCATCACCTTCATGATCAATGGTCGGGTGGTTGCCACGGGTCTCTGGCTGGAGATGGAGAACACTGAGATCAATATTCATCCACCCAAGCCTGATACTGGCGGTGCATATGCTGTCTTAATTGAAGCTGCGTCCCTTGAATTGTCTGGTTCGGTTGCTGATTGGCTGACGCCGGACAGCTTCACTTTCGAATGGGATTTCGATGAAGATGGTGAGCATGATGACGCCACTGGTCAGACCCCGACTTACACCTTTACATCCATCGGCACCTATGAAGTAGCATTGAAGGTAACTGATGGTCAGGGTGGCGAAGGGTTCGATGATACGCCGCTGTTTGTGGTTGAATTGGATGGACTGGAAGGTCAATTGTATAATGGAAACCCGCATCCGGTCACAGCCACAGGCGTGGAAGCACCTTATACGATCACCATCCTTTACGGCGATCCGCCTAGTACGACGCCTCCGACATTAGCCGGTACCTACCCGGTTGTTGTACAAATCAAGGATAGCGGCGAGGTCATCGCCACGATTAATGTTGAACTGGTAATCGCTGGAGCACTGCACGAAATTGATCTGATTGCCGGCTGGAACCTGATCTCGTTCAACGTCACCCCAACCAGTTCGGATGTTGCCGATATTTTGGAAAGTATCGATGGCTCATACTCCCTGGTTTATGCCTGGGATAGTAGCGGAGCTCACAATAGCACTGGCAACTGGGTGCGCTTTGATCCAACGGTACCTTATGGCAACACACTGGCAACGCTTGATGTGGGCATGGGCTTCTGGATCTATATGGAAGAGGCAGATACCTTGAGTATCATCGGCACCTACCAGACAGAAGAGACGATTCCCTTGAGCATCACTGTGGGTGGCTGGAACCTGGTGGGTTATCCCTCTGCTGATAATCTGGCTTTACCCGGTGCGCTTTCTGACCATGGGGTCACAGAATTTACCCTGATATTTGCTTACCATGCTGCTGATATAGCGGACCCGTGGAAGCTGTTTGATCCAGAAGTTGCTCCTCCACTGAACGACTTAACACAGATGTCACCAGGGTGGGGTTACTGGATCTTTGTGACTGAAGATTGTGATTGGCAGGTTGTGTATTAACTTGATATCACAATGAATTATCTGGGGATATCCGCTTAGGATATCCCCAGAATTAAAAAATACTTGAGTCGAATATGCGCAGAAAATTCGCAAATCTATTTGTAATTTTACTTTTACTGATTCTTTTTAGCAGAATTCTGGAGGATAGTGTTAAGGCAGGTCCGCCAACCATGCCATCCAGCTTTTATGGAGCTGCCAGCCAAAATGGATTTGATTTACCTGACGGAACTTCGATCAGCGCCTGGATCGATTCCATTCAATTTGCCCAAACATCCAGTTTTTCTTTCGGAGGACAGTCCGTTTATTCCATGGATGTCCCTGCTGATGATCCCAGCACACCCGCGGTCATCGAAGGTGGAATTGAAGGAGATGTGATCGTGTTCAAGATAGAAGGCTTCCAGAGTGATCAGACTGGCATCTGGCACGGTGGATCCAACCAGGAGCTTAACCTCTCAATCACAGTTGTTCTTGAGACAATCTATTTGCCTGTGATTATTAAATGATTACCGCTTGCAAGAGAAATATCAGCTTTTGTAAGTCATAATTTACAAGGATTGTTTTCCCAACCGCCGGATATGATCTGAGATCTTACCCAAGCTTGATCCCAAAACAAATCCACCTGCCATCGATATCCTCAGCGGTAAACTCCAGATTGTGATAGTCTGTTAGATGCAAGGGTTTCACGATCTTGACCCCATTTTTCTCGAATTCATCTTGTAAATCCTGCTGATATTCTGTCATCACGTAGGCATCTTCGCCATATCCGTACATTTCACGGTTTGGGAAGACTCGTTTACGATTTGCTTGGGTCAGAATGAACTCTACGTTATCGCGGTAAAGGCAGATGTGCTTCTCCTGGGCAT
>ENA-UOXR01001890-UOXR01001890.1-bioreactor-metagenome-genome-assembly--contig:-NODE-1890-length-20650-cov-11.655159_pt1 | contig 20650 bp, 17 predicted proteins | sample MGYA00238164_ERZ764825 | MGnify/ENA primary metagenome ERZ764825 (study PRJEB28920, sample SAMN05720171) | bioreactor metagenome | isolation source: Anaerobic biogas reactor | place: USA:Washington...
GCTTGGGGTTCAACCATGGCTTCAGCCGGATTGGCTTTGTAACGGATTTTGACCTCAACCTTAATCGGTTGAAGTGGATATTGTCCCGAGATCCAGTTAACTTGTTCAACCAAAAAAAAGTTCGATCCAAGCTGATTCAAAAAACCAACAATTAGACTGTTGTCTGCTTTTCTTTTCTCAATAACATAAAGCGCTTCTGTAGATGAGGGCAAGCCTTTGCGCTGACCGATGGTGTAAAATGCCAGACCCTGATGTTGCCCCAGCAGTCTACCGTCTTTATGGTATATCGGACCTGGCAAGGCAGGTTTTTCGGCGTGTTCTTTGAGGAAATCACGATAGTCTGTGCATGCCAGGAAACAAAGATCCTGGCTGTCAGGGCGCTCGGAAACAGCTAATCCCAGGTTGGATGCGATCTTGCGAATCTCAGGCTTATTGAACTCACCCAAAGGCAAGACAGTGCGTTTGAGCATATCCTGGGTGAGAAACGTGAGCATGTAGCTCTGATCTTTGGCGAGGTCTACTGCTTTCCAGAGTTGAATCTTGCCATCCTGAGCAAATTTCAAACGGGCGTAATGTCCGGTGGCGACGTAATCTGCCCCGATTTGATCTGCTTTTTGCAGGATTGTGCTCCACTTGATCTGTCGATTGCAAAATACACAGGGGCTGGGCGTCAGCCCGTCCTGATAGGCGTGAATAAACGGTTGAACAACCTGTTCTCGAAAGGCTTGACGAATATCCATGAATTCAACCGGGAAATTGAGATCGTCAGCAATCTCCTGTAATTGTTCACGTTGGTTGTCTTCACCCCAGGTCAAAAGGTTTAATCCATAAATCTGGTAGCCTTGCTGCTGTAAAAGATGAGCGGCAATCGCGCTGTCCACGCCGCCGCTGAGTGCGAGTACGACTTTTTTCATATTGCGTAAATTTTAATCGAAATAAGAAAGAACCTAATTTTTGTAGGTTGCAAAATCAGAAAGATCAAAAGTCCTCGACTAATAAATCGCTTTCTCTTCCTTCAAGTACTCGCCCACTCGTTCCACATACTCCAGAGATTGATGGCGGAAATAGGTGTTGTACAATGAGGCATAATGTCCGCTGGTTGCCAGCAACTGATCATGTGTGCCTTCTTCGAGGATCCTGCCATGATCGAGCACGATGATACGGTCAGCAGATTTGACCGTTGAGAGGCGATGTGCGATCAGGATACTGGTTGAACGGCTGAGGATCAAGTTAAGCGCTTGTTGAATTTGCTGTTCGGTGAAGGGGTCAATACTGGCAGTTGCTTCGTCAAGAATGAAGATGGAGGGTTTATGTACCAACACGCGCATCAAAGCCACCAACTGACGCTGACCCATGGAGATATGTGCACCGCGTTCGCCAACCTGTGTATCGAGCCCGTTCGAAAATGTCTCCAACCATTCTCCGTTTCCGATCATCTTCGCCAGTTTCAATATATCTTCCCGGGTTATTTCTGGTTTGGAGAAGCGGATATTCTCTTCGATGGTACCTTCAAACAGGAACGGCACCTGGTTAACGATGCCCATCTGCAGACGCAGGTCGTCCAGGTTGTACTTGCGAATATCGACGTCATCGATCAATAATTCCCCCTCCTGGAATTCATAAAAACGTGCTACCAACCGGGCTATGGAAGATTTGCCGGCACCGGTATGTCCAACGATGGCAATGTTCTCACCAGGTTTGATGTGCAAATCGAATTCAGTTAATACAGGCGCACCGGTGGAATACTTAAAACAAAGCTTATTGAAATCGATTTTCCCTTTTATGGCTTTTACTTCCAGCGATGCGCACTGTTTGACACTGTGTTCACTGTCGATCAGGGCAAAAATTCTTTCAGCAGCTGATAGACCGGTCTGAACCTGGGTCCAATAGGAGGTAATGCTCAGGATCGGCATCAGGAAGCGATCGCTGGAAAGCAGAATCAAATACCAGGCACCTGCGGAGATCAATCCCTGGATCACTGAAAGCGAGCCAAAATAGACAAGTAGGGCAATAGTAATTCCGCCGAGCGTACGCATGGTTGGGAAGACAATCGAGAGCACCAGACCTCGTTGAACATTGACTTTAAAGGAAGTTTTGTTGGAAGTTTGAAATTCCTGGTAAATTGCTTCTTCCTGGCGAAAATTTTTTGCAATCGAAATTCCGCTGATGGTCTCTTTGATGGTGGCATTTACGTTTGCCATAGCGCGCATACCCCTCGTTGTGACCTTACGGGCAAGTTTTCGGTAGCTGGCAACGATCAGAACTACAATCGGGATGAAAGCCATCACCCCCAAAGCCAGTCGCCATTCTGTGCGGAATAAGATGATGGCGGTGACCACGGATTCCAGAACACTGGACAGAACATCAGTAGTCAGTCGGATAAGCATGGAAAAGTCTTCACTATCAGTAGTGATGCGGGAAACGATTCGACCTGAAGAGAAATTATCGTGAAAGGCAAGGTCCTGCCTTAGGGAGGCAGCAAATGCATCCACGGTAAGGTCCCGTATGACATACCCGATGATGCGTACCATGTTACGATGCAAGAGATAATAAAAGACAAATCCCATTACCTCGATAAAAAGCACGGCACTGACAAGCAGAATAAATAAATTGAGAGATGGATTTGCAGAAAGGGTGCTGTCCAAAACTTTCGAGACCAAAACGGGCGGCAAGGCAGCCATCACAGCTTTGAGAATTACGATCAGCATTGAGGTGAACAATAGTTTTTTGTAGGGACGTGCATAAACCCAGATGCGGCTCAGTAGGATTTTGTTGCTGTAACTGCGATCGTACGATTCGCCTGTTAGACCCTGGTGAAAACCCATGATCAGACCTCCCCAAAAATAGCCTGATAGGCAGGTGAAGTCTTCATTAGGTCCTCGTGGTTTCCGACAGCAGAAATGCGACCTTTACGCATGACGATGATCAGATCTGCCCAACGGATCTGCGATAAGCGGTGAGTGATGATGAAGGTTGTGCGACCTGTGGAAGCAGTCTTAATGGCTCTCTGAATTTCATCTTCAGTCTGGCTGTCAATGGCACTGGTGGAGTCATCGAGGATGAGAACGCGTGGATCGGTTAAGAAGGCGCGGGCGAGTGCCAGGCGTTGACGTTGACCCCCTGACAGAGTGGTGCCTCGTTCCCCAATGACCGTGTTGTAGCCCTCTTCCAGTTGATTAATGAAACCATCCGCCTGCGCTTTTTGTGCGGCTTCCGTAATTTCCTGCATGGTTGCCCCTGGTTTCCCAAAGGCAATGTTTTCGGCGACGGTTTTAGAAAACAAGAAAATGTCTTGTTCGATGATTGAAATTTGACTTCGCAGGCTGTCCAGCTTCCAATCTCGCAGATCAACGCCATCGATCAATACCTGACCTTCAACAGGGTCGTATGTGCGGTTGATCAAACGTATCAGACTTGTTTTTCCTGAGCCGGTCTGCCCAACAATCGCGACTGTTTTTCCAGGTTCGACCGAAAAAATAAGGTTTTCAAGGGCGAGATTTCCTTCTTCATAGGCGAAGGAAACATTTCTAAACTCCACCTTTCCGTTAATCCGATCCACATGGCCTTGTATGTTTTCATCCAGATTATTCTCAGCATTCATGACGTCCAACAAGCGCCGTGCGCCAGCCAACCCCGAGGAAATCATGGAGTAGGAACGGATGGATGTATTGGTCGGAAAACCCAACATAGACATCGCGCTGAAATAGGTGATAACCGAGGCGAGCTCAATTTGACCCTGGCGGGCGAGGATCAGGGCATGCAGCAAGCCAAATCCCATGGCGAGTGCTAAGAGTAGCAGCGGCAGAAAGCGGGCTTCGATATCGCCTTGTTTGATTGTGGCATTCCGATATGCCTGGGAGTTTTTACGGAAAAGGGAGATTTCGTTCTCTTCCTGGGCGGCAGCTTTGACTGTTTCAATTCCATCGATATCTTCAGCCAGACGACTGTTCATTTTTCCAAAGTTATCACGAACCTCAGTTGTGACCGGTTTTAGGATCCTGAGGAAGTGCCAGATAGAAACAAAATAAGCGATGATGAAGATAACCGGCGTAGCCAACAGCGCCGGATGGATTGATGCGCCTATTGTGAGGGGAATAAACAAAAAATTCAATGAACCAAAGACCATGTTAATACCGGGACTGAATATATAGTTTACTTCCCGAATATCATTGGTGGCTCTCGCCATCAGATCACCGATAGACTGTAAGCTGTGGAAGGTCATGCTTTTGCCGAGCAGGCTAATGTAAAACTCTTCACGCACATCACGCTCGATCATTTGGGCAGTCACTTCAAAGCCGAAGTTGCGCATGAACTGACTTAAACCGCGGATTAACTGGGTGATGCCAACAAGGGCAGCGCTGCGGAAAAAAACATCTGTCGATGGGGCACCTGAGGTGAGGTTGCTGAATACGCGACCAAATTCTACTGCTGGTACTGCCGCCAGGACCGCATTGCCGATGGCACCGAGGATCGCTACCAAAAAAATTGGCCAATGGTAGAGTGCATGTCCGGCGACCCATTTCACGGGGCTTGAACGCCAGGTTTTGTACCGAAAAGGAATGGAAAATTCACTGATAGTCATAAGTAATGTCGAAATTGTACCGTATCAGTCTGAATTAGGCAGGTTTTTTAGCAAAAACGGGCAATTCGAAATGGATTGAACCAATGGTTGTGCCAATTGTGCGCTTGACGCTTTTTTTGGGGGGGCTTATAATCTCAGAGTTCTGATTAATTATATTAATCAGATTAATATAATGAAGAACTCTAACCTTGCGCTTCTGTCTTACCTGGCATCGAATGCTAAAGAGGGGAAAAGTATTCCCAGTATTGCCCAATTGAGTGAAGATCTTGGTCTCAGTACCTCTGCGGTACGGGAACAATTGGAAGTAGCCCGTCAACTCGAATTGGTGGAAATTAAAACAAAGACAGGCATCCAGACCTCCTCCTTTTCGGCAGCCCCGGCAATCTGTCTGGCTTATCATTATGGGCTAGAGATGCAGCCGGATTTGATCTGGGACCTTCTTTCAGTCCGTCAACACCTGGAGCTTTCGTATTGGCAGGAAGCGGTGGTCAACCTCTCTAAGAAAGATGTCGAATATCTTGCTGAAATCATTGATGCGGCTTTCAGCAAAATCAATGGTAATCCTGTCACTATCCCGGTCGAAGAGCACAAGGAATTCCACCTGTCTATTTACCGACCGCTTAATAACAGCTTTTTATTGGGTATCTTGGAATCATACTGGAACATCAGCCAGGAAAGCGGAATACATAATTTAACTGATAAGAATTATCTTCAAAATGTATGGACGTATCATCGGAAAATTCAACAGGCAATCGCAACGAAAGAGTACGATTTGGGTTTTCAAGCCTTGAAAACTCATTTCGAATTAGTCAGAACCCAAAGAAAGGCTGAACTCAAACAACGTTTTGAGTAAAGGAGAGAGATATTCATGATTGAGGCAAGTGAAAAGACCTATGAAGGGGACGGACCGATCGTCAACGAATTTTGCATCACCATTTGCACGGTCAATGGTTCGGGCAGTGCCACTGCCAACAATATTTTGTATCGCACGCTATTTCACATGGGTATCCCAACCTCAGGCAAGAACATTTTTCCATCCAACATCAAGGGATTGCCCACCTGGTTTGTGATCAGAGCCTCTGAAAAAGGACATACTGGACGTCAGTTGCATGACGATATTGTAGTTGCCATGAACCAGGTAACCTTTGAAAAAGATATGCAATACCTGGCAAGGGGTGGTGTGGTATTCTACGCTGACAACCTGACCATGCCCGAGAGACCCCGCGAAGATCTGGTCTATTACCCTATGCCGATCAAGAACCTGATAAAAGGCACCGATGTTCCCAGAAAACTACAAGCGTTTATGGAGAATATGCTTTTTGTTGGCATCGTCGGACAAGTACTGGGGATTCCATTGGAGGCCTTAAATTCCACCATTTTCAGTCACTTTTCCTCAAAACCTGCGGTGGCTGAGTCGAACTTCTCGATGGTAAAGACGGGCTATGATTATGCCGCTGATCACCTGGAAAAAAAGGATCGTTTCTATGTTAAAGGACTTGCGCCTCTTAGTGATTACATTCTTACTGATGGGAATAATGCAGGTGGGTTGGGCTCCTTGTTCGGAGGATTGGAGTTTTGCTCCTGGTATCCCATAACACCGGCAACCAGCCTGGTAGAGGCGATGATCGATCAGGTCGACCAACTCCGGCTGGATCCAGTCACAGGCAAGAAAACCTGCGTTATTCTACAGGTGGAAGACGAGTTGGCTGCAATGGGTGCTGCCGTTGGTGCAGGCTGGGGTGGTTTACGGTCAATGACTGCCACTTCAGGTCCTGGCATCAGCTTGATGACGGAAAACATTGGTCTGGCATATTTTACAGAAACACCAGTGGTCATCTGGGATGTTCAACGGGTTGGTCCCAGCACTGGTCTGCCTACCCGCACAGCCCAGGGCGATCTCTCCATGCTTTACTACCTGGGTCACGGTGATACAAGCCACGTCATCCTTATTCCGGGTACGGTCACGGAATGTTTTGAGTTCGGCTGGCGTTCACTCGACCTGGCAGAACGCTTCCAGACTCCCATTTTCGTCTTAACAGACCTCGATCTGGGTATGAACCAGTGGGTCACCAAGAAATTCGTGTATCCGGACAAACCAATCGACAGAGGAAGGATCATCTGGGAGAAGGATCTGGATCAATTTATCGATTGGGGTCGCTTTAAGGATATTGAAGGCGACGGCATACCCTATCGAACTGTGATGGGCAACCAAAGCCCAAAAGCTGCATATTTTACACGCGGAACGGGTCACAATGAATATGGTTATTACAGTGAAGACCCGGAAAATTGGTCAAAGATGCTCCTTCGCATTGAGAAGAAACTGAAAGGCGCGGTCCCATTACTTCCAGCCCCGGTTTTCCGACGATCGAAAAGTGAGGATGTTGAGATTGGGATCATTGGAATGGGCTCAACCGATGACGCCCTTCGAGAAACCCAGGATAAACTGGCTGAATTGGGCATACCAGTTGACTATATGCGTGTCAGGGCGTTACCAACCAGTCCGGCAGTGCGCGAGTTTATTGCCAGTCATACCCGCAACTATGTCTTGGAATTGAACCGCGATGGACAACTCTGTGAGATATTGTCTTTGGAGATTTCTGAGTATTCACAAAAACTGATTTCCATTTCAGATATTGGCGGTTTGCCAATGACAGCAGAATGGGCTGTCGAAAGCATTATTAACCAGGAGCGTAAGGTAGGAAAACGTGGAAACTGAAGCAAAAACTGTTGAATTGAATCTTTGTGGGCTTTCTCTTGGTGATTACAAAGGCAGTCCATCAACATTGTGTCCCGGTTGTGGACATAATGCTGTTTCCGCCCAGGTACAAAATGCGGTGTGGGAGCTTGGACTTCCACCAGAACGTTTTGTAAAAATCAGTGGTATTGGCTGCTCCAGCAAGAGCCCCAACTATTTTCTGAATCGTTCATTCGGTTTCAACGGCTTGCATGGACGGATGCCTACGTTGGCAACCGGTGCCTGTTTCGCCGATTCTTCCATCCACATTCTTGGGTTTTCCGGAGATGGAGATACAGCCAGTATCGGTATGGGGCATTTTAAACATGTGATCCGCCGAAATGTTCCCATGACTTACATCATCGAAAATAATGGCTGTTATGGACTCACTAAAGGACAGTTCTCAGCCACCTCAGACCAGGGTTTGGTGCTGAAACACCAGGGCGTGAACATGCTCCCTCCGCTGGATATGTGCATGGAAGCCTTGATCAGTGGGGCGAATTTTGTTGCTCGAGCTTATTCTGGCGACGCCAAACAGTTGAAAGAATTAATCAAAGCTGCCATTTCGCAAAAAGGGATTGCCATTATCGATGTCATCAGTCCTTGTGTAACCTTTAACAACAAAGATGATGCCCTCCAATCCTACACCTGGGGACGAGATAACGAAGCTCCCCTGCATGATTTCAAACATTTCAGCCGTAGAGAAGATATGGACTTAAGCGATTTCGAGCCAGGATCGTATCGGGAGATAAAAATGCAGGATGGCACTTATATGATCCTGCGCAAGATCGATAAAGATTATGATCCAACCAACCATAGCGCTGCCCTGGATTTGTTAACTGAATCCTATAAGAACAAATACTTTGCGACAGGATTGATCTATTTCTCTGAAGCCGCCGCCACAATCCAGGAATTGTACGATTTACCGGAGGAACCGTTAAATCGTATAAGCAGCGATCGTTTGCGTCCCACTCAGACCATGCTGGCGGAAATCAACCGCTCCTTATATTAAACTCCCAAAAGAAAGATTGGGCGGGTCCAAGACCCGCCCATTTAGTCGATTATCATGCTGATTGCATGGTACCGTGAAATCTTTATGTAACGCAGAGGTTAGCCCCTGATGGTGTAAAGCAACGCCAAATTGGGGGCTGAGAAAGCGCCGACTGGAAAGCCTGAGACAACCACGACCTGGTCACCTTTGCAAAGATCTGTGGCAACACTGACTGCGGTCTCGACATGTGTGATCATTGTCTCAAGCGTATCCGCATGAGGAACACGCATAGGGGTTACACCCCGACATATACCAAGCCAGCGATAGGAAGTAAGTCTTGGCGTAAAGGCATAAATTGGCACAGTCGGTTTGGCTTTGCTCATCCAGAGCGCAGACATGCCAGACATGGTAAACACAATGATCGCTTTTACATCCTGATCTTCCACCATTACCTTGGTTGCCCTAGAAATGGTAACGACATCGTCGTTGTAGACCCGGCTGTCAAGTGTATCGATGTGTCCCCATTCTTTCAGGTGTAATTCAGCCTGGCGAATGATGGTGTCCATCATCTTCACTGCGTGAACTGGGTATTTTCCGGCAGCCGATTCGGCGGAGAGCATCACAGCGTCGCTCCCATCAAAAATCGCGTTGGCAACATCCGCCGCTTCAGCCCTGGTGGGTCGGGGATTATTGATCATCGACTCCAACATTTGTGTTGCGGTTATTACAAATTTCCCATTTAAATTAGCAGTCCTGATGATCGATTTTTGCACCGCCGGAACAATTGCCGGTGACATTTCGACTCCCAAATCTCCTCGGGCGACCATCACGCCATCTGTAACTTTTATGATTGATTCCAGGTTTTGAACTGCTTCAGGGCGTTCCAGCTTGGCAACAATAGGAGGAAGCCATTCGCTGTCAGTCATCGACCGCATGGTTTTTCTAACCATCTCGATGTCTTCGGCAGTTTTTACGAATGAAACAGCCACCAGGTCTACTCCCAGGTTCAGACCAAATTGCAGATCCGCCAGATCTTTGGGGGTCAGGATTGGGATATCGAGATTGGAGCCAGGCAGGTTTACCCCTTTATGGGATTTTAATCTTCCACCAAGTAACACCTTGGCAAAGATATTCTTTCCGTCCATGCGGGTCACTTCAAACTCAAGTTGTCCATCATCGAGGAGGATGTGATTGCCTGGTTTTAGGGCTTCATGAAGTTTGGGAACATCAAAGGGAATAAAAGTAACACCCTCTGGAAGGTCTTCTGGATTCTCGAAGGAACTTAAAGCCACCTCTTGACCAGATTTTAGGGTCAGACCCTCTTTTCCAAGGTCGCCAACCCTCAGTTTCGGACCCTGAAGGTCCATTAATATGGTAATCGGTTTGCCAAGCTTGTTTGAAATCTGACGAATCAACTCGACCATTTCAGCATGGCTTGCGTGTTCTCCATGCGAAAAGTTCAAACGAGCAACATCGAGACCTGCTTCCACCATTTCCGTGAGGGTTCTCTCATCAGAGCTGGATGGGCCGAGTGTAGCAACAATCTTGGCAAACCTGGTCATAGTTCCACCTTATCTTTTTAGAACATCCGCGATCTTGGTCAATGCCCAATCGAGGTCAGATTTATCAATCACCAGCGGTGGGGCAAAGCGGATCACGTTGTCGTGTGTTTCTTTAGCCAAAATGCCTTCCGCCTGAAGCATTTCACAATATCGGCGGGCACCACCAGCTTCAGGATACAATTCGACGCCTATCAACATACCGCGACCGCGCACTTCTTTAACAACCGGAGCGTCGATCTTGCGAAGTTCGCCCATAAAGTAACTGCCCAATTCTGAAGCACGCTGAGCAAGGTGTTCCTCTTCCAACACTTCCAAGGCTGCGATACCGATCGCGGCAGCCATGGGGCTTCCACCAAATGTGGAACCGTGCTCACCGGGCTTAAACAAACCAAGGATGTCTTTATCGGAAAGCACAGCTGAAACTGGGTACATACCGCCAGAGAGAGCCTTTCCTATCACGGTGATATCCGGGCGAACATCCTCGTATTGAGTGGCAAACCACTTGCCAGTGCGGCAAAGACCGGTTTGGATTTCATCGGCAATGAAAAGTATGTTGTTTTCCTTACAGGCATCTGCAACTAGTCTCAGGTAACCATCAGGAGGAATGATGACACCATTCTCGCCCTGGATCGGCTCCAGCATTACAGCGGCGGTATTAGGTGTGATTGCAGCCTTCACTGCTTCAGCATCTCCAAAAGGAACAATCTTAAATCCGGGGGTAAAAGGACCGAACATTTCCCGATAAAATTCCTCAGTGGAGAAGGAAACTATGGTCGTAGTTCGACCATGAAAGTTACCTTCTGCAACGATGATCTCTGCTTCGTATTTCGGGATACCCTTGATGACATACGCCCATTTGCGGGCAATTTTGATTGCGGATTCAACAGCTTCGGCTCCGCTATTCATTGGCAAGACCATCTCATAGCCAGTCAGATCAGCCAGCTTCTTGTAAAAGAGACCTAATTTGTCATTACGGAAAGCGCGTGAGGTCAGACCGATTTTTTGAGCCTGGTCTATACTTGCCTGGACGATGCGGGGATGACAGTGTCCCTGGTTAACCGCTGAGTAAGCGCTCAGACAGTCCAGGTAGCGTTTGCCATCCACGTCTGTAACCCAGGCACCTTTGCCTTCTGATAAAACAACGTTGAGGGGCTTGTAGTTGTTGGCTCCATACTGAGATTCTATGTTGATGTAATCCTGTGTATTCATTACTTATTTGCCTCCTAATAGGGTGTATAGAACTGCTTTCTGTGCGTGTAACCGGTTGTGTGCTTCGGGGAAGAGCCTGGAATGAGGTCCGTCAGCAACTTCATCGGTGATTTCCTGTCCGCGGTGAGCGGGAAGACAGTGCAAGACGATCGCGTCTGAATCGGCTTCGGCAACCAGGGCAGAATTGACCTGATAGGGTGGAAAAACCTTTTCTCTTTTGGCGGATTCTTCTTCCTGACCCATACTGGTCCAGGTATCTGTGTAAATGACCTTGGTATTCTTTACAGCTTCGTGGGGGTCGCGCAAGAAGGTGAGCTTGCTGCCGCTGGCTTGCGCAAAAGGGTTAATGGTTTCGATGGCTGATGCGGGCATATCATAGCCTTCCGGGTTGGCGATGGTGAAATTCGCGCCCAGTTTGGCTGCGATCTGCATCAAGGAGACGGCAACGTTGTTGCCATCACCCACATAAGTGATATTGACACCTGTGATCTGACCAAATTCTTCGTAGATGGTCATAATGTCAGCCAGCGCCTGGCAAGGATGGCTGTAATCGCTAAGACCATTGATGACCGGAATAGTTGTCCAACGAGCCAGCTCCAACACATGTTCGTGTTCAAAGACGCGTGCCATGATTCCGTGTACCATGCCATCCAACACACGGGCGACATCAGCAATAGATTCGCGCTTTCCAAGGCCAATTTCATTCGGGGATAAGTAGAGTGCATCGCCACCCAGGTGACGCATGCCCATGTCAAAACTGACACGGGTGCGTAATGAAGGCTTTTGGAAGATCATGGCGAGGACCTTGCCCTTGAGTACAGGTTGATTGCCACCAGCTTTGTACTCTTTTTTGAGTTCAACAGCCAGATCCAGCAATCCTTTCAGTTCTTCTGGGGTGTAGTCAATTATGTCCAGAAAATCTTTATGCATAGTAATATCTTTCTCCTTTTTTTCTCGGCTTAAGACAAAAACTCATAGCTCAAATCTGGAAGCTCTGAGCAATGATGTGTTTCAAGGGATTGTACCAGACAGTTGAGGTTAACTGGGAAAATGGATCCATTCACCACATCCAAGCTGGCGTAATCGAAGATAGATGTTTTGGATTAATCCATGTTGTACTGAATGCCCCCCTGAAGGGGATTGCCAATTTTCTTGAGAATCTGATCCTGGGTTTTGGTCATTTCTGCCCATTCCTTTTTCAGGGCATGGTCAAAACCAGTCAGATGCAGTAAACCATGCACAAAAAGAAGTTCTATTTCGGACTGGATCATATGACCTCCCAATCGTGCTTGCTGACGGGCTTTTTCGAAGGAGATCACGATATCTCCCAGATATTCCTCCCCTGTTTCAGGATCGGTGTAAGCGTTTTCGAAAGACAGTACATCTGTTGAGGAGTTCTCACCCCTCCATGCATGGTTGAACTGCCGAATAAGACGGTTATTGGTGATCCGCAGTGTCAAAGATGCATTTTTTGGCAGCCCGAGAACTTTGATCCCTTCATGAAAGGCAGCCGCAAGCCGGCTTTGGTCTATTTCTTTTAAATACGAATTCGGAATGATCAGGTTCAACATGGCTTAACTCTCTGAAATGGTTCAGGATGCAGACTTTACCTCGGTAGCAGTACTGCTTTGTGCTTTTTTGGGCATCTCTGGATATTTGATGCGGGGATGATAAGATTGTTTAAGGGTATTAAAGAATGACCTCTTGATCGTCTGCAGATCCCTGAGGGTCAGATCTGTGTTATCTAATTGTCCGTTTCCCTGAACCACCTCGAAAACACTGTCGATCACAGCAATAATTTCTTCATCACTCCTGGGAGTATTTGCCCGTGCCCGTGCTTCAGTACCATCAGCCAACATTAGTAAAGCAGTCTCCTTGGAGCGTGGGGAGGGTCCTGGATATTTGAAATCGTTGACATCCACATCTTCCGGGTTATCTGCGAGTTCTAACGCGTGGCTATACTGGTAGCGGGTCATATTGGAGCCGTGGTGTTCGCGCATAAAGTCGATGATGCGTGAAGGCAGACGGTATTTTTTTGCCAAGGCAACCCCATCGGAAACATGGCGAATGATGGTTGCAGCAGCCATAGTGGGATCCACATTTTCATGTGAATCAATTTTTTCACGAACCTGGTTCTCAATGAAAAAAGTTGGATTTTCAGCTTTTCCGGCATCGTGATAAAGTGCACCTACCCGAACCAACAGCCTGTCTGCGCCGATAGCATCAGCCGCTTGCTCGGCCAGGTTGGATACTTGCAGAGAGTGCTGATAGGTACCCGGTGCATTGGTGAGAATATGTTGAAGCAATGGGTGATCCGGACGCGATATATCCAGCAATTGCAAGGCAGTGGGCACATCCAGAACAAACGCAAAGATATTCTGAAGAAGCAAAGCAAAAGTGCCTGATGCCACTCCGTTAAAGAGACCGGCACCAATCAGAGATGCAATGCCTATCCAGTCCGTATTGCCATCTCCCAGTCGAAACGCGATAATCACAACGGCGGACACAACGCTGATAACAATACTGGTCAGGAGGAATGCGCTGACACGGCGACCTTTACCAAGAACGAGCATACCAGCAATGGTAGGAAGCAGATAATAAAGTGCCAGTTCCGTGCTGCGAACGTGGCCATAAACCGACAAAGCCACCAGTAAGAGAGTGTAAAAAATGCTAAATTGGAGGTTAAAGACGATACCGAGGGTTAAACCAAACGCAGCAATCGGAAATAAATAGGGAAGGATAGTGCGGTCCATTACCAGGAATCTTGCTAATCCCAGGAAAAGAAGGAAGAAGAAGGCGATCAGTAATACGGAACTCAGTTGGTTAAAGGATTCTCTTTTCGTTCTCTGGTAGTAAATCAACACAAGCAAGGCTACCACGGTGACGATCGCGCCACTGCTTAACATTAGAGCAGCTCGGTCGGTGGGTTCTCCCAATCCAAAGGCGGTCAGGGCTTCAAGGTCGCTGGGCGAAACAATTTCTCCGCGTCTGACCAGAACTTCACCTGCCATAATCTGTCGGGTGATTGGTTCCACAGAGGCTCGGGCTTGTTCCCTTGCGGTTTGTGTCTGTTCCTCACTAAACAGACTGGTGGGAACAATAAAAGGAGACACAAGAGAGATAATAAGTTTTGTCTGATCACTGGGGAAGGAAAAGTCAATCACGGCGGGTAAATTGCTCTTGATGGTTCCCAGTTGGCTGTTGCGAATGCTATCTCTTAAGACAACCTCGAGTACACGATTGGCTTCAGTACTGATTGCTTGCCAATCTGGTTCGCTCAATTCAAGCATATTGATATATTCCGCGTCAGTGTGGCGTAGTTCAGCAAGCGATTTCAGGTCCTGTATTTTTTGGATCTGGGTGGAATAATTGTCGTTTCTGACGGTAGAAATGAAATACAACGTGTTTCCAAGCTTTTCCAATTGAGCACGGGCTATATCAGGATCTGGAGGCAGGTAAACTGGTTGGACTGCAGCGGCAGCAGCATCCCTGGCTGAGTCACTGAGGACCCGGGATTCAAAAGTTACGGAATAGGGCGCAAGAATCTCCTGAGTAGAAACTTCGCCGACTTCTACCATTTGCGTCTGCTGGTTGAGTAAATCCGGCAAGACCAAGGCACCATAAGCAAGCGCAGCAGCCAGGATCAGGATGATCAACTTGATTGCGCCGTTTTTTGTACGCCGTTTTTCCTTGAGAGGAATCTGGTTTGCCATAGCTTATGCTTTGCTCAACTCCTCTTTGACTACTCGGCTGGCTTCAGAGTTGGTTGCCATTCCCTGGAGTTTGGGAAGCAGGACCTTCATTACTGCACCCATGTCCTTTGAAGATGTGGCGTTAACGTCAACAATGGTTTGCCTCACCAATTCAAGCAACTCGTTAGGGTTTAATTGGGCTGGAAGGTAGGTTTTTAATATTTCAATTTCTGCCAAGGCAGCATCGACCAGATCCTGCCGATGAGCCTTCTGAGCATCTGCCAGCGATTCGTTACGAGTCTTAATCTCTTTTTGAACGACACCCAGAAACTCATCATCAGTCAAAGCTTTTCCCTTGCTGACTTCAGCCAGTTCAATCGTAGATTTGAGCAGCCGCACCACCCATTTCTGAGTATCGTCGCGGGCTTTCATTGCATTTACCAGATCGTTTTGTAGTTTTGTATGAAAATCCATGGTTTTATTATACCTGTTGACTATTGGGTGACATTTATGGTGATACAGTGATGAGATCTGCGAGTCCATTGAAGGTTGTCTCGCCAATTCCTTCCACTCGAGTAAGGTCTTCGATCGTCATGAAGAATCCATTCTGTGAGCGATAGGCAATAATTGCCTCTGCCCGGACACTACCAATACCAGGGAGCGTTTCCAATTCCTCCTGGCTGGCGGTATTAATGTTAATAAGCACTCCGATTGTCAGTTCCTGGCTTCTTTGCCCAATCCCGGTGTTGCTGCTTGTTTCTTCGGATGAAGGGATATAGATCCTTTGTCCGTCGGTTAAAGGAGCTGCCAGATTGAGCAGATTCTGCTGGGCTTGAGAAGTAGGACCCTGAGCGGCATCGATGGCGTTCTGAACGATCGCTCCTTCCGGTAGAGTATAGACACCAGGGAGTTTTACTTCTCCCGCAACGTGTACCTGGATCAAAGCGACAGTTGGGCTTGGATCTGGAGTTAAATTGGGTGTTACTGTGACTAAATTGAAAGTTTGTGTTTCTTTAGGTAAACTCACAAGTCTGTAAAGCCCGCTAAGCAACAGACCCAGCAGGAGACCGCCAATTAACCACCTCCAGTTCTTCATACCTCAGAAGGACGGTTTTCCGCCTCGATCATTAAGTTGAATGCTGTAATGGACACCTCCAACATATCCGAAGACGGCTCACGTGTGGTCAGTTTTTGCAGCCATAAATTCGGTTTGATAAGCCAACGTACCAAGGCTGATTTATCCATCCAATTTGCTGCAAAGCGAATGTATTCATAAGCGATGCCAGATACCAAGGGAAGCATCAATATTCGTGATATCACTCGCCAATGGATCGGAAGTGGACCGAGAAGCGTGAAAATCAGAACTGAGATGAAGACCAAGGTCAGGATAAAGGAAGTTCCACATCGTGGATGCACCAGCGTCTGCTTCGAAACCTCTTCTGGGGTCAAATCCAAACCTGACTCGAAGGTGTTGATGGTCTTGTGTTCTGCCCCATGGTAGGCAAAGACCCTCTGGATTTCAGGCACTCGACCCATAATGGCAAGATAAGAGACCAAGATTACCAACCGGAAAAGGCCTTCGAGCAAGTTACTCCACCAGGGAGTAAGGCTCAGAAAATTTTCAGCTAAACCGGCTAAAAAAGCAGGCAGAACGAAGAAAATGCCTACACCCAAAAGTAAGGAAATCGCGACTGTTCCAACCAGGGCTGTTCCCTCGATCTGCTCCTCCTCACCAGAGGCAAGGTTGGCTGATTTCATCAACAAACGTGTACCCAGGTTGAGCGAATCCCACAGACCGATGACACCCCGCACAAACGGAATTTTCATCCATTTGGAGCGATAGAGGTTGGGAAGTTCTTCTTCATAAGTCATGATTTCACCTGACGGAACTCGGACTGCCATGGCGACGTTTCGCTTTCCACGCATCAACACACCTTCCATCACGGCTTGCCCGCCATAAGAAGGCAGGCGTAAAACTTTATCACCAGGCATCGCTGTTACTCACCAAAACTGAGATAAAAACGAATCAGGGTCTCTATACCCTTCAACCAGGTTGGCATATGCATCCTTTCATTCGGGGAGTGGATGGCATCATCAGGCAAACCAAAACCTGTCAGGAGCGATTTTACACCCAGTTCCCTTTGCATAACAGTTGCTACCGGAATACTACCGCCTTCTCGTTTGTAGGTTACCGGTGCTTGCCATACAGCACTCATTGATTTAACCAGATTTTGGGCACCGGGAGCATCATTTGCCAGGTAGGCAGGTCCGGCACTGTGCAGGAAGACCTTTATCCTGACGGTGTCCGGCGCAATGGAGAGAATATAGTCTTTTGCCAGGTTGAAAATCTCCACCGGATCCTGATTAGGGACCAGGCGGCAGGATATTTTGGCTTTCGCATAAGCAGGAATGATCGTTTTCGCACCTTCACCGATGAAGCCTGAATAAAGCCCGTTAACATCCAGGGTTGGTCGACTACCCTGACGTTCCAATGGGCTATAGCCGGCTTCACCGTATACTGCAGGCGCTCCAGTCATCTCCATAATGCTCTCTTCGCTCAACTTATTATTTGAAATGTGCAATTGGTCTTCCTGGGAGGGAGCTGGAATGCGATCATAGAAACCGGGAATGGCAACTGAGCCATCAGGTTTGTGAAGTTTCGCTATGATCTGCGACAGGACGTTGGCAGGGTTGGCTACATTGCCGCCCCACAGACCGGAATGCAGATCCGCCTTAGGACCATCTACTCGGACTTCGAAGTAGGTCATTCCACGCAAACCATAAACCAGGGTGGGTTTGTTCTTCCCGACCATGCCGGCATCCGGATTCAGGATCATGTCGCAACTTAGCAAGTCTGCATGAGTTTGGATGAAGCCTTCCAATGAAGGTGAGCCGATTTCTTCCTCCCCTTCAAGGAGGTATTTGATGTTGATTGGCAATTCGCCAGTTTTCAGTACGCTCTCCAAGGCAACAATACTTGCCATTACCTGACCCTTCATATCCGATGCACCCCGTGCAAAGACGTATTCCTCGCGGATTTCAGGTTGGAAGGGATCGCTCTTCCACTCGTCCAGCGGATCGACTGGCTGAACATCGTAATGACCATATATCAGAAGCGTTTTCGCATCAGGTTTGGCTGATTTCTTTTCAGCGAACAAAATCGGGTGCATCTTTGTTGGGAAAATCTCGACCCTCTCAAAGTCCAATTCCTTCAAGTAGTTGGATAGGAATTCAGCTGCTTTCTTCATATCGTCACCATGGTCCGGATCGGTTGAGATCGAAGGTATTCGAACCAGGTGGAAGTAGGATTCTGTCAATTTTTCCTGATTTTTGTGAAAGTAATGGATTGCCTGTTCAAAGTTGCTCATAGTGTTCCTTTGTCTTGTTTTGGTGAGTAGATTATATGCTAAAAGGAACCTTTTTATGTTAGGATTGTCAAACAAATATGCTGCAGACGCCTACGACAGTACGTTTTGTTGCCATAAGAAAACGAAAAAAGTAAAATACAACAAAAACATAAGTAAGCAACAGGTGACAAAATAATTGTTTTTGGCAGGAAGGTATTGTAAAGATGGAATTCGTGGAACACCGGCAGATCATGATTTTGGGTGGAGGTCCGGCAGGATTTACTGCTGCGCTTTATGCTGCCCGTGCAGATTTGAAACCCTTATTGGTAACTGGACTGACCCTCTATGGGCAGGCTTCGCAGACCCACTGTATTGAAAATTATCCTGGTTTCCCTGAGGGCGTCGGTGGAAGCGATTTAGGACAACGTCTTGATGAACAGGCAAAACGATTTGGTGCGGAAATCATCTATGACACAGTCCAATGCGTCAACTTACAAGAGCGTCCTTTCGAAGTGTGCCTATCTTCCACAAAATACTCAGCTGACAGTCTGATCATTTCCATGGGAGCTGATTCACGCAAATTAGGTGTGCCTGGTGAGCGGGAATTTACCGGAAGAGGTGTCTCTTACTGCGCTACTTGTGATGGCGCCTTTTACAAAGAGAAAGATATCCACATGGTGGGGGGTGGTGATTCTGCTGTAGAGGAAGCTTTGTTTTTGACACGCTTTGCGCGTAGCGTAACAATAATCCACCGGCGGGATCAGTTGCGGGCAGGCGCGATTCTTGAAAACAGAGCCCGTAATAATCCAAGAATTCACTTTTTCTGGGATACTGTGGTCAGGGAAATTATCGGTGAAAATTCCGTAAGCCATCTACTGGTGGAGAACGTAAAGACCGGTCGACAAGAAAAGATCAATTCGGATGGTGTCTTCGTGTCAATTGGTCATATGCCTAACACAGCCGTGCTGGAAGGGCAGCTTAAGTTAACTGAATTTGGGACAATAGCGATTGACAGTCACATGGAAACCAGTGTGAAAGGCGTTTATGCTGCTGGAGAAATTGCTGATCCATACTTCAGGCAGGTGGTCACATCGGCTGGGATGGGCGCTGCAGCAGCGATCTCAGCCACAAAGTATTTGGCAACATTATAGAACAAGTAGATTAAAGCAAACAGCGGGCGAAAGCCCGCTTTTTTTTTAAGACAACATCCTAAGGTGTCTCAGTGGGCACAACGCCGCTGCCAACCCAACTGAATACCCGAAAAGCACTTATTGCTCCAGCTTCTTCGAAAATTGGATTATTGGGGTCCGAATTGATCTGCCTTGCAACCGATACGCTCCATTGAAAGATGTGCGGTGTGGTATCCACCGGTCTGAAGCTTGCGGGGAGGATGTACTTGGTATCACTGACATAATCGACCAGGATTTTCTCCTCTGCTGAAGTCAGATCCTGCACCACCACCCTGTAGACTTCACCTGGGAACAAGGAAGCTACGGAAGCCCATTGCAACGTGACTGCTTCATCAGTGGCTGCGAACGCTGCGCCAGACCGGGGAAGAAGCGGATTCGGGGCTGGGTAGGGTGGAAGCGGTGTAGGTGTCAGTGTTGGACCAGCAGTTGGTAAACGATCGCACAAAGGAATGATCAACCGATCACCCTGTCGGACAATGTCATTTGGCAGGTTGTTATAGATTCGAATATCCGACATGGACACATTGTAGTTGGCGGCGATGGAGCTCAGTGTCATGTTGGCTTCAACAATGATCGTATCGGTCTGAGTACACATTTCCACATCGGCAATAAAGGCTTCAGGGGTTGCGGTTGGGACTGGTGAGGGCGTTAATGTAGGTTGTGGTACCTGCAGAACGATTCCGGGGCTGATCAGGCAGCTGGTGTTGAGGTTATTCGCCAGGATTATGCTCTGTACAGAGGTATTGAACTGCAGGGCGATATCAAGACAAGTTTCGTTGTCCTTCACCGTGTATTCAACCGGCGGCAGAGGGGTCCAGGTCGGCAGGGGAGTCATCGTGGCAGTGTTGCTGGGTGTGGTCGTTAACGTTGGTGTCACGGTGGCAGTTGTTTCTGCACCTTCCAATCCTTCCTCCGGAGCATTTCCTGCGATTACGATAAAGTACACCAACAATGCAATCAGAACCAATATGACAACAATGATCGCAATCAAGGCGATCAGGTTCATTTTGATTTCCGGAATGCGCTTTGAATCAATTTTGTCAGTGGTTTTCTTGATTTTTGGTGAAGATGGCTCGCTGGTAGTGGTAAGTTCGGTACCACAAACAAGGCATCTGCGGGCATTTTCTGAAAGTTTCGTGCCACACACAGGGCAATTACGGCTTTTACTGGCCGGAGTATTGGTTTGATTAATTTTCATGTTAACTCGTTACTTAAAATACCTGCTGCTCATCTGTATTGGTAAAATTCACCTGATGACAGCAGTTTATATCCATTTTCCATTTTGTGTTCAAAGATGTCAATATTGTGATTTTATCACGTATGCTGGCATGAGTCATTTCATC
>ENA-UOXR01001912-UOXR01001912.1-bioreactor-metagenome-genome-assembly--contig:-NODE-1912-length-20494-cov-17.650815_pt1 | contig 20494 bp, 21 predicted proteins | sample MGYA00238164_ERZ764825 | MGnify/ENA primary metagenome ERZ764825 (study PRJEB28920, sample SAMN05720171) | bioreactor metagenome | isolation source: Anaerobic biogas reactor | place: USA:Washington...
CCATTACGGAAGGGTACAAGACCCTTCCCTACTTATTATTCAGGAAGTCAATCGCAGCGTCGAGCTGGGGGTCGCGGTCGGCATCGACATCTTCCTGGGTATAAGGGACTTCAATGTCTGGCGTGAGACCGACTTCATTGATCTGGTTGCCATTGGGGGTCAGCCAGCGGGCGATGGTGATGCGCACGCCGCCCCTTTCGGTCTTGAGGGCGATCCAGTTCTGAACGGAGCCTTTGCCGTAGCTGGTAACACCAATCAAGGTGCCGCGACCATAATCCTGAATCGCACCAGCAGTAATTTCTGAGGCAGAGGCTGTGCCTTCGTTGATCAGCACTACTAATGGGATCTCGGTTGCCAAGCCACCTGGTTGGGCGTTGTAGCTTTCGCGGCTGCCATCGCCATATTCTTCATACATGACGATACCGTCACTGATAAATTCAGAAGTAATCTCAATGGCAGTCACCAAAAAGCCACCACCGTTGTTACGCAGATCGAAGATGAGTCCTTTGGGGTTTTGGGGCAGCAATTCCTTTAGCGCGTCCCGCATTTGTTTGGTCGACAATTCATTGAACGTGTTGAGAGCAATGTAGGCAATATCATCTTCGAGCATTTCATACTCGACCGCTGGAACGGTGATTTTTTCCCGTACGATGGTAAATTCGAGGATTTCTTCACCACGTCGGATGGTCAGCGTGACTGCCTCACCGGCTGGTCCAAGAATTTTTTGAAGCGCAAGATCACCCGGAATGCCGGTCATGTCTTCACCATCGATGGCGATCACGACATCTTTGGCTTTTAAACCAGCCTTCTCGGCAGGAGAATTCTTCATTGGCGAGACCACTTCGATATATTCACCGGTGGTATTTACCCAGGCACCGATGCCGGTATACTCTTCGCCACTCATTTCAGCATTTGCCTGTTCAAATTGTTCGGGATTCATATAGGAGGTGTGCTTATCTCCAGTGGCAGCCAGCATGCCTGAGATCGCACCTCGCATCAATGCCAGATCGTCCAATGGTTGATCAACATAGTTTTCATGCAGCAGATCCCAACTCTCCCAAAATGGCTGGAAAAGCTCTTCCAATTCTTCATCGGTCGTAGCCTGGAATACCTGAGTAGGGGCTTGCTCTTCTTGGGTTGGTTCCCCTGGCTGGACAGTAGGAAGGGAAGGTGCCTGAAGAAGAGGCTTGTCTTCCAAACCCAACGCCTGACGAATGGCGTTATTGGGCAGCAAGGACCCGGCGGCAAAGCCGCTAAAAAAGGTGACACCAAGCAGGGCGATGATCACAACCGCCAATAAACATGAACGCAATACTTTATTTTCCATTGATTCTCCAATAACCGCTTCCAATCAGAGAAAAAAGCGGTCAATTAAAAATTATTTCAATAACCCATACTCGTCAAGAACCAGAGGGAGGTCACTCAATTTTTTGATCGTGATATGACCATCCGCTGTATTACCGGAGGGATCAACCTGAATCGTGAGCATACCAAGCGTTTTAGCTGCGTCCAGGTTTGGGGCACGATCGTCCACAAAAAGGCAACGGGTTGGATCAGGATTGCCGGCTTTTTCGAGGGCTAAGGCAAATGCCAGCGGGTCAGGTTTGCAGTAAGGATCGGTGTCCAAAACATCGATAATCTCAACAAAAAGGTCGCGAATGCCAACCAATCGAAGGATTTGTTCCGCATGCACACGGCTGGCATTGGTAAAGATCCACTTTTGCTGTGGTAATTTAATCAATACCTGACGTAAGGCTGGGTCTTCCACTATTATGCCAGTGAGATCAACATCGTGAACATAATCGAGGTACTGGTTAATATCCGCGCCATATTCGAGTTGCAAGCCTTTCATGGTGGTGCCGTGTAGATGAAACAGACGGTCTCTCTCCTGGTGGATGATCTCCATGGGGATACCGACATATTTATCCATGAACTCATAAATACGATTGCCCAGAATGTCCCAGGCACCCGTATCGGGTGGATAAACCGTATCATCCAGATCGATAAAAAGAAATTCAATCTCCTTCATTTGCGGCTTAACCACCGATTCATATTTTGTGGAGGAGTAAAGTTGTCCATCAGTGCCAGAAGCTTTACGGGGTCCCTGGATTCGACAAAAAGACCACGATGTTCAGGGTAGATAAAACCGGTGTCGATCGCGTGTTCTAACATTGCCAGCAGCGGATCATAATAACCATCAACATTCAGAAAACCAATCGGTTTTTGATGGTGCCCCAATTGTGCCCAGGTAAGGGCTTCGAGCACCTCATAGAACGTGCCAAAGCCACCCGGAAGAGCAATAAAGCCGTCGCCCAGTTCGCTCATCCTGGCTTGCCTTATCTGAATATTGTCCACTTTTTCGATCCTGGTCAATTTCTCGAATACGAGGTGGGGCAGGTTGAGATCGTGGTTGATCACGCCAACGACTTGTCCGTTGTGTTCCAAAGAGCCCCGGGCGACTGCACCCATGAGACCGGTCTTGCCGCTTCCAAAGACAAGAACACGCTCCTGGTTTGCCATGAGCTTCCCGAGGTCATAGGCAGCCTGAATGTATTTCTCTGCCAGGTTGTCGGCAGAGCCTGCGTAAATTGTGATTGTTTTCAACTGTGTAGCCATAAATTACTCAGCACGATTATACCCTCGCTTTTCAACGAGAAGAGACGTAGCATAATCTAATTTTCACTGAAAAAAGAAAAAATTACCTGGGCTTTCGAAGAAAACCGAAGATCACCACCAAGGCGATCCCAACCACGCTGCCTGCAATAAGCGTCAACCCGATACGTTGGCTGTCGCCAAAGAGTCGCTGGGTGGTTGAGGGCGGTGTGGTCGGAGTAGGACTAGGAAATGGGGTCTTGGTTGGGATCGGTGTACGGGTAGGCTGAACCACGGTGGGTTGAGGTGTATGCGGCGCAATGGTGGGGGCGGACTCGAGGGTGGCAGTCGCAATCGTTCCGCGTCTGATCAGGAGAAATTGCCCAATGTATATTTCTGTGGCATCGGGGCTGTTGCCATTGAGGGTCATGATGTCACTGGGCGTCATCCCATAGGCTTCAGCAATGTCAAACAAGGTGTCGCCATCGACCACCTGGTGGTAAATGGCACCATCAGCCTGGGGGGTCGAAATGATTACACTGTTTTGGCCTGCGTTTGCCTGTCTTAACGGAATCAGGAAAATAAAAAACAGAAGCAGAATGGCACCCAATTTTTTCATGGCATCAATTATAGCCTTTTCTTTGTTCCCTGCTTTTGCGGTTATCCATAAGGCATTTAGTTGACTTCTATTTTTCTCGCAGAACTTCAGAGTTAAGTGAAAACTTGATTACAATAAAGCCAGAACACCCTGGGAGGAAGCCATGCCATGCACCGATGATTATATCCAATACGTTCTCGAACAGTTGAGCCTGGCAGGAGATGTTAGCGTTCGAAAAATGTTTGGCGAATACGGTTTTTACATGGATGGTAAAGTGATGGGATTGATTTGTGACAACCAGGTGTTTCTCAAAAAGACAGAAGCCGGAGCTGATCTGTTGGGCGAGGACGCCATGGAAGGCTATGCTTATCCAGGTGCCAGGCTTTCTTACGTATTTGAGAATCTGGATGACCAGGATTTTGTCTGCCAGGTCATGAGAGCAAGCTGGGAACAATTGCCTTACCAAAAACCGAAAAAAGCCAAAGTTTGACCACAAGGAGCAAAGATGTCTGATAGTGTGAGGGAAACAATATTGTTGATTGTGCAGATCGCCAGCCTGATTGCCGTGATCGTCTATGTGATGAAGACTGCAGAAATGGCAAGAGAGACCAAAAAATCAGCAGCGGCGACTGAGAAAAGCATCGAAGAAATGGTTGAGGACCGCAATATGGAGTTTGCACCATACATTGTGGTCTATTTTGATGCTCAAACCGATTCGCCAATATTTGACCTGGTTATCAAGAATACTGGTAAAACCATTGCCAATCACGTCAAGGTGATTTTTGAACCTCCTTTGGAAACATCCCTGAAGAACTATGACCTGGAGCAGTTGTCATTTATCCACCAACCAATACCAGCCATACCCCCTGGTTTTGAGCTCAGAACTTCTATCGACCGGCTGGAAACCCGCATTGAATCGGATACACTGCCAAAATTGTACAAAGTGACCGTTACCTATACCGGCGGATTAAATGACATTGTCAGGAAACTTGACTATCTTTTGGACCTGAACATGTTTCACGGCATACTGGAGACACATAAGAGCAGCCTGACCGATCTGACCCATGCCATTGAGGATATCCCTCGCCAATTGGAACATATCTCAGATCGGGCTAATGAGATTTCTGAAAATTTGGAGCAACTGACGGAGAAGATTGACCAGGTTCCTGGTCATTTGGATCAGCTAATTGTTCAAACAGAAAAAATCAGCCAATTAGGGGAAAAACTCGATACCATTTCGGAGGTTCTTGAGGGGTTGGATGGGACCATCAAGTCAAAAAATACCAAGATCTGGTGACAGGGCTTAAATTAAGCTCGCTCCAGGACCTGGGCTGGCTCTAAAAATTCTTTGCACTCCTGGCAATTCGGATAATCGTGCCTGCAATTTGTCAGCGTAATCGCCGAGAACCAAGACATGAACGTTGGGTCCTGCATCCACAGTGCAACAGGCTGGGATGCCTTCCTTGCGCCAGGCGAGCACATTCCACAAGATGATTTCAGTTTCTGCCAACCAATAGATTAAAGGTGGGCTGCTGGTTCGCATCACAGCGTGCATAAGGTTTGAATCTTCCTCAACTACCTCGGCAAACTGATCAAAATCCTTGCGCAAAATCGCCTGGCGGCACTTTTCCAGACGCTGCTGAAGATGGCCAAGCCGAACCGACTGTAACGGTGAGGTGCCAGCCAGGGCATGACCACCAGTAGAGCCAACAGCTTTGTGACTGCTGTCGATCAGGCAAATCAGATCCACCAGGTCCCAATGTTCGGCAGGAGCAATGCTGAAGGCATAGGAATCTGCGTCTCCGGTCCCAGCCTGCCATTCCACAAAGCCATCGGGGATGGAGCGGCTGGCAGAACCAGACCCCTTTCGTGCAAGACGGGATAAGTCTTTTTCGTCCAAATGCAAACCAATGGCATGGCTGGCTGCCATTGCCAGGGCGGCGAAAGCAGAGGCAGAAGAGGCGATGCCTGCGCCGGTTGGAAAATTACTTTGGCTTTCAATATGCGCATAGACATTCAGTTTGGCTAATGAACGGATATGGTCCAGAAAGCGGCTGACACGTTCCAAGGCTGCGCCCTTAACAACTTCACCTGAGAGCAGAAAATGGTCTTGATGAAGCAGAGGATCGAAGCGTACGGTGGTACACGTTTCGAGCCCGGAAAGATTCATGGAAAGCGAACTGTTACAGGGCAGGCGCAGCTCCTGATCGCGATTGCCCCAGTATTTGATGAAGGCGATATTTGGGTGCGCGACCGCGCTGACCGGTTGGAAGTCTGGACTTTTCATGCTAGATTCGTTATGATTAATCCCTCGATAAAAGTAGCTGCCGATGCAAGCAAGCAGTGATTCAATGATAATCTATTTTGCCATTCGACACGGGTTTATTTGGGAACGGCAGGTCGAAGAAAATCAAGTAGTGTTGAAACAAGGAGAAAACATGACAGAAAACGAAAGTACTCTACAAGCTCATGAAAGTGTTACGGTTTATAACGATCAGCAGATCACGACCGTTTTTGATAAGAAGGGCAATATCCTGAGGGTGCAGGCAAAAACGCTTGGTTCTTCAGCAGCAAGCGCAAGCAAACTGGCAGATATGATCGACCATACTTTACTAAAAGCCGATGCCACACTTTCCCAGGTGGAGCAGCTCTGTCGTGAAGCAATAACATATGGCTTTGGCGCAGTATGCGTAAACAGCCATTGGGTGAAATATTGCAGAAAAGCCCTTGCCGGCAGCCAGGTAAAAACGGCAGCTACCATTGGTTTTCCCCTTGGCGCCATGTCTACCAAGGCGAAAAGAGAAGAGACTAAGCGGGCGATCAAGGATGGGGCAGTTGAAATTGACATGGTTTTGAATATCGGAGAGCTGAAATCGGGCAATCTGGTAGCGGTAGCTCGAGACATCCGCGAAGTAGTGCTGGAAGCACACCAGCGGGATGCGATCGTTAAGGTGATCATTGAGACCTGTCTTTTAACCGATGAAGAGAAGGTGACAGCCTGCCTGCTTGCCATGCAAGCTGAAGCTGACTTCGTGAAGACTTCCACTGGTTTTTCGACCGGAGGAGCGACGGTGGAAGATGTTGCCCTGATGCGCAGTGTGGTAGGCGATAAGTTGGGTGTGAAAGCCTCTGGGGGCATCCGCAGTTATACCGATGCAATCCGGATGGTGGAGGCAGGAGCGAATCGGATTGGTGCCAGCAGCGGCATCCGCATTGTAGAAGAAGAATTAGCGCAGGAAGGGTGATTTTGCAATAAAAATCTTAGGGCGAGATTGAAGGTACATTGGAGTTCGCATTCAAACGCGGTTTTCAATGCCTTCAGTCCCGTCCTACATTTCATTACGCCGGTTGGGCTACAAACTGGCTGTTATACAATTCAGCATAAAAACCATCGGCTTCAAGTAAGATCTCATGCGTGCCCTGTTCAACAATGTCGCCATCCTTCAAGACCAGAATCCGGTCTGCATTGCGGATGGTGGACAGGCGGTGGGCAATCACGAAGGATGTGCGACCTTTCATCAGTTTATCCATCGCTTTTTGGATCAAAACTTCCGTTCGGGTATCGACTGAGCTGGTGGCTTCGTCCAAAATTAGGATCGGCGGATCCGCCAGGACTGCCCGGGCGATCGTCAACAACTGTTTTTGACCGGCGGACACATTAGTAGCATCCTCATTGAGGATCATCTCGTAACCACCAGGTAGGGTGCGGGTGAAATGATCGGCATAAGCCATATCAGCGGCACTTTCCACTTCTTCGTCCGTTGCGTCCTGGCGACCGTATCGGATGTTTTCACGGATAGTACCGTTGAATAACCAGGTGTCCTGAAGCACCATCGCAAACTTGCTACGTAGGTCCGCCCGGGTGAAATTTTTGATGTTCACGCCGTCTACCAGGATCTCACCGCTATCGATATCGTAATAACGCATCAGCAGCTTAACCAGCGTGGTTTTGCCAGCTCCGGTTGGTCCAACAATGGCAACTTGCTGACCAGGTTCCACCTTGACCGAAAAATCTTTGATCACAGGATTGTCGGATACGTACCCAAAATGTACATTTCTGAACTCCACTGCACCCTCAACACAGTTTAAAAAGACAGGGTTTGGGGTCTCGGGGACAACTTCCTTCTCATTTAAGAACTCAAATACGCGTTCTGCGGCTGCTGCGGTTTGCTGGAGGATGTTGGTGATGTTAGCAATTTGCAGCAAGGGATCCTGGAAAGAGCGCAGGTATTGAATAAAGGCTTGAATTTCACCAACATTCAGCTTGCCCTGGATCACAAGTGAACCACCCAACATTGCCACTGCAATGTAACCAAAATTGCTTATCAGGCGCATACTTGGCATGATCACGGCAGTCAGGAGCTGTGAGCGCCAGGCGCTGTCAAAGAGCGTATTGTTCAATTCCTCAAAGCGGGCAATGCTGGCTTTCTCTCCATTGAAAGCTTTAAGGACAACGTGACCGCCATACATTTCTTCCACATGACCGTTGATGTGACCCAGGTATTCCTGCTGCTTGCGATAGTAAATTTGTGATTTGCTGACCACAGCTCGAATCAGGATCATTGCGACCGGCACCATGGCGATACCGATCAGGGTCATTGATAGATTGATGCTGAGCATCATGATCAGGACGCCTATCACCCGGGTCAGTGACGTGATAATTTGAGAGAGACTCTGGTTGAGCGTTTGATTGATGGTGTCGACATCGTTTGTGACCCGTGAGAGCACTTCACCATGTGTTACCCGGTCAAAAAAGCTGAGTGGCAGTCGGTTGAGCTTTTCTGAAATTTCTTTGCGCAGATCGTAGGTAATTTTTGCAGAAATGGTCGTCAGTACGTAACCCTGGATCACACCCAAAAGGGTTGAGATCAAGTAAAGTATCAATACCTGAAGCAAAATTTGATTCAAGCGGGGGAAATCAATTCCAAGTGGGTCGTTTTGGACCATTCGTTGAACCCCCAGGTAGAGTTCGGTTGTAGCCTGACCCAAGGTGCGCGGACCAAAAATTGAGAAGACGGTGGAACCAGCCGCCAAAAGCATGGCAAAAAGGATCATCCACTTGTATTTACCCAGGTAGCGGATCAGATTACGCATGCTGCCTTTGAAGTCGCGGGCTTTCTCTCCGGGCACCAGGGCACCAGGACCACCACCCCGCCGCATTGGGGGCTGTTGGCGGGTTTGGATCTTTGTATTGTTTCCAGGTTGAGGTTGTTTGTTTTCGCTCATGCTAACTCCTCTTCACTCAGCTGGGAGTTGGCAATCTCCTGGTAGGTCTCACAAGAACGCATCAGATCACTATGCTTTCCTTTGCCAACCACACGCCCGTTATCCAGAACAAGGATCTGGTCTGAGAGCTTGGCAGTCGATACGCGCTGTGTTACCACCAACAAGGTACTGTCACTCAGTTTCTGAGCGATCGCCTGGCGTAGAGCGGCATCCGTTTTGAAATCGAGCGCTGAGAAGGTGTCGTCAAAAATGAACACCGGTGGTTTCTTGATCACCGCCCTTGCGATGGAAAGGCGTTGTTTTTGTCCTCCTGAAACATTGGTTCCTCCCTGGGATATTTCCATATTCAGTCCGTTTTCATCCTTACAAACAAAATCTTCAGCCTGTGCAATCTGAATGGCTTCCAGCATTTCCTCCGCACTGGCTTCAGGCTTGCCTATCATTAAATTACTGGCAACGCTGCCGCTGAACAAGAGTCCCTTCTGGGGAGCGTAACCGATTTGATCGCGTAGTTCCTTTTGTGTCAACTCACGGATATTGATGCCATCCAATGTTATGGCACCTTTGGTGACGTCAAAGAAGCGTGGCAGAAGGTTGATGAGGGTCGATTTGCCGGATCCTGTGGAACCGATAATTGCGGTTACCTGACCAGGTTCTGCCCTGAAGCTGATATCGTGCAATACATCTTCCTCGGCATCCGGGTATCTGAAATCGACATCATGAAACTCCACCAGTCCCCTGACAGGTTGTCCGAGAACCTTTGGTTCCTGGGGGTCTGTGATCACGATAGGAGTTTCAAGCACATCAGCAATACGGGCACCCGAAACAGCAGCACGGGGGATGAAGATAAACAACATGGAAAGATGCATAAAGGAGAAAAATATTTGCATCGAATATTGCATGAAGGCAATCAGATTACCAACCTGAAGCGAGCTCTGAGCAACGAAGCGTGCTCCGACCGCAATGATCAATACCTGTCCACCCAACATGACCAGGTTCATCAATGGGAAGACAAAAGACATTGCCCTGCCGATGAAGATCTGGTTGTCGGTGACATCCAGGTTGGCTTTATCAAAACGGTTTTCTTCATAACGTTGTTTGTTAAATGCTCTGACGACCAACATGCCCGATAGGTTTTCGCGCAGGACAAGGTTGAGACGATCGATGAGCTGCTGGATCACCTTGAATTTGGGCAGAACAATACTAAAAAGGGTGATGATGACGAGCAGGAGCGAACCAACAACCAATGCAATGGTCCACCACATGCCAGGGCTTTTATCGAGGGCGTAGATGATGCCCAGGGTTCCGATCATGGGCGCCTGGACTGCCATTCTGATCAGCATGAACACGACCATTTGAACCTGGCTGACATCATTGGTTGTGCGGGTGATGAGAGAAGCTGTCGAAAATTTTTCGAATTCAGCGGTTGTGAAGTTTTCCACCTTCGTGAAGACAGCTGAACGCACATCTCTGGCAACACCTGCTGAAGTGCGGGAGGCGAGAAAGCTGACAATCAGGGACGAGATCAATCCAATCACAGCCACCAGGATCATTCGAAGTCCGATATTAAGGATGTATTGGTTTTGGGTCTTTTGCGTGTCGATCCCCAGTCGGATGTATTCAGCGTTGACAGAAGAAATGGTCAGCTGGTGTAAGATCGAGCCTTCCAATGAGGTCAGGTGGTCGGTTACAGCTTTTTCCAGGATGGCTTTCTGTTCAGCTGGCATTGCTTGAAGCAATTGTTCCAGGCTGACTCCTTGCGGGATGTTCATCATCTGAGTTGGGAAATTCTCTCCAAGGAGCTGTTTTGCCTGATCTGGATTGTTTTGAATTAAATTGATTGCCTGGATGAAGATCAGAGGTTTGGAAATCAGGTTTTCAAGACTCTGCTTTTGGGCGTCCTCCAGTGGTTTGAGGACGTAAACAGACTCGTTCTGCAGGGCGGGGATCTTCTCAATCAGGGTTGGTGTCTGACTCGATCCCGGTTCCACCAATTCGTAATTCGAGAGGATGATCTCATAGTCCTGCGGGCTTTCCAGCAGCTGCAACGATTGCATTGTCTCAGTGCTGAGGGCGTCGGGAGCCCCGCTTTCGATACCACGCTGCTGAATGCCGACGTTTATGATCTGAGAGAGCAGGTCGGGCAGCGAGAGGTCAGCTGCAGCCACCACGACCACCATGACAATGGCCAGGAGGATGCTTTTCCAATAGGGGAGGATGTATTTTTTCAGTCTTAGCATGAGTTATTTTTCACCTTGAGGGATAGAGTGGTTTTCTTCAGATTGCAGCAAGGCATGTTTGTTAAGTATGATCTCAATTGATTGCTGGATCACCGGTATTTGTTCGGGTTGAATGGTGGCGGCTAAAGATTGGATCCATTGATGATGAGCGATCTTGGCCTGGGAAACCAATTTGCTCCCCTCTTCGGTCAATTCGAGCATTTTACCGCGTCGGTCATGGGGATTAGCTATCCGTTTTACCAGACCCGCACGCACCAGTTTTTCAGCTAATTGCGAAACTGCCGGGTTTGAGATCCCTAAATGGGTGGAAAGATCCTTGAGAGCGACGTTATGGTTTCGGTGTAAATAGAAGAGGCTCATCATCTGGCTGTGGGAAAGCCCGGATTCCTGAATGAAATGAAAGCGCTCGATGATGGAATATCGTGCGATCAGATCTGCCAGGTCGAAAAGAGATTGAAGAAAACCTTGGTTCATTTAATCCTACTTAATAGTTAAGAGCGGTTAACTTTACGACTTATCCAGTAGGAAGTCAAGTAGATTTACAAGTAGCAGGTTTTGATGGAAAAAAATCATTCACCACGAATCTCTCTCTTCACCTTTGTGTACATGAACGATTCTTCACGGATTAGACCTCAAGGTATGTGACGATGTTTGAGGCATAGTGACATCACGTATATGATGAAGAATTGGTTAGGGGTACTAAACAGTTATTTTTTTGAGTAAGATATGTGTATTATGACCGCGCCGACAACATAGATAATATGTCTTTTTTGCGAAATTGGAAACATGAAGGGAAAATTGCCATGGTCGCGTATGAGGTCACTCACAAAGTACGTTTACCTCTTGATGCTCGCACTTATTCACATGTTGGTCTACTCCCCAAATTTGGTCAAGAATAATTCCTTTAGTTCAGCCAACATTTCGTTCTTATCCGGACCGGCAGCTTGCAGCATGAGCTCATCGCCCTGTTTGGCTGCTAAAAGCATGACTGAGATCATCCCTTTGACCAAGACCGGTTCAGCCGCGTTGGTGCGATTGGTGACAGTCAATTGGGCATCGTATTTCTTGACTGTCTGAATGAAGGTTGCTGCCGGGCGGGCGTGCAAGCCGGAGGGGTTGGTAACGGTCACCAATAATTCAGCATCTTCGGCATTATGATTTGATTCAGTTTCAACTACATGTTCCATTTCTGGAGCCGTTGACTGAACAAGCTGATCACCGATGATCTGCTGTTGTTTGGCAGCAAGGGCATGGATTGCTTCGTCGTAAACTTCCTCAATCGAACTGCCTGCATTCGCCTGCACTCCAGCAGCAATCGCCCCCTCTACAAACGGAGCTGGGCACATCCGCACCCGGGCTGTGATGCTTTCATCAAGCATCTGCAGCGCCATTTCTGTGCTTAAAACTGCGCTACCCAAGTCCATCAGTACCAATACGTCAGAACCCTCAGCAAGTTCACTTAAGGCTTCCATAATTTTGACTGCATCAGTGCCAATATCGTTGTGATCGTCCCCAATTCCAGCCGCGACTCTGATCTTCAGGTCTGGTGAAGGAGCCATCTGCCTGACCAACTCGGCAGTTCCCTGGGCAAGTTTATGACTGTGGGAGACAAGTAAGATGTTGACCATTTTACCCCTCTATTTTTTATCGTTGGGATCGTTGGTTGGTTTGGGATGCATGAGACCTTGAAACCAGGACATTCCGAAGAAAACCAGCCAAACCATAGCACCAAAAATAAGCCCCCACATGATGGCATTTCCCCAATCACCACTGCCCATGACAATCTGGACTGCGGTCAGGATGGCAAGCGCAATACTGACAATCGTAATGACGATAAAACCGGTTTTCTTTTTGATCCATGGCTTGCGAAGTTCATCCCAGTTCAACTCTTCCTTTTGCTTGGTTTTGGATTTTTTGTTTTTGCTACTCATTGTTTTCTCCAGTCTGGCAAAAAATATGGGGCGGAGGCGCAAGGCCCCGCCCCATAATTCTAAACTATCTACGAAATTAGTTTTCGACCCAATCGAAGGTGCGGGTGACCGCTTTCTTCCAACCCTTGTAGAGTTTGGCGCGGGTGTCTGCATCCATCTTGGGGTGCCATTCTTTATCCTTACCCCAGTTGACGCGCAGGTCTTCGACCTTCTCCCAGAATCCAACTGCCAAGCCAGCTGCATAAGCAGCGCCAAGGGCGGTGGTTTCTGCGACAGTCGGGCGAATCACGGGAACGCCAAGGATATCGGACTGGAATTGCATCAGGGTCTCGTTGAAGACCATACCGCCGTCGACTTTCAGGGCGGTCAGATCGACACCAGAGTCCTTGTTCATAGCTTCCAGAACTTCAGCGGTCTGGTAGGCGGTTGCCTCAAGTACGGCACGTGCCAGGTGACCACCATTGATATAGCGGGTCAGACCGACAATCGCACCACGGGCATCGCTCTTCCAATAGGGAGCGTAAAGACCGGAGAAGGCGGGGACAAAGTAGATACCGCCAGCATCTTCGACAGAGTTGGCAAGCATTTCGATATCAGATGATTTCTCGATCATCTTCAGGTTGTCACGCAGCCACTGCACAAGGGCACCGGTGATGGCGATGGAGCCTTCCAGGGCATACACAGCGGGTTCATTGCCGATTTTGTAACCGAGGGTGGTCAGCAGACCATTCTTGGATTGGATCGGTTCTGTGCCAGTGTTCATGAGCATGAAGCAGCCGGTGCCATAGGTGTTCTTGGCTTCACCAGCGCTGTAGCAGGTTTGTCCAAAGAGAGCAGCCTGTTGGTCGCCCAGATCGCCTGCCACGGGGATGCCATCCAACTCGCCACCCTTGACATAACCATAAACCTGGCTGGAGGCTTTGATGTCGGGGAGCATAGCGCGGGGGATGCCCAGGATTTTGAGCATCTCAGGATCCCAGTCAAGGGTTTCCAAATTCATCATGAAGGTTCGGGAAGCGTTGGAGACATCAGTCACATGGACGCCACCGCGAGGACCACCAGTGAGGTTCCAGATCACCCAGGTGTCGATGTTGCCAAAGAGGATCTCGCCTTTTTCAGCCTTTTCTTTCAGTTCGGGGTGATTGTCAAGAATCCATTTTGCTTTCATACCGGAGAAGTAGGTTGCCAGAGGCAGACCGACTTTGGTGCGGAAGCGATCCTGCCCACCGTCTTTGGCTAATTCGTTACAAATCAGATCTGTACGGGTATCTTGCCAGACAATGGCGTTATAAACTGGTTTGCCAGTGGCTTTTTCCCATACGACTGTGGTTTCGCGTTGGTTGGTGATACCAATCGCAGCAATTTCCTTGACATCGATCTTTAGTTTATCCAGCGCGCCCTTGATAACATCTTGGGTTGCTTGCCAGATTTCCAACGGATTGTGTTCAACCCATCCTGGTTTTGGATAAATCTGTTCGTGCTCTTTTTGATCATAGCCAACCACTTTACCGGAATGGTCGAACACCATAAATCGGGTGCTGGTGGTTCCTTGATCGATTGCGCCTACATATTTTGCCATAATTTTCTCCTTTTTTGATTGGTTGAAATTCAGACTTTAGCAGTCTTTCCATGTATCAGCGGCTGATTTGATGAGGAAATAGGTTGAAGTCGCTCCAGGGTCCTGATGCCCGGCACTTCTTTCACCCAGGTAACTGGCACGACCTTTGCGTGCCACCAATGGGATCGTAGCGAGCATGCCTTCGTGAGCCGCATCGGCAGATTTTTGCAGGGCTTCACCTGTTGAGGTACCATTCCCCATAGCTGCGCCTAAAGCATTTAGTGCGGGATACAACGCATCCAGCATGGTTTTGTCGTTAGGCTGAGCTTTGCCCAGATTGGCTATGCCGACCGTGCCTGCTTCCAGAGCTTGAGCCCAATCGTTTAATTCCATTTCTGTTTTTGCGCCGATGCTTGTACCGGCTTTCATAAACATCGTGGAATATAACGGACCCGCAGCCCCACCCACCTTGGATAAAAGCGTCATTCCAACAGTCTTCAGAATGGTGCCAATATCTTTGTCTTCAACAGAAGGTAATTTTTCAAGGACCGCTTTGAAACCGCGTCTCATGTTGGCACCATGATCCGCATCGCCAATCTCACGGTCGAGATTGGTTAACATTTCATGGTTTTCTTCGATCACCTGAGCGAAAGTTGTTACCCATTTCAATACATCATCTCTAGTAATAGCCACATTTGCCTCTTTAAGGCGCTACTGGAGTGTTGAACTCCAGTAGCGTATCTTCGATATAACTATATACCCCAGCGCATTCCGGCGGTTTTTACCGGCGCATCCCAGAGTTTCTTAAGGTCTTCATCCATCTTCAGAAGGGTGATGGACATCCCAGCCATTTCGAGGCTGGTGATGTAAGGACCGATAAGATGGCGAACAACCTTGATCCCTTTTGCTTTGAGCAATTCCACCGCTTTTCTATAAACGATGTAAAGCTCGATCAAGGGGGTGCCGCCCATGCTATTGACAAACAGCAGGACCTCATCCCCTTCTTTAAAGGGCAGATCTTCGACAACAGGGCCGACCAGCATCTCAGTGATCTTGTCTGCTGATTCGAGCTTCATGCGATGACGACCAGGTTCGCCATGGATACCGATACCGATTTCCATTTCATCTTCGGGCAGATCGAACGAGGGTTTGCCCACATGAGGAACCGTGCAGGAAGTCAGCGCCATTCCCATGCTGCGACCTTGCGCATTAACTTTGCGAGCGAGGTCGGCGCATTCATTGAGCGAACGACCTTCCTCAGCAGCCGCGCCGACGATTTTTTCCATCAATACCGTCAGACCAACACCACGTCGTCCGGCAGTCCAGGTGCTGTTTTCAACAGCAACATCGTCATCGACGAGGACCGATTCGACTTCAATGCCTTCTCCACGCGCCAGATCGGCAGCCATTTCGAAGTTCATTACATCGCCGGTGTAGTTCTTCACGATATGCAGAACGCCAGCTCCGCCGTCAACGGCTTTGGTAGCCTCAAGCATCTGATCTGGGGTTGGGCTGGTAAAGACAGCACCCGGGCAGGCGCCGTCTAACATGCCTTTGCCCACAAAACCACCATGCATGGGTTCATGACCGCTGCCCCCACCGGAGACCAGCGCAACTTTGCCTTGAACGGGTGCATCAGCGCGAACGATGAAGTCAGGGTCGTAGAAGACCTTGACCAGATCGGGATGAGCCAATTCAATGCCTTTGAGTTCTTCTTTCACAACATCTTCAGGGTTATTGATCAATTTTTTCATATAGGTAGTCTCCTTTTCTTACTTGGTACGACCCTGCCTTGATCAAGCGTCGTCGTGACCAGCGGTCATTGTGTGGTCGTAATTAAAAACTATTCTTTGTGAGGCAGGTTCTTTGCAACAACCATGTCGTAGAGCCAGAAGCCGATAGGACCAGCAATTGCTGGAATCAGCACTGGCGGGATCAGCCAGTAAAGTCCATCGAACAAGCCTTTGGTTCCAGCGAGAGCACCAAAGAGGCGGGGACCAAGGTCACGAGCAGGATTGATGGAATAGCCAGAAGGACCGCCGAGGGAAAGACCAACAGCCAACACAGCGAAACCGACAATGAATGGACCGAAATTATCCTTAAGTCCCATATTCTTCATGTCACCACTGGCAGCAATACCCCAGATCAGAACGAAGGTGCCAAAGAGTTCCGCAATGATAGCGGTGATCATGCTGTAGGAACCCGTTGCGCCTGAGCTCTCGGCGCCAAACCAAGTCTGTCCGAAGATCGAGCCAGGACCGGTTGACCAGACATTGGGCATACCAGCAGCCACGAGACCATCGCGATAGATGAAATAAACAGCAGCAGCACCAAGGAAAGCACCGATCATCTGAGCAACGATGAAGGGCAGAACCTTCTTCCAGGGGAAGCCACGGCGGACAGCCAAACCAAGGGTCACAGCGGGATTGAGGTGCGCACCAGAGATACCACCAGAAATGTAGACAGCGATAATCACTGCAAACGCCCAGCCAATGGTAATGGTGTTCCAGTTGTATGCGGTACCGGCAACACGAGGAGCCAGACCAACATTGGCGACGACGCCATCACCGAGCAGAATCAGGATGAAGGTGCCGAACACTTCGCCAATAAACTCTTTCATAGTACGATTTTCCATGAATATTTCTCCTTTTTTTATGTGGTTGAATAAAAATATTGGTTCATGAAGAAGAAGCTATTACTTACGGTCGATAGTCACCTTCCTTTCGATAAAAAATTTTTCTGAACAGATTTCTTTCCTGGTAATCTTGGGGAGTTACAAAAAAACGCACCTGCACACACGGGTCGTTTTGAACAACCTTCTTTGATGTACACATGCGTTAGTGGGCTACTCAATTTAGTCTCCTTTTTCTCCCTAGAACCTAAAAGATTTGCCAAAATGTGCTATCTTAATCACTTATTAGTGATGACGATATTACCTAAGAATAACTATAACATAATTGAACTGTCTCTACAAATAATTCTAAATCTGTTTTGTAAAAAGACAACCACTTTTTCAAAAACCGGTTATATTTGCTAAGTAGTATAATACTTCAGAAACAAAAACTGCAGAACTTGTACAAAATGATGGCTGTCTTGTTTGAATAACCGAACGTCAAAAACAAGCATTTGGGGATCAATATATTTGGCAACCATCTGTTGGTCCTGGAAACAAATACCCCAGAGGTATTTTAAATTTTGGTCAAATCGAAATTTAAGAGATGGAGGCAAGTGTGCAAGAAAAATTCGATTACATCGTGATAGGGGGAGGCGTAGTCGGTGCGATGATTGCCCGGTGGCTTTCCCGTTACGAAGGCAGGCTCCTGCTGATAGAAAAAGAAGCAGATATCGGTATGGGATGCTCTTCGGCTAATACAGCAATTGTCCATGCAGGTTACGACCCTCTTCCCGGATCACTGAAAGCCTTGATGAACGTACGAGCTAACCCGATGTGGGATCAACTGGCTGGAGAGCTCAACTTCCCCTTTGAACGCCGGGGCGATTATGTCGTGGCGGTGGGAGAAGAGGAACTTCCACTGGTGGACAAGTTGATGCAGCAGGGCATCAAGAATGGCGTTCCGGGAATGCTCATGCTTGATGGCGCAGAAATGCGCTCCAGGGAACGGGATATCAACCCTGATGTCAGCGGTGCCTTATGGGCTACAACCGGAGGTATTTGCGACCCCTTCCAGGTCACCGTTGCTGCTGCGGAAAGTGCAGTAATGAACGGTGCGACGGTTCTTCTGAACACCAAGTTTGAAGATTTCATTTGGGAAGGCAGCCGGGTCATTGGTGTCAAGACCAATCGGGGTGACTTCTTTGCGCGTTGGGTCATCAACTCAGCGGGGATCTACTCTGATGCGGTTATGCACAAAGCGGGCGTGCGTCCTGAATTTTTCATTAAAGCTCGTAAAGGTGAATATTTCATTTTCGATCGTAATGAAGTGCAAATCCATAATGTCCTTTTCCCTGTGCCCTCCAGCCGTGGAAAAGGTATTCTGGTTACCGGAACTTTGCACGAGAATACCATCGTTGGTCCGAATGCCAACGTGATCGACGACAAGGAAGATACTTCTTTGACAAAAGAAGGCATGGATGAACTGCTCGATGGAGCGAAAAAGTTAATCCCAAGCCTAAATTTGCGCCATTCCATTGCCAACTTTGTCGGGTTGCGGCCAATGGGTAATGGACCTTGCTACACCCCAGGGATCAATTACAACAACGACTATGTGATTGAAGTTCCAAGCAGTGTACAGGGCTTTGTGAACCTTGGCGGCATCGAGTCGCCGGGTTTGACCTCAGCACCAGCCATCGCAGAGATGGTGGTGGACTTGATGAAGGACGCTGGGGAGGAATTTATCGCAAAGAAAGATTGGGACCCAATCCGCCCCGCCCGCCCGCGCTTTGCGCATATGACCCACCAGGAGCGCAGGTTGCTTTGTGATGTAGATCCGCGTTATGGTCGTGTGATTTGCCGCTGTGAGAATGTGACTGAAGGTGAGATCGTTGCCGAAATTCACGCACCTATTCCTGCTCATACCTATGACGCCATAAAACGGCGCACCTGGTTGGGCACTGGCAGATGCCAGGGAGGGTTTGACATGACCCGTGTAGTCGCCATCCTGGCACGAGAACTCGGTGTTTCTCCTTTTGAGATCAGCAAGCGCGGCAATGGATCCGAATACCTTTATCGGACTACCAAAGATACGGAGGTCGCCAATGTTAATTAAGAAACAATACGACGTTGTTGTCATTGGTTCTGGTCCTGGTGGACTGGCAGCCGCCATTGAAGCCAAAAAAGGCGGAGCAGATGACGTTTTGGTCATCGAACGCGACGTTGAACTGGGCGGTATCCTGCTGCAATGCATTCACAACGGATTTGGTCTGCAGACCTTCAAAGAGGATTTACCGGGTCCTGAGTATGCACAGCGCTATATCAATGAAGCTAAAACCTTAGGAATTACTTTCCTGATGGATACTATGGTTATGGATGTGACCTCCCAGCGCAGACTCTATCTCTCGAGTCGTGATTTTGGTTATCTCGAGGTTGATGCCCATGCTATCGTGCTGGCAATGGGATGCCGTGAACGCACCCGCGCCCAGGTGCGATTGCCAGGCTACCGACCTAATGGAATTTTTACAGCCGGCACCGCCCAGCGTTGGGTGAACGTGGAAGGCTATATGCCCGGAAACAAGTTTGTCATACTTGGCTCTGGTGATATTGGTATGATCATGGCACGCCGACTGACCTTTGAGGGTGCGCATGTGGAGCGTGTGCTTGAAATTCAAAATTACCTGTCAGGGCTGAGCCGAAACTATGTCCAGTGTTTGGAAGACTGGGGCATCCCTCTGCAGCTAAACCATACGATCAAAAAGATCATTGGTAAGAATCGGGTGGAAGCAATTGAGTCTGTAGCAGTGGATGAAAAATGGAACTTTATTCCTGGTACAGAGGAAATCATCCCCTGTGACACCTTGCTGCTGTCGGTCGGTTTGATTCCTGAAAATGAGCTTTCCAAGAAAGCCGGTGTGGCGCTCGACCCTGTTACAGGTGGTCCATTCGTGGATGAACACTTCCAGACCAACGTACCCGGTATTTTTGCTGCTGGCAACGTTGTGCATGTCTATGACCTGGTTGACTATGTATCGATGGCAGGGGTCGAAGCTGGTCGCAGCGCCGCAGAATTTGCCCTGGCTGAGAAAGCCCGGGCTGCCCGATACATCCCTCTGGTTCCTGGTAAGAACGTACGCTATATTGTTCCACACAAGCTGGATAAAAAGGCACTGGAAAAAGGCGATATCAGTTTGCAAATGCGCGTAACCAGACCGATTGAAGAGGATGTCTGGATGGAAGTACACGGTGAAACAAACAGCATTGTTCGGCGTTCAGAACGATATGTACGCCCGGGTGAGATGGTCACGATCGTGCTTAAGCCCAACATGGCAGCTGAGGTCGAAAAGGCTGGCAAACTGACTGTCGATATTTATCCCAAATCGGAGGCATAAGATGGAAGAAAGAAACTTTATCTGCACCGCTTGCCCAATGGGCTGTAAACTGATCGTCCGGATGGAAGGTGACGAGGTAGTCAAGGTGTTGGGACACCGCTGCCGTAAAGGGGATACCTATGGACGCCAGGAAGCCATTGCCCCCCAGCGCATGCTGGCAAGCACGGTCAAGGTGCCCAATGGGCTTCATCCTTTATTGCCTGTGTATACCAAAGGTTCAATTCCGAAGCGTAAGATCATGGAAGTACTTGAGAAGATCCGTGCCGTCGAGGTGACTGCTCCGGTCAAAGCTGAGGATGTGATCATAGCCAATGTGATCGGGACGGGCGTGGACGTGATCGCCAGC
>ENA-UOXR01001919-UOXR01001919.1-bioreactor-metagenome-genome-assembly--contig:-NODE-1919-length-20464-cov-42.182861_pt1 | contig 20464 bp, 20 predicted proteins | sample MGYA00238164_ERZ764825 | MGnify/ENA primary metagenome ERZ764825 (study PRJEB28920, sample SAMN05720171) | bioreactor metagenome | isolation source: Anaerobic biogas reactor | place: USA:Washington...
GTCACGCGGGTTATAACTGCTGGTGACTTCTTTCACCTCATATCCCTCATATCCACACTCTGGTGTACCGTTTGTCCTCGTGGAACAAATCATTTTGGAGTGGTGCCGTGCGGGGTCGGGGGGTGGGGGCGGCATGGAATGACATTCCTGAGCGGACCATTTCACCTCAACTTGAGGGGGCCGTGGGAGTGATCGCCGGTCTCACGTGGAAGGAAGCGAAGTTCGGTTGCCGGTCGGTATAGAGCCCCCTTCGCGGCCTTCGCGTCTTTCGCGTGAGACTGTATCACCTCCGTACCAAAACCTCACGCGAAGCCGCGAAGAACGCGAAGACGAAGCGGTACATGCTGGCAACGTTACTTCGCGGCTTCGCGTCCTTCGCATGAGGCAATCCGGGTTTCAGGGACTATTCTGACCCCGGAACTCCACTGCACCGAGTCATCTTCATCCGCAGTATGTGAGGGGGATCGTCGGTCGCACGCGGAAGTAGGAGCAAACCCCGGGCAGGTCTTTATAGGCAAACCTCCGAGTCTCCCCCATGCAGATCGCAGTCATCGGGAGGGGGGACTGCTCAGAGGAGGAATACAGGGAGGCTGAGGCCGTCGGCCGCCTCATCGCCGGCAACCGCGGGACCGTCTGCTGCGGCGGCCTCGGCGGGGTTATGGAGGCCGCCTGCAAGGGCGCGAAGGAAGCGGGCGGCACCACCGTCGGCATCCTCCCCGATACCGGGGACGGGAACGCTTATCTCGACGTGGTCATCCGCACCGGCATGGGCCACGCAAGGAACGTCGTCCTGGTCAACTCCGCTGACGCGGTCATCGCCGTCGGCGGAGGCTACGGGACGCTCTCTGAGATCGCGGTCGCGCTCAAGACAGGAAAACCCGTCTTCGGGCTTCGCACATGGAAAATAGAGGGGGTGACGGCCTGCGCCACGCCGGAAGAGGCGGTCACCCTTGCAGTTCGCGCAGGACGCCGGTCTCGTCCGTCTCGTAGCCCCCGAGGTCCCGGAGGACCTGCTTGAACGCCTCCGACGAGACGGTCTCAACCAGGGCTGCGATCCTTGGGTCGTCGAGCATCGCACGGTGCATCACGAGTTCGTACCGCTCCGTCGCCACCGGGACGAACTGAAGTCCGAGCGCCTTTGCGGCGCTGTAGACCCCCATCCCCGCATCCGCCTCCCCGGTCCGGACCGCAAGGGCCACCGCAAGGTGCGTCGTCGCCTCACGCCCGTACCCGGGGATGGATGTCGGGTCGATCCCGCACTTTGCGAGGCAGTGATCGAGGAGGATCCTGGTTCCCGACCCCCTCTGCCGGTTGATGAACGTCCGCCCGGGGAGGTCGTCAAACCCAAGTCCGTCGCGGGAGATGACCCCCTGTTGCCGTTCTGCCACGCAGAGGAGGACGAGGTCGGCGCCGGGCATGTAGCGCTCCAGGTAGTAGGTGTTGTAGGTGCCGTCGGGGGCGAGGAGGTGCATCGGGGCCGCATGGCACTCCTCCTTCTTCAGCGCGATCACCCCGCCCATGCTCCCGAGATGGGTGGAGTGAATGTCGACACCGCGCGGCCGGACCAGGTCTGCCAGGTGGTCAAGGGCCGGGTCGTGGCTGCCGGTGATGAGAACAGCTTCCTCCGCCTCCGCGCGCGGGACTGAGAGCCGGACAGCCACCGTCTCCCCGGCCTCTGCGCCTTCCTTCTGCGCCGGGATCTGCATATACCCGTTTGCCCGCACCGCGCTCATCTGGACACCCGCACCCCGTGACTGCGGCGCCGCAACCCACCGGTCACCGATCCTTCCTGTCGAGAGGAGGACAAACTCATCGGTCCCGATATCTGACTGGAGGCTCGTGGTTAGTCTGGCGGCGACGCGCTCGGGCTCGCAGGTGGGAAGGCCGTAGCGGGCGACGAGCGGGAGCACGATCTCGCGGAGTACGGTCGCGGCCGCGAGCGGGTAGCCCGGGAGGCCTATCACTGGTTTTTCGTCGATCCGACCGATGATCACCGGTTTTCCGGGCTTGATGGCGACCCCGTGCGCCAGCACCTCGCCGAGGTCCCGGATGATATCAGCGGTGTAGTCCCGGGTTCCGGCAGACGACCCTGCCGAGACGAGCAGGATATCGTTCTCGGCGACGCCGCGGCGGGCGGCATCACGGATCAGGTCGTAGTCGTCAGGGACGATTGGGTAGCGGTGCGCCTCTGCACCCGCCCCCTCGAGGACCGCCGCGGCCATCAGGGTGTTGCTCTCCACCACCTTCCCGGGCGGCGGCACCACACCCGCCGGCACCAGCTCGCTCCCTGTGGGGACCAGACCCACACGGACATTGAGGACCGCAAGGTCGGTGACCCCGTAGGTTGCAAGCGCCCCAACATCCTGCGGCCGGATCTGGTGGTGCGACGGGAGGATCATCTCTGACTCCCCGATATCCTCGCCGACCGGGCGGATATGCTGCCAGGCGCTGACCGGTTTTCTGACAGTATAGGTCTCGTCGTCGACCCAGACATCCTCGATCATGACCACCGCATCGTACTCGGGCGGGACGATGTTTCCTGTATTGACCCTCGCCGCATCCGGGAGAGTCACCGGGTTCTGCTCGCTTGCCCCGACGGTATCGGCGCTCCTGACCGCTATCCCGTCCATTGCCGAGATATGGATGGCGGGGACCGAGAACCTGGCGAATATGGGCTCCGCGGTGATCCGGCCGACCGCCCCGGTGGTCACCGGGATCCGCACGACCCCCGGGACCGCCTGGAACGAGTTCTCCACGAGCGCCAGCGCTTCGGCAAGTGTTATGACCGAGAGATATCGCTTCACCACAGTATCACCTCAACCTCCTCACCGACCTCAAGCCCCTCACTCGTCGCCGGGATCCGCACCAGCCCCTCACTCTGCACCAGGGTGTTGAGGAGTCCCGACTTCCCGAAGACCGGCACGGCCTCGCCGTCCCTGACCCTGACCCGGATATAGTCCTCCCGCCCGCGGGTGGAGGGGACGTTCTGTGTCAGCCGTGCGCGGAGGGTCCGCCGGGAGACCGCGGTCGTGCGCATCGCCGCGAGCAGGTGGTCGACGATAGCGACGAGCACGACAAACGCTGAGGCCGGATGACCGGGAAGCCCGATGACGGGTTTTCCCCGCGCCGTCCCGATGATGGTGGGCTTCCCCGGCGCAATGGCAATCCCGTGCACCAGCACCTCACCGAGGTCGGCGATGACCGCCGCGGTGTTGTCCCGTTCGTCCTTTGATGAACCGCCCGATACCAGGACCGCGTCGCACCTGTCGAGCGCCGAAGAGACGGCGTTTTTCAGCGCCTCCCGCTCGTCCCTGACGATCCCGAAGTAGACCGGACGGCAGCCCCGCTCCGCCACGAAGGCGCCGGCAAGGTAAGAGTTTGCGTCCCGCACCTCCCCCGGCCCCGGGACCCCGGTTGCCGGGACGAGCTCGTTACCTGTGGATATGATCCCGATCACCGGCGGCGTCACCACAGAGACCCGGTCGGCACCGACCGCCGCGGCGACCCCGATATCCCGGGGAGAGAGCACACGGCCCCGCTCGAGCACCACCGCTCCTGCCCGGAAGTCCTCGCCCCTGAAGACCACGTTCTCGCCGGGCGCCACCGGCCGGTGCACGAGCACATCGTCCCCGATCAGTTCGGCGTGCTCGATCATCACGACCGCATTCGCACCGCGAGGCAGGGCCCCGCCGGTGGGGACGTACCTGCACGAGCCCGGGGAGATGCTGCCGGCATCCGCGCTCCCCATCCCTATCCGGCCCAGACACTGGAGCATCGCCGGGATAGCCTCGGAGGCCCCCGTGGTATCGGCCGCGGCGACCGCGTAGCCGTCGACCGTCGACCGGTCAAACCCGGGGATATCGATATCAGCAGAGACGTCCCTCGCGAGGACCCGGTAGAGGGCATCCTCAAGCGCGGCATCCTCGCACCCGGGCGGGGGCGCGATCCGCCGCACAACCTCCACGGCCTCACTGACCGGGACGACCTCGAGGAAGAGGCTCATCTGAAGCAGCCCAGCTGACAGCTCCTGATCTTTATCCTTGGTTCGTGCTGGTTGCAGTACCGGGCGATATCCATCTTCGGGATGCTGTATTTCTCCGATATCTCAAACGCCTGTGGGCAGGTGATCTCGTTCTCTATACCATATGCCTCGAATGCCTTCCGAATCTTCTCGTCGTTCATAGTACACACATGGTCTGCCTATAGAGAGATAGGATTTACTATCGGGCGGTCAGAGGAGCACGACTGGACCTATCGCATCTACTATTTCCATGCGATTGTTGCGTCACGCAAACGCACGTGGGAGAGCGCGAAGGGGACGATACCGTCCAGCAACCGAACTCCGCGTCCTTCGCACGAGAGCACGTGGGTTTTCAGCGCTGGGGGCAATAGAGCCTCACGCGAAGGACGCGAAGACGCGAAGGGGTGTTGCAGGTACCCGGACAGATCTTCGCGCTCTTCGCGGCTTCGCGTGAGTTAGTGGATGGGAATAACAATAGAGCCTCACGCAAAGGGCGCGAAGACGCGAAGGGACAATACCGCCCGGCAACCGAACTCCGCGTCCTTCGCGCGAGGTGGCGATCTGCACCGGGACCCACAAGATAAGGTGAAATACTCCACTACCATTTAGCGTCTCGACGACCCACATATATACCCGATGCGGATCGCGCTGATTAATTCAAAACAGGACGTTGCGGGGGTAAACATCCGCCATCGCCTCGAAGAACTCCTTGCGGCCGGCGGGAGATGGCCGCTGGCGGATGACCACACGCTGACGTTCCATGAGGTCGACGGGCGCCTGATCTACCAGGACCGGATCGATGAGGAGGTCAAAGCCGACCTGATCATCTTCATCTCCCGGCACGCGAGTGCACAGCCGACGCCGGCCCTGACCGTGCACGTGACCGGCAACTACGATACCGCCGATCTCGGAGGGGAGCCGGGAGCGCTTGCACCGGCGGCTCCCGCGTGGATGCACGCCATTCTTCGAAACCTCGCCGCTCGGGCCCCGGAGGGCTACCGTGTCTCCTACGAGGTGACCCACCACGGCCCGACGGCCCTCTCGACGCCGTCGCTCTTCGTCGAGATCGGGTCCACCGCCACCGAGTGGGCCGACCCGGTCGCCGGACGAGCCGTGGCGGAGAGTATTCTCTCCGCGGTACCGGGGGAGACGGTCAACATCATCGGGTTCGGCGGGACCCACTACGCCATGCGGCAGACCGAGATCGCGCTCTCCTCCCGGGGTGCCTTCGGCCACATCGCACCGGCACGACAGATTGGGTTCCTTGATCCCGGCCTCATCCGGCGGATGCAGGAAGCGAGCTGTGCCGTGGCAGCCTACATCGACAGAAAATCGCTTCCCGCCGACGAGGTTCGAAGGATCGAGCGGATGCTCGACGACGCCGGACTTCTCCTCCTCTCAGAGTCAGAGATCCTTGATATTGGAGACCTCGAGTGGACCACCTACCTCAGGGTCAGGGCTCTCGCGGAGGAGATCGCTCCCGGCTCACGCGTCCATATCCACGGCCTTACCGGAGACGGAACCCCGGCTCCGGTGCAGATTAACCCGGATCTGGTAGAAGAAACTGCAAAAATCAATAAGGAGAAGTTTATCGAAGCTCTCGGGAAATTGCCGGTGGCTCACCTCTCGAAAGGCTCAACAGAAGTTCTACCCTCCTTTATCGGCTTTGAGCACGAGACCTCCCGACTCGCAAGTGATATAACTACCTTGTGCGTAAAACTCTTACTTATCTGTGAAAACACTGTTATCGCGGGTGATCATCTTGTCCTTCGGAAGGTTCGGTTCGACCCAGCGAAGGCGCGCAGACACGGAGTTCCGAAAGGACCGCTCTTTGCCATGCTAGCTGGCGGGAGAGCGGTCGAGATCGACGGGCGGAAGATCACACCCGATATGGTGCAGACAACCAGCGCGAAACGGATACATATCCCGGGATTGGAGAGATATACATGAAATCTATCGTAGAAGAGGCACTTTCACGGGCGCGGGAGGAGCAGCGCTTTTCTGAGCCCACCGAGATCGACAAGGAGCTTGAGGATATCCTCATCGAACTCCGGACTGAGATCGCAGTCGTCGGGTGCGGGGGCGGCGGTTCGAACACGGTCACACGGATGTCGGAGGAAGGTATCAACGGGGCGCGGTTAATTGCCCTCAACACCGACGCCCAGCACCTCATCAGGACTGAGGCGGAGACACGCATCCTGATCGGGAAGCAGAGGACCCGCGGTCTTGGTGCAGGCTCGATCCCGCAGGTCGGCGAAGAGGCGGCCCTCGAGAACGAGGACGAGATCAAGCGGGCCGTCGAAGGATGCGACATGGTCTTCATCACCACCGGCCTCGGGGGCGGTACCGGCACCGGCTCCGCACCGGTGGTCGCGAAGTCGGCCCGGGAAGAGGGGGCCCTGACCATCGCCGTGGTCACCCTCCCGTTCACGGCCGAGGGTGCCATCCGGGCGCAGAACGCCGAGGCCGGTCTCGAACGGCTCCGTGAAGTGGCCGATACCGTCATCGTCGTCCCGAACGATCGCCTGCTTGAGGTTGTGCCCCGCCTCCCGCTCCACGCCGCCTTCAAGGTCTCAGATGAAGTGCTGATGCGGGCGGTCAAGGGCATCACCGAGCTGATCACGACACCGGGGCTCGTGAACCTCGACTTCGCCGACGTCAGGACCGTCATGGAGCGGGGAGGCGTCGCGATGATCGGTATGGGTGAGAGTGACAGCGAGGACAAGGCCGCCGACTCGGTCAAGAAGGCGCTGCGCTCCCCGCTGCTCGACGTGGATATCTCCGGGGCGACCGCGGCGCTCGTCAACGTGGTCGGCGGGCCGGACATGACCATGTCCGAGGCTGAAGGCGTCATACAGGAGGTTTACCAGAGAATCGACCCCGATGCCCGTATCATCTGGGGTGCACAGGTCGATCCCGATATGCAGGGCAAGATGCGGACGCTGCTCGTTGTCACCGGTGTCCGGTCACCACAAATATATGGGAGAAACGAAAAGAGTATGCCACGGATGATGAAGCAGTTTGAGATCGACTTCCTGAAGTGAGCCGGTATGATGGATTATAAAGAGAAGTTTAAGGAAGCAAAGTCCTTCAAGGTCGAAGAGGAATTCTTCAAGAAGTACTGGCGTGTGCTGAAACTGGCGAGGACGCCGACTCGTGACGAATTCTCGAAGATCGCGATCGTTGCAGCGACCGGCATCCTGCTTATCGGCCTTGTCGGCTTTATTATATACGAGATCATGCTGGTACTGCCCAAATGATGGATATGGCTGCAAGCGCAAACAGGATATACGCAATAAAGACGACCGCAAAACAGGAACGGACGGTAGCCGACAACATCGAGAAAGTGACCCGGGACCAGAAAGACATCCATGTGACGGCCGTCATGGTGCCTGAGGAGCTGAGGGGCTACGTCCTTGTGGAGAGCCCTGACACCATCGCACGGATTGAGCAGTTGGTGGAGCTGATCCCCCACGCGCGCGCGGTGGTGGAGGGCTCGACCGACCTCTCTGAGGTTGAGCACTTCCTGGTGCCAAAACCGGTGGTCAGCGGCATCACCGAGGGCACAATCGTCGAGATCATCGCCGGCCCGTTCAAGGGCGAGAAAGCGGTCGTAAAAAGGATCGATTCCGCGAAGGAAGAGATCACCGTTGAGCTCTATGAGAGCATGGTTCCCATCCCAATCACGGTGCGGGGCGATTCGGTCCGCGTCGTGGAGCGGACTGAAGAATCTCACTGAGCATATCTCTCTTTTTCCCGCGTGCAGGTGTGGTACTCCTGCCTCCCTATACCTTTAAATCCCCTCACGGTGACCTTAGATAACCCAGGCATCTATTCCCCTGAAAGGGATTAGGCTGGTGAATTTGTATGACAGAAACGGTCGAGGTATTGGTACCCGGCGGTAAGGCTACGGCAGGTCCGCCTCTCGGGCCTGCGCTCGGACCTCTCGGTATCAACGTGAAGGCTGTCGTCGACGAGATCAACAAGAAGACGGCCGATTTCAACGGCATGCAGGTGCCGGTGACGGTCACTGTCGACGAGAAGCGGAACTTCACGATTGATGTGGGTATTCCGCCCACGACGGCTCTCATCATGAAAGAGGCCGGCATCGGGAAGGGCGCCTCAGAGCCCGGTACCCAGGTGGCAGGAGACCTGCCGCTGGAGGCCGCTGTCCGTATCGCCCGTATGAAGATTGATGACATGCTCTCGTACGACCTGAAATCGGCGGTCAAAGAGGTCGTCGGAACGTGCGTGAGCGTCGGCGTCACCGTTGAGGGACAAAAACCCAATGCGATGATCCAGGCCATCAACGACGGAACATATGACAGCGTACTCGTCGCATAGATGTCAGACAACCATAGAAGATCGTGAGGTCGCGTACTATGGAGGCAAAGGATGGTTGATAAAACCAGTATACTGGATGCCGTAACGACGGCACTGGAGAAAGCTCCGGAACGGAAGTTCAAGGAGAGCGTGGATATCACCGTCAACCTCAGGAATATCGATATGTCCCAGCCCAAGAATCGTATCGATGAGACGATTCTCCTCCCGAACGGTTTTGACAACGTCAAGATCGCGGTTCTCGGGAAGGGCGACATCACCACCCAGGCAAAGGATGTTGATGTGGACCTTATCATCGGACCTGAGGAGATCGAGCGGCTCGGGGGAGAACCCCGCGAAGCGCGAAAAGTGGCGGCAGAATACCAGTTCTTCCTCGCAGAGACGGCAATGATGCCTCTCGTCGGTCGTTATCTTGGTGTCAGGCTCGGCCCACGCGGGCGGATGCCGATGCCAATCCCGACGGGAACGGACATCCGGCCGATTGTCCAGCGTCTGCGCAGTTCCGTAAAGATCCGGACGAAGGACAAGAAGGTTTTCCACGCAAAGGTTGGATCCGCCACGATGGAACCTGAGGAGATCGCTGAGAACATCGATGTGATCCTCCGGAGGATTGAGTCCGTCCTGGAGAGCGGGGCACTGAATATTCACTCGGTCTACGTGAAGACAACCATGGGGCCGGCTGTGAGGATGATCTGATGACGCTCTATACACAGAACCTGCCCCGGTGGAAGAAGGAAGAAGTAGACGAGATCAAGCGCAGCATCGAGGAGCACACGCTCGTCGGCGTCGTGGACATGTATGGCATTCCCGCCTCACAGGTCCAGCAGATCCGGCGGAACCTCCGCGGCACCGCGAGGGTGAAGATGGCCCGCAACACGCTGATCGAGCATGCGTTAAGCGACCTCGGCGGCAGCGTTGCGGCCTTAAACGAGCACGCCACGGGCCAGAGCGCCCTGATCTTCACGAACGAAAACCCCTTCAGGCTCTTCAAGCTGCTTGAGAAGACGAAGACCAAGATGGCGGCGAAGCCCGGCGAGACTGCGCCTGAGGATATCGTCGTCCCGAAGGGACCGACCTCCTTCAAGCCCGGACCCATTGTGGGCGAGCTTCAGCAGGTGGGAATTCCCGCAGCCATTGAGGGCGGAAAGGTCAAGATCCGCGAGGCCAAGACGGTCGTGAAGGAAGGCGAGACCATCAGCAAGAAGGTTGCTGATGCGCTCGTGAAACTCGGTATCAAGCCGATGGACGTCGGTCTCGTCCTGCAGGCTGCATACTACCGCGACACTATCTTCACGCCTGATCTCCTGGCCATCGACGAAGAGGCCTACGCGAGCAACATTGTGCTTGCGGCACAGCAGGCGTTCAACCTCTCGGTCAACGCCGTCATACCGACCAGGCTTACCATCAGCGCCATCATCGGCAAGGCGGTGCGGGAGGCCCGGAACGTGGGCGTCGAGGCGAGCATCTACGAGAAGGGGGTCATCGACCTCATCATCGGACGGGCACAGCAGCAGATGCTGGCCGTCGCGCTCGTAGCGGCAGACCATGGCTTCGAACTCGATGAGGCGACCCTGAAGGCCGCTTCCGCTGCAACCGCTGCTGCACCCGCTGCAGCGGAACCCGCAGAAGAGGCAAAACCCGCGGAAGAGGAGAAGGAAGAAGAGGAGAAGAAGGAAGAAGAGGAAGAGAGCGGCATGGCCGGTCTTGGAGCACTCTTCGGCTAATACACTACAAGACTTGAGGTGAATACATTATGGAGTATATCTACGCTGCACTGCTCCTGCACAACGCAGGCAAAGACGTAACTGATGAGAATGTGACTGCTGTCCTGAAGGCCGCCGGCGTCGCCGTCGAGGACGCCCGTGTCAAGGCGCTCGTCGCCGCACTCGAGGACGTGAACATCGAGGAGGCCATCAGCAAGGCCGCCGTCGCACCGGTCGCCGCCGCTGCACCCGCAGCCGCTGCCCCTGCAGCCGCCGCACCCGCAGCCGCTGAAGAAGAGAAGGAAGAGGAGAAGAAGGAAGAGGAAGAAGAGAGCGGCATGGCCGGTCTCGGAGCCCTCTTCGGCTAAATCTCTCTTTTTCTCTCTCAACAGTCAGTTGCCGGCATTCCGCGGCTTTCGCGTTAAGATTCTTTAACAACACCCGGGAGAGGGGACCCCGGGATTGTGCATACACCCTGTAGTGGAGCATTTCACCTTATTTTGCGGGTCCTGATGCGGATCGCCAGCCCCTCGCGTGAGGCGATGGTACCCATGAACACGACCCATTCCCCGGGCGAGCCCGAGCAGTGGACCGTGGTGGCTATCACCCGGGGGGTGGGGGCAGGGGAGGGGGCGAGCCCCCTCCCCCCACAAGCCGGACCCCGGGCACGATGCACCAGAGCAGGGGGTCTCCCACTCACCATATCGGGGCGGTTTTCATGGGAAATTTTAGATGAAATGCTCTAGTAGTAGGCCATTTCATCTTATCTTGCGGTCCTGGGTGCAGATCGCCACCTCCCGCGTTGAGCGCGAAGGACGCGAAGTGGAGTTGTTGGACGATATAGTCCCCTTCGCGGCTTCGCGTCCTTCGCGTGAGGTTGCGGTATACAGAGGCGCTGCAGTCTCTCGCGCGAAGCCGCGAAGGGTGTGGCGACAATCGCGTGGAAATATTAGATGCAATGGACCAGTAGTGATTATTTCATCTTATTTTTGAGGAGGCTGGTGCGTGGAAGTGATCACCACCTCACGCGAAGCCGCGGAAGTTCGCGAAGTGGTGTGAAATTTTAGCTGCAATGGGCCAGTACCGCAACTGACCGCGCAAAAAAAGAAGAGATGGGAGTTCAGGCAACTTCGTTCTGCACCAGCTGGACATCGGCGATGTCGTGCTGCCGCTGCGCAAGAACCTTTGCCTTGAAGATATTTTTCCCTGCTTTCCCGATAGCAAGCCCCCGATCCTCATCGCGCACCTCCACGCGGGCGATCGGCTGATCCTCCGCATCGGTGGCAAAGTCGATATCAGTGACATGCGCAGGGAGGAAACAGTTCCGGATGAACTGGCCCGGGTCCGGCGAATACTCTACAACCTCGATCCGCTTCCCCATCACGTCGGAAGCCTTCTTGATACTCGATCCGCCCCTGCCGATGGCAAGACCCATGTCGCCGGGATTGATCACGAAGATGATGCGCTCGTTACGGTTGTCAACGACGCAATCGCGGCTACCTGCGCCGGTAAGACTCTCAAATTGGGAGATGAGGCGCATGCACTCCTCAGTCAGCACGACCTGTGGCATCGTCTACACTCTCGCAACATTCAGGATATCGGATTCACCAGGCTCGATCACGGCAAGCGCACTGACAACGTACGGCATACCGCAGGCTTTCCCGAGCTGGACACTCGAACCCTCGTAGATGTAGACAGGGATGTCGGTTTCTTTCACGAGGTTTTTGACAGATTCGGGGCTGTTTTTAGCCACCACGACAAGTCTCGCCTTGCCTTCCTCGATGCATTCCTGGGTCTTGTTCCGGCCCAGAAACACGGTACCAGTCTTCACGGCTTTGCGTAGTGAAGCATTAAAGTCCATATATAATTCTCCTAGGTTTTCAGGTTTACGCGTTTTGCGATGAGTCTCACATCGCCGGTGCCGAGCTGAATAGGCTGGCCCACGATCACGTTCTCGGTGACACCGTTCAATTCGTCCACCTCGTTCGCGATTGCTGCATCCAGCAGATGGTTGACTGTCACTTCGAATGCAGCCCGGGAGAGGACGCTCTCCTTCTCGCCGGCAATACCGTGCCGGCCGATCTGCTTGACCTCGCCATCCATGCACATCATATCAGCGACGAGCATGATATGACGAACATCAACGCCGATACCCTGTTCGTTCAGGGTACTTAAGGCTTCCTGGATGATCGCGTTCCGGCCCGCCTCGATACCGAGCACATCAGCGATCTCGCTGATGTTGTTGCTCCGCGTGCGGGTTGTATCAACGCCCTCGACTTCGAAGACATCTTTTAGGTTGGAGCCTTCAGTATAAAGGATATACTCTCCGCCCTCTTTTCTGACGACCACCCGCTCGATGTCATCGATACCCTGAACGATGACGTTCCTGACGTGCTCCGCGAGCTGGAAGAGGTTCTGGTAACTCTCCCGGTCTTTTGGGGTGAATACAATCGACGCCTTCTTCGGATCCCCTTCGACCTCGAAGTCGCGGAAGTGCCGCTTCTCCTTGATCTTCCTCGGGGCCGTCTCGATGATCTCGTCCACCGCGATCCTCCGCCGGTCACAGACCTGCTTGTTGAGCTGGACAAAGACCTGCATATGCTCCATATCGATGGTAATATCCCCAAACTCATGGAGCGGCGCGGCCTCGATCTGCCAGCTCACCTCACGGGCGCGGTCACGGTTGAACGCCCAGTCTTCCAGCAGGAAGACCGCCATCGTGGGGGTGCTCGGCTCCCGCCGCGCATCCATGATCTCGATGAGCCGGGGGAGACCCAGGGTAACGTTGATCTCGGCCACACCCGCGTAGTGGAAGGTCCGCATCGTCATCTGGGTACCGGGCTCGCCGATCGACTGTGCCGCCACGACACCAACCGCCTCGCAGGGCTCAATCCTGGTCTTCTCGTACTCGAAGAAGATCATCTCGAGGATCTTGTCAAACTCTTCTTCAGTGATATCCCGGTCTGCGAGACTCGCCTTCAGGTCTTCCCGGGTCCGGTAGGGCAGATCGAGGGTATCGATCCGCTCTTCAAGATCGCTGTTCATTTGACCTCCTCCTTTAAGACACTCTCCACGATGCCTTTCACGTCCACCGGGGCGCCGTAACTGCTCCTTGCAGGGTCAGTCCCGTCCTCGCCGTAGCGGAACTGGATGATCCGGCCGCCCGTCGTCCGGACGGTGCCATCGTACGCCACTTTGAGATCCTGCAGGGCATTGATCATCCGCCGCTGCAGGTAGCCACTCTGCGATGTACGAACCGCAGTGTCCACGAGACCCTCACGCCCACCGATGGCGTGGAAGAAGAACTCGGTCGGGGAGAGACCGCTCTTGTAACTGTTGGCGATGAACCCGTGCGCCTCCGCACCGAGCTCGTTGCGCCGGAAATGCGGCAGGGTCCGGTCCTCGTAGCCACGCATGATTCGCTCACCACGAACCGACTGCTGCCCGAGACAACCGGCCATCTGCGTCAGGTTCAGCATCGACCCACGGGCGCCGGAGACCGCCATCACCACAGCGCTGTTATCCATCCCAAGGTGCCGCCCGGCGATCTCACCGGTGCGGTCACGGGCCTTGCCAAGGACCTGCATGATCTGCATCTCAAGCGTCTCCTCGAGTGTCCGGCCCGGCATCGGTTCGAGCTGCCCCTCCTTGAAGATCTTGATCCGGCGCTCGACGTCGCTGACGGCACCATTGAGCACTTCATCGATCTGACCGTATTCGGTCTTGGTCAGGTCTTCGTCATCGATGCCAAACGAGAAGCCCTGGAGCATGATACCCCGGATCGAGAGTTTGGTCACGTCGTCGATGAACCGGGCGGCCCGCTTCATGCCGTGCTGCCGTATGATCCGGTGCAGGATCTGGCCGTCGAACGCGCCGATCGCCTTCTTGTCGATGGTCCCGGAGACCAGATTCCCGGCGGCGATCCGGACGAACGCGTCGTTCTCGCACATCTCCCGCCGGCAGGTCTCGCAGTTCTGGCACGACGAGGCCCGGAAGATCATGTTCAGGTCGTTGGGGAGGATCAGAGAGAAGATCTGCTTGTTGGTCCAGAGCGGGTGCCCGGCATCGTCGTGCCGGTCAGGTTCAGGCAGGCCCAGATCCTCGAGGGGCAGGTGTTGGGTGAGGTAGAGGGCATCCTCCTTTCCGAAATGTCGGACCCGGTGGGTCAGGAGGAATATGCCCGATATGTGGTCGTGGATGCCGCCGATGATCGGACCGCCGGTCCTCGGCGAGAGAATGTTTGCCTGCACCGATATCAGGATCTCGGCCTCGGCCCGCGCCTCCTCGGTCTGCGGGATATGCAGGTTCATCTCGTCGCCGTCAAAGTCGGCGTTGTAGGGCGGGCAGACGGCCGGATTCAGCCGGAAGGTCTTTCCATCCATCACGACGATCCGGTGGGCCATGATGCTCATCCGGTGCAGCGAGGGCTGCCGGTTGAAGAGGACGATATCCCCGTCTTTTAGCTGGCGTTCCACGGTCCAGCCTTCCTCAAGCATCTCCTTGACCGTCTCGAGATTCACATCGGAGAGGCGCATCCGCCGGTTGTCGGGCCGGATCGCGTAATTTGCGCCGCAGGGCGACCGGATGGTGGGGCGTTCGGGGCCGTTCAAGACGTACTGCCGCATCTCATCGATGTTGAACGGCGTCACCCGCACGGGGACGGTCATCTCGTTTGCGATGGCAAGCGGTATACCGACCTCGGTGATGGAGAGGTTCGGATCGGGGGAGATCACCGTACGGGCGGAGAAGTTCACACGTTTTCCCGAGAGCGAGCCGCGGAATCGCCCTTCCTTCCCCTTGAGTCGCTGCGAGAGAGTCTTTAAGGGACGGCCGCTCCGGTGGCGGGCGGGCGGGCACCCCGCCACCTCGTTGTCGAGGTAGGTGGTGACGTGGTACTGCAGGAGCTCCCAGAGGTCCTCGATGATCAGCTGGGGTGCGCCGGCATCCTGGTTCTCCTTGAACCGCTGGTTGATCCGGATGATATCCACGAGTTTGTGGGTCAGGTCGTCCTCGGACCGCTGCCCGTTCTCGAGGATGATCGAGGGGCGCATCGTGACCGGCGGGACCGGGAGGACGGTGAGGATCGTCCACTCCGGCCGCGCGACGTCGGGATTGATCCCCATCACCCGCAGGTCGTCGTCCGGGATCTTCTCCAGGCGCGCACGGATGTCGGCCGGGGTCAGCTTGTGCTCGATCTTCCTCCCTTCCTCCACGAAGACCTCAGAGAAGGTGGTGGGCTTCTCGAAGTTGATCTTGAGCTGCTGCTCGTCGCAGTGGGGGCAGACCCGCTCTTTCTTGATATCCTTCTCGGAGACGATATCGCCGGCAATCTCGCTGTCTTCGGGCCCGACGACCTTTTCGACCTCTTCGGCCGTCATCAGCAGCCGCGAGCAGGACCGGCAGGTCACTCTGAGGAGCTTTCGGATTAGCCGGGTGTAGCCGACATGGATGACGGGTTTTGCAAGCTCGATGTGTCCGAAGTGGCCCGGACAATCGGCAGCCTTCTGGTCGCAGGTCTTGCACCGAAGACCGGGGTCGATGACCCCGAGGTTTAAGTCCATCAAGCCCTGCGGGTAGGGGAACCCGTCGTCATCGTAGGTGTCCGCCCAGATGATCTTCCTGACACTCATCTTACGGATCTCCTTCGGGGAGAAGAGCCCGAACTCGATCCTTCCAACACGTTTTGGACTGGTCATAATCTGATTGCGCCCCCTCTTACACCATATCGTCGAGTCGCAGGCGGGGAGCGATGCCCATGCTCTTCATCTCATCGAGGAGGAGTTTGAAGGCGTAGCTCATCTCGACGGGGTAGATGTCGGTCTCGCCGCCGCAGGCAAGACAGCGCGTCACCTTTCGCTTCCGGTCAAGCATCGCCACCATGCCGCACTTCGCGCAGACCCACTGGGTCACCTTGTCCGATTCATCGAGCAGCCGCTCCTTCAAGGCCATGGCCGCACCGTGGCCGATCATCACGTCCCGCTCCATCTCACCGAACCGGAGACCGCCCTCGCGCGCACGCCCTTCGGTCGGCTGCCGGGTGAGAACCTGCACGGGGCCGCGCGACCGCGCGTGCATCTTGCTTGAGACCATGTGGTAGAGCTTCTGGTAGTAGATGACGCCTATGTAGATATCGGCCGCAAACTGCCGCCCGGTGACGCCGTCGTACATCACCTCGCGGCCGTTGTGCGCAAACCCGAGTTCCCCGAGCGATCTCCGGAGGTTTGCCTCGCGCTCACCGCGGAACGCCGTCGCGTCGATCCGCCGGCCCTCGAGGGAGCCGACCTTGCCGCCCAGCATCTCGAGCATATGCCCGATGGTCATACGGCTCGGGACCGCGTGGGGGTTGATGATCAGGTCGGGCGTCATGCCCGACTCCGTGAACGGCATATCCGCCGACGGCTGGATGAGCCCGATAACGCCCTTCTGACCGTGCCGGGACGCGAACTTGTCGCCCACCTCCGGAACCCGGAGGTCACGGGTCCGGACCTTCACGAGACGCGAGGAGTTCTCGCCCTCGGTGATAATGACGGTATCCACGATCCCGCGCTCGTTGCTCCGCATCGTGACCGAGGTGTCGCGCCGTTTCTCGACGGCGATGAGCTCGCTCGTAGGCTCCTCAAGGAACCTCGGCGGCGAGGTCTTGCCTATCAGTACGTCTTTTTCGTGGACAACTGTCTCTGGGTTGATGATGCCATCATCGTCCAAGTTCGCGTAGTACTCGGCACCGTGCGCGCCGGAGACCTCTTCGTCAGGGATCTCGATCCGGTCGACCTGGCCGCCGGGGTAGCGCCGCTCCTCGCCGTCGTAGGTGCGGAAGAAGTGCGACCGCCCAAGACCCCGGTCGATGGAGGCCTTGTTGATGATCAGCGCATCTTCAATGTTGAACCCCTCGTAGGAGAGGATCGCAACGACGAAGTTCTGACCAGCCGGGCGCTCGTCGGACCCGATCGCATCGGAGGTCTGGGTGTAGGTGAGCGGCTTCTGGACGTAGTGGAGCATGTGCCCCCGCGTGTCGGGACGGAGTTTCATGTTTGCCGCCCCGAACCCAAGCGCCTGCTTGACCATCCCTGCGCCCATGGTGACACGGGGGCTCGCGTTGTGCTCAGGGAAGGGAACATGCGCCGCACCGATACCCAGGATAAGCGAAGGATCGATCTCCAGGTGCGTGTGCTCGGGAGTGAGGTCCGATTCGTTGATGGCGATGAAGAGGTCTTCTTCCTCCTCGGCATCAACGAACTCAACGGCACCCTTCTGCACCAGATCCTCGAAGGTCATCTCATTGTTGCGGATGCGTTCGATATCCTCCGCGGTCACCTCCGGTTTGCCGTCATGGACCACGATCAGCGGTCTGCGTGCTCTTCCGCGGTCGGTGTGGATGATGACGTCGTTGTTGAAATCCTTGTAGGAGACGTTGACCTCGGTGGAGAGCCCGCCATTCCGGCGTATCTCTCGCATCCGGCTGACCAGGTCCCGGGGGTCATCCACGAGCCCGATAAGAGCCCCGTCAACGAAGACACGTGACTGCCTCATGCTGTCTCCCTCCGGAGGGCGATGACGCCCATTTCATACAGGGTATTCTTCACTTCCTCTTCGTCGATAACGCCCTTGCTGATCTCAACCATCTGGGCGAAGTTCTTCACCAGTCCACAGTTGGGGCCTTCAGGGGTCTCGCTCGGACAGATCCGACCCCACTGGGTGGGGTGCAGGTCACGGGCCTCGAAGTGAGGCTGCGACCGGGAGAGCGGGGAGATCACGCGCCGGAGGTGTGAGAGTACCGCCATGTGGTCTACCCGGTCCAGGAGCTGCGAGACACCGGTGCGCCCGCCAACCCAGTTGCCGGTGGCAAGCGGGTGCAGCAGCCGCTCGGTCAGGACATCCGCACGCACGGCGGTGCCGATCGAGAGGTCGCGGTGGCGCATGCTGGCCCGCTCGAGCTGGTACTTCACGTCCCTGGTCAGGCGGTTTAACGAGATCCGGAAGAGGTCTTCCATCAGGTCGCCGGCAAGTTTCAGCCGCTTGTTCGCATAGTGGTCCTTGTCGTCGATCCGGCGCCTCTCAAGCACCAGGTCGAAACAGGCCTCGGCCATACGGCCGAGGAAGTGAGCCTTTGCGAGGCGGACGCCCTCGATTGCCGCCCGGTATTCGAAGTCCTCCTCCTTGAGGCCAACTGGCATCAGGTAGTTTAAGTGCGGAAGGAGGTAGTTATCAAGGACGAACTCAGCCCTTTTGCGCTGGTAGTCGCGGGTCTGGTTGGGGGCAAGTTTCTTCCCGACATACATGACGCCTTCGTCGACGGTGTCGCACTCGCTCTCCTCCAGATTCTGCATCATGAAGGTGAGGATCTCTTCGTCGGTGGAGACCGCCTCCACGATGTCGTGGTCACCCTGGAGTCCCAGCGCCCGCATCAGGTCGACGAAACGGAGGTGTCCGGCGACCGAGGGGAACGAGACCTCGAGCAGGTTCTTGCGGTTCCGCTCGACGATAACGAGCGCCCGGTAGCCCCGGTACTGCGAGAAGACCTTGGCAACGTAGATCCGCTCGTTGTAGCGCTCGGTGAACTCGGTCATGATCTTATTCGAGGCAAGGTCTTCAAGCGTCATCAGCACCCGCTCCGTGCCGTTGACGATGAAGTAGCCGCCGGGGTCAAGGGGGTCTTCACCGTGCCCGGTCCGCTCCGCGTCGCTCATGTTGTAGAGGTTGCAGGCGGCCGAACCCACCATCACCGGCAACTGCCCGATGACGGTGACGACCGGATCCTGCGCCTCTTCGCCCTGAACGAGCGTCATGTCAAGTTGAATAGGTGCTGCATACGTGAGGTTGCGGAGGCGCGCCTCGCTCGGGAAGAGCTCGGACTGCGACCCGTCCGCCTCACGGACGAGGGGCTTCTTCACCTCGATCTTACCCAATTCAACCCATACGGCCTCTTTACCTTTTCCACGGCTCTCAATATCAGTCTCAATAATGCGCTGTTCGTCGACGACTTTCTGGAGGTTGTGCTCGAGGAAATAATTATAGGAATCTAACTGGTGGCGCGCTACATGCTGCCACGAAAAATATGCTCTCGACAAAACGCTTCTGTCTAACAGATGGATCAGCTCCCGGCCCTGAAATTATTTCTTTGGTCTCTTCATGATGAGGCGATACGCTTCGGCTCTGCCCGCTGTGCGGCTGTCGCGAATAATCCGGATAACATTCCCGACATCGCCCCCGATAGCCCGTACTGCTGGATCGTCGTGATAAATTTTTGGCAATTGCTCCAAAGAGATATGGTACGTCACAAGAAGCTCCGCGACCTCTTCTTCGCTCATAATCTGATGGTCCGGAACCATCTCGTGTTTTAGTACATCAAGTGAGGTGCCCATCGCTCACACCTCACCGATGAAAGAGTTGTGTATCAGATGCATCACCTTTTCAAAAACCATAGACATCGCCCATGGCAACGGGCCCAAGGGGATTTGAACCCCCGACCACCTGGTTAAAAGCCAGGCGCTCTACCTAACTGAGCTATAGGCCCCGCGCGTACTGCCATCCAGCATTATTACAATGCAAGAATAGTATAAATACCTTACTTCAGGGCGCATCATATAATTCGCACTCAAAGGATATAAACTTTTCAATTATATGCGATCTGTGAGACGTATCGGAATATTTAATGCCCCGCGGGGGATCATTTCGTACGGGTATTCCCCCTCTCCTGGTGTAACATGGTCCCCTTTAAAAATCGTGTAGATACGGTTATATCCACCCTTTCCGGCGTAACCATGAGCATTTACCTGCTCATCGCCGTCTCGCTCTCCCTGCTCGCGATTATATCCTTCTACGACGTTGCCCTGCAGATGGCGGCCCTTGTCCATGCCGGGGACATGACGCAGGGCGTGCTCCAGGTGCTGCACGCACTCCTGCTCACCATCATCATCGTGGAGATCCTGGAGACGGTGACGGCATACTTCAGGACCAGCAGGGTGCAGGTGACGCCGATCCTGATCGCGGGCATCACCGCGATGGTGCGGCGGGTGCTGACCTTCGGGGTCGAGCACCTCGATCCCATCGATATCGGCATGACGCTCGCTGCAATCCTCGTTCTGACTGTCGCGACCATCTATATCGGCCGCCAGGAACGCGCTGATTACTATTAGGCAGTGTGCGGCCGGGAATAGGCCCCATACTTCATCTCCAGCCATCCAGAGCTGATTTTGCCGCCCACCGCATGAGGCGCGGCGGGAGGGCAAACCCGCGAAATTCAGATGAGTGGACCATTTGGCCTTAGCTTGATGAGGGGGCACGGGAGTGTCGGCAGCCGCACGCGAAGGCGCGAAGAACGCGAAGGGGACGATACCGCCCAGCAACCGAACTTCGTGTCCTTCGCGCTCAACGCGAGAGAATTCATGGGGCGGAGCGA
>ENA-UOXR01001931-UOXR01001931.1-bioreactor-metagenome-genome-assembly--contig:-NODE-1931-length-20363-cov-4.276886_pt1 | contig 20363 bp, 20 predicted proteins | sample MGYA00238164_ERZ764825 | MGnify/ENA primary metagenome ERZ764825 (study PRJEB28920, sample SAMN05720171) | bioreactor metagenome | isolation source: Anaerobic biogas reactor | place: USA:Washington...
AGCCACAACTGGTCGCGGCTGATGCGCTGGGTGAGGATGACGTAGCCGGCGAAAGCCGCCGCCGCGGCAATCTCCAGCATCATCAGCGTGGCCAGGATGTTGATGACGGCGCCACCGTGATGACGACCCATCGTCGGCTCCTCACGCATCCACTTTGGGGCCCGCGGCGACGATCCGCAGACTCACCTCGTCAAGCTCAGCCATCTCACGTCGGTCCTCGTCGCGGCGGAGCCGCTGACGAAACCGGTCTTCGAGAATCTCGACCGCCTTGCGATCCTGCATGGCATCGGTCATGTCACCGCGTCGGCGGGCCGTCTCGCGCTCGGCCTGGGCGACGCCGCGCAGGCGGAAGCCGATCTCGCGGCCGAGGAGGCCCAGGTACTGACGCTGGGCGACGACGGCCTGCATGTCGAGCGGACCGGTCTGCTGCTGGCCGCGGAAGACGTCGGTCTGCTCGCGCCGCAGGTCGGCCAGACGCAACACGGCATCCTTGCGTCGCTGCTCTTCGCCGAGGGCGACGGCCAGGTCCCGCTGCCGCAACTGCTCGCGGTACTTCCTCAGCGTCAGGACCGGTTGGAGACGAAACTTGGCCATACGACCTGTGCCCTTTCGCGACTATGCCTTCGCCGCGACGGCGGCCTGCGCCGTTCGCCTGGCGAGAATCGTTTTGCGAGACTGCTCCAGTTTCCGCGTGAGGGCGTCGAGCCCGCTGCGCGCCTCGTCGTACCACACGGCCTCCTGGATGTCCTGCCGCAGGAAGCCGAGCACGTCCTGTCGCGACGCCACGGCCAGGTCCACCTCGGGATTGGACCCGGGGCTGTAGGCACCGATGTTGACGAGGTCCTCGACCTCGTTGTAAGCGGCCAACAGCCGGACCAGCGAGCGAGACGCCTCCAGGTGCTTCGGCTCGACCAGGTCGGTCATGAGGCGGCTGATGCTCTGGGTGACGTCGATGGCCGGGTAGTGGCCCTGATTGGCCAGTCGGCGGCTGAGGACGAGGTGGCCGTCGAGAATGCTTCGGACGGCGTCGGCCACGGGGTCGCTCATGTCGTCGCCTTCGACGAGGATGGTGTAGAAACCGGTGATGCTGCCCTGGGCGCCCCTGCCGGCGCGTTCGAGCAGCCGGGGCAGCAGGGAGAAGACGCTCGGCGGATAGCCCTTGGTGGTGGGCGGCTCGCCGGCGCTGAGGCCGACCTGCCGCTGGGCCATGGCCAGCCGCGTCACGCTGTCGAGCACCAGGAGCACGTCGCGGCCCTCGTCGCGGAAGTGCTCGGCCAGGGCATGGGCGACGAGACCGGCCTTGATCTTCATCAGGGGCGGCTCGTCGTTGGTGGAGACGACCACGACGGACTTGCGGAGACCGTCGGGGCCGAGGTCGCGTTCGAGGAAGTCGCGGACTTCGCGTCCGCGTTCGCCGGCCAGGCAGATGACGTTGACGGCCGCGCTGGTGTAGCGGGCCATCATGCCCAGCAGGACGCTCTTGCCGACTCCGGCGCCGGAGAAGATGCCGACCCTCTGCCCGCGGCCGCAGGTCATGCACGCGTCGATGGCGCGGATGCCCGTGCCGATGGGCTGGTCGATGCGCTGGCGGCTGAGAGCGCCCAGGGCGCGGGCCTCGATGTGGCGGCGGAGGGTGCAGCGGATCGGGCCGCGGCCGTCGATCGCCTCGCCGAGACCGTTGATCACGCGACCGAGCATTTCGTCGCCGACGCCGATGGTCTGGCGGCGGCTGGTCAGACGGACCACGTCGCCGCGGCTGACGCCGTCCATTTCGTCCAGGGTCATCAGCAGTGTCCGGTCGTCGCGGAAGCCGACCACCTCGCAGCGGACCTCGTGCTGCGTCGCGCGGGCGCGGACCGTGCAGCGGCTGCCGACGGCCACGGGGAAGTGCTCGACGATAATCGACAGGCCGACCACTTCGAGCACGCGGCCCTCGATGCCGAGCGGGCTGATGCGACGGACGTCCTGGGCGAGGTTGGCCAGGAGGCTGCTCATGGGTTGCCTCCTGTGGCCTCGGCGGCCGCCGAACCGGCGGCGAGCGGACACTCGACGCCGATCAACTCGGCGGCGATACGTTGAATCTGGGTTTCGACCTGGGCATCGACCTTGCCGTTGACGCGTTCGGCCACGCAGCCGCCGCGGGTGACGCTCTCGTCGGGGACGAGCGTGACCGGGGAGGCGTCGTCGCCGGCCATGGCGGCATGGAGCGTGCCGAGAAACGCCCTGGCGGCGTCGGCGTCGAGCGGGTGAATGCGGAGAACCATGCGGCCACTCGTGCCGACGTGCTCGATGACCTCCTCGAGCAGGGGCCGCACGTGCTCGTCGCCGGCGGCCAGCTTGACGCGGCAGATGCGTTCGGCCATGGCGATGGCCAGCAACAGCAGGTCCTGTCGGGCCTCGGCCAGCAGTTCGTTGCGATGGGCTTCGACGCCGCGGAGGACTTCCAGGAGGGCCTCGCTGAGGGTGGCGGTAGCGTCCTGGATGCGTCGGGTTTCAGCGGCCTGGGCCTCGACCTTCCCGGCCTCGTGGCCCTTGGCGAACCCGGCGTCGTAGCCGGCCTTTTCGCCGCGAGCCGTGGCCACCTGCTCCATCTCTTTGGCCCGGGCGACGGCTTCGGTGAGGATTTCGCGCGCCTTGGCGCGAGCCCGCTCGACGGCCTCGCCGGCAAGCTGCTCGACGTCGCGCAGGTTCAGGGGAACCGGTCCCTGGACCTCCTGCTCGACGGCGGCACGATGGGTGGCGACGCTAGACAACGAGTTCCTCCTCTCCGCCGCGGCCGGAGATGATGATTTCGCCGGCGTCCTCGAGGCGGCGGACCACGTCGACAATCTTCTGCTGGGCGGCCTCGACGTCGGCGACGCGGACCGGGCCCATGTACTGCATGTCTTCCTTGATGAGCGTCACGGCGCGTTCGGACATATTCTTGAAGATCTTCTCCTTGAGCTCCTCGCTGGCGGTCTTGAGAGCAAGGGCGAGGGTCTCGTTCTCGATCTCCTTGAGGACGGCCTGGATGCCCTTGTCGTTGACGAGGATGATGTCCTCGAAGACGAACATCAGGCGCCGTATCTGCTCGACCAGTTCGGGGTCGTCCTCGTCGAGGCTTTCCATGATGCTCTTCTCGGTGGCGCGGTCGGCGAGGTTGAGGATCTCGGCGACGGCCTCGATGCCGCCGGCCTTTTCGAGCTTCTGGGACACGATGGCGCTGAGGCGGCTCTCGAGGGCCTTCTCGACCTGGGCAATGACCTCGGGGCTGGTCTGTTCCATGTTGGCCACGCGCCGGACGACCTCGATCTGCGTCTTCGACGGCAGGCCGCTGAGGATCTCGGCCGCCTGGTTGCTCGGCAGGTGCGACAGGATCAGGGCGATGGTCTGCGGGTGCTCGCTCTGGATGAAGGTCAGGAGGTTGCCGCTCTCGGCCCGCTGGAGGAACGCAAAGGGAGTGGCCTGCATGGACTTCTCGATCGACTGCATGATCGCGCCGGCCTCTTCCTTGGAGAAGGACTTCTCGAGGATGCTGCGCGCGGCGTTCGGGCCGCCCGAGTCCATGACGCCGCGAGCCAGGGCCACGTGGTAGAACTCCTCGACCACCGTGTCGCGCTCTTTCTGGCTGATGTTGCGGAGCTTGGCGATCTCGCGCGTGACGACCTCGATCTGCTCCTTGTCCATCTTGGACATGATGAGCGCGGCCAGATCCTCCTCGATGCTGACCAGGAGGATCGCCGCCTTGCGAGCATTGCCGTAGGTTGTTTCCGTCGCCACCGTCTACTCCTTGGCAATCCAGCGCTTCATCAGACCCGCGACCCCTTCGGGATCCTCGCGGATCATGTTGCTGATCTGATCCTGCATCTTGCTGGTGCGGATCGTTTCGGCTTCGAGCTCGACGCCTTCGAGGATGCTGTCCAGCGTCAGACCGGCCTCGCCGACGTGCTCTTCGGCCGTCCTGGCCTCGGCGGGCACCTGGACGGGCTGAAGCTTGCTGATGACCTTGTAGACCATCAGGAGGGCCAGCATCGCCAGGACGCCCAGGGCCACCGAGGGCCCATACTGCATGGCGGTCTGAAGAAGGCCGCTGCCGGCGGAGCCTTCGGCCGCGTCGTCGGCCACATCGGCCACGTCGTAGAACCAGTCCACGCTGACCGTGGAGCCGGCGACGGACCCGATCAGGGTCTCGGCCTGCTTGCGGACCTTGTCGAGCTCGGTCGTCATGACGGCCGTCAGCTTGGCCTCGTCGACCTTGTCGTCGGCGGCCTCGCCGCGCATCTGGAGGATGTTGACGAAGTAGCTGCGCGGCACACTGACGGTGGCCTTGACCTGCTCCAGGGCGCCGGGGGCCTTGTCGATGACCGTGTCGAGGCGCCCCCAGTCGAGCGGGTCGCCGAGATTCTCTTCGGAGGACTTCTCGGAGCCGACCGCGGAGGTAGCGCCGCTGACGCCGGCGCCGGTGTTGCTGACGACGCCGGGCTCGCCGCCGCCGGAGCCGCCGGTCACCTGGCGCGAGCGCTCCTTCATGCTGCCGGTGATGATCTTGTCCTTATCGGGCTCGTGCTTGACGATCTTCTCGGGGTGGGCGCTGACGGTGACGCTGACGCCGACGACCACGCCGGGGATGAACGGGGCGAGACCGTTGCGGAGACATTCCTCGTAGTGCTTCTCGTACTCCTGCTGCACGCGGAGCACGGCGCTGGACGCCGCGGCGCCGTCGTTGTCGATGTTGAAGTGGCGTCCGTGGGTCCGGTCGATGACCGTGACCTTATCGACCGTGAGACCGTTGGTGGCGCGGGCGACCCAGTGGGCCACCGTCGCCGCGGTGACGTAGGCCAGCGGCTGGGCCTGGCCGGTATCGACGGCCACGGAAGCCGAGACGCCGTGCGGCACCCGGCCGATGGTCCCGGCGGTGCCGTAGTTGATGTTCACGCTGGCGCGGCGGACGCCCGGCAGACCGCCGATCCACTTCTCGAGTTCGCGTTTGCGGAAGAACTTCCACTGGCGGTCGCGTTCCTCGTTGGGCGTCCACATGCTGCCGCCGCTGAACAGTTGCTCGACGTCGATGTCGCTGTCGCTGGAGATGGCCTCGCTGGTGGCGAGCATGCCGAGAGCCATGGGCCGCATGTCCGCGGGAACAAGGATCTGGTTGCCGCGGACCTCGTGCCGGACCTGCTTGGCCCTGAGGACATCGACGGCCGGGGCGATCTCGTCGGCGGCGAACTGGACCGGCAGCGGCGACAGGTCGGGCGTTCCGGTGTTCTGGGCGACAATGGCCAGAACGGCTGCCACGAGCAGAACGACCATGACCAGGGCCAGGCGGCCGCTGCGAGTAAGGCCGAGCCACGTGGCCTTGAGCTGGTCGATTTTCTGTTGCAGGAACTCCATCGTGCCGTCTCCCGGTTCTCTCTACGTTTCCCGGCCGCACTCCGCGGCCCGGACTGCCACCCACTTGGTCAGATGCGCATGTTGCGAATTTCGTCCCAGGCGTCGACCAGCTTGTTGCGCATCTGCATCAGGGTCTTGAAGGCCAGGTCGGCTTTCTGCACGGCCGACAGGACCTCGGTGACGTTGCTGGTCTGGCCGGTGGCCAACCGCTCGAAGGCCACGTCGGCGTCCTGCTGAAGCCGCTGCACCTCTTCCAGGTTCTTGACGAGCATGTCCTTGAACGAGGGCGTGCCCTCGGCCGCCGGCGGCCGGGGGCCGAGCTTCTGGGCGTCCTGGAGGAGCCGCTGCCCGATCTGGAAATTCCCGTTGATTTCGTTCGCCATGTCAGACTTCCCTGTCGCGACGTCCGGTCGTCGCGCTCCGCGCGCGGCCGGCGTCAGACGTTATCACGCCAGAATCCTCAAGGCGTTGGTCAACATGCTCTTGGTGGCCTCGAAGGCCGTCACGTTCGCCTCGAAGGCCCTCGATGCCTCCAGTGCGTCAATCATCTCGGTGGCCGTGTCCACGTTCGGAAACGAGACGTAGCCGTCGGGTCCGGCGTCCGGATGATGGGGCGCCTCGACACGTCGCATGGGCCCCCGCTGCTGGACGATGCCCGACACGCGGACGCCGGGGGTGTCGGGGCCCTGGGCGCCCTGCTCGAACAGAGTGATGAGCCGCCGATACGGCTGCAACTCGCCCGCGGCATTGCGCGTCGTGTTGACGTTGGCCAGGTTCGAGGCGATGGCCGTCATGCGAACCCGCTGGGCCTGCATGCCGCTGGTGCTGATGTCGAAGGACTGGAACATCGCTCACTCCTAGAGCTTGCCTCGGATGGCCGTTTCCAGGGCGTTGAACTGCCCGCGGAGAATCTCGATCGCCGTGCGGTGCATCAACGCGTTCTTGGCCAGTTCGCTCATTTCCTGCTCGATGCTTCGGTTGTTCCCGTCGTGGAACAGGAGGTTGGCCTCCTCGCGCTCGACGGGCTTGAACTCCAGGCTGTCGCCACGACGACTGACCTCGATGTTCGCGCTGCTTTCGAGCCTCAGCGGGCCGCCCGCGTCGCGGGCCTCGCGGATGGCCTTGCCGAGCATGCCCTGGAACTCGGCCACCGGCAGATCGCGGACCTTGTAGTAGGGCGTGTCGATGTTGGCGATGTTGTCGGCCAGGATGCCGTGGCGGGCCTCGGCGAACTGGGCCACCTGCTGGGCTACAGCCAACCGACCGCCGTTGAGAATGCCTGCCAACCAACTCGCCACCGTCGCGCCCTCCTAAGCGCAGGACCTCACGTGGGCATTTCGCAAAGTCCGTACCAGAGCCGGCATGGAACGCTCGTACCCGGCTCGTGACACCTCTAACCTGTTTTTCAAAAACACCTTATATTCCATACCAAACCTCTTCCCCGTCCCACGCCGACCCCGGCCGGAAAGCCCGCCCGGAGTTTATTGCGCGGAGACCGGCAACTTCTTCGCGTCGCCGGCGTCCAGGCTGCGGCCCACCTCGGCCAGGCGGTAGGCCTTGATCTTCATGCCCAGTGTGCGCACCGAGATGCCCAGGGCGTCGGCCGTGCGGGCCCGGTGGCCGCCGAACTTCTCGAGCGTCGCACAGATCATTTCGCGCTCGACCTCTTCCAGGGAGGTGCCGGGGGCGAACTGCGGCCCGCCGACCCGTGGCGCCCCGTGGAGCCAGGGACGGATATCATCGGCGCGGATCGTCGGCCCGAGGCCCATGACACAGGCTCGTTCCACCAGGTGCTCCAGTTCGCGGACATTGCCCGGCCAGTCGTAGCCGCGAAGCAGTTCGAGGCACTCCGGGGCAAAGCGAATCTGCCGTCGCTGCTCGCGTCCGGCGAAGCGCGACAGAAAATGTTCGGCCAGGACGGGCACGTCGTCGCGGCGTTCCCGAAGCGGCGGAATCCGGATCGGGACCACGTTGAGCCGATAGTACAGGTCCTCGCGGAAACGGCCCTCGGCCACGGCCTGGCCCAGGTTGCGGTTGGTGGTGGCCAGCACGCGGACGTCCACGTGGAGGGTCTCGCTGCTGCCGACACGCTCGAACTGCCGCTCCTGGAGCACGCGAAGGAGCTTGGCCTGGAGCCGCGGCTCGATCTCGCTGATCTCGTCCAGCAGCAGCGTCCCGCCGTCGGCCAGCTCGAAGCGGCCTTTGCGGCGGCGGTCGGCCCCGGTGAAGGCGCCGCGCTCGTGGCCGAACAGCTCGCTCTCGAGCAGGTTGTCGCTCAGGGCGGCGCAGTTCAGGCAGAGCATCGGCTGGGCCGCACGCGGGCTGCCGTGGTGAATCAGGCGGGCGACCACTTCCTTGCCGACGCCGCTCTCGCCGTAGATGAGCACCGTCGCGGGACTGGGGGCGACCTGCTGAATCTGCGAGCGGATCTGTTCGGTGGGCCGGCTGCGGCCGACCAGCTCGACGGGACGCTCGGCGGCCACCTGGCTTCGCAGGGCCTCGTTCTCGGTCTTCAGGCGGCGATGCTCCAGGGCGCGGTCCACCACGGCCGTCAGTTGATCGGCCTTGAACGGCTTCTGGAGGAAATCGCACGCGCCGAGCTTCATCGCCCGGACGGCCACGTCGATGGTCCCGAAGGCCGTGATCAGGACGACCTCGGTGTCGGGCCATTTGGCCTTGAGCTGCTCGAGCAGGTCCACGCCGGTCATGCCGGGCATCTTCAGGTCCGTCACGACCAGGTCGAACCGCGCGCCGGCCAGGGCGTCCAGGGCAGCGCGGCCGTCCGTGGCCGTCCCCACGGCGTGACCGTTGCGACGGAGGGTCAGCTCCATGCTCTCTCGCATCAGGTCTTTGTCGTCCACGACGAGTATCCTGGCCATGAATCAGCGCTCCTTGCAGACCGCGTGGGTCGAGCCCGCATCACCGGCCGCCGGGGCATCGGGACGTTGGGCCTCCGGCAGCGTGAGAGTGAACGTGGCGCCGCCGACGCGGTTGTTCTGTGCGGCAATCTGCCCGCCGTGGGCCTCCATGGTCCGATGAACAATCGCCAGCCCGAGGCCGGTCCCCTTGTCGCGGCGGGTGAAGAACGGATCGAAGATCTTGTCGAGGTCCTCGGCGGCGATGCCGCCGCAGGTGTCTTCCAGGATGATGGCGACCTGATTGGACTCGTGTCCGGGGGCCGCGGTGATGCGCAGCGAGGCGTCGGGCCGCGTTTCACCGGCCTGGGCGGCGTTGAGAATCAGGTTCAACAGCGAACGAATGATCAGCGAACCGTCGGCCCGAACCCAATGGTCGAGTTCCCAGTCGCTGATGAGGACGCGGAGGCTGCTGCGCCGGACATCGTGCGAAGCCAGGTCGAGGGCCGAGCGGACCAGGTCGGCGAGAAGCCAGGGCTGGGCATCCACGTGGAGGTCGCGCGTGAACAGCAGCATGTCCTCGACGATGCGGTTGAGGATGCGGACGCCGCTCTCGAGCCGCACGAGGATGTCCAGGGCCTCGCGACTGCCGGCCATGTCGTCGCGAAGCATGTCGGCGCAGAGCATGATGCCGCCGAGGGGATTGCGTATCTCGTGGGCCATGCCGGCAGCCATTTCGCCGAGCATCGCGAGCCGCTGTCGCCGGCGCAGTTCGCGGTTCTTCTCCTCCAACTCGCCGCGCAGACGGACGACCTCACCCTTGAGGGCTTCGTGGCTGGAGCGCAGCCGCTCGGTGGCCTCGTTGTAGCGCAGCAGGATTTCGAGCAGGTCGTCGCGCGACGGCTCAGTTTTCGCAGCAGCGTTCACGGCCTGAGAAGTCATGGGACTGCCTCCGTCGTTCACGTCTCGCTCAGCCTTCCAGGTGGTTCAGGAGCGAACCATCGCCGCCCCGGACGTCGGGCGCCCGATAGGCGTTCTGAATCCGGCGTTTGCCGTCGAACGTGGCCAGTTCGCGTTCGGCCGCGTCCTTGCGCTGGGCCAGCGCCTCGGCATCCTCGGTCTCACGGGCGATCAGCGCTTCGAGCAGGTCGCGGACCCGGCGGAACGCCTCGGCGATCTCGACGCGCGCCACGGGCGGCAGTTCCTGCCGCCGCACGTTCCACTCCGCCTTGACGGGCTTGAGCAGTTCTTCGAGGCTCCCGACGCGGTTGATGGCCTTCTGCTTCCGGGCCAGGACGGCCAGCAGGTCCTCGGCGCGGTCGGCGTCGATGAGCCGCCGCTGCTCGCCGCGCAGCTCGGCCAGCTCGCGGCAGGCGTCGGCTTCCTGCCGGAGGGCGTCAAGAATCTGGTCGGCACTGAAGGTCGTCATCCGCATGGGGCTCCTGTGTGCCCGTCAATTCTGCTGCATGGTCTGGATCCAGTGGGCCCAGTACTGTTTCGAGGGCTCGCCGATGCGCATGGCGAAGGCCTCCTCGGGAATCTTCTCCAGGGTCCAGCGGGCCCGTTCGTAGACGGCGCGGGCCTTGTCCTTGTGGCCGGCCTTCTCGTGGGCGGCGGCCAGCCTCACGTAGGCCGCCATCACGCACGGGTCCATCTGGAACCGGTAGACCACGACGTTGTAGAGGGCGGTGGCCTCGTCCAGGCGGCCCAGTTCGATCAGGCACTCGGCCTGTTCGAACAGGACCGTGCAGTACTCCTGCTGCCTCAGGGGCGTCATCGCCTCCGGGGCAAGCGACTCGTAGTCCTTCGCCAACTGTCGGTACTGATCGGCGGCGCTGCCGGTCTTCTGGCGGTAGATCTCCAGCAGGGCGTCCTTGTCGGCCTGACGGACGGCGGACTGGCTCTTCTCGAGGGCCTTGAGCCCCTGCCGCCGCACGGACGACGCGATGAGGCACGCGGCCGACACGGCGTCGGGATCGGCCGGATAACGCTGCATGTACTCGTTCAGGGCGAGGATCGCGCGGTCGTAATCACCGCGACGGTGGAGCAGGCGGCCGAGTTGCAGCAGGCTGCTGCGGTACCAGAGGCTCTCGGGCTCGACCTTCGTGGAGTCCTCGACGAGGCCGCGGTAGGCCTCCTCGGCCTGATCGTAGAAGTCGGGCCCCATCTGGACGAAGATGTTGCCAAGGCGGTGGAGCCCCTCGAAGCCGGCAAGCGTGTCGCCGCTGGCGACGCGCAGCTCCTGGAGCACGCGGACAGCCTCATCGAGCCGGCCCAGAACCTCGTACTGGCGAGCGATTTCCAGCTGCGCCTGCGGAACCCGGGTATCGGTCGGCTGCTCGCGGACGAAACGGTCGAGCGCCGTAATGGCCCGATCGTGACTGCCGGCGAGGATGAAGCAGCGGCCGGCTTCCCAGAGGTCGTTCGGATACTCCTTCTGGGTCTGCCCGTGGAATTCCTCGGCCACCCTCAGGTAGAGGTGGCCGGCCTCGTTCCAGTCGCGTTCGGCCTGGCGGCGAAGTCCCTCGCGTTCGGCGGCGCCGGGGGGGGCGTCAAGGGCCTCGGCCGCGGCGGCAAGGCCCCCGGCCCTCTCGGCCAGGATGCCCGCTTTGCGCAGCAGGACGTCCTCGTCCGGGTCGCGCAGCAAAGATTCTTCGAGCATGACGAACTTCAGCGCGTCGTCGATGCGCCCGGTCTTGCGAGCGTTGTCGCTCTGGACCCTGAGCGCGGCCCGCGAGGCCTCCAGGTCGATCCAGCGGTTCTGCCCGGGGCGCATCTGCCGCAACTCCGGCGTGATTTCGGCGTAAACCTCGGCGGCCAGGGCGCTTTCGTCGAGGACGAGGTACGTCTGGGCCGTGCCGAGCTTGGCCGCCAGGGCCGTCTCCGTGCCCGGATACTCGGTGGCCGTCCGCTGGAACCAGTGGAGAGCCCGCTCGTAGTTCTTCATGTCGAAACTGATGCGGCCCTGCATCTGGAAGGCCTGGGCATCGATCGTCTCCTCGGCGCTGCGCTGGGCCTCGTCGGCCGGGACGCGGTCGAGCAACTCGAAGAGCGTGTCGATCGCGTCGGTGTGTCGGCCGGCCAGTCGCTGCGTGTCGGCCAGAGCCAGCAGGAACACCTTCGGCATGTTCTGGCCGGCCACCTTGCGGAGGATCGCCTCGGCTTCGCCGTAGCGGCCCTTGGCGTTGAGGAGGTCGGCCTCGATGAGGGCCACGTCACGACGCTGGTCGTCGGTGGCCTGGTCGCCGAGTTCCTTGTGAATCTGGGCCACCTCGGCCAGGGCCTCGTCCAGGAGCGGCTCGGGCTCCATGGACCGCAGGGCCTGGATCTTGTCCCGGTGAATCGCAAGGCGATTCTCGATCTCGTTTTCCAGGGCCCGGTCATAGTGAACGATGGCCTTCTCGAATTCGCCCAGGGCGGCATAGGTCCGGCCCATCTTCAGCAGCAGCCGCGGCGACGGGGCGCCCGACGGCCGGTGCTCGGCGGCGTCGTTGAAGCTGCGGCGAGCCTTGTCCAGCAGGTCCATTTCCTTGTCGGGGTGCAGGGCCGCCATGGCGAAATTGGCGTCGCCGCGAAGCTCGAGGGCTTCGGCGATGGCGGCCTCGGCGACCGAGGGATCGGCGGAGAACTGTTTCAGGAACTCGTCGCAGAGCGTGTCGCAGGCGGCGAAGTTGCCGGCCTGGCCGGCGTCGCGTGCCCGCTGGAGCAGGACGTTGGGGTCCACCTTCTCCTGCCCGAGGCGAATCGCCAGGAACAGGACGCTGGGGACGAAAACGACCATGCCCAGCAGCAGAAGCGGAATCTGCCACCGGTCGGCCAATTGCGACCGCAGTTGCGCAGCCGTGACGGGCTGGTCGGTTGGTGGTTGCTGCGCCATTGTCGGCGACCTTTCAATGGCACTAAGCAACACGTGGACGAACGGCAACGACCGTCGCGCCCGGGAGCCGTCCCCGCGTCACCAGAGACAGGACTCCGTTGTTGCCACACTCTCACGAATGCCGCCCCGGCCTTCGCCGCAGGCGGCGCCCACAGTAACGCAAAATCCCCTACCGAACCGCTGCGCCGGCCGCCTGGATGGCGGCTACCGACGCCTCGGACGTTTCATCTTCCAGAATCCGTCGAATCTGACCGAGAGTCTTGTTGCCCTTGAGGGCCTTGATGACGGCAAGGCGGCGAAAGACGTCCTCGCCGTACATGCGGTGACCGCCTTCGGTCCGCTCCTCTTCCCGGATGAGGCCCATCGTCGTGTAGTTGTGGACCGTCTGCCGCGAGAAGCCGCTGTAACGAACCACCTCTCCGATGCGGTAGAGTTTCGGGGGAGGACGCCAACCCGCCCAAGACGCGCACGATTCGCTCACTGCGAGAACCTCTCTTCAGTAGGGCCTGACGACTCGGTGTTCGATCACTGACAGAATCACGTTTCGACCTGACTGCCGCGCCCGCCCCCGCCGCGGCACGAAATGTGTGTTGTGCTTTGCAAAACATAAAATACATTTTGTAACCCCATGTCAAGCCTTTTCCTCTTTTCTGAAGAAAAAACAGGGTTTTTCCCAGGCCCCGGCTCCAGACCCCAGGCAACGCCCGCCGACACCATAGGTGGTGCGATGGCCCCTGAAGCCCACTACATCCTGCCCGGAGTCGTGCCACCCGCTTGGCACTCAGAAAGGTTCACCTCGTCGGACAAACGTCACATCGGCCGAGTCGTCAATGCCCTGCCGCAGGGGACTCTCGGGGCAACTCTCCGGCCGGATCCCCCTCGGCCCCTGCCCATCGCCAACGAACACCGGACCCGAGAAGTGGGAACGGATGTGAGATGTAAACGGATTGGAGACAACGTGGCGGGGGAGCATCGAGTTTCCGTGCCACGGCGGGTCTTGCCCGCCGTGCGATACGACACGTCGCTGTCAGAAGTGTGTGGGCTACAGATCCGCAGTTGTGTTCGGCCAACGTCATGTCAGTCCGTGTCTGCGCCGCCCCCTGAACGATCCCCGCCCGTCCGCACGGCGGGCAAGACCCGCCGTGGCACAGTCACAGAGTCTCCCCTCCCCCCGCCTCCGCCCGGCCACCCGCCGTAATCAGTATACTGTCCCCATTGGCCCAAGTATACTGTCCCCATTGGCCCATTGGCCGATTCTGGTCGCCGCAGTTGTTGACGGTCCGGCGGGTGGAATGCCGTCGCTCTGAAGCATCGCCCAAGCGGCAATGGCACCCGGCGTTTAGCTCTTGCTCTTCTTTTGTACACGGCCCTTCTGGCCCTTTGCCGATTTGGGTGCAACCTTCTTCGTGGTTCTGCGGCCGGGCTTCTTCTTGCTCTTCTTCGGGGTTAGGGGTGAAGCAGGAGACGGTGTTTCTGGTTGCGAAGGGGCTGTTGCTTTCGCCTGAGCCGTGCTGTAATGGTTGATGTACGCCCTTCCGAGATTGTTCTCTATAATCTTCACGGCGGTACTCGCTTGTAGCGTGTGGGTTGTGGCATGAAACACTGACAGGATTAGGTCTTGCGCTTTGTTGTCTTTTTCGAGGTCTTCAATTCTCAGGCCCCTATTCCTCAGTTCCTCGCGTGGGATGTGACGGCTGTGACTCTTCCAGTGTCCATGTTGGCCAAGCCAATCGGCAATTGCCTTGGCGTTCGCAGGTCCTTGGGGATCACTTTTCAGCATGTACGTACGCAACCAGCCTTCGACCAATTGCCTTGCGAGGTCGAGCGCATGACGGCACTGCACTAATAGTGCAGGCCCATACTGCGGAAGCATGGGCATCCACGCTCCCAGATTCTTAGGGTCGACACACTCCTTCTTGGCCAGATCAAACTGATCGAGAATCGCCTCCGCTGGCACCACGCCTGCATTGAAAACGAGTTGAGGGTCAATCGGTCCGAGAAACGAGTGCTCACCCATAACGACGGTATCGGCAGCGCAAGCTATCATGGTCGCGGCAGACATCGCCAGGTGGGGAACGATGACTCTGATGTGTGAAAAGCGCGACCTCAAGTACGAAACAATCGCTTCTGCTGCTTGGGGGGAACCGCCGGGACTGTGAAGAATGAGGTCCAGCTTCTTTCCTGGAAGCTTATGGATGACCGTCATGATGCCCTGAAGGTCGCCATCAGAAATCGTCACAAACTGGCCAATGGGCTGTTGGGTAGGCTGTGTAAACTTTGAGGCATAGAGGATCGTGCTTCTTCCCGTATGCTCGGCAAGCAGCGTTAGGTACTTCCGTCGTATGAGGTCAAACTGAAGACGCCCGTTGTTTTGCTTGGCAGACTCTGTAAGCTCTTCCAGGACTTCGCCCCAGTCACCCATGCACCCTCCGATCGCGGTTAGTCAGACGATGTTGAGACGAGTAGCACGGGCTTCTCGTCCATAGCAGCAACGTAGGGGGCCGCACTCTGCACAACCTCCTGAAGGTCGCCGTAGATTTTCATTACCTCGGCCACACCGGGATGGCGCATAGCTTCTTTCAGAAGTGCTTCGGCGGTCTTCTTGGACGGCTTGGTCGCTTCATTTTTCTTGCGTATGGCCATTGTGTCCCCTCCAGTGGACGCCGTTATTCTACATCAATATCGGACCATGGGCCACAAGACTTCAGAAAGAAATCGTGGCTGGCTGGGCTGGCGTGCTCCAGACGGCTCATCGTCATCGACATTTTTCTAATGCCATCCCGTGGTACCAGCGCGGCACCACGTACTATCGGGGACAGTATACCCTTACTATCGGGGACAGTATACCCTTTTTCCCCTCCTGTGGTATGCCCCCCCCGGAACCACGCGGGATGAGACTCGCTCGTCGGACGGCGTCCACTCGGTCCCAGTGGGCAACTCGCAGGCGACCCGGTCCGACGGTCGAAGGTCGCAACCATGAGGGAGAGCCTGCCCCTGCGCTCCACCGACGCCATAGCCCGCCAATCGCGCGTCATGGGCCTGCAGGACATCCCCGCACCCGGCCGCGCTACCGCAACGTCCCGCGTGGGTCCGGGGGCCCCACCCTACCCGCTGATTCTCAAGTCCATGCAATGGGTCCGGAGGACCCACCTGCCCACGGCGCCGCACTCCGAACGATTCCTGCCCATCGGCACGGCGGGCAAGACCCGCCGTGGCACGTCTCCCCTTCCCCCGCCTCCGCCCGGCCACCCGCCGTCAGTAGCACATGGCGTCCTGGAGTTGGTCAAGACCGACGAGCCAAGACACCATCTTGGCGAAGCCGTCGTTGTTGAAATTGCCAAGTCCTGCCGCTTTCTGCTCAATCAGAGTTCTGGCAATCCCAACCGCGAGTGAGAAAGGAACGATGAACCAATCGGTTTCCCCTCCCATGAGGTTTGTGGTGCAGACTTCTTTCCCGTCCCTGTCAACACACGGCTGGGGCGCAAGCCATCGCAAGGCCAGGTGCGGTCCGGAACTGTCGGACGGACGCTGCACGAGCGCGATTGCCATCTCCCCGTCGTCGTACACGAGATCCTGCGCCGCGATTTGGGTTTCCATCTGTTTTCTCTACGCAATGATGCTAGATGCCATGGCCGTCCCGCAGCCATCCTCTTCCGGAGCGGCAACCGCTGAGCAGGCGAACAGGGGAGCAGGTGACCGCAGTTGAGCAGCTGTCCACCTTGCCCATGGATGCCATGATAGCAAAAGGGCATTGCCGTTTCTACTGTTCACCTGTTCTCCTGCTCACCTGCTCTACCACTGATAAAAAAACCGCCAAATGGCGGTTTTTTTGTTAGTGGTCGGGGTGACAGGATTCGAACCTGCGACCTCCTGGTCCCAAACCAGGCGCTCTAGCCAAACTGAGCTACACCCCGATGTGTCATGCACGGAACGGCGCACATTCTACCGCCTGCGCCCTGCGGCTGCAAGGCGCGTCTGGCAATGGAGCCTGCCCTGCCGCGGCGGCGCGGCGTCGCCGACCGTGACGGTCGCCAGGCGATCACGAGCCCAGTGGGCGGCGGCTGCGCTTGGCGACGTCCAGTTCCAGGTCGCCGAACTGTTCCTCGTGGCGCTGGACGATCTGGGCCAGGGCCAGGGCCAGCCGCTTGGCCGAGTAGTAATTGAGGATGACGCGCTGGTTGATCTGGACGAGGATTTCGCCTTGGCCTTGCGGCGAGGCGGCAGGGCGAGCCTGGTTCAGCCCGAAATCGACCACGACTTCCTCGGCGGAGCCGTTGGTGCGGAAGGCGTTGGCGTAGGACGTCCGGACGTCGCGTTCGTCGAACGCCAGGCGGACGTGTCGCTGGCCGGTCTGCTCGCGAACCTGTTCCTCGATGGGCTTGTCGTCGTGGCTGGCGGGACCGTTCTTCGGGACCATCTGTCGCTCCTTTGCCGGATCGGACACCCAGGGGGCCGTGCCGGCCGGGCATCGCCCCGGGCAGCCGACCCCATGTACCGTATGGGAAGACCCTGGTGGACTATACTGCGCGCGGCCGGGCCGGGCAAGGCAATTGCATCGCGGGCTGCGCGGCGACAGAGAATCGCCCCGGCACGGACGCTCTGCCCGTCGCTATGGAGATCGGACAGAGACTTCGGTGCCGGGGCGTCTTGAGTGCGACTCTGCGCGAGGCGGTCGGCGCGAGCGACTAGCGTTTTCTGCGGCGGCCGAGCGCGAGCGTTCCGAGGCCGAGGCCCAGCAGGGCGACCGTGGCCGGCTCGGGAATGGCCGTGGCCACGATGCGGTCGATGCGGAAGTCGGTCCCCTTGGGAAGGTCGTAGAAGCTGACCTCCAGGAGGTTGATGTTGGCGAAATCGACGTTGCTGGGGACGGAGTTCAGTGCGATGAACAGCGGCTGCGCCCCGGCCGCGACGACCTGCCCTGGCAGGTTCACCGACTGCTGGTTGGCGCCGCCATGGTCGCTGATGAGCAGGACGGAGAATGGCATGGGCTGACTGCCGGGGGCGTCGTAGCCGGCCAGGTCGATGCGCAGGAAACCCGCGCCGCTCAGGTCCAGGACCAGGGCCCCCTGGGATGCGCCGGCATAGCGGACGGACAGGCCGCCCACGGCGCCGGTCGTGCTGGAGTACTCCAGAAGGTCCACCGCCGGCGGACCGGCGGCGATGAAGATGTAGGCCCCGACCGTATCGAGCCCGGGGATGTCCCCTGTCGAATACGTCAGGTAGGTGGTGCGAACGCCGCCCGGGACCGTGGTCAGGCCGGTGTCGGTGATGCCGATGGCCCCGCCGGCGCTGAGCGCTGCCGGCCACCACGGGGACGTCCGCTCGCTGAATTCGTCGATCACGATGTCGGCCTGGGCCGCCGTGGCTGCAACAAGAACCGCCAGGGCCATCGCCCAGGATGCCGCCGCACGCTTCGCAAGTGACCACTTCATGGATTGCCCCTCCCCCGAGAACCGTAGTCGCACCGTGGCCCGAAACGGACACGCGACGACGCCACCAACGTGGAGCCGCCGAAGAAACGCATCAACTCTTCAAAATCGGGACGGAAACGCAGAATCGCTGGGCGGCAAGAACTGCCGCGGCCCCCGGTCCCTCAATCCCCACTCGCAACATAAGGAACAATACGCGATACCCCGTTCCATGTCAAACCGCTTGTCGCGTTTTCCTGTCACGTTTTCCTGCCTCCCGCCCTGCCCCCCCCACACACGGGGATAGCCTCCCGCGGGGAAGGGATCCGGGCAGCCCCCCTCCCGGGGTGTGGCGTCCTGGCTGCCCCACAACATGCACGGGCGTGCGTGGCCCGTCAGGAATCCCCTTGTGGGGCGTGGGTGGGTGGGTAGAATCGCTTGCGGCCGGCCATACAGCCGCAGAACCGAGGCCCCGCCCGGCCGCGCGGAGAGCACCATGACGCAACGGTCGATCCTGATTGTCGCGCCGCACCCGGACGACGAGACGCTGGGCTGTGGCGGCACGATGGCCTGCCGGGCCCGGCAGGGATGTCGCATCACCGTGGTGGTCGTGACGGATGGGCGGCACCTGTTCCGTCTGAGCCGGTGGAAGATCGAGGCGGCCCCGACCCCGGCCGAGGCCTCGGCCATGCGCAAGGACGAGACCCGCCGTGCCGTGGCCATCCTGGCCGGCGAGGCGGCGGCGATCCGCTTTCTCGACGTGGAAGACGCGACGCTGGCCCATCACGTGGATGCCGTCGCCGAGACGCTGGCCTCCATCGTGCGCGAGGTGCGGCCCGACGAGATCTACGTGACGAGCCAGCACGAGGAGCACCCGGACCACGTGGCCGCGTGCGTCGCCGTGCGGTCGGCCATGCGATCGACACGGAGCCGGGCTACGCTCTACCGTTACGTGATTGCCCTGGCCGGCGGCCGGTCGCCCGACACGGTCGGCGAGCCGACGGTGGCCGTGGACATCGGGCCGCAACAGGACCTGAAACGCCGCGCGGTGAGCCAGTTCGCCAGCCATCTCACGATTGTGGGCCGCGGCCAGACGGAACCGTTTTTCGCAAGCATCGAGCCGTGGGTGCGCCCCGTGGAAGTGTTCTTCGTGGACGCCCCATGACGCCCGCCAGCACCCCTGTGCCACGGCGGGACCGCAGGCCGGGCCTGTCCGACAATTCGTTGTGTGGTTCGTTGTTGCTGGGTGCCATGCCTGCCCCGTCAGGCATGGGCAAGTCTCCGTGCCCTTCCGCGTGGCTGCAAGCAGCCACCCTACGCCCGTGGTGTCGTATCGCCATATTTCACGGTATGTTACGCACGGCGAATTGTCGGACAGTCTCGGACCGCAGGCCCGCCGTGCGATGCGCTACGTCGTTCTCAAACGTTCACGGCGTCATGTGCAGGGGACGATCTGTACAGCGGCGCCAGAGGACCGCTTGCTCCGCGTTCCGTGGGGCTCCTCCGGATGGGCACGGCGGGCAAGACCCGCCGTGGCACACTCACACGGCCGACCTTGCCCGCGTCGTGGACGCCCTGGGCGGCCCCTATTCCTTGCCTCCTGCGGGCTTGTCGGCCTTGCCGGCGTCCTTGCCCCCGCCGAGCTTCGACACCTTTTGCAGGGCGGCGTTGATGTCCATGCCGGTCAGGGTCTGGACCACCTCGGGCAACTGGGCCATGATGTTCGTCACGTCCTTGGTCAGTTTGTTGGCCCCGGCGCTGTCGCCGCCGGAGTTGACGATGACGATCTTCTCGGTCTTGGCCAGCGGCTGCGCGATGGCCGACGCCAGTTCCGGCGCGTGCTCCAGGAAGATCTGCATGATGGCGGCCTCGTTGTACTGGCGCCACGCGGCAGCCTTCTTCTCCATGGCTTCGGCCGTGGACTGACCCTGGGCCAGGATGACGTCGGCCTCGGCCATACCGCGGGCCTTGTTGGCCGCGGCTTCGCCTTCGCCGAGCTGACGCTTGGCTTCGGCGTTGGCCTTGCCCTGGGCGAGGATGATGTCGGCCTCGGCGATGCCGCGCACCTTGTATGCGGCAGCCTCGCCTTCGCCCTGCTTGCGCTTGGCCTGGGCCTGGCCTTCGGCCTCGGCCTCCAGGCGGAACCGCTCGGCGGCCGCCATGGTCTCGATGCGGTACTTCTCGGCATCGGCCGGACGGCTCACGGTGGCTTCCAGTTCCTTCTGCTTGCGGAGGATTTCCTTTTCCTGCACGTCGATCATGCGCTCCTTCTCGATCGACATGACCTGAATCTCTTCGGCCTTCACGAGCTGCATGGTCTTGTTCTGCTGGAGGTCGTAGGCCAGGTCGCTCTCGGCCTTCTTCTCGTTGACCGAGGCCTGGTACTCGGCCCGCTTCATCTCGTAATCGCGCTGCGAGAGGGCGATTTCCGTGTCGGCCTTGAACTTGGCCTGCTGGCCGGCGCGGTTCGCCTCGGCGCTCTTGATCACCGCGTCGCGGTCGGCCTCGGCCTGGGCGATGATCGCGTCGCGCTTCACCTGGGCCGTGCGCGGCTTGCCCAGTGCGTCCAGATAGCCCTGGTTGTCGCGGATGTCGCGGAGCGTGAAGCTCACGATCGACAGGCCCATGTTGGCCATGTCGCTGGTGGCCACTTCCTGGACCCGCTGGGCGAAGGCGTCGCGGTTCTTATAGATTTCCTCGACCGTCAACATGCCGAGAATGGCCCGCAGGTGGCCTTCGAGCGTCTGGTGGGCGATCTCGGCGATGCGGGTCCGGTCCATCGACAGGAACTGCTCGGCCGCCGTGGCGATCGAGATGTCGTCGCCCTTGACCTTGATCTGGGCCACGCCGTCG
>ENA-UOXR01001932-UOXR01001932.1-bioreactor-metagenome-genome-assembly--contig:-NODE-1932-length-20342-cov-10.943905_pt1 | contig 20342 bp, 16 predicted proteins | sample MGYA00238164_ERZ764825 | MGnify/ENA primary metagenome ERZ764825 (study PRJEB28920, sample SAMN05720171) | bioreactor metagenome | isolation source: Anaerobic biogas reactor | place: USA:Washington...
ACCATGGCTACGCCTTGCAGACGACGAACAGGTGCGTGTCGTCGCCCCCTTCGAGGGTTGCCTCTGTGATCAGTTCCTCTCCACCAGTCATGGGCGTTGCGGCTATCTCTCCGGATATGGGCTCCGCTGCATTATATTCGTCGCTACCTGCAACCGTGAACGCCGTCATGTCGAGTCCTGCGACGGTGAGCGCCTGAACGAGGGCCTGAATGTCGGACGCCTCGTTGTTCGTGCCAGTCTCATTGGCGAGGGATATGGTGATCACTCCTTCGTCGTGCGCCACGGCAAGCACGTCGTCCTCAGCCGTCTCTACGGCGAAGGAGAGAGCGTTGTACCACGAGCCGGGGAGCCCCGAGCTGATGGTCAGAGTCTTCCCGTCTCCGAAGTCGAGGACGCACCCTGCCGGTGAGCCCAATGCGCTTCCCACGGGCTCGGCGTCGTCGTAGGCGGCGTTCCCCGCCACGGTCATGGCGGAGACATCCACTCCTGCGACTTCGAGAAGGGCCCGCACGGCAGTCTCGATCTTCGTGTCCTCGTTGTCTGTAGCAGTTGTGTGGGCGAGCTTGATCAGGATGGTGCTCGTGCCCTCCGGGTTCGACACGTGCAGGTCGTCGTCGTCGGACACCTCGATGCGCACCTTCAGCAGGTTGGACGGCAGGCCGCCCTCCCCGCTCCCCACCGTCAGGGTCTTGCCTGTGTCGACGGTGAGCACGGCTCCGGCCTTCGGCCCGTCCTGGTTCACTTCCGACGATGTGGTGCCGGACACCAGCTTGATGAAGCGGAACGCCGCCACACCAGCCGGTAGGGGAATGGCCTTGTCCGAGGCCGCGGACACCGCCTCCTCGCTCCCGTCGGCAGCCTTGCACAGGGGGACGTATGTTCCGTCCTCGCTCGGCGACACCAGCACCGCCAGCCCTGCGGATGCCCAGACTGTGGGGAAGACGACCGCCACGTCACGGGCGTAGGCGATGTCGATGGCGGGGGTGGTGCTCTCCCCCGACGGAATGGTTACAGCATGGACTCTTGTGACCATCATTGGATGCCCTCCTAAAAGTTGAAAGTGGGTTTCTTCTTGGTTTTGCCCAGTCCAAGGAGCTTCGCCGGGTCGCCCGTCTCGCCGAACTGCGCCATCCTGCGGGGTCCGACCACCGGCATTCCGAGCCACATCACCGACATGGCCTCCCAAAGCCTCCATGCCGTCTGCTCCGTGACCTCTCCCTTCAGCGCGTCCTCGAAGCCCTTGAAGATGTTCCGCGCCGCCTTAGATGTGGCAAGCTCGCCGCCACGGTACCCCTGAAAATACCCCACGATGTCCCGTCCGAAGACTGGCAGGGAGTTGCCAAACTGCGCCCCTGCAGCCTGAGAAAGAAAGTCGCCGAAGGTCTCGTCCTCGTTCCACCCTCCCGAAAGGGCGTGGATCATGGCCGCCGAGAGAGTCAGGGCGACTACCGAGACGAGGGGGGTGGAGTAGTCTCCGTTCTTCGCCTGCGTGTAGAGGTCGTGGGTGGTGATGTTCCAGACTTTGTTCACCTGGTTCGTGAACTGGAGGAACAGGTTCAGAATCTCGTTGTTCGTGGCGTAGAGGTGTGGAATGTCTTTCGGGTGCGACGCCGGCTGTGTCTGGAGCGTGACGAACTGCGCCTTCTGCATCGCCTCCTCCTGCGACGCGCCCTTGGCCATATAGCTCTCGTACACGGCGTTCCAGCCGATGGTCACGGCGATGCGGTCCATGGCCGTGATGCCCTTCATGCCGAACCGGGCGATTCTCCCCCGGATGGTATCCTTCCCCTCCCACTCCAGCCGAAGCTCCTCGATGGAGCGGTCAAGGCCACGCTCGTTGATCTGCGGGTCCAGCGTCTCCGTCAGCTTGCGCATTTTGCGGAACTCCCCGGGAATCAGAGCCCTCCCGAGGGATGCGAGGAGATGGTGCGGTCCGGCCTCGCCAGCATAGAACGCCAGCGAGGGAAGCTGCTTCGCCATGGTGAGCAGATTGTATGATAGGTAGGCCACGGCTACGTTCTGGCGGAGCCCCTTGATCCAGCGGTTCAAAGTGTTCGTCGCCACATCAGCCTTGTAGAAGGTGGGGTCGGCGATGCGGTTCACATACGATTCGAGAATTTCTCTCATGGGCGTGCCGTACTCGTTCGTCAGGTGTTCGAGGTTGGAGATGTTGTCCGCCCCGCGCCAGTCGAGCACCCGGCGCAGATGGCGGATGTGGTCGGCGTAGGCCGCGAAGTGCTCGTGGACCTGAAGCGCCCTGTTCCACACGCTGAAAAGATTGAGGTCGATGGCTCCCCGCATGTTCTCCGGATACTCCTCGACCCTGGTCTTTGTGAATCCGTTCCTGGCATACTGGCGTTTGAGGTGGTTCGCCGCCTGCACCATCTGGAGCTGGTTCTCCTTCTCCGCATCGATGAACGACCCGCTCGCCCCCGTGCGGAAGAGCCAGTAGATGGGAGTGTAGTTCGGCACGTAGTCCATGCCCACGTTGGCATGCCTGATGAACGCCTGGTCGATGCGGTCGAAGTTGTCGGCGAAGTCCTTGATGATGGCGTGCGCCACAGCTTTCTCCCCGTCGGACAGAGAGGAAACGATGAGGTCTATCTGACGCTCCGACAGGCCGTTCAGGTCGATGATTCCTTTCTTCTGGTGAGGGACGAGACTGTGGGCGTACACGCCGATGGCCTCGGATCGGGTCAGGGTAACTTCGTCGTCGCCCGTCCCAACGGTGCGCATGTCAGCGAGGCTCTTTGTGGTGAGGTTGCTGTCCCGCAGGACCTTCATCACGTAGCCCCTGCGGTTCTGCATGTGGTACTTCGCCTCATCTTCCCGCTTGTTCGTCTCGCCGTAAAACAGCTTCGACCAGAACCCCTTGAAATTCTTGTAGCCGTCAAGGAGGTCGAAAAGGCGGGACGGGGTGAGGGACATCTTGTAGAGATTTTTCGCCCCCTGCAAAGCCCCCCTGTTCTTCTTCGCCGAGGGGAGGTCTCCCTTGCGGAGGACGGGCTTGCCGTCGCCGGGCTCCGCCTTGAGCGTTCTCCGGAGCTTCATGGCGTCGCTGTCGATCCTCTCCTGCTCGGCGGCCCGCCGTTCCCTGAGGATCGCCCGCCCCTTCTCGGCGTTCTCGGAGAGGATGGCGTTGAGTTCACGAATCCTCCCCAGGGTCATCTCGCCCAAGGAGACGATGTTCAGGCTCTTCAGGTCGGCGGAGGAGAGGACGTCCTTCAGGTCCGGATTCTCACGCACCGCGTCGTTCATCATGTTGCGCATCCCCTGCGTGGCAGTGGAGCGCACCTTCAGGTCGTACTCCGACAGAATCCACATGTTGGAGCTTCGCTGTTCCCACGCGATGTCCTCGCCCATGTCGGCGTTCTTGGCCAGTTCCTTCACCAGCTCAAGCGCCGGACCCTTCACCGCCTGATCCTTCGACCGCAGAATCTTGGCCAGAGGCACGTCCTCGTAGTCGATGGGAGCGACCTTCACCCCGGCAAATCCGAGGCGCACGGCGGCGTCCGTTATGGGAAGTCTCCGCACGTCGTCGATGGTCAGGGGCATGTCAACCGGGTCTCGCATGAGTTGACGTACCTCGGCCCTGTCCTCCGGGGTTAGCGAGGAATCCTTCAGGACCTCCTGCAGAAGGATGGTCTTGTTCTTGCCGTCCTTCGTCTGGGTTTTGAGAAGACGGCCCTTGCGGGCCTTGAAGTCGTCGCCTATGGCCCTGACCTCTCCGCCGATGTCCACCACGTGCTTCAGGGGGAAGTCCAGCGCGCGGATAGCCGATGGCTTGGGCGGCTCGTTCAGGAGGTAGTCCTTCCCGAACTCAAGGATGGTCTCACGGCTTTCCTTCGGGGCCTCTCCGGGCTCCTTCACGTCAAGCATCCGGTCGAAGGTTCCCCGGACCTCGTCGGAGAGTTCAATCCCGTCGATCTTCCCGCGGATGACAGAGTAAACTTCGAGGAGCCTCTGCTTGAACCGCTCGAAGACCCCAGCCAGCTCTGTGTGAGGGGTCTTGCCCTCCATGAGGTATTTCTCCCATGCCGTGGCGATGGTCTCCTTCTGCTCGTCCGTGAGCTTGCCGTCCTCGCTCCCGGCCCACTTCCGCAGAAGGTCGATGTCGGCCTTCGCCTCGTCGGTCAGGGTGCCCCTCGACTCGGCCTCAAGGTACCGCTCGATGAGATGGTGACCGAGGTATTCATGAATGATGGTGGAGGCGTCGGCCTTCGAGAAGAGGGTGATGGTGCGGTTCACATCGTCGGCGACGGTGTATCCACCGCGAGGGGCCGTCTCGTCGCCCTGGTAGCGGGTCTCCCCGCGCTGGAAGGCACTCTCGGGGATGCTCCATGCGATGTCCGGGTCTCCTGGGTCTCTGGGCAGGAACAGGAGGGTATCCAGTATGCTGTCCCCTTCCTTGTGCAACCCCTCTTCCACGAGCATTTTCCGAAGGGTCTCGTTGGGGCTCTCGTTGCGAAGCTGTTCCTCGGTGTACGTCAGGCGCAACTGAGCTGCACGGGCCTCGGCCTCGCCAGCCGTCCGCCTGTATGCGTCGTAAAGCACTTTTATGGACGGTTCGAGCCCGATCTCCTTCTCCGGCACGCCAAGGCGCCACAGCTCGAAGAGGTATCTGTTCTCGGCGTCCTTGTCTCCGGCCTCGTGCGCTTTGTACAGAGCGTCCTGGACGATGCCTATGCGGGCGCGGATGCCTTCCATGCCGAATCCATGCTGGAAGCCCCGCTCGCTGTTCTGGATGGAATGCTGTATCTCGTGGATCAGTGCCGACATAAACTCGAAGTCCGTCTTCTGCCTGTTGTGCCCCTCATCGAAACTCGCCATGGTACCGATGTGGATGCCGGGAAGATCGTCGCTCCACTTCCCCGCAATCTTCGAGCCGTACTTCCCTTCAGTAAGGTAGATTTTCATGTCAGCGAGGTGGGGGTATGCGGCGAAGAGCGCAGGGTGGTTGAGAACGTCGCCTAGCCTCACGGACACGTTTTTAGACAGCTTGTCCCTGAGGCCGTCCACCACGTTGCCCCTGGAGAGAAGCCCGGGCTGGAACGTGGCCTTTGTGTCGTCGATGGTGAACCGCCACTCTCCGTCAAACCCCTTCTCCCACCCGGTCAGGCGGAAGATTTCCTCTGGCGTGCGACTGCCTCTGGAGAGCATGATCTTCGCCCTGCCAAGGTCTTTCAGCGGAGCGGTCTTTGCCCCTTCACCGGCGTTCTGGGAGAACGTCACCACACGGCCATCCTCGCTCCGCTCGAACGTGACGGCCTTCGCGTCGGCGAGAGCGTCCTTCACTGCCCCCACCTGCTCGGCGTGCATGGCGGCCACGGCGTAGAGTTTCGAGGCGTCCGCTATCTGGGCGTCGTCGTCCAACACGCCGGAGAGTTTGTCACTGAAGATGCGCTGTATTTCCCCAACCCTTGTGGCGACGGCCTCTTCACGGCCCGTACCGACGAGCCGGGCAAAGACCGAGCCGGGACGCACGGACGTGACCTCGTACTTCTCGCCCGTGTAGCGGTCGTACTTCACGTCGCCTTCCCTGATAACTTCAGGGGAAGTGCCTTCCCAGAAGTTACGGCCCATTACCTCGTCCGCCCGATTCCAGTCGTTTTCGACAAAGAACCGAGCATCCTCCTTAGAAATTCCTGCGGCCTTGGCAAACTCGTCAACCTGACGATTGATAACAGCGCGACGATGGGTCTCTGGACTTCCTCTTGTGTTCCACGCCATGCCGAGGTCGATGACGGCCTGGGGGATGGCCATGGACAGAAACTCCTCAGGGTTGCGAGAATTCTTGAATGCATCGAGGTACGTGGGCATGGTGAGGAAGGAGTTGAGAAGGAAGTCCGTGGCAACGGCCCGGTACCCCGAGGTGAAGGCGTTCGCCACGTAGGATGTGAGATTGTAGGCCACGCGGTACGCCCCCGCCTGAAGGCGTTCCTCCATATCGCCGGGGGTGGTGAGGAAGCCCATGGTGCCCTGCATCTTCGCCGTCTTGTAGATGTTGCCGAGCGTGGACGCCCCTGCGAGGGGCGACAGGCTTCCGGCGGTGACAGCGTTCACGGCGTTCATTGACATGGCGAGCCCCATGAAATCTATCACCGCGTCGCCGATGTCTGAAAAGAGCCCGGCCATGAAGGACTGCGTGTACGACTCTGCGCGCCTTCTCTCCTGCTTGCCCGCAACCCAAGGAGAGATGACGCCGTGCTTTTCGGGGTGCTTCAGATACTCGGCGTAGTCGTTCCATTCCTTCACTACCGAGTTGCCCTTGTCCACGACGCCCAAATCCTGCAACAGGTTGCCAGCCGTGGCCGACACCTGATAGGGAATGGCCAGCACGCCGTAGCCCATACGCTCGAAGGACGAGAGAAGCCGTGCCGTGGGGTAGAGCATATTGTCGGAGAACGTCAGGGCTTGCTCGGCGTACTGGTTCCGCTCGCCGGTCATCACCGCGCGGGCGGCGTCCCGCATGGAGCGGGGAGGATCAACGAGTGGCTTCGTCTCCTCGCTCGCGTCGAGCATCTTTCGGGCCTTCTCGTAGAGCTGTCTGTCGGCTAGGAATGTTGACGGATTAATGCCAAGTCCATTGGCAAGCACGTGAGTATCAACGACTTGCTTCTTCGTAAGATCGAAGGCGTTGGCTAAAGCCTCATACCCTGCGTTTCGAGAGGCTTCACGCCACGCCTTCTTCGATTCCGGCGTGATGCCGTAGGCCGCCTCGATCTCGTGTTCCTGATAGCCGTTGAAGAGGTTGACCTGAAAGCGGGCCTGGTACTCGGCCTCTATCTCGTCGTCAGTGTAGCCGTTCGCCCGGTTGAATTCGATGTCCTGCGCCTTGCCGGGATACTTCATCGTCAGGAGGTCCATGCGTCATGCCTCATTTCAGGGGGGGTCTGTCCGCAGAAGGCGGAGCGCCCTGCTCGGACTGGGGAAGGGCGACAGCGCCGACCTGCCCGGCAAGATGTTCCAGGTATTCTCCTGCCGGGGTGTTGACGTTCCAGAATACCCAGCTTGACTGTGTGAGAGGAATTCCGCTGGACAGAATGGTCTCCTGCATGATCTTCCGTAACTTGTCCTCGAACAGCCCATTCTCTATGTCGGTCTTGCTTATCTTCCGCATTCTGTCGGCGGCGGCATTGATCTGAGATGCCGGTATGCCGACCTTGCGCATGTCCTGCTTTGCCGAAGTGATGGAGTCGTTGACGTACTTCGCGGAGATGGGGTCCAGCTTTAAGTCGGAGTAAGTCGCCTTGATGATCTGCGCCATGGAGGACGTGATCTTCCCCGTCTCCACAAGGGTGATGAGATCGGCGTTGCCCATCTTCCCCTCAAGAAACCTGTTCATCGTGTCGTCGTAGGTCGCCTTGATTGCCTCGGGCGTCGTGCCCGTGCGCTCGGACAGGACCCAGATGTCCTGATCCAGCGGAGACATTTTCTTCAGCCTTTCCCTGTCGCGCCTGCTGGCCTCGCGCTCTGCACGGTTCGCCGCAAGCTCCGCCTGAGAGTTGAAGTAGTTCAGCCACTTCACGGCACTCTCCGCTGACATCTGACCATTTTTGACCTTTGAGGCAAGCTCCATGCGGGTGAGCCGTCCGCCTCCGAACACCTTGGCAAATATCTCCTCGTCCGTGGCGTCGTAGATCTTCTTCTGCTCCCTCTCGATGTCCCTGTCCCGGCGGTAGATGAGCGCTTCGTGCTGTTCCTTGAGCTGTTCCTGCTCCTTCACGTCAAGACCGGAGTACAGGCTTTCGTCGAAGGTCCACCCGTCGAGGTTCGCCTTCATGTCACGGAGCGCCATGTTCTTTGATATTTCAACGTTACCAGCCGAAAGGAGCTTCTGCTTCGCCGTGTCCTTGAGCCAGGGAGAGGAGTCCACGAGCATCTGGAGCCCGGAGCGGTCGTTGTTGCGGATGAACTGCTCGGCTGACTCGGTGAAGAGCGCCTGTCTCCGGTCCTGCTGTTTGGCGATGTAGAGTTTCTTCATGTCGAGGTCGAAGGCCGGGAGCTTGGAGGCGAGGTACTGCTGGACTGCGCTCTTCAGCTTCGGGTCTTTCAGCCCCTTGAGCGCCTGTTCCTGATACTTGGACGACGCCTCGCCGAACCGCTTCGCTCCGCCCTCGTAGTCCGGGTTCTCGCTCTCGGCGATGTAGAAGTCATTGAACCACGTGTCGATGGAACCCTTGATCTTCGCGAACTCAAGGGCTCGAATGTCGTCCTGCTGTTTTTCAGCCACGGCCATGAGCTGATTGCCGAGAGCGCCGAGCTGCTTGGAGACGAGCGCAAGAGCTTCAGCCCCGGCTGTGTTGACCGGAACCCTCGCCCCCGTGCCATCGCCGGTGATGGTCTGGGACCGCTCGTACCTCGGGATGATCATTTGGACCACCCCGGAATCTTGTACGAGCCGAATCCTGCCGTTGACGTGTTGCCCGAGCCGGACCCAGACGCCGTAACGCCGAAGCCCGAAAGCCCTCCCTTGGACGCCGGAGCGAACATGCCTCCGGTAAAGGCGTTGATTCCGATACTCGTCAGACCAGTGAGCAGGGTCATGTTGGCGGAGTAGTCAGCCATCTGCTTTGCCGTGCTCCCCTGCCAGCGGTAAATGTCGGCCTGAGTTTCTGACTGCCTCGCACCGACCTCGGAGTTGTACTTCGTCGCAAGGGCGTCCATCTCCACGTCCTTTGCCGTGGCAAGGGCGACGTCAAGTGCCGAGCCGGACATGGCAACGCCGGACATGCCGTACCTAGCACGCTGTGTGGAGAGCGTGCCCTGCCCCCGCTCGCGGAGAAGACCTGCCTCGAAGGCCCCCTTCTGACGGGCAGCCTTCGCCGCCTGTTCCTGCGCGCGGGCGTTCGCTATGGCAGCCTGATTCTGGGCCTCGCCCTGCGCTTTCATGGCGCTGGACTGCGCCACCACGGACGCAACCTGTAGCCCGACAGCCACTATCGGGAGAAAACTCATGTTTTGCTCACCATCCAGTAATCGAAGCCATCATGATATTTCAGCATAAGTCCCTCCTCCCGGAACCCCAGGCTCCGCGCAAAGGCAAGCGCCCTCGGATGGGACGCATTCACTGTCGCCTGTACCCTCTGCAGGTTCTGCGCGTCGATGAGCATGTCAAGCCCCTTGCGGATTGCCCTGACAGCCGACAACGCGTGAGATGCGATGAGCGGCGAGAAGATGCCCCACGCCTCTCCCGTACCTCGCCACATGGGGCGGACTCCGCACGCGCCGATGCACTCTCCTGCTGGTGTGAAGCCCGTCCAGCCAGGGCCCTGAGCGTTGATCTTCGCCATGGCGAGAACCTGCTCCACCGTGCCGAGCGATTCCGAGGCGATGTCGCCGAGAAGGAGCACGTGCTCCGGACGGAACGGCTCGATGATCATCTCTCCATCGACTCCCCTTCGGCTATGATTGCGGTCACGGTGATGGGGAGCGGAGAGGTCTGGGCGATGTAGACATAGGCGTCCTTGTCGTAGCCATGGGGGAACAGGATTTCCTTGTCTCCGGTGAACGCCTCCGAGCCCGGCACGATGGCATACGTCTTCGCCGATGTATAACCTAGAACACCGCCCACCGCCTTGAACAGCCGAATCGTGGCACGAATTATGCGTTTCGTATATGACTGTGACGTGTTCGTGTTGTTCGGTACCTCAAGCGGGTTCGTGACGAGGATCGAGGTGTAAGGCAGTCCCACCGTGACCGACGAGGCAGAGGATGGGAGCGTCACGGAACCCCCCGAAGTAACAGTGGCGTCGCCGAGATAGGTTCCGTCGCCGAATATGGAGACGACCTTTCCGGCAAGATGCGACAGGCCCGAGACGGACGATACGGGCGAACCCGTGCGGGAGAGGCTGGAATCTACGAAGGATGCGTTCGCCAGCGTGCCGTCCCACCACGTCATGCGCTCGATGTACCGTTTGGCGCTACCGCCGATGGTGCGCCGGATGTAAAACCATACCTCTCCGGGGAGCGTGGCGATGGACTCCACGTACCCGTCGGTGATGAAGGACGACCACGCAACAACCATCTGATCGGTCATGAGGGTCAGCACGCCGACCTTGCCGTTCGCCAGAACGCACCACAGGATTGGATCGGGAGAGTTCATGTAGTCGATGTCGGTTATGGTCGTTCCGTCGGTAACGTGGTCGGCGAAGAGATTCATGTCCGGCGACTGATAAGAATCTGTGTTGTAGTCGTAGGCGAACATGCGGACCTTTTTGCCCTCACGCTGGACGTAGACGAGGGCGTTGTCAGTAAGCTCACCGCCGGCAGGATCGGAGCCGTAGGTAGACACCCGGTGAACCTGTATGTTCGTAGGAGACAGCGGCCCCTGGTAGCTCTTCAGCACCCACTCCCCCGATGCACCGCCAAGCACGAGGTCTCCCCTCGATACCATCCACCGGATGTAGTTCACGTCGTTCGCCACCAGCGAGAAGTTGAGGGCGTTGTCGTCGTCGTCGCCAGGCTCGAAGTTGTTATAGTCCCCAGTCTTGGAACCCCACACCGTCTGGGGTTGGGTGGGCGTGGAGGCGAAGAAGAGCCTGTCCTGATGAAACGTCGTGACGGCGGGCCACCCCGTGGCGGAACTCCACGCGCCGAGCGCCCACAACCGGGTCGGGCGGTTCAGGTTCGTGGCATCCTGCATGACCTGCGCGACTACCCGGGTCGTGCTGGAATAGGACGTGATCTTGAGCAGTCCCACCCGCTGGGTGCGGGCGAGACGGAACTTGTAGAAGAATTTGCCGTGATTGCCTGGAATGTAGATGCGGAACTGGGGCTTGACTCCGCCAAAGTCAGAAGCCACAAGGCTACCGTCGATGGTTGCCCAGTCGTAGGATGCACCATATAGTGGCTCGTACATCTCCCACGACACACCTCCGTCAAGAGAATACTGAAGCTCTCCGTCGCCCTTGTCTTCCTCGAAGCGATATTCAAGAACCCAGTTTCCGTTAACTTGCCATGCAGAGCTGGTCCATGAACCGCTCGAATAGGTTCTTGTGGAGTTGGCAAGCGTCTTTGCCGGAGATGTGTATGGAATGCGTATCCACCGGCCCACCCACGACGAGGCGAAGGTGGCGCTCGATGCGTCCACGTACACTGACTGCCCCTCGATGCCGGAGGATGAACCGACGGGGCGCAGGGTGAACGTCTTGCTCGTGGTGTTCTGGTCTAAAAACGGCCCGTTCTTCCAGTCGAACAGCGCCAGCGTCCAGCTTGTGTGTCCCGTGCGGGAGAGGGTGCGGGGAGCGAAGGACGGGTGGGCGATGTAGAGGACGTCGGCTGACTGGGCAAACGAAAGGGAAGAGAGGTGAGACTCCGCGTAGGGCGTGGCGATTTCGTAGGGAGACGCGCCTGAAACTACCTGCGCACCATCCATGAAGACCCGCATATAGTAATGGCCGAACTCAAGGATATACTTCTGCGTCACGGAGAACTCGAACCGTAGGAGAAGCGCCTTCCTGTTCGTGTACTTCGCCGACGCGATGTACTCCGTGCCGTGCCTCCGCTCAGCTCCTCCCTGCGGGAGAACGAGGAAGTTCTGAAGAGTCATGCAACCGTTTGTATATTTCGCGAGGTCTATCCTGCCCCGGAGCTTCGGGGTCTGTTCCCCTCCGGTGAAGTTCGTGAGCATCACGCTTGCGCGGGCCATGGTCAGTACCTCTCGACGATGAGCGTGTCTATGCCGGTGGGCTCGTTGGTGGAGATTCTGGATATCCTCGTCCGGGCCTCGTTGAGCTTCATGTGGTACTTCTGGAGCATTGAATTTTCCACAGCCTCCTTGCCGACGAGCGAGTAGGCCATTTCAGCGGCGAGGCGGAGCACAAGGCAGTCCACCAGCAGGGGCTCGTAGAAGTCAGGGTCCCTGTTGTCATATATGTACCTGAGGCTCACTTCGTTGAAGTTGCACAGAAGCGAGCGTCCCTCGATTTCAAATTCAGCAAGCCCGTGAGGTTCGACGCCGTACACGTCGATGAGGGCTATATAGTCGTCAGGGAGCGGGAACGACCCGTTCCAGCCGAAGGGGATGCACTCGCAGGAACACCGGAGCGTCCTGCGCCTGACGCACGAAGGCCAGGGATACGCCGAAAAGACCGTCTTCCTCACCTGATTCCACATATCCTTGCACGCCTCGGCCTGTTTCGTGTTGTCTGTGAGAGCCGTGATGGTATCGGCTCCGAGCTTGCGAAGCGCCATGTTGCAGATGTCGATATCCGTCATGGCTCTACCTCCTGAATAAAGTATGGGGGAGCAGGGGCCGCAAATCCCCTGCTCCCATCACCCCCTTGTGGAGAGTGCTAGTCCAGCACGTACCGGACGACAAACACCATGGATTTGCTTGCGGTGAGCGTTGCGCCGCCAGTGGTCGCCTTGACGGTCGTGACGGCGGCGGTGGGAACGGCCTTGATAGCCTGAAGGTTCCCATGGAGAACGGCGGCGGCGGCGATGCTGGTGGCGGCGACAACATCGACGGCGCCGACGGAAACTGCGAGGGTCGAAGACGCGGCGTTCGCCTCGCAGTGAGCCTCCACACCCGTGACGATGGCTCCTACGGGAATCTGGCAGATGTTGATGGTGCTTCCTATCTCTACCGCTCCGGGAATAATGGGAACGATCTTGACTCTCTCGCGTCCCCCGGCATCGAGGTTGCCGCTCCGCTTGGGAGAGGCGAGCTCAGCGGTGTACAGCGCAGAGCTTACTGTGGTTGCAGACATGTTCTATACCTCCCCTACTCGGAGCACAGGATCGTGACGCACATTTTCTCGTCCATGCGAACAGCGCCGAGGCCCATGCTGACATAGACCTGCGTGCTGTATCCCTTGGTCGGGAGCTGGTCGACGCGGGCTTCCACATCCCTACCGACACCGAGCAGGAGGCCGTTCTTGTGCCAGCACATAACCTTGCGGTAGTTGCTGGAATCGACCCCCATGCGCTCGCTGGGGATGAACTTGAACCCCATGAAGCTGTCCACGGACCCGTTGACCAGAGCCTTGACGTTGTTGTAGTCGGCGCTGGTGACTTCGGTGGTCCCAAGGAGGTTGTCGAGCTGCTTCGCGCTGATGGCGATGTACCTCTCTTCCTTGGGCACCTCGTTGGCGTTGAGGATTTTGGCAGCGGCACGGAGCTTCGCCACGTTCAGTCCGCACGGCGTGGAGCCGTTGACGGTGTCGCCCACGGTGACAGCGACCACGTTGTTGCTGTCGAAGATGGTGCTGGTCCCCCCGGCCTTCCCAGTGTACGCCGTGCCGTCGAACGCTGTGATTATGACGTCGTCCATTGCCCTGAACATGGCGGCGGCGGCGTTCTGCACGTATGCGCTGGTGGGGTCGGAGAGCATCTGAACCTTGTCTTCCTTGTCGATGAGGTCGGCCCACTCGTAGAACGCCAGCGAACAGCGTCTCCTGGTGTGGGGCGTATCGACATACTGTGTGTCGCCGTGTCTCGTGGTGCGAAGAAGAGCCGTGGTCGCGCCGATCTGATCGAAGTAGTCGTATTCGGCGTTCATGGGCTCTACGCGGACGGCACCGCGGAAGCGGGTGTCCATCTGCTGGAGCGCGAGGGTGATGTTTGCGTGGTACTGATTAACAAATGCTGTGGTGATCTGTACGCTCATGTTATCCTCCCTGCGAAATTTTTATTTTGCCTTCGCCGGGTCTCCCCCCTTGCGGGGAACCTGCTCTTTCTGCGCATGTCCGGACCCTTGCGGGTTGACCGGGGCTTCGGCCTGTCCCTTCTTAAGCCAGTCGTAGTACCGCTCCGCCACACATCCCGGTTCGAGTATGGTTTGAGGCGAGCCGTGCTCCACAGCCAGCTTGAGTGCGAACATCCGAAGTTTCGTGTCGTCGGTGATCACTTGGACTCTCCCGGGTACGCCGCCTCGAAGAGTTTCCGTACCGTCGCCACCGCCTCTTCATGTCCAGCGGCAAAGCGATTGTGGTACGCATGGTTCTTGTCGGCGAGTATGGCCGTGATCTTGTCCTGCGCCTCCTGGGGCGCCACACCGAGCCCAAGGGTGCCCTTGAGCTTGTCCTCGCCAAGACTTTCTCCCATCTTGGCGAAAAACTTGAACAGAACAGGGTCGTTGCCGATAGGCACTCCCTGCATATTTAATGTAGTGTTAAGGTACGCCACGAGGTCGTCGCCGCCGAAATACTTCACCGCCGCCGTAGCGCGCGCCGCGGTGTCGGTGAACTTGTCTCCGAACTCCTTCTGCAATTCCTCGATGATCTGAGCCGTCTGGACCTCAGGATTCGGCATCCGCTCGGAGACCATCTGGTTGTACCACCCGAACAGCTCCCCGGCCTGTTTTTTGCTCAGGCCAAGCTTGTGGGCCTGGTCTCTGAACGCCTTCTCCGCCGCCTCGTCGTATCCCTGAACGTCGGGGCGCGTGAGGTCGTACTTGTCCGGAGACTCGGGGCGCCCCAGCCTGTTGTACAGGTCGTTCCACACAGGGTCGTTCTCGTCCTTCGGCATGGGGATTTTGTCCCTGCCGATGAGCTTCTGCGCGTTGACGTAGCTCTTCGCCAGCCCCTCGATGTCCTTGATCGGCGCAAGGCTCGTGTCGTTCCGGATGTCCTCCGGAAGATTGGCCTTCCAGTCCTGTGCCGGGGGCGTGGCTTCTCCTCCGACTCCCTGCGTGTTGAGCAGATCGGTTTCACTCATCAATAGTCTCCTCCTGATGCGGCATGGCCGCGGTCTCGTCCGTCATGGACCTGATGTAGTGTATCACGCTGTGCTGTCCGCACTTGAACGACGTCTCGTGGGGGTCCCCGGCAACGAAGCAGTGCGTGTTGATCCGCACGCTCGCCGACAGGATGGACAGCACCTTCTCCCCTTCCGGCGTGCCGAACACGGCACGGAAGAGAGCTTTTCGCTTCTCGGCCTCGTCCTTCTTCTTCGCCATTCTATTCGCTCCCGCCGCCGAGCAGGGCGCCGATGGACGGCAGAAGCCCGGACGACGGGTCTGCCTGCGACGCGTCCTTGCCCGCCTTCGCCAACTGTTCAGCCATGGCCGCCGCCTGCATCTCAGCCTGCTGCTGCTGTCTGGCCTCCCGTATCTGCGCCACAACCTCCTGGTTGAGGATTACCTCGGGGTCCACACCACACAGGACGAATACCTGCCTCATCACGCCGTCGAGGTCTACCACGTCAATCACGTCGGGCTTGACCTGCATCAGCGGCGCGGCCACCATGAGCCCCTGGTTGATGGCCGACAGCTCGTTGAGACGCTGTGCCCTCGCCAGAGGAGACTCGTAGGTGAACGGCTCACCGCGGAGCTGCGGCGGCGGAGGCGGGATGTCCCCGGCACGCGACACGATGCCGTAGGCCCTGCGCACCAGCGGGACCAAAAATTCGCGCTCCAGACGGTCATACGTCGGTCCGAGGATGCGCATGTTCTCTTCCGTCCTCTGCATGACCTCCGTGGCCGTCATCCGGTCGTTGTCGATCAGGCTCAACTGCTGGTAGTAGAACGACTCGTTCACTGCCTTCCGTATCTGGTTCTGTATCTCAAGACTCACGGGGAGCTGCGTGACGGGGTACAGGGGCGTGAGCGGGTTCGAGCCCGTCACCCGGACGTTGATGGCCCCGGCGGACGTGCGGATCGGGTTGAGGTACGTGTTCTCCTCCATGTCCAGCGGAGGGTCTGTGATCTGCCGGGCCGCCCGAAGGTTCGCCCTCCCCATGGAATGCAGGTTCTTAATGTCAGCCATGGCCTCGATCGCCGGGGTTCTGCCGTATTTCTCCCCCGTGTACTTCATCCAGCGGGGCACGAGGAACGGGAACTCCCAGAACCCCCACTCCTTCACGATGTTTTTCGTCCCAAGCTCCAACCACACCGACGAATAGGGGAATTTCTCCTCTCCGGTGGTCATTTTCATGTCGTTTCGCGGGAAAACGGCGTGCAAAAACTCGAATTCCTTCTCCGGAGCCTTGTCAAGACACTTCTTTATGTCCTCAGAGAGCGCTTCGGCGCCGAATTTCTGCTCCGCGTTGCGTGCAGAGAGCTTGAACTTGCGGAACAGCGTGTCCACATCTCCACGCTCGTCCTCGTCGATGAAACATTCCCAGATGGACACCGTGTCAAACCAGAACTCCTCGTCGAAATACATCACCGGAGTGCCGATGGTGCCGTAGTCAAGGTACATCTCATGCGCCCGTATGTGGAAATTCGACAGGTTGAACCGCTCGTGGATGATTTTCGCCACACCGGACGTCCACTCAATGACGTCCATGTCGTCGTCATGCCCCACCTTGCGCATCCCACGAAGCCACCTCGAATTGCGGGGCGTGAGCATGGCGTTCAGCGCCGACGCCAGCCGATGCCCTGCCCTCGTCGGCGTGCTGTCGTAGATGTTCTCCGTCCGGCGGACCCCCGTGCTCTTGAACTCGCGTCCCTGCGGCAGGACATACATGCCGACCTCGTCCCACAGACGCTCGAACGGCGCACGCGCGCTCTCCAGCGCCTTCAGCCGTATGAGGATTCTCTCAGCGTTCGCACCCACACTACTCACCCAGCAGGCGCTTCTTCGACGTGGGGGACTCCGACGCACCGCCCCCGAACCCAAGCGCACCAGTCAGGATCGTGCTCTGGTACCCCTTCCGCCTCTTCTGCTTCTGCGTCTCGATGATCTGCGCCGTAGCCGTGTCAGCCGCCGTGGGCGCCGCCGGAAGCGGCTTGGGCGCAGGAGCCGGCGCTACGCTCGGTGCTCCGAAGCTCATGTGTACCCCTCCCTTTCCTACTCGTTTATCGCTACCTGCGCCACAGACTGGGCGCTCCGCACTCCTATAGCCTGACCGCCCAGCGGCGAAGCCGGGGCGAGGCCGTAAATGTCGCCGTCGTCGATGGCCGTCCGCTGGTACACAAACGACGACGACGGAGGACGCAGGTTCATCCGCGTGATGTTCGCCAGGTTGTCAAGCATGTCGTCGTGACCCCGGCAGTACGGGAACGTCAAATACTGCTCCCTGAACACCTCCACCAAATCCTTCTCCCCGTCGCACGTGGCACGCACACACTCATACGGCAGGTACACCCTCCCCTGCTCGAACCACGGCACAAGCTGAGCTATCCTGTCCTCCTTCTTCACGATACTAGTCAGCTCCGTGACGGGGAACCGGAAATTCTCGCGCCCCTGCATCTCACGGATGTACTCCACGTCCGCCTGCATCCCGAACCTCTCGTACCCCACATCCAGCGGCCTGTACTGCCTCACCAGCGAGAAGAGCTTCTGCGTCCTCTCGCTGAGGTTCATCCTGTCCATGACCATGTCAACCACGTACACGTTGCCGTCGGCCCCGGCACCCAACACATACATGCTCGTATAGTCCGAGTTCTTCTTCTTGCTCGTCGCAGGGTCCACCACAATGTACAGGTTGAGGTTCCGAAGGTTGTCGGCACCCCAGTACCTCAGCCATTCCTCCTTGAAGCTCTGGCTCGACCCCGCCACTGGATTCAGAAGCATCTGCGCCGAGTACGTGAACGGACCCATCGACCGCCGCTTCTCGTCCAGCAGCTCCCTCGTCATGTACACCGGCACCCCGGCCTCGTCCTCCGCAGGATGAAGGCGCGGGATGGCCGCCTGCCGGTCCATGATCACCCTGTATGTGTCCGCGTAGTCGTACCGCGTACCGATGTACCTTCTCCGCCCGTCCATCGTCCCGAGCGCCAGCGACAGCTCCCACATCTCCGTGACCTTCCGGATCATCTCCGTCGTGCTGGTGCTCGACTTCGTGATCACGTCGTCATACACCATGAGCTGGTAGTGCTTCGACGTGGGCTGACCGTCCACAAGACCCCACGCCTCAACCGTCGCCTCCTTCGGGTTCCCGTCACGGCGCACGATGATGCCAGAGTCCTCGCTCCACTTCGGCGCATCCGCCCACGGCTTCTCCCACAAAATGTCCGGGAACAGGGCCCTGAGCATCTGGTTCTCCTCAAACTCCCTCTTTATCTGCGCCAGAAATCCCTTCGCTATGGGCCTGGAAAATGAGAATATGCCCACCGTCACGTTCGGATTCCTCAGTATCTCCTGAATCGTCCCCGCAAACGTTATGATCGTGCTCTTCAAATGCTCCCGCGCCCACAGGTCCAGATAACCGTCCGGGTTCTCCTGGAATTCCCTGCACCGCGCCCAGCACCAGTCTCCGTCAGCCGTCGGCGGATGACTCAGCACATACGTCAACAGATACCACAGGTCCGTCACACACAGCTCCCTCTGGAGCGCGTACACGGACTCCTTACCCTCAAGCTCCGCCGCACGAAGCGCCCTCGCCAGCTTCTCCTTCGTCTCCTCGCGGCTCCCCGAGTGGATGCTAAGGCTCCGGGAGTTCCACACCACTGCCGGTGCCACAACACCACCAACCTGATCGGCTCCAGACACCGTCCTCTGCGGCTTCCGGCGAACCACTACCCGCCACCGCCCAGCATCTCGGACAGGATAGCGTCCTCGTCCGCATCATCTACGTCGGCGTCCGGACCCGCATCACCCTCCGACGTGCCGCGCGGACCCTCGTACACCGGAAGCAGAACAGTCGAATCACCGCTCCTCACCATGTCCAAAATCTTCTTCGCCCGGTCCTGAGCCTCGTCCTTCTTCGTCTCTCTTCTCTCCGTAACCTCGCCCCTCAGCAGCAGGCTCGTCTTCACCACACTCACCAGGTCCTTCACAGTGTCTATCTTCAAATCGCCCGACGATATGCGTGCCATGGCGTCTTCCAGCGCCAAGTCCAGCATGTTCAGGCACTCGGCCTTGAACCTCGCCGTCTTCTTGATCAGATCACCGTTGATCCTCTTCTGGATCCGCGCCACCACACCACCCTGCGCCTCCTCCAGCCTCTCCCTCCACTTGAACTTCTTCCCCCAGTTCGACAGCGTCCCTATCGTCACTCCCGTTTCCCGCGCCAGCGCACGGAAACTCCTGTTCTCTCCCATGGCGTAATACCTTATATACGCGTCCGCCTGCTGCCTCGTCTCCACAGGAGAACGAAGAGACGTCTCGTCAGGACTGATTCTTGCCATCCACATGACCTCCCGTGAAAATTTTGTTGCGCGCAGGGCGAGGGGGCTTACATACCCTCGCGCGCGCCGGCGCTGGGGGGCCCACCCCCCTGCCTCCCGCAATCCCCCCGGCCAAAATTCCAGGAGCAAACGGCCCGGCAGCGGCGCCCCAGGCACAAGGATCAATGAGAACCACAGCGGGCCTTGAAGCGCCGGGCTCAGCACAGCGGGCCTTGAACCGCCGGGCCTTGTGTCAACCTGCATGGAAGCGGGTTGACGCCTGTCCTATAAGATAGCTTATGTTACGCGGGGACAGGGTTTCCACCTGGCGGAAATGTCTACCATTATATGGAAGTGGAAAACGTTTCCACACTGTGGAAGATGTGACGTTTAATGCAACTCAGTTGCACTATCCCCACACCCCCTACCTTATATCCCGAGTAACACGATACCTTCATTTCGTGTTACCACGCCCCCGCTTTGTATCCCGTTTCCACAGCAAACACCCTGTTACCACACCCCCGAATTATGCTGACAAACTCCCTTCTCCTATAGGGGCTAAACTCGTTTTTTTTTCGTTCGTTTTTTAGGATTTTTGAGTGAGCAGTTAGGCCGAAATACAATCTGGATAAGATGGATAGGAAAATAATTGTAGTCTTATCCAGCTCAATTAGGCTATTGCAAGGCCTCAAGTGTGGTTGGATAGAAAAACACCAAAAAAAGCCGTTTCAGAAAACTTTTTTTGAAGTAACTCTGGAAGGCTATAAAGTACTGTTTTTTTGATCCACCCCGGCATCCGCCATTCCATTCCATCCGGTGCCCCCCCGCCACTTCCTGCCATTGTGGAATACGTTTCTATGACTACGGCAAGTCTATTGTACAGTGTACTACTTCACCGAATGAAAGGATGTTAGCCTGTCCTAACTTTTTTCGTCCTTTTCCCCTCCGCCAATGATCCTCAGGATACACCAGACATAGGCCATAATCACTACTTTAACAATGGGCCAAAAGTCCCGCACAAGTAGACTCCACGGTCCCTATAAAAATGATCCTGCCGGACCTGCTCCAATTTTTCGTACCCTTTACAATGGAGTCAGCAGAAAGGAATACGTCCCACCCGGCAGGGCGGATGCCGGGAACCCTGGATCGGGCAAGGCCCTCCAGACCGCAGCCGGCAAGACCCGGCGCGAGTGTGGAGTCCAGGGGAACAGCACCACCATACGGCCGCAATATCCCGGGCTCCTCGCGCCGCGGCCGGACACCCGCAAGGGTGACTGACGGGGACACTAGAGGAGGACACCATGGAAAAGATTCACAGCGTTTACGGGGACAGTGAGGTTCCGGT
>ENA-UOXR01001949-UOXR01001949.1-bioreactor-metagenome-genome-assembly--contig:-NODE-1949-length-20252-cov-9.799723_pt1 | contig 20252 bp, 14 predicted proteins | sample MGYA00238164_ERZ764825 | MGnify/ENA primary metagenome ERZ764825 (study PRJEB28920, sample SAMN05720171) | bioreactor metagenome | isolation source: Anaerobic biogas reactor | place: USA:Washington...
TTCGCTAGCGCTCAGAATGACATATTACATGATTTTTTGAATTATGCAAAACTCTTATATATTGTGATTGTGTTTGCCAAATAGCTCTTCGACAGATTTTTAAATTATGCAAAACTCGCAAATATATTAATATCCGAAAGGTTATATTCCCCTGGCTATTACCTGCCGAATTTGTATCAGTCCATAAATCCATAAAAAAAAGATGGGAAAACAGCTCCCTGATGCCTCCGCCGTCTACCCGCCTGTTATCAGGAAAATGAAACAATACTCCGAGCGAATCGCGTCTTATAAATAATTTACAGGCAAATGATTCTGATACAAAACCCGGAATTACGGTTCTTTATGATTGCTTAAGGGGTACAGGGTATTGTCCGAACCGTTTAAATTAACATAGGTTTGCGGTACGTTGCCCACTATAATGGTTTCTGCCATCGGTATGGTGGTAACTACGTTCAGGTCTTTGTACATAAACGGCACCGCCATTTTTATCCTGGTTTTTACCCGCATGTAGATACGATGACGGGTTTGATTGATGCCGGCCTGTTCAAATTTGTCATCTACGGCAACATAGATCTGACTGGCAGGGATTACTTTTACAGTAAATCGGGGGCCCTTACCTGCCAGTAAAGTAATTCCGGTTATTTGCCCGAGCGGTATTCTGATCTGGTCGGCATCGCTGGTTTTAAAACCCTGCAAAATAGCTTTGGTAGTCCGGGCCATGAGTTGATTTAAAATGACTGTATTGGCCTGCAGCATTACAATCCTACCCTGATCATCCTTGTGTATATAGACGATATCTTTATATTCGGTTTCCCCAACCACCTTATCACAGACCGCCTGGGTTACGATTTCCATCGTTCTTATTTCGGCCTGGGTGCGAGCCAGTTCCAACAAGCTTGCTTTAACACGATAATCTATAAATATAAAGGAAGCGGTTAAGATAATAATTAGAATAAAGACAATTATTTTGGCTTTTCTTCGGTAATACATCCTTTATCCTCCTCATAAGTGCTCCGTAATATGCTAAATCTTAATGCTGAACCGTTTTATACCCGGGTTTGTATCACTCCATGAAAAACATGTGACAAGGGCTCCCTGCTGTCTTTGCCATCCACCGCCGGTTATTGAGATAATTAAGCAATATGACAAGCGGGTCGGTTTCTTATATTTGGTTTCTTATATAATGAAGAATTTATAAGTTAGAGTTTTTCATAATTAACTTTTGCCAAGAAACAATCCTGTATATAGCTGCTCTGAAAAAGTTATCGCTCTATATATTGTGTGATCCCAAGGACTTTTCTGTTAAATTTCGAATTTTGCAAAATCCTCAAGTTAGAGTTTTGCATAACTCAAAATCCACCGAAGAGCGTCTTGGCAGGCATAATATATAGTGCCTTTGCCTTGTTTAAGCAACAAACATATATTGAACTTCTTTTTAGCAATAATTAATTATGCAAAAGTCGCAAGTAAATGGTTTATGATTTTCTGTCTAGTTTTATATTTATGTATATGAAAAATGTATCTGCTTGGTGCACACTTTTCGCTGGAAATAAGAATTTCTGCTTAGATTAAGGCAATATATTCACTTTTGCGGCTAAGTTCGAGAGTATTGCATAATTTAAATAAATCACGCAATACTGTCACTCTGAGCAAAAGCGAAGCGACGATGCCATATGGCATTTAGTGCCGAACGCGATAAGAAGGCAAACGCAGCGCAGCCTGAGCGTTGGTGAGTCTCGTAAGTGCCGTAGCCCCCCCTACGGGGACTACATATGTGACCTAAAGGTCACAATTAGGGTAGCTTCGCTAACCCTCAGGATGACATTTTTAAAGGCATATGATAATTAAAAAAAGTTAATTATGCAAAATCCTCAAGTTCAACAGAGCGAGCAAAAAAGGCGAAGAGCATATAATTTTGCTAATTTCAAGAGGATAAGCTACCATATACAAAGAAAATAAGTAATTTTATCCCCGCTCGGTAAATCCTTGTTCAGCTAATAACATAAGTTTTTATTCACGCAAAGGAGTGCAAAAAATAATGGATAAGGTAAGAGTACGTTTTGCTCCCAGTCCTACTGGAACTTTACATATCGGCGGTGCCCGTACCGCTTTGTTTAATTGGCTGTTTGCCCGCAGCCAGCAGGGTACTTTTGTTTTGCGTCTGGAGGATACTGATCTGGGACGCTCGACGGCCGCATCCGCACAAGGTATCGTCGAGGGCTTGCAGTGGCTGGGTCTGGATTGGGATGAAGGACCTGACATTGGCGGACCATACGGCCCTTACCGGCAAAGCGAGCGGCTGCATATATATCAGCAATACCTGCAGCAGTTGCTGGATACTGGCTGCGCTTACTATTGTTTTTGTACGGCGGAAGAATTGCGCCAGCAACGGGAATCTGCGCGGGATGATCAGGGCGCTTACAGATATGACGGCACCTGCCGTAATTTAAGTGCAGAAGAGGTTGCCCACCGTCTGGCCCAGGGGCAAAAGCCGACCGTCCGTTTCAAGATGCCGCAGCAAGGTACGACTGTCGTGCATGACCTGGTACGCGGTGAGGTAGAATTCCAAAATGAACTGTTCGATGATTTTATTATCGCTAAATCTGATGGCTGGCCCACTTATAATTTTGCCGTGGTTATAGACGATTACACGATGAGAATAAGCCATGTTATCAGAGCGGAAGAGCACCTGCCCAACACTCCGAAACAGCTGATGATTTATGAAGCTCTGGGTCTGACTCCGCCGCAGTTTGCCCACGTATCCATGATCCTCGCTCCTGACCGCAGTAAATTATCGAAGCGCCATGGAGCTACTTCGGTACAGGAATTCCGTGATCAGGGCTATCTGCCTGAAGCGCTGATAAACTATCTGGCTTTGTTGGGTTGGTCACCGGGTGATGATATGGATATTATGTCAGTAAAAGATATGGTTGAACGCTTTACTCTTGATAATGCATCCAAGTCCGCAGCCGTCTATGATATCGAAAAGCTGACCTGGATGAACGGGCATTACCTTGCCGAAATAGCTACTGTTCAGATGGCGGAGATGATCGAAAATGAAGCCCGAAACCTCGGTTGGCTCACTGATGATAATCGTGGTTATTTTATTAAGGTTATTGATCTGGTACGCAGCCGGGTTAAAACTGTACCTGAATTAATACCGGCCATCGCATACTTTTTCGTTCCTCCGCAAGCTTATGATGAAAAAGGAGTTAACCAGCATTTTCGCAAAGCCGGAGCTGCAGAGAGATTACAGACAGTTACAACCCTGATTGCAACCAATCCGTTTAATGCCGGGCAAATAGAGCAGGCTTTACGTTCCCAAGCTGATGAAATGGGTCTGAAAGCAGCCGACCTGATTCATCCTACCCGCCTGGCACTATCCGGCCGCACCAACACTCCGGGGCTTTTTGAAGTAATGGAACTGCTTGGGCCGGAGGCCTGTACAGAGAGATTAATAAAAGCTATAGATTACCTCCACAATATAATAGTGTAATATCATAAACTATTATTTGCATAAGGGGTTGGACTATGTCTGAAATGATAAGGCTGATTACTGGTTTTGTTACAAACCTTTAAAACCATCTGCCCCCCATAAGAACAAGGAATTATCGCCCTTATTCCGATGGCATCATTTTTATATAAATGTCGATAACCCTTTGACATTAAATCAACCCTGTATTATAATATTTTTTGCGCGGAACAATAGCGCGTTGCAGCCGAATGGTGTAGTGGTAGCACGACTGACTCTGGATCAGTTCGCCAGGGTTCGAATCCTTGTTCGGCTGCCATTTTTATGGTCCCATCGTCTAGAGGCCCAGGACGCCGCCCTCTCAAGGCGGAGACAGGGGTTCGATTCCCCTTGGGACTACCATGCTTATCCCAAAAGGGCCCGTGGCAAAACCATTAAGCCCGAATATTATTTTAAATCCCGCCCGTGAGCATACTATATGTATGTTTCAGCAGCGGGATTTTCGCAATAATTGTGAGGTGAAAATATTTTGCGTACCCTGGTAGCAACCACGCTGGTCAATTCCAAAGGCCGGGATATTTACTGCACGGCTAAAAAAATAACCGATAAGCACATGGACTATATTAAAAATTACGACCGTAAAACGCTGGAAGAGATCGGCTTTGTATTTATCAAAATGATGTCGCTTGATTATCCCAACGTAAGAGGTCATGCCATATTCTTTGAAGGCCACGTCGACGATATCATGCCGGCTCTTAAGTCACTGGAAAAACGTTATTAAAAAACGAAAGACGCATCGTTCTGCCATTACGGCATGATCATGCGCCTTTAAATTTTTTATATGGCTTTTGTTGATTGATTGGCCAAGTTCCTCAATCAATTCTTCGCGCGGAACGATTTCGGCAACCCCGCGCTCAATAAGTTCCATTTGCTGTATAACCTGCTCTTTTATTTTATTATCAATTGTTTAACCCCCTTATTATTTAAAAATGATAGTATATTAAAGCAGGCAGATGCAACGCCGTTACCCTTGCAAGATTTATTTGGCGTTTGGCGTAATATGACAATAAATAGTTATTTATCGAAATTTGAAGTTATGTAATAATTAAATAGAATGCTGGCAATAAAGCCAGGTCAGAACAGTAGGGATGTTCAGGAAGGATGCATTCATGGCGGATAATTATCATCCCAATTATCAATATGAATATCAAAAGCCTCCCCAGCGCAGCAAATGGAAGGTTATACTGACGACCATATTGTTTATTGGCCTAAGTTTGTTTTTGGGTATAATTGCATACTCCGCCTATGCTTTGCCGGCTTTCAATGAACAACAACTGACCGGCGCCAATGCCAGCCTGCTCTACGATGATCAAGGCAAAATCTTCTGGCGGGTACATGCGGAGGAAGATCGCACCTCGGTGGAACTGGAAAAAGTCCCCGTTGATCTGATCAACGCTTTTATTGCCACCGAAGACAGAGATTTTTACAACCATCACGGTGTAAACTACAAAGGCATTGCCCGTGCCTTGCTGAGTAATATTCAAACCCGCGATCTCACCGGTCAGGGGGCCAGCACTATTACGCAGCAACTGGCCCGCAATGCCTTTCTTAGTAAGGAAAAAACCTGGCAGAGAAAAGTCAAGGAAATTCTGCTGGCCTACAAACTGGAGTCCATGTATTCCAAAGATGAGATTTTTCAGCTCTATCTGAATAAGATTTACTTCGGTGCGGGTGCCTACGGGGTGCAGGCGGCAGCTAACAGGTATTTTGCCAAGGATGTCTCCGAGCTCAATCTAGCAGAATCCGCCCTGCTGGCCGGTCTGGTACAGAGTCCCAGTCGTTATGATCCTTTGCAGAACCCTAAAGCGGCCAAATCCAGACAATGGCTGGTCCTCTTAAGCATGCGCAACTGCAATTTTATCAGCTACAGCGAAGCTGAAGAAGCCCATAACCAAGAATTGGTTTTTAAATCGGGTCAGAGCAGTTCCATTCACTACGGTTTTTTTATTGATGCGGTAATCGATGAAGCGGTGGACAAACTTTCCCAAATAAAAGGTTATAAAGATGCCGATGCCATGATTTATACCTCCGGTTTGAAGATCTATACCACTATGGATGCTGCCCTGCAGAAACACGCAGAAGAATATTTTAAGGATCCGGCTCACTTTCCCAGCGAAACCAAAAACGGCAACCAGATCCAGGTTGGCATGGCTATATTTGACCACAGCAATGGAGAGATTAAATCGATTATGGGGGGACGCGAATATACCAATCAACGTGGTTTTAATCGTGCCACCAACGCTTATCGCCAGCCCGGGTCGGCTATTAAGCCCCTGACTGTGTATACACCGGCACTGGAAAAAGGCAATATGCCTCTTACCGTTCTGGACGATTCGCCTATTTCTTATAAAATCAACCATGAAGTCTGGTCACCCCAGAATTATGATTTCAAATACCGCGGCCTGATTCCCATGCGCACTGCGGTACAGTATTCCATCAACACCTATGCCATTCAGATGCTGGATAAAATCGGGATCAGTGCCGGATATGAATCAGGAAAGGCGCTGGGACTAAATCATCTTATCAATACTCCGGGCAAAAATGATCTGGGCCTGTCTCCCCTGGCTCTGGGCAGCCTTACGATCGGTGCATCACCGGTGGAAATGGCAGCCGCCTATGGCAGTTTCGGCAATGGCGGCTATTATGTCAGGCCCCATTTTATAACCAAAATCACTGCCAGCGACGGGCGGATCCTCTATCAGTATAAACAGCAGATGAAGCGGGCTATGAGTGCCAATACTGCCTGGCTGATGAACAGCATGCTGCAGACGGTTGTAAACAGCGGTACCGGTACCAACGGCAAAGTACCGGGAGTGCCCACCGGCGGGAAAACCGGTACCTCAGAGAACAACAATGACTGCTGGTTCTGCGGTCTTACCCCTTTATATTCGGGTGCAATCTGGATGGGATATGATGAAAAATACACCATGAAGAATCAATATGGCGGAGGTTATCCGGCCAGATTGTTCAGTTCCATGCTGCAAAAAGCACATAAAGATAAAAAATACAGCAATTGGACCAAACCGCAGGATGTCATTCTCACCAGTGTTTGTACCAAATCAGGTAAATTGCCTTCCTCCAACTGTCCAGATGACCAGATCATCAGTGAGTATTGCGTCAAAAAATACGCCCCCGACGCCGTCTGTACCATTCATCAGCACGTAAATATCTGCCGGGAATCCGGTAAACTGGCCACCAAATACTGTCCTGACATCTACGAACAATCCATGGTACAGGCCAAGCCGGGCAGTTCGGAAACAAGCAGAATTCCCGCTGAAACATGTGACATTCATAACAGCTTTACGGTGCAGAGCCTTTTTAAAAACACCGTCAAGGTCTGCACAGATCCGCGTCATGAGGGCAAATTGTATCAAGCCATTATTCCCCACGGGGGTCAAAGCGGCGGTTGCCCGCCAGCAATGATTAAAGAGATTGTCATTAATCCCGGGCATAATTATCCGCCCTGCCCGCTGCAGGATCACCAGATTTACAAAGGGCCCGGCCACGACTTGATTGATAATTAAGCAGGATGATTTATTAAAGGGGCAAGTGGGGACGGTTCTTGCTTGCATGATTTAAAAATTCAGAAGGAGGCATATATGATGGAACTTAAGAAGCGTCCGCGCCGGTTACGGGCCAATGAAACCATCCGTAAGATGGTGCGGGAAAACCATGTAAGAGTTGAAGATTTGATTTATCCCATGTTTGTTATGCCCGGAGAGAAAAAAAAGGTGCCTGTTTCTTCGATGCCCGGCGTATATAATTTTTCCCTGGACGAATTTGTCCTGGCCTTGCAAGAGGTTGTAGAGCTGGGTGTCCCCTCGATTTTGCTTTTTGGTATTCCGGAGAGCAAAGATAGGGTGGGCTCAGGGGCTTATGATGAAAACGGGATAGTCCAGCAGGCAGTACGATTGGCCAAAAAACATTTCCCGCAACTCTACGTTATTACCGATATATGCCTGTGCGAATATACCGACCATGGTCATTGTGGTGTGGTGGAAAACGGGCAAATCCTGAATGATCCTACGCTTGATCTGCTGGCCCGCACAGCCGTTACCCATGCCCAAGCCGGGGCAGATATGGTTGCTCCCTCCGATATGATGGATGGACGCGTTGGTGCCATCAGGGAGAGGTTAGACCAGGAGGGCTTTGCCCATATCCCGATTATGTCCTATGCAGCCAAGTATGCCTCCGGTTTCTACGGTCCTTTCCGCGAAGCAGCCGGCTCGGCTCCGCAGTTTGGTGACCGCAGAACTTATCAAATGGATCCCCCCAATGGCAACGAAGCTATGCTGGAAACGCGTCTGGATCTGGAAGAGGGAGCGGATCTTATCCTGGTCAAGCCGGGCTTGTCTTATGGAGATATTATCTATCGTACCAAACAGGAGTTTAAAGTTCCGGTGGCTGTATACAACGTCAGCGGAGAATATGCGATGGTAAAAGCGGCGGCCGCCAACGGATGGATTGACGAGAAACGTATTGTTATGGAAGCACTGGTGGGAATGAAGCGGGCTGGAGCAGATCTGTTGATTACCTATCATGCATTGGATGTTGCCCGTTGGCTTAAAGAAGAATAAGCAAAAGCCGGTTGTAGAGAAAGGGGGCAGAAAAACATTTGTCCAGAATGTTTTTCTGCCCCCTTTTCCTCATTATACGAACCCGGATGGGAGTTGGCTTTTGGCCACTGTTCCAGCAAAACCCGAGTATCTATTTTAATTTAATCACCGTCACTCCAAAGCCTCCCTCGGCAATGGCGCCGTCACGAAATTCGCTGACAAAATGATGGTTCTGCAGGTAACTTCGGATGGCGCGGCGCAGTGCTCCGGTTCCCTTGCCGTGGATGATCCTGACTTTCTCAATCCCGGCCAGGGCCGCGTCATCCAGGTATTTATCCAGCTCTTCCAGTGCCTCTTCGGCATATTTGCCGCGCAGGTCCAGTTCCGGGGAAATACTGCGGGCTTTCTCCAGAAATGTCTGCTGATAGCGCTGGGGCTTTTCCTGTTTAACCCGGGCGGGAAGCAGCTGTTCCCGATTGACAGAAAGCCTGGTTGCACCGATTTGCACCATCACATCCCCTTGATTGTTCGGTCCTTCCAGTACATAGCCATACTGGCCAATGCTTTTTAACTGCACATAATCGCCGGCCTTAAAATCATCATTTGCAGAACCGGCCTCGGCATCTTCAAATTGAACGCTCAGATCCCTAAGCCGCTTGCGTTTTTCTTCTACTTCATGCCATTTGGGCGGTTTTTCTTTTTCCTTTAAGATTTCTTTTAATTCGTCAATGGCTTCATTGGCTTCCCGTTTGATGGCGCGCACATAACTATCCGCTTCCTGACGGGCTTTGCGAATGATCTCATTTTTCATGGTCGTCAGGTTTTCCCGTTCATTCTCCAGTTCTTGGCGCTCTCTGTCAAGCTCACGCCGGTCTTTTTCCAGTTCACGGCTACTGATCTCAAAACTGTAGCGGCTTTCCTTTAATTGCCGAATCATGTCCCCGATCTCTTTTTCCCGTTCGGGAACCAGGCTGCGGGCCTGGGTTACGATTTCATGGTCCAGTCCCAACCTGGAAGCAATGGCAAAGGCGTTGCTCTGTCCGGGCGTGCCGATGGTCAATTCGTAGGTCGGCATTAAAGTTACCGGATTAAATTCCACACAGGCGTTTTCCACCCGTTGATTCTGGTAGGCAAAGGTTTTTAGTTCGCTTTGATGGGTGGTGACTATGACCTTGGCCTGCAGGTTTTTCAGACGTTCCAGAATCGCCCGGGCCAGGGCTGCGCCTTCGTGGGGATCAGTCCCGGCGCCCAGTTCATCCATCAGTACCAATGAGCCTGTTCCGACGTTCTTGAGGATGTGAATGATATTGTTCATATGCGACGAAAAAGTACTCAACGATTGTTCGATGCTTTGTTCATCCCCGATATCAACATAAATGTTTTTAAATACTGAGAGCTGACTGTCTTCCCGGGCAGGCACAAACAAACCGCACATGGCCATAACCGTCAACAAGCCGGTGGTTTTTAGAACCACGGTTTTGCCGCCCGTATTGGGTCCGGTGATGACCAGAATATCAAAGGTTTGCCCGAGGCTTATATTAACCGGCACCGCCTGCTTGCCCAGCAAAGGGTGGCGGGCCTTTTGCAGATCGATAATCCCCCGGTTATTGATTTGGGGCCGAAAGGCATTCATATTGTAGGCCAGATTGGCGCGGGCAAAAATAACGTCCAGATTTTCCAGAATTTCATTGTTGGTCTGCAGTTCAGCAGCAAAGGCTGAAACCGAAGCACTCAGCTCACGCAGGATACGTTCGATCTCTCGCTGCTCCTCAATCTGCAAACTTTTGATTTTATTGTTGTGTTCCACCACCGGCAGCGGTTCGATAAATACGGTGGCCCCGCTGGCCGATTCGTCATGCACGATACCCTTCACTTCGTTACGGTATTCCTGTTTAACCGGCACCACATAACGGCCAGCCCGCTCCGTTACCAGCGCATCCTGGAGAAGGTTCTGGTTGTTGCCGGAACGAATAAAGTTCTGCAGATAATCTTTGATCCTTAAGCGGCTGGTTTCGATTTGTTTACGGATGCTTCTTAATGACGATGAAGCGTCATCACGGATCTGCCCATCCTCGTCAACCGCATCAATAATCATCTGTTCCAACTGCTTGTTTTCCGTCAAAGCGCTGCAGATGTTTTTCAATATTCGCGCTGAGGGCGTCCCGGTATATTTTATGGCCAGCCGTGAAGAACGCAGCAGATGATAGACGTCTATCAATTCACCGGGTGACAGGATGCCTGCCACCCGGGCTTTTTTCAAATGGGTAGAGACCGGTTTAAGTGAATGAAGAAAGCCTGGTTCACCGAACCTCAATAGTTCCATGGCTTCCGCAGTTTCATCCAGGCGCATATTGACCAGACTCACGTCCGCTGACGGCATCATCTGCCTGATTTTCTCTTGGGCGCCGGCAGTGTAGGCCAGTGCAGCCAGCTCGGCCTGAATTTTATCAAATTCCAGTTTGGTTAAGGTTTCCCGATCCATTTATAATACTCCTCGATAATAATGACCTTTGGTAAACTCCTGCTCCGCCCGGGGAAGCTGACGGGCCAAATCCTCCCAATCAGGTTGCGTACCTTTCGCCAGCTGATCCAGCGCCTGCCGATACAGTTTGACCGTGGCGGCCAGTTCCGCCTTATCCATAAGCCGGCCTTCGATGCGCAGGGCCAGCGGGCCGAGACCAACTAATCGCTTTAGATCTTCCAGCATGCACAGGGTACGGGAATTGAAAACATAGAAACGGCAGTCCGCATCAGTTGCTACCGGGAATTTATATTGCTTTTCATCCTGCAGATAAAAGCGATCGCGTCGGCAGGGAGCCTGGCAATGTCCTGGTTCTTCACCAAGAACCGTGCATAGCATGCAATGCTGCGATTCCATCAGCTGCAGCTGCCCGTGTACCAGCAATTCGACTTTAGCAAAATCAGGCCAGCTTTGCAACTGTTTGAAGTTGAGCTCCGGTGAAAGACACATTGATATAGCGCCTACTTCCTGCAGATACTGTTGGGCGTAATGGTTGAATATATTCAGGCTATAATCGGTCAGAATTTCAGCATCCTGGTGCAATCCCCAGCGCAGATCCCCCCAGTTGCTGACCATCAATTTCTTGCATCCGGAGGGGGTGATTTTCCTGTAATCATAAGCGTCTCCCGACAGATGGATCCGCGGCAGAACCGGTATCACCCTGTCTGCAGCCTGCGGGTGCAGAGCCATCCAATCCATGATTTGTTTTGGCGTCGGACGCCTGCCGCTTACCAGTCCCTCCAAACCGAGTAAAACTTGATCGGCGCCGTTGTGCAGCGCCGTTTCTGCCTGTTCCAGACTGGATACGGCTACATTTAGCAGAGGTAAATTATAATTTCTGTTTTTATCAATTGATTTAATAAGTACTCTGCGGCGCTGCTCATAAACCTTCCGACCGGCAGTTGGAGTAGTGAGCGCGGATAGTCTTTGTGCAATTAGTTTTTCCACCGCCTGGCGGCGCACCTCATTAATCTCGCTGAAAGGAAGCATCAGCGCAGCCTCTCCCCCAATGGTCAAATCGCGTAAAACAAATGGAGTATTGCCCATGCGGCCCAGTTTATCCCGCAGCACCGTTCCATCCAGCGCCTGGTTCCTGGCCTGCTGGGCCGATGCCTGGCTAAAGGCTTCAGCTGTATTACCCTGTTCATCGCGCAAAATTAACCGCAAAGGCTGACCCAGTTGCAGATAAACTTCTGCATCCACTGGCAACCGGCCAAGTTCTTCATCGCGAATGCTCTGCTGAGCTTCCTGCAAAATTTGTTCATCATGGGTTTTAAAAACCCGGTCTCCCGGAGAAACCCGGTTTTCCAGCAAGATTTTGATTACATCACCGGGCTGCGCCACGTCTTGCTGGCGGCCATTGATATCCATATCTTTCACCAGTACCACCGGATTTTTACCCTTGTTGACCCAAACCACCAGTCCATCACCGTTCTGAACCCGTTCACTCAGTTTAATTTTGGTCTGCAGTTTATAATCCTGTTCCAACACCCGACCGACAAACACGCCCCGGTTATTGGGGCGTCGGGTACTGAGAAATTCGGCTGGCGCGGGAATAAAATAACCGCGGCTGAAGCGACGGTTGAAAATCTTTAATAATTTGTCCTTGACTTCGGGAAGGGGCCGCTCCCCGCAGGATTCCATCAGATCGAGGGCTTCGCGGTAAGCTCTGGTGACCACCGCCACATATTCAGGCCGCTTCATTCTTCCTTCGATTTTGAGGGAACTGACCCCGGACGCCCGCAATTCGGGAAGATAGTCGATCAGACACAAGTCAGCCGGACTCAGCAAATAGCGGCCGGCCTGCTCCGGGTCGGGATCAAACTTGCCTGACCGGCTTTGCAGCTGGTAAGCCATGCGGCAGGGTTGGGCACAGCGCCCCCGGTTACCGCTCCTGCCCCCCACCATACTGCTGAACAGGCACTGGCCGGAATAGCAGTAACAAATGGCACCGTGGACGAATACTTCGAATTCCATCCGGTCAACCTCGTGGCAAATGCTGTGGATGTCATCCACGGATAATTCCCGGGCCAGGACGATGCGTTTAAAGCCCAAATCGCGGATCAGGGCTGCTCCGTCAGAATTATGAATAGTCATCTGGGTGCTGGCGTGCAAGCGAAGCTCAGGCAATAATTTGCGGCAGGCTGCGGCCAGACCAATATCCTGCACAATGACGGCATCCACCTGCAGTTCGCTTAGATTATACAAATAATCAAGCGCGCCGGTAAATTCATCATTGTCAATCAGGGTATTGACCGTCATATATACTTTTTTGGCACGCACATGGGCATACTCGACCGCCCGCCCAATTTGCTCCAGGTCAAAATTTTCCGCCGACTGACGGGCACTGTAGTTTTTACCTCCCATGTAGACCGCATCGGCGCCGTTTTTCATAGCGGCCAGAAAAGCTTCCCAGTTTCCCGCCGGGGCTAATAGTTCCATGTGAATCAGATTCCCTCCAAATTATTAATGAATTGGGGTATCAGCATTACGTTTGACCCGGATCAGACCTGAACAGGGGATGATCTCCACGCCTCTGGTTTCAATTTCGTCCAGGAGCAGGTTCATGCCCAGCGAATCACTGGCCATATGACCGGCGATGATGACATTGATATTGTTTTCCCGGGCGGCGGTGCGGTGTTTCTCCGGCATATGCATGCCAATGATAGTCCCTACTCCCGCACGGGCCAGTTGTTCGTAGGCTTTTTCCGAAGTCGCAGTTCCTCCGGAGAATTTTACAAAAATCTTGCCAGCCCTCCGTTTGCCGTTGCCAGCTATGATAACCGGTCCAGCTTTGAGCTTTCGGGCTTCGATGTATTCCGGGATTTCCAGTAGTAGATCCATGATATCATCCACCGTAACGACTTCCGCCTCGGCCAGCCGGCCATGCAAAAATCGGCTGCCCAAGTTATCAGCCACGGTATGGGTGCACATAAAGGGAATGTCCAGCAGCCGGGCGGCATCGACGGCGCGCTGATGGTTAAGCGGCATCCGGCCCCGCCGCACTTCACTCATGCGGCTGGCCATCAAGCCTTCTCCGATGTTGATGGGCACGCCCATTTTTTCAAGCATATCCGCCTGCATCTGCATCACTGCATGCAGCTCTGCCTCAGCAATCCCCTCGGGGTGGTGGGCCAAAACCATATCGATGCGGCGGCCTTTCTCACGCAGACGATCAGCCAGCAATAGTTCCTGGGTTTCCATATCTATCCCGCATAAAATACTTTTGATCTCTTCCTCACCGTTGCCGACCAGAATCCGGGTATCGTTAAAAGGGTTATCCAGTGATTGCTGGTCAAAGAAGTACTTGTCTTCAGCACTCATTTGCTCAAATTGTTTTTGCTTTTCATTGAGCAGATACTGCAGATAATTTCCCCGTATGTCGCTATCTTTCCCCAACTGCACAGCCAGGCGATATATTTCGGCAAGTTTCATAACAACCTCCGCATTTTTTTGTACTTATTATAACACAGAGCAGATTCAGCTTTTAATATGTTGTTCTATGATGGTCATACGCTCGTTCAACTGTTGTAATTGAATTTCGATATTGGCCAGACCTGCCAGCAGGTCATAGCCTGGATCCTCTTCGCCCTCCTGCTCCAAATGGGCAAAGACCTCCTTACGCGGGATGGGATCAATGGTCAGCAGGGAGCAGGCGGGCTGGCTTTTCATGCCCAGATCCTTACGTTTGACGGTTTCTTCGCCCTCTTTAAGGATGACACTGAAGCCCCCGCAGGCTTCCAGAATTCCTCGTTCTACCTCGTCGATCCTACGGATACCTTTTTTTCTTAATTCCTGCAGCAGATCATCTACATTGAATTTTTCCCGGGCCAGATTTCTTCTTATGATCTTGCCGTTTTCGATCAGGACTACCGGTTTGCCGGTTATAATATTGGAAAGCCGTCCACTTTTAAGACTTAAAAAGCCAACCGCATATTCCAAAAATGCCAGCGTAGCCAGGACAATGATTCCGTCAGTCAGGGGCATGCTTTTATTTAGCGCAACAGAAATAACGGTATCGCCAACGCCGGTCATAACTACAAAATCAAATGGCCCCAGTTCACCAAGCGCCCGCTTGCCCAAGATGCGGATCATGATCATGGCCAGGAAATACATTCCTGCCACCCTTAAAGCAAAGCCTAACAAAGCCAGCATGCCGCAAACGCCCCCTAAAAGTCTTCCAGGTTTAGTATTCAGCCGCCGGCACTGCTTTATTCTTTGTCTCCGGGCACAAAAAATGAAGCTATTCCGACCGGAACAACTCCACGCAGCTGATTGCTTGATATTAAAATTTACTGCATTACTGCATCCCCATGCAGGAAAGCCAAGGTACGCTGATCACGCGGATCATCGAAAATGGATTCTGCACTTCCCCTTTCAATAATGCGTCCATCATAAATAAAAATTACTTCATCAGCCAGGCGGCGCGCTTGAAAGAGGTTGTGGGTCACAAGAATAATGGTCGTCCCCTGTTCCTTATTGATGGTACGAATATATTTCTCTATTTCCGCCGCACTGGCCATATCAATGTTGGAAGTAGGCTCATCCAGAAACAATACGCGGGGATTGACAGCCATGGCCCGGGCCAGCGCTGCCTTCTGGCGTTCCCCTCCCGAGAGGGTACGGGCATCCGCCTCCCGATAGGCTGACATGCCGGCCATTTCCAGCATTTCATTGACCCGCTCACGGATCAAACGTGAATTCATTTTGCGCACCTTAAGTCCATAGGCCACATTATAATCTACCGAGCCTTGAAACATAAAGGCGGTCTGGGTAACCATTGACATTTGCCGCCGCAGATGCAGCAACTGTTCTTTTTCCCAGCTGACCTTTTCGCCCAGGACCTCCAGTTCCCCTTCATCATTGATCAGCAGGAGCGCCATGATGCGCAGCAGCGTGCTTTTGCCCGAACCGTTCGGTCCCATGATCGTATAGATCCTGCCTTCCGGCAGAGCAAGCTGGTCAATGTCAAGAACGGTTCGGCTGCCGTACCGCTTGATGATATTATGTAATTTGAATTGTGTTGTCATAACGCAGGGTCCTCTTTTCAAGCTTTAAGATCAGCAAGTTGATAATGAAAGACAAGGTCAGCAGAATCAAACCAATGGCAATCGCAGTGCTGAAGTTGCCCATACGGGTCTCCAGCACGATGGACATCGTCAATACCCGGGTGCTCCAGCGAATGTTGCCGCCGACCAGCATGACCGCTCCGACTTCGGCAATGACCCTGCCAAAAGCGGTGGTCAGAGCAGCCACGATGCCAATGCGCGCTTCACGCATGATTGCCGCTGCTGCCTGCCGCCGGGATGCTCCCAACGTGGCCGCGGTGTCATACACGTCCTGAGGCAACGCCATGACTGCCCGCGCGGTCAAACCACAGACAATCGGCGCAGCCAGCAAAACCTGGGCAAAGACCATGGCCGATGGTGTAAATAACAGTTCAAACTGTCCCAGAGGGCCGCGGTAGGTCAGAAGCAAATACACTAATAGGCCTGCCAGTACCGGCGGCAGACCCATCAGTGTATAGATAATATTCAAATATATTCTTTTACCGGGAATTCTTTTCAGCGCCAGAGCCGCGCCGGCGGGAATACCGAACACGGCTGAAAGCACCAGGGCGGTTAGGGATACCTGCAGGGACAGAAGGGTGATCTGGATGATTTCAGGATCCATTTGCCAGATCAGATAAACGCCTTCCTTGATGCCCTCAACAAATATATTCACTTCCCAACCTCCAATAATACTTGCGTTAATTACTGCAATTATTTTGCGTCCGGTACAAACAGCTGCTGTTTATATTTTTCTACGCCAAATTCGCCGATCATTTTCTGTCCCTTTTCGGATGTCAGCCACTGAGCAAACTTGGTGGCACCTTCATAATCAACATTGGGGAATTTTTCGGGATTAACCGGGATTACACCATAAGGATTGAGCAGGGACTTGTCACCTTCCATGATGATTTCCAGTTTATATTTATCCTTCTGGGCCAGATAGGTGGCTCTGTCGATCAAAGTATAGGCCTTTTTCTCATCCGCCATTCGGAAGGTGTCGCCCATCCCCTGACCGCTCTCTATGTACCATGCGCCGGCAGGTGTAATTTCTGCCTTTGTCCAGATGCCTTTTTCCTTTTTATCAGTTCCCGAATTGTCTCCGCGGGAAACAAACGCAGCCTGTTTGGAAGCTATGGTCAGGAAAGCCTCGATGGTGTCGGCACTGCCTTTGATGCCGGCGGGATCTTCAGCCGGTCCGATGATGAGAAAATCGTTATACATTACATCACGCCGGTCTACCCCGAAACCGTCCGCCACGAACTTGTCCTCAGCCGCCCGGGAGTGTACCAGAATCACGTCAACGTCTCCGGCCGCACCCATTTCAATGGCTTGTCCGGTTCCAACCGCGATAACCTTGACTTTATAGTTGGTGTCTTTTTCAAATTCCGGCAGGAGTACATCCAGCAATCCGGAGTCCTGGGTGCTGGTGGTCGTTGCCAGTTTCAGTTCCTTGGCCGGCGGCTGTTGGCCCTGTTCAGGAGCTTTGGGCTCTTCCTTGGCGCAGCCGGCAACCATGGTTACCAAGAAGGCAGCTAATAAAGCCAAAACCAGTAAAATTCTATTGTTTTTCATTTTCATTCCAATTCCTCCTCAAAAAATAGCCATAAAAAAGGGTTCTTGTCTGCATGTTACAAACCAGAACCTATTATTCTCTTATTCTATAACGTCATCTCCTTTCCAATGGGAGGCATATCCGTTTCCCGATACACCCTATCGGACTATCGACCATAGAGATTTCCTTAGGTCAATAATCTCGGAGAGTATTTTATTATTTATCATATTATGCACACATCACCAATACCTTGTCAATTTACAAACATTAAGATAAATATGAAACCGGGTCATTTGCATTTTCGTTTAATGTGATAAATCGTTAATAACTAAACAGCTGTTTGCAGACATTACAAAAATAAAAGGGTTGCAGACCTCCAAGCAAGTCAGCAGCCCTTTGTATTTTGCCTCGCAGGGGAGATTTATCCATTTCCTGCTTCTTCTCTCCTCTGTTACCGGACTAATCAAACTTCGGGGAGTCAACAATTTCAGCTATCAGGAAAGGCTACCGCGGAAACTTTCCGTCAGGATCCCAACTATGCGGTAAGTTTGTTTTTCCCTTTGGTAATCTGTAATCCATTTTTCGTCATATCATTCTCCCGCGTAGTTAACAACAATGTTTATGATTGTCCAAGACGATTTTTCCTCTCTTCTTCCAAAGCCTTGATCATCTGGTCATAGTCTTCCTGTAATTTGTTGAGCTCATCCGCCAAATTAAGTGCAGTCAGAACTGCCACCTTGGTAGTGGATAAATTGTGATTCCTCTGGCCAATCATGCGCATGCGCCGATCTACATAGGAACCCAGCATCTGTATATATTCTGGATCTTCATTTCCTTTGACTACATAATCCTCATTGTAAATACTTACAGTAACTTTATTGACGGTACTTTTTTTAGCATCCACTTGGCTAGCCCCCTTTTTGTAGGAATGAGTAATACTTCTATATTCAAGACGCATTTCCTTCTCATTACCAAAAAGAACCTATACCGCTTTGTTGCACCGGTACGTTCTTAGGATAACAGGGGAGGAATAAACATTTTTACACTATGAACGTCCCGGTGTAACATGTTTCGTCAAAAAATAAACCGGGCACTGAGCGACTGTCAAATGCCCGGTATTCAAACTGAAAATGTCCGGTTAAATTATTTATACATTTCTTCCACCTGAGAGGCGAAGTTCTTCAAAATCACCCTTGGTTTCAGCTTCAGGGTCGGAGTTACTTCATCGAGAGGCTCCAGGAAGCGGCGGCTGGAGATGATATACTTCTTGATACTCTCGTAGTTTTCCAGCTCTTTGTTGGCTTCCGCGATGTCTTCGTCAATCAAGGCCCGCAGTTCGGGGCTGTCAGCGAGATCATCCCCTACTTGTGCGATGACTTTAGCTGCCCCCTCACCGACGGTAACAATCTTGGATTCATCGAAGGCTACTCCCTTGCCTTTCAGTAAGGGGATGACCACTTCAAATTTGGGCACCACGATGGCTCCGACGAATTTTCTTTCATCAGCCACGGCGCAGATTTGTTCCACATAACGGGCGGTGGAGAACTTGCCTTCCACTTTGGCGCGGGGAACATTTTTGCCGGTATCGAGCACCATGATGCTCTTTTTACGGTCAATGATCTTGTAATAATCGACCCCCAATTTGCTGTTGTGTACAGTAACCGCAATGTCTCCGGTATGGAAGAAACCGTCTTCGTCAAAAGCCTCGGCAGTAGCCTGAGGATTGTTGTAATAACCCTGGAACAACATGGGGCCTCTGACCAGCAGTTCCCCATCCTCAGCAATTTTCTCTTCCGCATAATAGTTGGTGGGGCCCATGGAACCGGGCAATACCGCTTTCAGGTTGCTGAAGTTGACCGCATTCATGGTCTCGGTCAGGCCATAGCCTTCGCAAACTCTGACCCCCATGGCCATCAATGATTTGCACAGTGTTGGCGGCAGACCAGCCGAAGCCGAAAACGCCATTTTATAATTTGGTCCCAGAATATATCTGGCTTTGCTGAAAACCGCCTGATCAGCCCATTGATATTCCGCTTTCAATTCGTCGGGCAGCAGATCCACCATATTTACATCCAGTCCCATATCGATGAAGCCTTCCTCATCGCTGACATAGTCTACCGCCTTGATCCCAATTTCCATGGCTTTTTCAAAGGCATTCTTGCCTTCCGGAGTGGCTGAGGCTGCATCCCGCAGAGCCATGTATATCCTTTCGAATATTCTAGGCACGGAACAAAACCAAGTGGGCTTGAACAGCTGCAAATCGCCGACCACCGTCTGTGGTGATTCAGCATAGGCGATGGTTTCGCCCAGGCAGATGGACTGCATCTGGCCGCATTGTCTTTCGTAAGTGTGCGAAAGCGGCAGGAAGGAAAGCAGCACATCGTATTCACTTAGCATACAGTCATTGCGGGTCCACATATTATTGTCAGCATTTACGGCATACATGAAGCTGGAGTGGGTGTGAACGGCACCTTTAGGGTCGCCGGTGGTTCCTGAAGTATAAATAATACTGGCCATATCCCAGATTTTTATTTCATCGCAGGCTTTTTCATAGCAGTAGGGATTCTTGTGCATATAAATGCGCCCCAGTTGCTGCAATTGGCTGAGATGCATAAAAGCCGGATGATCGGGGAGCGGACAATCGTCTTCCATAACGATGACTTTTTCCAGAGATGGCATATCGCCCAGGACGGAATGAACTTTTTCAACCCCGGCCTGGTCCTTGACAAAAATAAATCTCGACCCGGAATTGTTTACGATATAGGCCATTTCGCGGACGGAAAAAGAAGGGTAAACCGTAACGGTCACTGCCCCGCTGCCGAGGATGGCAAAATCGGACCAGAGCCATTGCGGGCAATTGTAGGCCATAATGGCAGCCCGATCCTGTTTCTTAATCCCCAGGGACAGCAATCCGGCGGTCAAATCTCTGACTTTCATGCCTACTTCTGCATAAGTCAGGGAAACGGTTTCGGTCGAACCTGGTGCCACTTTAAACCATTGGCAGCGGCGTTCACCGAATTTAATTACGGCGTGGTTTAAT
>ENA-UOXR01001963-UOXR01001963.1-bioreactor-metagenome-genome-assembly--contig:-NODE-1963-length-20132-cov-4.579071_pt1 | contig 20132 bp, 13 predicted proteins | sample MGYA00238164_ERZ764825 | MGnify/ENA primary metagenome ERZ764825 (study PRJEB28920, sample SAMN05720171) | bioreactor metagenome | isolation source: Anaerobic biogas reactor | place: USA:Washington...
GAACTCGATGCTGACAGGCTTGGCAATCGGCCCCATCTCATGGCCGACGTGCTCCTTCAGCTCCTGTTCCAGCTTTTCGCTCCCCTCGTAACCCTGGCGCAGGATGCAGTAGGCGCGGATGACGTTACCCCGCAGCTCGTCGGGCACGCCGATCACGGCGGCTTCCGCCACAGTCGGGTGGCTGACGAGCGCGCTTTCGACTTCCGCCGTGCCCAGCCGGTAGCCGGACACCTTGATCACATCGTCGATGCGGCCGATGACCCAGATGTAGCCGTCCTCGTCCTTGCGAGCGCTATCGCCCGGCAGGTACCAACCCTGCTCTTCAAAGCGGCTCCAGTATTGCTGCACGTAGCGGTCAGGGTCGCCGTAAATCGTGCGCAGCATCGCGGGCCACGGGTTCTTGATCACCAGGTAGCCTTCCTCGTTGGGCTCCACCGGCTTGCCTTCGTCGTCAACGACATCGACGTCGATGCCGGGGAAGGGCAGCGTCGCCGAGCCCGGCTTGAGCGGCATGCTGGGCAGCGGCGTGATCATGAACATGCCCGTCTCGGTCTGCCACCAGGTATCCATGATCGGGGTGCGTTCCTTGCCGATGACGCGGTAATACCAGCGCCACGCCTCCGGGTTAATCGGCTCGCCCACGGAACCGAGCAGGCGCAGGCTGCTGAGATCGTGGCGATTGGGCCAGCTTTCGCCAAAACGCATGAGGCCGCGAATGGCCGTCGGGGCGGTATAGAGGATGGTGATGCCATACCGCTCGACCAGCTCCCACCAGCGGTCGGGGTAAGGGTAGGTCGGCGCGCCTTCGTAGATGAAGCCGGTCGCGCCGAGGACCAGCGGCCCGTAGACGATGTAGCTGTGGCCCGTGACCCAGCCTGGATCGGCGGCGCACCACCAGACGTCATCCGGGCGGATGTCGAAGACCCATTTCAGCGTCGTCGCCGTGCCGACCATGTAGCCGCCGTGCGTGTGCAGGATGGCCTTGGGCTTGCCCGTTGTACCGCTCGTGTAGAGGATGTAGAGGGGGTCTTCGGCGTCCATGACCTCGGTCGGCGTCGAAGCGACGGCAATCGGCTGGGTCATCAGATCGTGGTACCAGTAGTCGCGCCCGTGGACCATTTCCACGTCCTGGCCCGTGCGCTTCACCGTGACGACGGTCTGGATGGTGCCGGCGCGCTCCAGCGCCTCGTTGGCGATCTTCTTCAGCTCGACGATATTGCCGCGCAGCCAGGCCCCGTCCTGAGTCACCAGCACCTTGGAGTGGCTGTCCTCGATACGCTGCAGCAGCGCTTCGGTGGAGAAGCCGCCGTAGACGACGGAATGGATCGCGCCGATCTTGGCGCAGGCCAGCATGGCGACGACCAGCTCTGGCACGCGGCCCATGTAGATGGTCACGCGGTCACCTTTGCCCACGCCGAGGGCGCGCAGCACGCTCGCGAACTTGCTGACCTCGTGGTTGAGCATCTGGTAGGTGTAGACGCGACGGTCGCCGGGCTCCCCTTCCCAGATGATGGCGGCTCTGTTGCGCGTTTCGGTGCGCATGTGCCGGTCGAGCGCGTTGTGGATGATGTTCACTTTTGCGCCGACAAACCACTCATAAAACGGCTCGTTGCTATCGTCCAGCACCCGCTCCCAGGGTTCGTACCACTCGAAGTTCTCCGTCGCGATCTTGCCCCAAAACTCGGCCAGGTTCTGCTGAGCCTCGGCGGCGACCCGGTCGCGGTCGGGGATGTGGGCGGCTTCGATCACCTCGGGCGCCGGGTAGTAAACCTCTCCTTTTAGCTGCGTCTGCTGACCATTCCGGATTACCATCGTCATCTCCTTCTTTCTGACCTGTTGGCCATAGACTCCGACACACGTGGCACGAAACGGGTGGCCTGTGTCCGGCCGGCTCGCCTTTCCGGGATGGCGTTCGTTACGGGCAGGTTGCCACGGAAAGCCGCCGCTACGTCTGGAGTCGCTCGTATGGGACTACTGGATGCCGGTTTACGCCACCGCCGGCTGCGCTTATTATATGCACAGTACGCGCCGCTCTCAAGGGAAATTTCTGCTTCACCCACCTTTGCCCGGTCACTTTTTCCGCTGTATGCTTCGGGAAAGCTGCGAACATTACGAGGGAAGGTGGTCATGGCGAGACAGTTACCGGCGGTGGACGTTGACGGGATGGTGGCGTTCCTGGTCGAGCTGCTGAACATTCCCAGCCCCACAGGCGACACAGAACGGGCGATGAGCGTTATCCAGGAGGCGTTTGCGGAGCTGCCGCTGGCGCTTGAGCTGGCGCAGAAGGGCTATCTCAGCGGCACGCTGCCCGGCGCCTCGGAGAGCGCGCCGCGGGCGCTGACGGCACATGCCGACACGCTGGGCGCGATGGTCAGCCGGATCAAGGAGAACGGGCGGCTGCGCCTGACCCAGCTTGGCGGCTGGATCTGGAACTCGGTGGAAGGCGAGGGGGTGACGATTTTCGCCAGCAACGGCGCACAGCTCCGGGGCACGATCCTGCCCACGATGGCCTCGATCCATGCCCACACGCGGGATGTCAGCTACACCCAGCGGAGCGAAGAGAATATGGAAGTGCGCATCGACGCGCACACGACGAGCGCGAAGGAAACGGAAGAGCTCGGCATCCGCGTGGGGGACATCGTGGCGCTGGACCCGCGCGTGGAGGTGAGCGACACCGGCTACATCCGCTCCCGCCACCTGGACGACAAGGCGGGCGTCGCCACGATTTACGGCGCCGTCGCCGCTCTGGCGGCAGCCGGGCTGCAGCCGGCCCAGCGCACGACGATCCACATCAGCAACTATGAGGAGGTCGGCCACGGCGCAGCCGCCGGCTTCCCACCCGACCTGGCGGAGCTGGTCACCGTGGATATGGCGGTCGTGGCACCGAAGCAGCGCTCCGACGAGCGCTGCGTGACGATCTGTGCCAAGGATTCAGCCGGGCCTTATCACATGGGCCTGCGGCGGCGTCTGGAGCGTCTGGCGGATGGTGCCGGCATCGACTATCGCACCGACATCTATCCCTATTACGGTTCCGATGGCGAAGCGTACTGGAGGGCCGGCGGCAACGTCGCCGTCGGGCTGGTCGGGCCGGGCGTAGACGCCAGCCACCATTACGAGCGCACCCACCGGGACGCGCTGGAGGCGACGGCGCGGCTCCTCGTCGCCTATCTCCTGGACGAGCGCGCGTAGACCTTCTCCTGATAACGGCTATTTTTCCTGATATAATCGCGCCCATGCAAGAGATACTGACCGAAATAGCAGAGTGGCAGGCCCAGGGCCAGCCGGTCGTCCTGGCGACTGTGACAGATACCTGGGGCTCGGCACCCCGGCGGCCGGGCGCGAAGCTGGCCTTTACGCCGGCCGGACAGATCGCCGGCTCGGTGAGCGGCGGCTGCGTGGAAGGGGAAGTCATCACCCAGGGACAGGAAGCGCTGGAGGCCGGCGAGGCCCGTCTGCTGCACTTTGGCGTGGCCGACGAGACGGCATGGTCGGTCGGTCTGGCCTGTGGGGGAAAGCTGGAGGTCTTCGTCGCGCCCCTCACGCCGGACGCATTGGCGGCGACACAGCGCTGGCTGTCCGCCGGCGAGCCGGGGGCGGTAGTGAGCGTCATCGACGGGCCGGCGGAGCTGATTGGCCGGCAACTGCTGGTGGACGAAAATGGCGTGACCGGCAGCCTGGGGCCGGCGACAGAGGCTGCGGCTGCCGTGGCGCGCGGCGCGCTTGCCGCCGGCGAGAGCGAGCGGCTGGTGCTGGAGAGCGAGCAGGGGCCGCTAACCCTTTTTGTAGACACTATCGCGCCTCCGCCCGCGTTGCTGGCTGTCGGCGGTGGCCACGTCACCGTGGCGCTGACGCGCCTCGCCGGCGTCATGGGGTATGAGACCATCGTCGTCGATCCCCGCCGCGCCTTCGCCAGCGCAGAGCGTTTTCCACACGTTGACCGGCTGCTCGGCGCCTGGCCCAAACAGGCCTTTTCCGAGCTGAAAATCACGCCCAGCACAGCCATCGTAGTCCTGAGCCACGACCCCAAGATTGACGACCCGGCCCTGCGGCTGGCGCTGGAGAGCGACGCCTTCTATATCGGCGCCCTGGGCAGCCGGCGCACGCATGCCCAGCGCCGCGAGCGTCTGTTACAGGCCGGCGTACCGGAAGACGAGCTCGATCGCATTTTTGCGCCCATCGGCCTCGACCTGGGCGCGCAAACACCGGAGGAAATCGCCCTGGCGGTGATGGCCGAGATAGTCGCCGTTCGCCGCCACAGGCGTTGAGAGAGGAGAGATGGTCAACATCGTTATCATTGGGGCCGGTAGCGCCAGCTTCGGTCCCAATACCCTGGCGACGCTGATCGCCAGCCCGGCCCTGCGCGGCAGCCAGCTCGGTCTCGTGGACCTGGACGGTACCAGTCTGGAGCGGGTGCGGCAGGTAGCCGAGCGCATGAACGAGGCCTGGGACGCCGGCATGTGCATCACGGCCAGTACGGACCGGCGCCGGCTTCTGCCCGGAGCCGATTTTGTCATCGTCAGCATCGAGGTGCCCCCGCGCGAAAAGCTCTGGCAGCTCGACTGGGAGATTCCGCTGCGCCACGGCCTGCGCCAGCCCTATGGCGAGAACGGCGGGCCCGGCGGCCTGATGCACACCTTCCGCCAGGTGCCGCCGCTATTGGCGATCGCCTACGACATGGAACGGCTCTGCCCCGACGCGTTGCTGATCAACTTCAGCAACCCCCTACCCCGGCTGACGCGCGCCGTCACACGCTACACGGGCATCAATGTGGTGGGCAAATGCCACCAGATCAAGGTCGGCTACGCCATCGTCGCGGCGCTGCTCGGCGACAAGGTGGGCATTGATGTGCCGCCGGGCGTGCGGTTTCACTCCGACGCCAGCAACATGCCGGTGATCGGCCTGCTCGGCGAGCAGGGCCACCGGCATTTCGCCATCAAGGCTGCCGGCCTCAACCATTTCACCTGGATGCTCGACGTGCGGCGGCGCGAGGATGGCGCGGACGTCTATCCGGCGCTGCGCGCGGCGGCTGCGAATGCCCCGGCCGGCCTCGACCCGCTGACCATGGACCTTTTCCGCGTCTTTGGCTACTGCCCCGTACCCGGCGATACCCATCTCGCCGAATATCTCCCCTGGACGCACGACCCCGTGAGCAAGCCGTGGGAGCGCTACGAGATCCCGCTTTACGATTGGGGCGGCAACGAGATGTTCCGGGAGTTCAGCCACCACCGGCTGGCACAGATGGCCTCCGGCGCACTGAGCGTCGAAGGGATGCGCGGCGCGATCAGCGAGGGCGCTGTGGAGATCGTCGAGGGCATCGTCGGCAACTGCAACAGGTACGACGAGGCGGTGAACGTGCCCAACCGGGGCGCTATCGCCAACCTGCCGCCGGAGACGATCGTCGAGCTGCCGGCCGTGATCGGCGGCGCCGGCGTTCAACCCCTGCACGTGGGGCCACTGCCGCCCGCCATCGCCGAGCTATGCCGGCGCGAGGCGGCCCTGGTAGAGCTGGTCGTCGAAGCTGCCGTGACGGGCAGTCGGGAGCTGGCGCTGCAGGCGCTGCTCCTCGACCCGATGATCAACGACGTGGACCGGGCGCGCGCCATCCTCGACGACTACCTGGAGGCATTCGCCCCCTATCTGCCGCAGTTTGCCCGGCCGGCGCAGGCCGGAGCCTGACCATCGGAGCGCAAAATGAACGACCTCGACCTGACGACCCATCGTCTGCAGCCGGGCCAGCCCGTCAACCTCTCGGAGATAGAGACGGACGGCAAAGCGTTCCACGACGACCGGGACGCGGCTGAAGAGGAGTTCGAGGCGCTGGTCGAGGAGCTGGCCGAATGGCAGCGGCGGCTCTACGCCGAGGGCAGGCAGAAGCTGCTCGTCGTCCTGCAGGCGATGGACGCCGGGGGCAAGGACAGCACCATCCGCCACATCTTCGGCCGGACCAATCCGCAGGGGGTACAGGTCCATTCCTTTAAGGTGCCCACGGCCCAGGAGCTGGCCCACGACTTTCTCTGGCGCATCCACCAGCGCGTGCCGGGCAAAGGGATGATCGGCGTCTTCAACCGCTCCCACTACGAAGACGTGGTCGTCGTCCGTGTAGACCGGCTCGTGCCAGAGTCCGTCTGGCGAGCCCGATACGAGCAGATCAACCAGTTCGAGAGGCTGCTTGCCGATACGGGCACGACCATCCTCAAGTTCTACCTGCACATCTCCAAAAAAGAGCAACGCAAGCAGTTCCAGGAACGTATAGACGATCCGAGCAAACAATGGAAGTTCTCTTTCGACGACCTGGAGAAACGCAAACAGTGGGATGGCTATATGGCTGCCTACAGCGAGGCGCTGGCCCGCTGCACGACGGGCGCCGCCCCCTGGTACGTCATACCCGGCGACCAGAAGTGGTACCGGCTTCTGGCCGTGGCGCGAGTGCTCGTGGGTACGCTGCGGCAGATGAACCCGGCTTATCCGGCGCCGGAGCGGGATCTGAGTGGTGTGGTGGTCGAATAAGGAGTAGCCAGTAGACAGATGGAAAGTATCGTAGCCCTGCTAACGCTAACCGTTCTGGAAATTGTTCTCGGCATCGACAACGTCATCTTCATCGCCATTCTGGCAGCCAAGCTGCCGGCCGACCAGCAGGCGAAAGCGCGCACCCTGGGCATCGGCCTGGCGGTCATCACGCGCATCCTGCTCCTGCTGAGCATCACCTGGGTCATGGGTCTGACCGAGCCGCTCTTCGCGCCGTTCGGCCACGAGATCTCCGGGCGCGACCTCATCCTGCTCGCCGGCGGCCTCTTCCTCATCGGCAAGAGCACGAACGAGATCCACGACAAGCTGGAGGCGCAGGAACATGGCAGCCACGCCACGCGTCCGGTGACCTCGCTGGCCTCCGTTGTCGCGCAGGTGATACTTATCGACGTCGTCTTTTCGCTGGACTCGGTCATTACGGCGGTCGGAATCTCTGGCGTGCTCTGGGTGATGATCGCGGCCATCATCATCGCCGCCGGGATGATGATCTTCTTCGCCGGCCGTATCAGCAGCTTCGTCGAACAGCACCCGACGATGAAGATCCTGGCGCTCGCTTTCCTGATCCTGATTGGCGCCCTGCTAGTTATCGAGGGCTGGGATCAGGAAGCCGCCGAAGGGCTGCACCTGAAGAACTACGCCTACTTTGCGATGGCCTTTTCCGTGATCATCGAGCTGATTAACCTGCGCGTGCGCAAGCTGAGCGCCGAGCCGGTGCAGCTACACAACACCCCACCCAGCATCCCCCCGGAAAAGAAGCTCGTCTAAGGCGCCCCCAACAGGTCAGATTGTTCTGGCGAGACAGGCACGGCGTGCGTGCCTGTCTCGCTCTGTTTATTCCTCGCGGCTCAGCAGCTCGACGTTCCAGAGCTCGCTCTGGGCTGTAGGATCCACGTCCAGCCCGGCGACGTCCGTCCGGGCCACCACGGCCCGCAACTGCTGGTAAAGCGGCACCGCAGGCAGCTCGGCGTTGAAGATCCGCAGCGCCTCCAGATGGCCGGCCTCATACTGCTCCATCCCCGGCGCGGCGCGTAGCGCCTGCAGGCAGGCGGCGTCGTAGGCCTCGTTCTGGAAGCCGCTCACGTTGAACCCCTGCCACAGCGTCTGCGCGGTCGGAATCTCGCGCGTCATATAGAGGTGGCAGGCCGGCTGGGCGTTGCTGGTCCAGGCAAAGAGGGCCAGATCAAAGCGCCGCCCGAAGATCGGGCTTTCTTCGCCGGCGCCAAAGAAGACGGCCGGATCGACCGGATCGGCGACGGTTACGCTGAAACCACACTGCCCCAGGTCGGCGGCAATCTGGGCGGCGACGGCCTGGACGTGCGGCGGGGCCAGCAGCGTCGCCGGCAGCGGTCCGCCGACGCCGGCCTCGGCCAGCAGCGCGCGCCCGCGATCCGGGTCATAGGCATACCCGGTCAGCGCCGCCTGTTCGTACAGGGGATGCTGGGGCGGGATGTAGGCGTCGGGGATGGTCGTGCCGGCCATGCCGGCCGTCGCCGCCAGCGCCTCCCGGTTCAGGCAGTGGGCTGCGGCCTGGCGTATCCGCGCGTCCTCGAAGATGTCGCCGCGCAGCGTGTAATCCTCGACCGGGTTGATGCCGAAATCCAGATGTTCCCAGATCGGGCCGGGCACGGCGTGAACAGCCAGCTCGCCCTGCCCTTCCGCAGCGCGGTACGCTTCGAGGCCACCGGCAAGCGCATTCTGCACGACAATGTCACACTCGCCGCTGCTAAGCCGGGCAAGGTAATCCTCCGGCTCGCCGCCGGCAAAGTGGAAGATGACCCGATCAAAGTAAGGCAGCCCTTCCTCCGCGCGGAAGTAGTGCGGATTGCGCTCGGCGACGATACGCTCGCCCGGCACCCATTCGGTAAGGACGTAGGGCCCCCAGCCGAGCGGCAGCCGTGCGCTGTCGTCCGCCTGCAGCAGCTCCTCCGTCGAGAGCCCTTCAAGCCGGTGGGCCGGCAGCGGGATAAAGAAGTTGCTGCGGTAGTGCGGATCGAAGTAACCGGGCACGCCGGCCCAGACGGCCGTCAGCTCGTCGGTAGCCGTGTAGGAGGCCGTGCGCAGGAGAGGGTCGAGGGAGCGCGGCGGCAGCAGCCCCTGGTGGCCCGTGGGCAGGCGGGGTGGTATCTGGGCGTGGCGCGCCAGCTCGTAGCTAAAGACAGAGTCCGCGGCCGTCAGCGGCTCGCCATCAGACCAGGTCAGGCCGGGAAGCAGGCGGAAGGTGGCCTGTAGCTGGTCCATCTCCAGCCCGAAGTTGGGCGGCAGGGTGGGCCGGGGCGCGGGCCGTGTCGGCTCGTCGGGGTCAGCCGTCGCCTCCGGCGTCGCCGTGGGGGGCGGAGGCTGAAGCTCTTCGGGTCGTTCGTAGGTCACGGCGCAGCTATCGTCAAAACAGCCGGCTGGGCGCACGGTCACCCCCGGGTGCAGGCGGACGACGCTGCCGTCCACGTCGAGCACGTTTTCGCCCTCGCGCACGAAAACCGTCTCCAGGGTCGCCCCGCCGTTGTCGAGGCTGGGCAGTTCCTCCAGAATGACGGGCTGCGCGTCGTAACCCCGCGTGTCGATCGGCCCATCATAGACCAGCTCGCGAATCAGCAGGGCGGCGTCCGAGGTTGGTCCGTAGAGATAGAGCGAGTCGGGCTCCGCGCCGAGGCAGATATTGAGCGGCCCGGTCGGTACGGCGGTCGCCGTCGGCGTGACCGAAGGCTCCGGCGGCGGCGTGTCCGTCGCGGCGGGGGCAGCGCCGGCCGTTTCCCCGGCTGCGGGCGTCTCCTCCGCAGCGGCAACGGGCGTGCCCTCCGGCCGGGCCGTGGGTGTGGCGGTGGGTTCTTCCCGGCAGGCCGCGACGAGGGCGAGCAGGGCGAATAGGAGGAGGGGCAAGGGTCGAAATTGCATCAGTGCATACCTGTAGCCATGAGAATCCCCGGGGCAGACAGGCGTGGTGCTCCTAGGGACGGGTGGTTGGCGTCGCCGGCGGCCGGTCAGAAAGTTGTCTCTTCCTCGGCTTCTTCGGCCGCGCCGGCTTCCAGTTCCAGTGGTTCGGGTTCTGCCGCCTCTTCGCCCGCAGGCTCGACCTCTTCCGGCAGCAGGGCGGTCGTTTCGCCGGCAGCCGGGACGTTGTCCGCGCGGTAGGGATCGACGTACTGGTTGCCGCAGAAGGGGCAGAGGTTCCACTGCAGCTCCAGCAGCGCGTTGCAGTCGAGGCAGCGTTTGCGCAGGCGCGTATGGCAGTAGGGACAGAGTATCCAGCCGAGCTCGACAACCCGCGAGCAGCCTGGACAGGCGGGACGTTCCTCAATCTCCTGCAGCAGCGCTTCCTCTTCCAGGGCGCGCTCGTACGCCTCCGCCAGCGTCTCCGGCGGGCGCAGGATGAGGTAGATGAGCAGGCCGGCCCCCGGCAGGAGCGCCACGACCAGCGCCGCGAGAATCTGGGCAAAGGGATCGCGCGAGCGCAGGCGCATATCGCGGAAAGTCCAGATGACCAGACTCAGCCAGAGAGCCGCCAGCAGGGCGCCGACGATGGCTGCGGCGATAGCCAGATAGGAGGCAATCGTCTCCAACGAGGGTAGCGTCATAGGGCCGGATTATAACAAGGCGCCCGGTGAGGGCAACCGGGGCCGGCTACATCCCATGCCCGCCGCCGACGAAGACGCGCTGCCCGGTGAGCCAGCGCGCCTGCTCGGAGGCAAAGAGCAGCACGGCGTCCGCCACGTCTTCGGGCGTGCCCAGCCGCCCGGCGGGGATGGAAGGCAGAATAGCTTTCTCCAATTCCGGTGTGATCCAGCCGGTCTGGATCGGGCCGAGGGCCAGGGCGTTGACCGTGATGCCGAACTGCGCCAGCTCGGCGGCGGCGCTGCGCGTGTAGCCTTCCAGGGCCAGCTTGCTCGCGCCGCAGGAGACCTCCGAGGGGAAGCTGTAGGCTCCGGCGGTGCTGATATTGATGATGCGCCCCCAGCCGGCGCCGCGCGCGACGTGGCGGCGGGCAAACTCGGCCATGCTCTGGGCGACCGCGCGGGTATTCACGGCAAAGATACGGTCCAGCGCCGCCAGGTCGAGCGACTGCGGGCGGGACGTCCACTTTTCCACGTGGTCGCTGGCGAGCGGCGCCGCCGGCGGCACGAACGTGTCGGCCTCCCAGTAAGCGGCGTTGTTGACCAGCACCTCCACCGGCCCCAGCGCCCCTTCCGCCGCGTCAAAAAGGGCAGGCACGGTGCGCGTGTCGGCCAGGTCGCCCTCCAGCGCCGCCGCGCGCACGCCAGCTGAACGCAGCTCGGCCAGCAGCGGCTCGACATCTTTGGTCTGCTGCGCCGCGTAGAACGCCTCGCCGGGCGCCGCCTCGCCCTGCGGCGAGCCTGCAGGGGGCGCCTGCCGAAAATAGTGCACGAAGACGTGGGCGCCCTGCCCGGCGAAGGCCCGCGCGACGGCGGCGCCGATGCCGTGGGGGTTATTGGCGCCGGTGACCAGGACCACTCTGCCGCGCAGGCCGGGCTCAATCATCGGCGACGCAGCGCTCGAAGGTCAGGGTGTAGAGACTGAGGCCGGGATCGCGGACGATGAGGGCCAGCTCGCGCCGCCCGTGCGTTCGGTGGCGTGTCAGGGCGTAGAGGCGCGGCTCGTCCACGTGCAGCCAGGCGCAGCCTGCGTCGTCGAAGGTCACGTCAGGGCCTGCGGTATCGGGCCGGAGCGGGCGACCGTCCTCCAACAGCTCCACTCGCAGCGGCGCATCGCCCCACAGACCCAGCAGCAGGGCCACGTTGTCGCCGCTGGGACTGAGCACGGCGTTGGCGCCGGCCCCTTCGTAGGGCACGACGATCTGGCCGTCGTGCCCGCCATGCGTCAGCATCTCCGGGCCAGATTGCCAGAAGCCTTCCAGATAGAACTGGCCCGGCTCCCGTTCCTCCGGCAGTCGGTAAAGAATGCTTCCTTCGCGCGCGTAGCCCTCCGGGTTGCCCAGCGCCGAGCCAAAGAGACCGCCGCCCTGGTAACCGCCATACAGCTCAGGCGTTGCCGGATAGCAGGCCGCGCCGGGCTCGTCCACAGGATGCAGCGGCTCCAGCAGGGGCGGCAGCCGCAGCGCCGGATTCTGGGCCCGCAGCAGCTCCTGGATGGCAGCCTCGATTCCCGGGTAATAGCCTTCTCCCTGGCGGCGCAGCCGGATGTAGCCGTCGGCGTCGATCAGGTAACGCGTGGGCCAGGCTTTGTTGGCAAAGCGCTGCCAGGTCTCTTCGTCGTTGTCCAGCAGGACGGGATAGGGCAGCTCAAAACGGGCGATGGCGCTGTTCACCGCGCCCTGGGCCACGCCGAAACGGAACTCTGGCGTGTGCACACCGACAATGACCAGACCATGCCGGTGATAGCGCTCGTGCCAGGCGCGCAGATAGGGGAGCGAGCGCACGCAGTTGATGCAACTATAGTCCCAGAAGTCCACGAGAACGGGCCGGCCTCGCAGGCTCTCACGGGTCAGGGGGTGAGTTGTATTCAGCCAGGCGCCGCGCCCGAAATGGGGCATGCGCACCAGCGGTCGTTCGAGCAGTGAAGCCATACCCTATTTCTAGCGCAGATGGGCGGGGATTTCAACGCCCGGCAGACGGGCAGAGCCTCTTCTTGTCCGGGTGCCCGCTGTGGACTACGATCCGGCGCTATGAACACTCCGGATCTACGCGACGCGCAAACACGCGACCGCTTTCTGGGCAGCCTTCTCGGCCTCGCCGCCGGCGACGCCCTGGGCACGACGCTGGAGTTCAAACGGCCGGGCAGCTTTATGCCGCTCGACGACATGGCCGGCGGCGGTCCCTTTGGGCTGCGGCCGGGGCAGTGGACCGACGACACGTCGATGGCCCTCTGCCTGGCGACGAGCCTGCTGGAAAATGAGGGCTTCGACCCGGCCGACCAGATGGATCGCTATTACCGCTGGTACCGTGAAGGCTACCTGAGCAGCACCGGGCGCTGCTTCGACATCGGCAATACGGTGCGCGGCGCCCTGCAGCGCTACGAGCAGAGCGGAGAGCCGTACAGTGGCGCCACCGACCGCTTCAGCGCGGGCAACGGCTCGATCATGCGGCTGGCGCCCGTGGTGCTCTACTTCGCGGGCGATCCAGAGCTGGCGATCCGTCGCGCCGCCGACAGCTCGCGGACGACCCACGGGGCGGCGGCTGCCGTCGATGGCTGCCGCTACCTTGCGGCGCTGCTGTTGGGCGCGCTGGCCGGCGAGCCCCGCGAGCGGCTGCTGCAGCCGCACTATACGCCCGTCCCCGGACTGTGGGAACGCGAGCCCCTGGTCCCGGAGATCGACGAGGTTGCCGGGGGTAGCTTTGGGCAGAAGGAGCCGCCGCTCATTCGCGGCACCGGCTACGTCGTGGAATCGCTGGAGGCTGCCCTATGGGCGTTCGCCCGCAGCCACAGCTTCCGCGAGGGCTGCCTGCTGGCCGCGAACCTGGGCGACGACGCCGATACGACGGCGGCCGTCTACGGGCAGCTTGCCGGGGCCTACTATGGCGCTTCCGCTATCCCCGCCGCCTGGCTCGAAAAGCTGGCGCTGCGGGAAAAGATAGAAGCGCTCGCGGAAGGGCTATGGCGGGCCGCCGGTGGCCAGTGATCAGTTGGTAATTGTCAGTAGTCAGCAGGCTCCCCAGACTGATCACCGGCCCCTGCCCACTGTCTACTGCCGGCTGGCTACTGCCCACCACCCCAGAAGGCAATATCGCCGTCGGTCACACGCCGGGCGCCGTCTCCGTTAACCGGGACGACGTAGATGCCCTCCCCCGCTGAGCCGTCGCCGGCGACCGGCAGCACGAGCGCCGTACCGTCGGGCGACCATACCCGGTGGCTGAGCGCATACTGGTCGAAAAAGGGCAGGAACTGGGTCAGGTAGATTGGGGTCGGGCGGAAGGTCAACAGCTGAGTCGAACGGCCGCTGGCGACGTCGGCGACCCAGAGCGTTAGCTGCAGGCCGTTGCGCTGGGCAGCGCCCTTACTACGCCGGGCCAGGGGACCACGCCAGCCGGCTACCTGCATGCCGTCCTCTTCGCCGGCCAGCGTGAGGTAGGCAATCTGGCTGCCCTCCGGCGACCAGAAGAAGGCCAGAACCGAGTGCGGGGAAAGGACATCGACCTCGCCGCTCTCGGCGTCGAGCACCCGCAGCGGGCCCTGGAATCCGAGCACGGGGCGCTCGTCGGTCCCGACCGGGCTGATGAAGGCGAGCTGGGCGCTCTCCGGGTTGGGACTCCAGCCCATCGCCACGGCGCCACGGTGGGGAAGCCGCTCGCCGCCATCCCCTTCTTCTGGACGCACGACGAGCCAGCGCACGCCGCCGTCAACCTCCGCCCAGGCCAGGTAACGCCCGTTGGCCGAAATACCCGGCGCCTGGAAAAAGCCCGGTCGCGCCAGATCTTCGCCCGCTTCGCCATCCTCGGCGCCCACGAAAGCCAGCCGGGCGTCGGACGCGGCCGCGCCTGTATGCATCAGCAGCTCGTCGCCGCTAGGCCGCCAATGCCAGTAAAAGGGCGCTCCAGTTGCCAGCAGGCGCGCCTCTTCCGACCCATCGGCCTGCGCCAGGTAGAGCGCAATCCCCTCTTCGTGGTTGGTGATGAAGCTTACGACGTCGCCGGCCGGCGACCAGTAGAGATAGATCGGCACATTGGTCCGGTTGACGAACAACGGCGTGACCTCAGCCTCTATCGCATCCTCCACGGCAAAGACGCCCGGCCCGTCGTCCACCTGGCCTACCGCGGCAAGCCGCGTGCCGTCGGGCGACCAGGCCGGGAAGAGGAAGAGGGCGCCATCCCCGGTTAACAGCCGTTCGTCGCTGCCATCGGGCGCAACCGTGCCCAGCCGTCCCAGCGGATCGACGAAGGCGATCCGGCCCGCGCCGCCGGCCGAAGCCTCGACGGCAGCCGCCTCAGCCGGGGCGCTCGTCGCCCGCGCTGTCGCGGTCGCCGTTGCCGGTGCCGGCGATTCTTCCGGTTCATCCGCTTCTTGCCCCACCCGCTCGCCCCCAGGCGCCAGACGGTTGAGGAGCAGAACGCTGCCCGTCGCCACACACGCCACGATCAGGATCACGAGACAGCCGGCAATCAGCCAGCGGCGCCGCGGCTGCGGCCTGACGTCAGATTGTTCTTCCATGGTATCCTCTCACACACCCCACATCGTACAACGGAGTGGGCCGCCTGTCATTGCCACCGTCGTAATTCTCATGATAGGCGCGCTATGTTAGAATGGCCCGTATTGTGTCATCGCCGAAATCGATGACCAGGGAGAGACGCAGCCGGTGGAACAGATAGATAACCCTGAAAGTCAGCCAGCGCCCGCAGGCGGCGCCGATTGGGTCGGCCGCGTGCTCGCCGCCGCCCTCCTGCTCTGGATTGCCCTGGTCACGCTTGGCGTACCGGCCGTCACCTGGTCGGCGGAACAGCTCTTGATGAGCGGCGGGCTGGAGCCGGCGGGCTGGTTGTGGAGTGCGGTGGTCATGGTGCAGGCGCTGCTCGTCCTGGCGCCCGCCGCCTTGCTGGCCTGGTTCTGGAGCCGGCCTCGTTTCAAGGCCATCTTCACGCTCTGGGCGCTGGCGGCCCTCTTCCAGCTATTCGGCGCTGCCGTCCAGCTTCCCGGCCCGGCCGAGTTGCCGGTCGTCTGGCTGCTGCAGCTCGGGCTGGCCCTCCTGTTTGCTCTGCTGATCGGCCTGCTGGCCCGGCGCTGGCCTCCTGCCTCGACCGCCGTGGAGCCGGCTCCGGCCGGATGGCTCGCCCTGGCTGCGGGGCTGTCAATCGCCATTCCCTGGGCGGCGGGCGGCGCGGCCGGCTCGCCGCTGGAAACGGCCGTGAACGTCGTGCTGGCGCTGGCTTTTGGCCTGGCGGCAGCGCTGCTGCTACAAAACTACCTGTTTCGCCCGCTCTATGCCGGGAGGTCGGCGCCGCTCTCGCCCGGCTTGCTGCTCGGCGCGGCGTTTGTCGCGGCCGGCGCGCTGCTTCCGCTCGGCAGCGGCTTCGCCTACCGGGGAATGGCCGTGCCAATGGCCCTGCTGCTCGCCGCTGCGGCCCTACCCGCCGTGGCGCTGGGCCGGGCGCGGCGGAACCTGCTGCCGCTCACGCTGCTTCTGGGGGCCGCAGCCGGCGCTCCACTGCTCTTCCTCGATCCACGGGAGCTGGCGCTGGCGGGCGCGTTCGCCCTGCTGGAGCTTCTGGTCTGGGTCGGCGAGGCGCTCATCCTGTCGGTACTGATCGCCGCTATTGCCGGTATCGTCCTGCTTGCCGCGCGCTGGCTGTGGCAGCAGCGGCCCGACCGGCCGGCTGCGGCTCGCCCTCTGGCCGTGCTGCTTGCGCTGCTGGCGGCCGGCGCGTTCGCCTTCTTCTACCTGCGCGAGGGCAACCCCGGCTTCTATGGCGAGCGCCTTTTTGTCGTGCTGCGCGATCAGGCCGATCTCGGCGGCGTGCCCGATGGGGACAGCGCCACGCGGCGCCGTTACGTCTATGAGACGCTCGTCGCCCACGCCGAACAGAGCCAGGCCGATCTACGGGCGGCTCTTGACGAGATCGGCGCGGCCTACACACCGTACTACCTCGTCAACGGTCTGGAGGTCGAGGGTGGGCCGCCGCTGCGCCTCTGGCTGGAGCGCCGGCCGGAGGTTGACCGCGTGCTCGACAATCCCACGCTGCGGCCGGTCGATCTGCAGCCGTCGATGGGCCAGACGCAGCAGCCTCCGGCGACGCTGCTGCCCAACCTGGCGGCGATCCGGGCAGACGAGGTGTGGGCAGAGCTTGGCGTGCGCGGCGCAGGCATCGTCGTCGGCCAATCCGACTCCGGCGTGCAGTGGGACCACCCCGAGCTGGCCGACAGCTACCGGGGCGCATCAGGAGAGCACAGTGGGAACTGGCTCGACCCATGGTTCGGGGAGCGGGCCCCATACGACGTATCCGGCCACGGCACGCACACGCTGGGGACCGTCCTGGGCAACAACACCGGCGTCGCGCCCGACGCGACCTGGTTCGCCTGCGCCAACCTGGTGCGCAATCTGGGCAATCCCGCGCTCTACCTGAGCTGCATGCAGTTCATGCTGGCCCCTTACCCGGATGGGGGCGACCCTTTCGCCGACGGCGACCCGGCGCGGGGGGCCGACGTATTGAACAATTCCTGGGGCTGCCCGGAGGAAGAAGGGTGCGACCCAACCGTGCTCCGCCCGGCGGTGCTTGCGCTGCGCCAGGCCGGCATCTTCTTTGCCGTTTCCGCAGGCAATGAGGGCCCGACCTGCGGCAGCGTCGCCTCGCCCCCGGCCATCTACGACGAAGCCTTCTCGGTCGGCGCGATCGAGCCCGGCGGCGGGCTGGCTCTATTCAGCAGCCGCGGTCCGGTCACGGTGGACGGCAGCCGGCGGCTCAAACCGGACGTCGTCGCGCCCGGCGTGGACGTTCTTTCGGCCTACCCGGGGAATAGCTACAGCACCCTGCAGGGCACTTCGATGGCTGGCCCGCACGTGGCCGGCGTCGTCGCGCTGATGTGGTCGGCGAACCCGGCGCTGCGCGGCAACGTCGCCGCGACCGAACAGATCCTCATCGACACGGCGCAGCCGCTACCGGAGATAACGCCTGCCTGCGGGGGCGACGCCGGGGCCAACAACGACGTGGGGCATGGGCTGGTCGATGCCTATGCCGCCGTGCAGGCGGCGCTCGACTGGCAGCCGTAGCCGCTGCCGGCTCAGCGATTGGCGGCCCGCCAGTCCCGCAGCTCTTCCGCGTGCTCTTCCTCGGATAGCCAGTATTCCATGCGAATGAAGCGGCGCGTGCGCGTCTCGGAACGCAGGAGCAGCGAGTGCGTGCGCACTCGCCGGCCATGATATTGCACCGAATGGAGCAGCGCGCTTTCGGTGATGCCCGTCGCCGCGAAGAAGACCTCGTCGCCCTGCACGAGGTCGTCGGCGGTATAAATGCGCTGGGGATCGAGCCCGGCGGCGCGAATGGCCGCCAACTCCGTTTCGCTCTGCGGCGCGAGCCGCGCCAACATGCCGCCGCCCAGCGCCTTGACCACACAGGCGGCGATGATCCCTTCGGACACGCCGCCAATGCCCATCAACACGTCCACGCCCCCGGGCGTCAGTGCGTTCAGCGCCCCTTCCCCGTCACCTTCGTTGCGCAGCACAATGCGCGACCCAATAGCGCGGATCTCCTCGATGAGATCGTGGTGCCGCGGCCGGTCGAGCACGAAGACGGCGAGGTCGCGCACCTCCTTCTTCTTGGCGCGGGCGATGAGGGCCAGCGTCCAGGCGGCTGGCGCGTCCAGGCACTGGGGCACCAGCGCCGCAGCGGCAGCCGGACCGACGATCAGCTTCTCCATGTAGACGCCGGGCGCCAGAGAGTGCATCGAGCCGCGCGGCGCCACGCCAACCAACGAGACCGCGCCCGGAAAGCCGCGAATAAGCAGCCACGTTCCGTCGATGGGATCGACGACCACGTCCATCGGCGCGCCGTGCCCGCTGCCGACGGGCTGGCCCGTATCCAGCGGCGAGCTCTGGCCCAGCCGCCCTTCTTCGCCGATGACGATGCGCCCGTCGATATCCACCTCGTTCAGCGCCTCACTCATGGCCTGCGTAGCCGCCTCGTGCGCCCGGTCGCGCCGGCCGGAGCCGATCCAGCGCCCGGCGCGAATAGCCGTAATCTCGGTGACACGGACGAGATCAAGTCCGATGTTGCGCGATGGGCGTGGTAACTGCGGCGACTCGCTCATCTCTCCTCCAGCGCCGCACCATCTCCGGCTGTTCCCGGCGGCTCGACGGCCTCCAGCAGGTTAGCCGCTTCCCAGGCGCGCATGCCCCCCTGCAGCACGGCTACGTCCATGATGCCCAGGCGGTGTAGCGCGTAGGCGGCCCGCTGGCTGCGCCGCCCGCTCTGGCAGACGAGCACGATACGCCGGTCGTTGGGCAGGCGCACGCTATCGGACAGGATGGTCGCGAGCGGGACCGGGCGCGCTTCGGGAATGTGTCCCCGATGGAACTCCCGCGGCTCGCGCACGTCGATAACCGTCGGGCGCGGATCGCCGTCCGTTAACTGGCGCCACAGCTCCCGTGGCGTGATCTCGATTAGCAATCCCTCCGGGATCTCGCGCAGGCGGGGCATCCGCACGGCGACGTCCCGCTTGGGCAGGTTCTGACACTCGCGGAAGGCGCGTACCGGACATTCATAGATACAAATAGCGGGATCGAGCACACGGTAAAAGATCTGTTCGATGGCGTCGTCCTTACCCAGCAGGTGGTCGGGGCGCACGAACCGCAGACAGCCCGTGGCGCTCATCGTCTGCAGGACACGCTGCCCGACGCGCATCAGAAAGACGTCGCCGCCCAGCTCCCGGTAATAGCGGACGACGTTTTCCAGCATGTGGATGCCGCTGAAATCGACGTGGTTGACGTGCTGCATGCGCAGCAGAAGGAAGCGCTGCTCGGGGTTGCGCTGGTGCAGCCGGTAGATCTCTTCTTCCACGTGGTTGACGGCGCCAAAGTAGAGGTCGCCCTCGATATCGACGATGCCGAGTTGGGGACAGCTCGGCGCGTCGGGCCGGTAGGCAAAGTGGCGGAAATCGGGATCGGGCAGCACTTCGTGTACGCGCGGCATGCTGGTGCGAAGCGCATAGTGGATGAAGCTGAGCAGGATGCCCAACAGCACGGCAAACTCGATGGCCAGGAACAGCGTCGCCAGAAAGGTAATGACCATGATCAGGGCGTCGCCGCGCGTGCCCTGCAGGATACGGCGGATCTCGGCCACGTCCACGAGCCCCAGCCCGGTGATGATCAGGATGCCGGAGAGGGCCGCAACGGGCAGGAAGGCCGCCAGAGGCCCGACGACGAAGGTCGCCACGAGCACGAAGAGGCCGGAGATCACCGCGGCGACCGGCGTGCGCGCCCCGGCCTTGACGTTCAGGGCCGAGCGCGAGAAGCTGGCGGCGACCGGAAAACCGGAGAAGAAGCCAGAGGCGAGGTTTGCCAGACCCTGGCCGATGAACTCCTGGTTGCTGTCCAGCCGCTGCCCCGTCTGCGTGGCAATGCTGCGAGCCATAGCCATCGTCTGTACCAGGCCAATCGCGCCCACGGCCAGCGCGCCGGTCGAGAGGCGGCGAATCATGTCCAGGTCAAAGAGTGGCAGGTTGACCAGCGGCGGCAGGCCGCCTCCAAGCGCGCCGATGACTTTGACGCCGCCCTGGTCCAGGCGAAAGAGCCAGACAACCAGCATAGCCAGAACCAGGATGAGCAGCGGGCCGGGCAGCCGGCGGTGGAGTCGCGACAGCAGGACGAGCAGGACGATAGCGCCCAGACCAATAGCCGTGGTGGCCGGATGCAATGCGTGCAAATTGCTGACCAGGCCCCAGAGGATCTGCGGCAGCTCCCGGAAAGGCAGGTTGAGACCGAACAACGGAAATAGCTGCGTGGCGGCGATCAGCACGCCGGCCCCAGCCGAGAAGCCGACGACGACCGAATAACTGACGAAGTTGACGAGGATACCCAGCCGGGCCATGCCGAGCGCGAACTGGAAGAGCCCCGCCATCGCCGCCATCATACCCGCCGCGACGATATAGCCCGTACTGCCAGGGATAAAGCCGGCGCCGAGCAGCGCGGAAAAGACGAGGAGCGAGTTGGCGTT
>ENA-UOXR01001985-UOXR01001985.1-bioreactor-metagenome-genome-assembly--contig:-NODE-1985-length-19978-cov-10.418712_pt1 | contig 19978 bp, 17 predicted proteins | sample MGYA00238164_ERZ764825 | MGnify/ENA primary metagenome ERZ764825 (study PRJEB28920, sample SAMN05720171) | bioreactor metagenome | isolation source: Anaerobic biogas reactor | place: USA:Washington...
CGATTGTTGAGCCTCGGTCGGTCGCGTTAGAATCGCCGTTCTGACCGAAAGGACGTGTGACCACCCGTACGCAGATCAACGAGCGCGTCGACCAGGCGCCCACCTTCCAGCAGATCATCGGCCGTCTGCAGTCCTTCTGGGAGGAGCAGGGCTGCGTCATCGTGCAGCCGTACCACACCGAGGTGGGGGCCGGCACCTTCAACCCGGCGACCTTCCTGCGCTGTCTGGACGCGCGTCCCTGGCGCGCCGCCTACGTCGAGCCCTCCATGCGCCCGACCGACGGTCGATACGGCGAGAACCCGTACCGGCTGGGTCACTACTACCAGTACCAGGTCGTGATCAAGCCGTCCCCGCCCGACATCCAGGACGTCTATCTGCGCTCGCTCGAGGCCCTCGGCATCGTCCTCGCCGAGCACGACGTACGTTTCGTCGAGGACAACTGGGAGGGCCCGACCCTGGGCGCCTGGGGCCAGGGCTGGGAGGTCTGGATCGACGGCATGGAGGCCACGCAGTTCACCTACTTCCAGCAGCTCGGCGGCTTCGACCTCGACCCCATCACGGTCGAGCTCACCTACGGGCTCGAGCGCCTCGCCATGTACCTGCAGGGCGTGGACAGCGTCTACGACCTCGTCTGGTCGAGCTGGGAGGAGGAAGGTGAGGAGCACGTCGTGACCTACGGCGACGTGTACAGGGAGAACGAGCGTGAGTTCAGTCGCTACAGCTTCGAGGTGGCCGACACGGAGATGCTCTTCCGCCACTTCCGCGAGCACGAGGCCGAGGCCCTGCGCGCCGTAGCGGCGCGTCTGCCGATCCCGGCCTACGACCACGTGCTCAAGTGCAGCCACGCGTTCAATCTCCTCGACGCGCGCGGCGTGATCAGCGTCACCGACCGCACGGCGCACATCGCCCGCGTGCGCGACCTCGCGCGCAAGGTCGCGGGCCTGTACCTGGAGGTCGTCGGCGACGGCCGCGGCACGGACGACGGAGCGCAGGGCGCATCCGGCGCCTCCGGCGAGGACCGGTGACGATGACGACCCTGCTGGTCGAGATCGGCGTCGAGGAGCTGCCGTACAAGGTGTGCGAGTCGGTCGTGCGGCAGCTCGGGGGCGGGCCGGAGGCGCCCGGACTGGTCCTCTCACTGCTGCAGGGAGAGCGGCTGGCGGAGGAGGGCGCGGCGGTCAGGGTCCTGGTCTCGCCGCGCCGCATCGCGGTCCTGGTGGACGGGGTGCCGGCCGAGCAGCTCCCGCAGGTGCAGGAGTTCCGCGGCCCCAGGGCGGCGGTGGCCTTCGACGAGGATGGAGGGCTCACCAAGGCCGGCGCCGGGTTCGCGCGCTCCAGGGGCGCCGCCGCCGCCGAGGTGCGTCGCGAGGTCATCGACGGCACCGAGTTCGCGGTGGTGAGCGTGGAGGCGGAGCGCAGGGCGGCGCGTGACGTCGTCCCCGCCCTCGTCGCCCGCCTCATCACCGGCCTGCAGATCCCGCGCGGCATGCGCTGGGGGGCCCGGCCGGTGGGCGCGAGCGACTATCTGCGCTTCTCGCGCCCCATCCGCTGGCTCGTCGCCAAGCTGGGCCCCGAGACGCTCACCGGGGAGTTCTACGGCCTCCCGCTGGGCGACGTCTCGTTCGGGCACCGCGTGCTCGGCGCCGCGGTGACGATCACCGCGGCGTCCGATTACGAGCGGCTGCTCGGGGAGCAGGGGGTGATCGTCTCGCAGGAAGAGCGCCGGCGGCTCATCCGGGAGGGTCTCACCGCGGCCGCCGGCGAGCTCGACGGCGCTTGGTCTGACCCGGGCGGCGTGCTGGCCGAGGCCGTCTACCTCGCCGAGTGGCCCAGCGTGGCCCGCGGCTCGTTCGACGAGCGCCACCTGCGCCTGCCGGACGAGGTACTGGTCACCGCCATGCAGAGCCATCAGCGCTACTTCCCGGTGCGCGACGCCGACGGCGCGCTCCTGCCGGTGTTCCTCTACGTCGCCAACGGCGACCCGGCGGCCGCGCCGCTGGTCACCCGCGGCAACGAGCGCGTGCTCGACGGCCGGCTGGACGACGCCGCGTTCGCCTACGACCGCGACCTCGCCGAGGGGTTGCCGGCCATGGCCGGCCGTCTCGGTGCGGTCGTGTTCCACGAGAAGCTCGGTTCGTTGGCCGACAAGGCGAGCCGGCTCGGCGGCCTCGTGGCCGCACTCGCCGGTGGTGAGCCCGACGACCCCGGCGGCAACGGCTCGGGCGCCCCGCTCGCCGAGACGCTGCGCAGCGCGGCCCGGCTGGCCAAGGCCGACCTGGTCAGCCAGACGGTCATCGAGTTCCCGGTGCTCCAGGGCGTCATGGGCGGGCTGTTCGCGCAGGCCGCCGGCCTCGGAGAGGCGGTCTCGCGTGCGGTGGGTGAGCACTACCGGCCGCTCTCCGGCACGGCGGCGCTGCCGAGCACCCTGCCGGGCGCCCTGCTGGCGGTGGCCGACAAGCTCGACAACATCGCCGGAGCCTGGGTCGCCGGCGAGAAGCCCTCCGGATCGCGCGACCCGTACGGCTTGCGGCGCGCCGCCATGGGCGTCGTGCGTATCGCCCTCGAGTACGATCTGCGCTTCCCCTTCGCGGGCCTGTTGACCGCCGCCGTGGAGCAGTTCGAGCTGCAGCGCGTCGACGGGCTGGACGCCGCCCGCCGCACGGCGATCGTCGCCGAGACGGCCGCCTTCCTCCGCGAGCGTCTGCAGGCGCTGCTGCTGGACGAGGGGCTTCCGTTCCCCAGCGTCGAGGCCGCGATGGCGGCGCCTGTCCCCGACCTGCCGGCGCTCGCCGCCCGGGCGCGCGCGTTCACGGCCCTGGCGGGGCAGGCGGCGTTCGAGGACGCCGTCATCGCCTACAACCGGTGCGCGGCGCTGGCGGCCAAGGACCCGGCGGCCGGGGACCGCGTCGTCGACCCGGCCCTCTTCACTGACCAGGCCGAGCGTGAACTCGCGGACGCTCTCGAGGCTGCGCGCGGGCCTCTGCTCGCGTCCCTGGATCACCTCGATCTCGAGGCGGCGGTCACGGCTGCGGCCGGCCTGCGGTCGTTCGTCGACCGCTACTTCGACGCCGTGCTCGTCATGGACCCCGACGACGCCGTGCGCGCCAACCGTCTGGCGCAGCTCGCCGCCGTCACCGGCCTGATCGGCCGCATCGGGGAGTTCAGCCGCCTGCCGCTCGGGCAGTCCTGAGCGCGGGAGACCAGACCACACCTCACGCGACCGCGGCGAGAAAGCGGGCAAGACGCCAGGAGGCGACCAGCATGAGTGACAAGCACGTCTACCGCTTCGACGAAGGCAACAAGGAGATGCGCGAGCTCCTCGGCGGCAAAGGAGCCAACCTCGCCGAGATGACCTCGATCGGGCTCCCGGTGCCGCCCGGTTTCACCATCACGACCGAGGTCTGTAACCATTACTCGGCGCACGGGGACTACCCGGAGGGCACGCGCGCGCAGGTCGAGGAGGCTCTGGCGGCGCTCGAGGCCGACACCGGCAAGAAGTTCGGCGACGCGGCCGACCCGCTGCTGCTCAGCGTCCGGTCCGGGGCCCGCGCCTCGATGCCCGGCATGATGGACACGGTCCTCAACCTGGGACTGAACGACGAGACCGTGAACGGCGTGATCGCCTCCACCGGTAATCCGCGCTTCGCCTGGGACTGCTACCGCCGCTTCGTCAGCATGTACGGCGACGTGGTGCTGGGCTGCAAGCCCCAGAGCGAGGACGAGCACGACGTGTTCGAGGAGCGCCTCGAGGCGATGAAGCGGGCCAAGGGCGTCACCTACGACACCGACCTGACGGCCGAGGACCTGAAGGAGCTCACCGCGGAGTTCAAGGCGGCGGTCAAGGAGCGCACCGGGAGGGACTTCCCGGACGACCCGCGCGACCAGCTCTGGGGCGCCATCGACGCCGTGTTCGGGAGCTGGGGCAACGACCGCGCCGTCGCCTACCGGCGCCTGTACGACATCCCCGACTCGTGGGGCACGGCCGTCAACGTGCAGACCATGGTCTACGGCAACACCGGCGAGGAGTCCGGGACCGGGGTGGGGTTCACGCGCAACCCGGCCAGCGGCGAGAGGATGTTCTACGGCGAGTTCCTCGTGAACGCCCAGGGCGAGGACGTGGTCGCCGGCGTGCGCACGCCGCGTCCGGTGAGCGAGCTCAAAGAGCTGTGGCCGCGGGTCTACGACGAGCTGATGGAGATCCAGGCGACGCTCGAGCGTGAGCTGCGCGACATGCAGGACTTCGAGTTCACCATCGAGCGTGGCCGTCTCTACATGCTGCAGACGCGCAACGGCAAGCGTACCGGGTTGGCCGCCATCCGCATCGCGGTCGACATGGCCGACGAGGGCCTGATCTCCCACGAGGAGGCCCTCATGCGCATCGAGCCCGAGCAGCTCAACCAGCTGCTGCGGCCGGTCTTCGGCCCGAGCGACAAGGAGGAGGCCGTCCGCGAGGGCCGGGTCAAGGCCAAGGGCCTGCCCGCCGGCCCCGGTGCAGCCACGGGGCGCGTCGTCTTCAACGCCGCCGACGCGGTCGCCTGGGCGGCGCGCGACGAGAAGGTGCTGCTCGTCCGCGACTTCACGAGCCCTGACGACATCCGCGGCATGGACGCCGCCCAGGGCATCCTCACGGCCCAGGGCGGCATGACCAGCCACGCGGCGCTGGTCGCCCGGCAGATGGGTAAGGTGTGCATCGTCGGCTGCGGCGCGCTCGACATCGACCTCAAGGCGCGCCGCTTCGAGGTCGACGGCGTGACCGTCGCCGAGGGCGACTGGCTCAGCATCGACGGTTTCACCGGCGAGGTCATCCTCGGCGAGCTCGACACGCGGCCGCCGGAGGTCCTCCAGGTGCTGCTCGAGGGCAGCATGAAACCCGAGGACTCGGAGCCGTACCGCTACTACCGCGAGGTCATGGAGTGGGCCGACGCGGCGCGCCGCCTGCGCGTGCGCACCAACGCGGACCAGCCGGATCAGAGCGAGAACGCCCTCGCCTTCGGCGCCGAGGGCATCGGCCTCTGCCGCACCGAGCACATGTTCTTCGGCGGCGAGCGCATCATGAGCGTGCGCGAGATGGTGCTGGCCGGCTCGCGGGAGGCGCGTGAGAAGGCGCTCGTCAAGCTGCTCCCCATGCAGCGCGACGACTTCGCCGCCATCTTCCGCGTCATGGGCGAGCGCCACGTGACCATCCGTACGCTCGACCCGCCGCTGCACGAGTTCCTGCCGCACGACGCCGAGGACACGGCGCGCACGGCCGCGGCACTCGGCGTCTCCGAGGCGGAGGTGCGCGCCAAGGTCGACGACCTGCACGAGAACAACCCGATGCTCGGCCATCGCGGTTGCCGTCTCGGCATCGCCTTCCCCGAGATCACGGCGATGCAGGCGCGGGCGATCCTCGAGGCCGCCTGCCTGGTCAAGAAGGAGGGCGGCGACCCTCATCCCGAGATCATGATCCCGCTGGTGGGCACCAGGAAGGAGCTTGCCCACCAGGCCGCGATCGTGCGCGCCGTGGCCGACGAGGTGTTCGCCGAGCAGGGCGTCGCCGTCGACTACATGGTCGGGACGATGATCGAGGTCCCGCGTGCGGCGCTGACGGCGGACGAGATCGCGGAGGAGGCCGAGTTCTTCAGCTTCGGCACCAACGATCTCACCCAGATGACGCTCGGCGTCTCCCGCGACGACGCCGGCAAGTTCCTGCCGCTCTACACCAGCGAGGATCTGGAGATCTGGCCGGCCGATCCTTTCGCGACGCTCGACCAGAGCGGCGTGGGCCAGCTCGTGGAGATGGGCATCGAGCGCGGTCGCGCCACCCGGCCCGACCTGCACGTGGGCATCTGCGGCGAGCAGGGCGGCGACCCCGAGACGGTCAAGTTCTGCCACCGTGCGGGAATGGACTACGTGAGCTGCTCGCCGTTCCGCCTGCCCGTGGCGCGTCTCGCGGCGGCCCAGGCCGCGATCGAGGAGAGCGGGGACCTGCGGCTCGAGAAGTGAGCGGGCGCTGACGCCGGGCGCCGGGCCGGACCGCCGCAGGGCGGGGCCGGCCCGGCGCGTCCCGCGCGCCGGGCGAGGGGCAGGAGGACCCGTGGCGAGGCTTGGACGGGAGATCGCGGTGACGCTGGACGACGGGCGGCGGCTCGTCGTGCGCGACGCGCGCCGGCGCGACGCCCGCGGCGTCGCGGAGATGCTCGATGCGGTGGCGTCCGAGCCGCAGGTGACGCTGGTGCTCCGGCCCGGCGAGGCGGGACCGGCGAGCTGGCGGCGGCGCATCACCGAGACGCTGCGCTCCCCGCGCGGTCTCTTCCTGGTCGCCGACCGCGGCGGTGGGGTCGTAGTGGGCGACCTCGGGTTGTCGCCCGACCCCAATCTGGCCTCGGCGCACGTGGTCTGGGTCGGGATGTCGGTGGCCGCCGGCTTCCGCGGCGTCGGCGTCGGCGGCGCCCTGCTCGAGACGGCCGCCGCGTGGGCCGGTGCGGCGGGCTTCCGCAAGATGGTCCTCGGCGTGCTCGCCGAGAACGTCCGGGCGCAGGCCTTCTACGCGCGCCACGGCTTCGCGCGCGAGGGGCTGCGACGCGAGCAGTACGACCGCGGCGGCCGCTATCATGACGAGGTGCTCATGGCCCGCCCCCTCAGACGCCGGTGAGGCTCGCGATGCGGAGCCGCACCCCCCTCGTCGCGCTGGTCACGGCCGGCTTCATCGCTCTTGCCGGTCTGCCCGTCGGCGTCGCGGTCGGCGTGGGCTGGCTGCGGCTGCCGCACGTCCAGCCCCCCGGAGCCCCGCAGACCGACGCGGTCAGCGGTGTCGTCGCCTGGACCCTCCTCGCCCTCTTCTACCTCGTCTGGATGTCCGGGCTGGGGATGCTGCTCGTGTGGCTGTTCGACCGCATCGGCCACCACTGGCAGTACCACGAGCGCTCGGCGCGCCCGACGAAGAGGGCCCGGCGCCGGGCACGTGCCACGCTGCGGCACGTGAGCGCCGAGGAGCAGGCCGCGCGCGAGGCTCAGCGCCGCCGCGAGGAGCGCGAGGCCCGGCGGCGCCGCGACCGCGAGCGCGACGAGGCGTGGCGCCGCGGACCGGACGGCAGAGGCGGCGGCTGACGTGGCCCGCATCGCGCAGAGCAGCGTCGACCAGGTGATCGCGACCGCCGACATGATCGAGGTGGTGAGCCAGTACACGGACCTGCGCAAGGCCGGCGCCAACTACAGCGGGCGCTGCCCGTTCCACGACGAGCGCACCCCGTCGTTCTCGGTCAACCCCATGGAGAAGCTCTACTACTGCTTCGGCTGCGGCGCCGGCGGCAATCTCATCGGGTTCGTGATGGCCAAGGAGGGCATGGACTTCCCCGAGGCGGTCGAGTACCTGGCCGACCGGTACGGCATCGCGCTCGAGTACGAGGAGTCGAGCGCCCGTGGCGACGCCGAGCGTCGTCGCCGGGAGCGTCTGCGCCGGCTGCTCGAAGACGCGACCAGGTACTACGAGCGCGTGCTGTGGGAGTCCCCGGCGGCGGCCGCGGCGCGCGACTATCTCGCCGGCCGCGGCCTCTCCGAGGAGGTCTGCCGCGCCTTCCGCGTGGGTTACAGCCTCCCCGGGTGGGAGCGCCTGCGCGACGGCGCGCTCGCCAAAGGGTTCACCGAGCAGGACCTGCTCGACGCCGGGCTGGTCCTCCCGGGCAAGCAGGGCCGGCCCTACGACCGCTTCCGCGGCCGCATCATGTTCCCCCTGGGCGACGAGCGCGGGCGCACCCTGGGCTTCGGCGCCCGCGCCATGGGCGACGAGCAGCCCAAGTACCTCAACTCGCCGGAGACGTCCCTCTACCACAAGAGCGAGGCCCTGTTCGGCCTCCATGACGCCAAGGCGGCCGTGCACCGGGAGGACCGCGTGTTCGTGGTCGAGGGCTACACCGACGTCCTGGCCCTCGCACAGGCCGGCGTCGCCGCCGTCGTCGCCAGCATGGGGACCGCCCTCACCGAGCAGCAGCTGGAGCGGCTCCGCCGGCTCACGTCCACCATCTATCTCTGCTACGACGCCGACGCCGCCGGCCTCGGCGCGATGCAGCGCGCCCTCACGCTGGGGCGCAGGATGGGCCTGGCGCTGCACGTGGTGCGCATCCCGGAGGGCCTCGACCCGGCCGATTACGTGCTCTCCGGCGCCGGCGGCGACGGGTTCCGCCGGCTTGTGGACGACGCGCAGACGCTGCTACAATTCCACGTCCGCCTGGCGCTCGCCACCCACGACCTCGACAAGCCCGACGGAAGGGCGCGCGCGTTCGCGCGACTCAGGGAGGTCCTCTCGGAGGCGGCGACGCCGATGGAGCGCGACGACGAGCTGCGCTACGTCGCCGACAGGTTGCAGCTCTCCGCGGAGAGCGTGCGCTACCTGCTCTCCGGCGGCGCCGGTCCTCCGGCCGCCGTCGGGGGCGGCGGGCGCGCGTCCGGGCCGGCCGACGGGCCGGGCGTCGCCCTGGGCGGCGCTCACGAGCTCGAGGTCCGGTTCCTCGCCGGCTGTCTGTCGCAGCCGCAGGCCGGTCGGAGGGCCCTGGAGGGCGTCGACGAGAGCTTCTTCGCCGGCGCCGGGACGCGCGCCGCGCTGCGGCTGGTCAAGGAGCGGCTGGCCGCCGGGGCCGCCGGCGATGCGCCGCCGGCCGGCGGCGCCGAGGCCGGCGAGGGCGCGGAGGCGTTCGCCGAGATCATCGTCCGCGCCGGGCGGGAGCGTTTCACCGCGGTCGTGGTGGAGGAACTCTTCTTACGTCTGCAGGAGGCGCAGGTGGGCCGGCTGATCGCGCGGCTCAAGGTCACGAGGGAAGATGGCGACACTGGGACCCAGGCGGAGGAACTGGCGAGGCTCGAGGGGCTCCGCCGCAGCCTGCGCGAGGCGCTCCGCGCCATCCCGGTGGAGGACGATACCAGGCAGAGTCGAGGACGGGTGACGTGACGGACACCCCCGAAGACCGCGAGAAGGCGCTCGATGCCGCGGAGCTCGGTATCGACGAGGTGCGTCTGCTCGTCGAGGAGGGCCGCGAGCTGGGTTATCTCGCGGGCGACCACATCGCCGACGTGCTCCAGGACGTGGAGCTCACGCCGGAGCAGATCGACGGCATCTACAACCTGTTCACCGACCTCGGCATCGACATCCTCGAGGCCGAGGGCGCCGGCGAGGCCGGAGCCGCCGGCGCCAAGCCGGCGGAGGACGCCGTCCCCAGGCTCGACCTCTCGGTCAGGATGCCCACCAACGACCCGGTGCGCATGTACCTCAAGGAGATCGGCAAGGTGCCGCTGCTCACGGCCGAGGAGGAGGTCTCCCTGGCGCGGCGCATCGAGCGCCACGACAGGGACGCCAAACGCGAGCTGATCGAGGCCAACCTGCGCCTCGTCGTCTCCATCGCCAAGCGTTACGTCGGGCGCGGGATGCTCTTCCTCGACCTCATCCAGGAGGGCAACTTGGGTCTCATCCGCGCGGTGGAGAAGTTCGACTACCGACGGGGGTACAAGTTCAGCACCTACGCCACCTGGTGGATCCGTCAGGCCATCACACGGGCCATCGCCGACCAGGCGCGCACGATCCGCATCCCGGTGCACATGGTCGAGACGATCAACAAGCTCATCCGCGTGCAGCGGCAGCTGCTGCAGGACATCGGCCGCGAGCCCACGCCTGAGGAGATCGCAGCCGAGATGGGTACAACTCCACTGAAGGTACGCGAGATCCTCAAGATCAGCCAGGAACCGGTGAGTCTGGAGACGCCGATCGGGGAAGAAGAGGATTCCCAGCTCCGCGACTTCATCGAGGACGAAGAAGCGACCATGCCGGTCGAGGCTGTGAGCGAGATCATGCAGAAGGAGGAGCTGAGCGCGGTGCTGGGGACGCTCTCGCACCGTGAACGCAAAGTCATCGAGCTGCGTTTCGGACTCAAAGGAGAACACCCGAGGACGCTCGAGGAAGTCGGCCAGAAGTTCGGCGTCACGCGCGAGCGCATCCGCCAGATCGAGTCGAAGACGCTGGCCAAGCTCAAGACGTATCGCGACTCGCAGCGGCTGCGCGACTTCCTCGACTGACCGGGGCGGCGGGATCAGGGAGCGGCGCGCTGCGGCGCGCCGCTCGAAGGGCGCCCGGGGGCGCCGCGACGTGAGGTCCACCGGCGGCGCCCGGCTTGGGCGCGGCGACGCGGCCCGGCAAGGAAAGCCGGACCGCGGCACGAAGACGACCGCTGCGTCGGGAGTGGGGCGGGTGAGCCGCCCCGCTCCCGACGCAGCTCGAGAAGGAGCACTGAGAAGTCCGTGACAGAGCCAGCAGCAGATCGTCATCCTGACGAAACCATCCTCAGCACGATCGAGGAGGTCCGCACGCTGCTCGACGAGGGCAGGGAGCAGGGCTACCTCGCCGCCGAACACATCGTCGAGGTCCTGGCCGACGTCGACCTCACGCCCGAGCAGATCGACGACGTGTACGTCGTCTTCCACGACCTCGGCATCGACGTGGTCGGGGCCGACGGCGTGCACCACGCCCATCCCGGCGCGCCCGGCGGCGGCGAGCCGGCGCAGGAGGCCGAGGCCCCGGAGGCCAAGCTCGACCTGTCCATCAAGACGGCCAGCAACGACCCCGTCCGTATGTACCTGCGCGAGATCGGCAAGGTGCCGCTGCTCACGGCCGAGCAGGAGGTCTCCCTGGCACGGCGCATCGAGCGGGGCGACATGGAGGCCAAGAACCAGCTCATCCGCGCCAACCTCCGCCTCGTCGTCTCGATCGCGCGCCGCTACGCCAATCGTGGTCTGACGTTGCTCGACCTCATCCAGGAGGGCAACCTCGGTCTCATCCGCGCGGTGGAGAAGTTCGACTACCGTCGCGGCTTCAAGTTCAGCACCTACGCCACCTGGTGGATCCGTCAGGCCGTCAGCCGGGCGCTGGCCGACCAGGCGCGCACGATCCGCATCCCGGTGCACATGGTCGAGACGATCAACAAGCTCATCCGTGTGCAGCGGCAGCTGCTGCAGGATCTGGGCCGCGAGCCCACGCCCGAGGAGATCGCCATCGATATGGGCTTCACCGCCGACAAGGTGCGCGAGATCCAGAAGATCAGCCAGGAGCCGGTGAGCCTCGAGAACCCGGTGGGCGACGAGGGCGACTCGCAGCTCGGCGACTTCATCGAGGACGACCAGGCGGTCGCGCCCAGCGACGCCGTCGGCGAGCTCATGCAGGGCGAGGACCTCAGCCGGGTGCTCGAGCTGCTCACGTCGCGCGAGCGGCGCGTGCTGGAGATGCGCTACGGCCTCACCGACGGCCGTCCGCACACGCTGGAGGAGGTCGGCGTGCAGTTCGGCGTGACCCGCGAGCGTATCCGCCAGATCGAGGCCAAGACGCTCGCCAAGCTGCGCGCCTACCGCGAGGCGCGCAGCCTGCGCGACTTCGTCGAGTGACGGCGGACGCGCCGGCGCGGGTTTGGACGCCGGCGCGGGCATCGCCTATACTCTGTCGGCCGGAGCGGTCCTCGGTAGCTCAATGGTAGAGCATTCGGCTGTTAACCGAAGGGTTGCAGGTTCGAGTCCTGCCCGAGGAGCCAGATAGTAAGACGGGCGCCCAGCTTCTCCCAGCCGGGCGCCCGTTCCTGTTCTGTGGGCCGCGCTCCCGCTGCGCCGTCCGCGGGTGTCTGCGCGAGAGGTGCGCCGTCAGCGCACGACCGTCACAGGGCAGTCGGCGTGGTGGAGCACGGCCTGCGCGACCGAGCCCAGGATCAGGCCGGCGAAGCCCCCGCGGCCCCGGTTCCCGATGAAGAGGTGGGTCTCGCCCTGCTTGCCGCGCGCCTCGGCCAGGATCGCCTCCGCGGGGGACGACGACTGCAGCAGCTTCGTCTCGACCTCCACGGAGTCGTCCGTCACGATGCCCCGGATCTCGTCGGCGGCCTTCTCCAGGAGTTCCTCATGCTTTCCGATGTGCTCACGGTCGGGCGGGATGATCCCGCCCCCGCCCAGGCTGGACGACGTGATCCCCATGCGGACGACGGACACGACGGTCACGGTGTGCGGCTTGAGCGCCTGAGCCATCTCCGCGGCCATGCGACACGCCGCCTGCGCGGCCTCCGAGCCGTCGGTCGCCACGATGAACCTCGATGCAGCCATTGATGCTCCTCCTGTCCGGGTCGGTCGGGCTCCACGCGAGGGCGCGCGCGTCCGCGCCGCTTGCCCTCCACCCTTGTCATCCCCGCTCCGCCCTGCTTCCAGACGGGTCGCGCCGCGTCACGGGACCAGGGCGACCACGCTGAGCGGCGTGCCCGAGCCGCCGACGAGCTGCAGCGCTCCGAGCACGAGGGTGGCGCCGGTCGGCGGCAGCTGGTCGAGGTTGCCGAGGCACTCGAGGGCAATCTTGTGGTTCTCCGCCATCAGCATGTTGGTGGCGTAGCTCTCGTCCGTGCCGGCGTCGACGCCGTGCGTGTCGATCCCCACGCCGGCGATGTCGCGCTCGTCCATCAGCCACGTCGTCGTCTCACCGTCGAAGCCGGGGAAGTGCAGCTCGCCCTGGTCGTCGAGGTTGAGGAAGGCCTGCGGGTCGTCCCAGAGGTCCTGCCAGCCCGTGAGCATGAGCACCACGGAGCCGGGGGCGATCTCCCCATGCTCCTTCTCCCAGGCGAGCACGTCGTCGCGCGTGAGCCGGTAGTCGGCGTCCTCGGCGCACTGCGGCCGTACGTCCACGACCACCGCCGGCACGACGCGCTGCTCGGCCGGATAGCTGGTGATGTCCTCGGGCGAGCCCTCGACGAAGCTGTTGGGGGCGTTCATGTGGGTGGCGCTGTGCTCGCCGATGGAGAAGCTGCGCAGGTAGTACCCGTCCTTGTCCATCGTCGCGACCACCTTGAACACCACGGCGGGGTCGCCGGGCCAGAGCGGGATGTCAGGGCTGATCGGCTGGCTGAGCTCGACGACGCGGGAGTACGAGACGGTCTTCGCGGCGCCGGCGGCCTCGGCGGAGGGGCTCGCCCCGTCGGATCCGGCGCCGCAGCCCGCCGCGACGAACACGGTCCCCGCGACGAGGACGGTGGCGGCGGCGACCAGGGCGAGCCTGCCGGCCGAGAGGGGGCGCTGCGGCGAGGTGCTACGGGAGGTCATGGCGACTCCTTCGGTCGATGTCGGGAGTGTCACGTGTGTCGGGGCATTCATACGACGACGGCCTCGCCGCGGCAAGGGTCCGGGCGCGTCGTCGCGCGGTTCCGCTGCCGCGCGCACGTCAGGCGTGCGTGGCCCGGGTCAGGCCGGCCGCGCGGGCCGCCTCCAGCGCGGCGATGTGCTCCGCTCGCGTGGTCCTGCGTGCGATCGCGCGGAGGTCGTCGGGCGCGCGCTCCGCCGCGGCGCAGGGGCGGTACTGGCCCATGACGTTGACGAAGGTGTCCGCGCTGAGTCCGGCGAGGAAGGCGAAGACGCGGGCGCTCTCATCGACCAGCCCGGGCATGACGAGGTGCCGCACCAGGACACCGCGGACGGCGAGGCCGTCGGAGCCGACGACGAGGTCGCCGACCTGGCGGTGCATCTCGGTCACGGCGCGGCGCGCGACGTCGGGGTAGTCGCGCGCCGTCAGATACAGCTCGGCGAGGTCGGCGTCGAGCAGCTTGACGTCGGGCATGAAGACGTCGACGACGCCGTCGAGCAGGGCGAGCGTCCCGACCGCGTCGTATGCGCTGCTGTTGTACACGACGGGCAGTCGCAGGCCCCGTGCGGCGGCGATCACCAGCGCGGCGAGGATCTGCGGGACCACGTGCGACGGAGTCACGAGGTTGAGGTTGTGGCAGCCCATCCTCTGCAGGTCGAGGAAGACGGCGGCCAGCCGATCGGGCCCGACCTCGCTCCCGGCAGGCCGGTGCGAGATGTCCTCGTTCTGGCAGAAGCGGCAGCGCAGGTTGCAGCCGCCGAAGAAGACCGTGCCCGAGCCGGCCCAGCCGCGCAGCACGGCCTCCTCGCCGTGATGCGGCCCGTAGCTCGCCACGCGCGCGCGGGCGCCGATGCCGCAGATGCCGCCCGCGCCGCTCGTGCGGTCGACGCGGCAGCGGCGCGGGCAGAGCTCGCAGGCGGCGAGCAGTGCGGCGGCGCGCTCCGCGCGCCGCTCGAGCTCGCCGCTCCCGCTCAGGGCGATGTAGGCGGGCGGGTCTGTCGAGTCGCGTCGCATCACGTCACCGGTACGGCGCCTCCCTGCCCGCTCGACGAGCGGCGGATCCCCGCCTCTCGGGGGCGACGTCCGCCCGCGAGGGTCCCGGCCGTCTCACCCGAGGATCAGGCGCTGCGGGTCGACGTCCTCGCGCAGGATGCGCAGCTCCTCCTCGGTCGGCGGTGTCGCCCGGGCGGAGTGCGAGACGTCGAGCGCGAACCCGGTGGCGTCGGCGACCTGCTGCGGCGTGACGCCGGGGTAGTGCTCGGCGAGGTACATCTCCCTGGTGGTCTCGTGGAACCTCATGACGCCGAGGTCGCTGACCACGGCGATGGGTCCGCCGCGGCGGTAGCCGGCGCGGTGCCGTGAGTCGCCGCCCGTCAGCCAGCCGGGCGTCGTGAGGTAGTCGAGCTTCTCGACGAACTTCTGCACGCCGTGCTGCATGAAGACGATGAAGCCGCTGGCCAGTGACCCGGCGTCGCAGGCGCCGCCGCTGCCGCTGAAGCGCACCCGGGGTCGGTGGTAGTCGCCGATCACGGTCGAGTTCATGTTGCCGTACCGGTCGATCTGCGCGGCGCCGAGGAAGGCGATGGTGCGCAGACGCCGGTTGGCGACGTAGCTGAACGCCTCGACGAGGCCGGCGTTGAGGTCGCTGAACGCCATCACGCGGGGGTCGGCCACCGCCATCGGCAGCTCGTCGAGCGGCGGCCCGATGCCGCCGGTCTCGAAGAAGATGTGCGCGTGCGGGGCGTGGATGCGCTTGGCCACCGCGGCGGCCAGCATGGCCACGCCGGTCCCGGCGAAGAGCACGTCGCCGTCCTTGATGAAACGCCCGGCGGCGATCGCCATCATCTCGCGCGCGGAGCAGGCGGGGCAGGATGCGTCGGGCGCAAGGGTCGGGTCGACCATCCTCGTCACCTCCGGTCCAGGCCCGGCGCGTAGCCGGCGACGGTGTTGGCGCGGATGCGCGCGAGCTGCGCGCCGCCGACCTTGTCGAGGTACGCGTCCCAGCTGTCGATGCCGTAGACCCACTCGTCGAGGTAGGCGGCCCACTGCCCGTCGTCCTTGGCGACCGCCTTGTAGTGGTTGAGGTGCCCCGGGTCGTAGTCGTAGAAGTAGCGGCACGCGGTCGGGTGGGCGCCGTACGGCACCGGCACGACGGCGTCGACCAAGAAGGGCGGCAGCGCGTTCTGGTCGGGGTCGAGCCGCAGGTAGTCCTCGGGGACGATCTCCTCACAGGTGACGATCACGGCCGAGGCCGCCTTGCACTGCTCCAGGTCGGCGAAGGTGAGGCCCTTGATGCGCACCGTGCCGTCGGTGCTCACCTGCTGGGCGTGGATCAGGGAGACGTCCGGCGTGAGGGCCGGGAGGAGGGCGACGTCGTCGTCGGGGTGGCCGAAGGGATCGGCCATGACCTGGACCTTCTTCCGCGCCACCCGTTCGCCGTCCCGGATCCCGGGCGGGAAGCCCTCGAGCTCGAGGACGTCCGTCCCCAGTCCGGACTTGCTGGGGATGAACGGCGTGTTCAGCGCCCCGGCGAGGAAGCGCAGCGTCATCTGGTTGTTGGTGTAGTCCTCGACGAGGACCTCGCCCCGCTCGACCGCCTTGCGGAAGCGGATGCAGGTGGGGGCGAAGCGCCCGTTGCCGCCGTAGGCGATCTCGATGCGGGAGACGCAGCCCGCGCCCACGAGCAGGTCGAGCGCCTGGCCGTTGGAGTGCGCCACGAGGTGCAGGTCGCGGACCCGGCGCCGCGCGATCTCGTAGACGAGCGCCATGGGGTTGCGGTTGATGGTGAACCCGCCCACGGCGACCTGCTGGCCGTCGCGGATGAAGCGTTCGGCGGCGTCGGCGACGGTCATCAGCTTGCCGTCGAGGCCGTTCGGTTCGCCCATGCGCTGCCTCCTCCTCGGTCTCGGGGGGCCAGAGACGCGAAGACCCCCAGGGCGGACGTGCTCGTCTCCGCTGGGGGGCATGGCCGGGACGGGCGGGGGGCGGCTCCGCGCCGAGACCATGCGGCAGCAGGGCCATGATACACGCCGCCCCTGCCCGTGCAAACGACGGACCGCTGACCGCTGATAGAATGAGATGGAGATGGCTACCGGAGAGGGCAAGACGGGCGAGGCGGAGGCGCAGGTCACGACCTTCCTGTTCTCCGGGTACGCCCGGCTGCCGCAGGACGTCTCGCACCAGGCGATCTACAAACGCGTCGGCATCGTGCTCGAGGTCGACGAGACCGGCGTGATCGTCGGCTGCACGTCCTCGCTGATCATGGACGTGGCGCGCGACTTCTTCGCCCGCCTCCTCCTCGGGCGCAACGTCCTCGGCGAGCGCCGTGAGCTCGAGGCGCTGGTGCGCTACCGCTACCGCGGCCACTCGCAGGCCGCGCTCATCTCGGCCCTGCACAAGGTCTTCGAGGCCGTCGACCAGTCGCCCCTGGTGCTGGGGGACGCGGCCTACCCCCTGCCGAGCGCCAAGCACCCGGACGTCGGCACCGAGACGTACGGCTGACGCGCGCGGCGGGCTCCGGCCGCCCGCGCGAGCCGCTCCGCGTCGTCCCGCGCGTCGCGTCGCCGGCCGTGCCTTGTTCCACAATGGCGAACCGGCGTCCGCTTGCGTCGGCCCGGACGCCGTGTATGATGACGACGCTGCACACAGAGCCGCAGACGGGCGCCGTCTCCGCCCGCTGACCCAGGCACTGGACCCCCAGCGACCGCGTAGGCGTGCCCTGGGGGTTTCGTCGTTTCCGGGGACGAGTTCCAGAGGAGGAGCTGCATGGACTTCCGCTACACGACCGAGCAGGAGATGTACCGTCAGGCCATCCGCGAGTGGCTGACCAAGAACCTCGAGCCGCGCGCCCGGGCGATCGACGAGGCTGAGGCCGGCATCCCGACCGACATCACTGAGGGCATGGCGGAGCTGGGCATGTTCGGCGTCACCATCCCGGAGGAGTACGGCGGCATGCCGCTGCCCGACGAGGAGCGCCTGATCTACGCCATGATCACGGTGCACGAGATCGCGCGCGCCGACCTCTCGATGAGCACGCCCGTCTACACGTTGCTCACGATCGGCTGGTCGTACATCGTCAACCGGTACGGCACCGAGGAGCTCAAGCAGGAACTGCTCCCCGCCGTGGCCGCCGGCAAGGCCTTCGCCGGCATCAACACGACCGAGCCCGGCGGCGGCTCCGACCTCGCCGCGATCACGACCATCGCGCCGTGGAGCGAGGAGAAGCAGGCCTACATCATGAACGGCGAGAAGGCCTACGTCTCCGGACCCAAGGAGTGCGAGAAGTGGGGTCCGCCGAGCGGGCACTGCACGCTGGTCAAGACGGACCCCGAGCAGAGCTACAAGGGTTTCACCTTCATCTGGGTCCCCGCCCACCTGCCCGGCATCAGCTACACGACCTACAAGGACATGGGTCGCATGGGCCTGAGCACGGGTGGCTGGATCTACAAGGACGTCGAGCTGCCCAAGAAGTACGTCCTCGGCGAGGAGGGCAAGGGCTTCTACGTCAACATGGACGGGTTCAACGCCGCCCGCGTCCTGGTCGCGGCGGCCTGCCTCGGCGGCGCCGAGAAGGGCCTCGAGATCAGCGCCGAGTACACCGCCCAGCGCAAGACCTTCGGCAAGCCGCTCGGTAAGTGGGAGGGCATCTCGTTCGAGATGGTCGACGACTGGATGCAGCTCGACATGCTCAAGCTGAACCTGCTGCGCGGCGCCTGGATGATCGGCCAGGAGCACACCAACCCGGGCCAGTTCGGCCGCAAGGAGATCAACAAGGTCATCTCGACCTGCAAGTGCCTGGCGCCCACGCTCTGCCACGACATCGCCCGCCACGGGATGATCTACCACGGCGCCTTCGGCTACACCAAGGACACCCCGCTCGAGATGCTGCTGCGCGGCGTGATGAGCTACGAGGTCGGCGCCGAGGGCGGCCTCATGATCATGCGCGGCATCATCGCCCGCGACGAGTGGGGCGAGACCCACAACCCGTTCAAGGATTGATCGCCGCAGGCGGATCGACGTCGGGTGCCGCGAAGCGGCGCCCGACACTGACGGACTGAAGCGGACGAAGGCCGGCAAGGAGGTCGCCACATGGAAAGAGTCGAGTGCATCGTCGTCGGCGGCGGCCTCGCCGGCCTCTCCGCGGCCTACGGCCTGGCCGAGGCCGGCGTGGAGGTCATGGTCCTCGAGCGCGGCGACTACAGCGGCGCCAAGAACGTCACCGGCGGGCGCCTGTACCTGAAGCCCATCCGCGGCATCTACCCGGAGCTGTGGGACGAGGCGCCCTTCGAGCGGCCGGTGGCGCGCGAGCTGGTCACCATGATGGCGGAGGGCGCCCACACCACCGTCGAGATCGCCTCCGACCGCTTCACCGCGGGCGCGCCGCAGAGCTACACCGTGCTGCGCGCCAGGCTCGACCAGTGGCTGGCGGAGAAGGTCATGGAGAAGGGCGCCATGGTGGTGCCCAACATGAAGGTCGACGAGCTGCTGCGCCAGGACGGGCGCGTGATCGGCATCCGCGCCGGCGAGGACGAGATCGGCGCCGACGTGGTCGTGGTGGCCGAGGGAGTGCTGCGTCTGCTCAGCAGCGCGGCCGGCCTGGCGACCCAGCCCAAAGCACGGCATCACGCCCTGGGCTACAAGGAGGTCATCGAACTCCCGCCCGGAGTGATCGAGGACCGCTGGCATCTCAATCCCGGCGAGGGCGCCGCCCAGCTCTTCATGGGCGAGTGCACCAAGGGCATGATGGGCGGCGCCTTCCTCTACACCAACAGGGAGAGCATCTCGCTCGGCATCGTGGTCGGGATGGAGGACATGCGCCGCCGGCGCGACGGCACGGAGAGCTGGCAGCTCCTCGACGAGTTCAAGGAGCTGCCCCAGATCCGGCCGCTGGTCGCCGGCGGCACGGTGGCCGAGTACTCGGCGCACGCGATCCCCGAGGGCGGCATCAGCCAGGTGCCGCGCCTGGCCGGCGACGGCTACTTGGTCGCCGGCGACGCCGCGGGGTTCTGTCTCAACGCGCTGGTCACCGTGCGCGGCATGGACTTCGCCGTCGCCGCCGGCCATCTGGCCGCCGAGGCGATCAAGCGCGCCAAGGCGGCGGGCGACTTCTCCGCCGCCGGGCTCGCCTCCTACGAGGCGTCGCTGCGCTCGAGCTTCGTGCTCCGCGACCTCGAGACGGCGCGCACCATCCCGTCCTTCATGGAGAACCCGCGCCTCTTCACCCACTACCCGCGCGCGGTGGCGCGGCTCCTCGAGAGCGTCTACACCGTGGACGAGCGTCCGCAGGACGGCCTCGTCAAGAAGGCCTGGAAGAGCGTGCGGCGCGACTTCCTGAACGTGGCCACCGTCAAGGACGCCTGGTCGGCGCGCAGGATCTGAGGAGGGGGAGCGATGCCCATGAAGATCGACGCCAAGCTCGGCCTCGACGTCTTCAAGCTCGACAAGGAGCCGCACATCGTCATCGACACCGAGGTGTGCAACACGGTCTGCACCGACGACGCCTGTTTGTACGTGTGCCCCGCCGACCTCTACGAGCGCGACGACCAGGGCCGCATGACCGTGAACTGGGAGGGCTGCCTGGAGTGCGGCACGTGCCTGATCTGCTGCGACCCGCGCGCCCTTTCCTGGAAGTATCCCGGAGGGCCCTACGGGGTCCAGTACCGGATGAGCTAGAGCGGGCCCCGGCCCGGAGAGGGCCGGAGGACCCGTGACGACCGACGACCCGCGACGAGAGAGGTGAGCCTGTGGACATCGTCGTCTGCGTGAAGACCAACCCGGACCTGGAGATGGTCCGCGTCAAGGATCGCGTGGCCCAGACCGAGGGCGTGCCGTACAAGATCGGCGACCTCGAGAAGAACG
>ENA-UOXR01001989-UOXR01001989.1-bioreactor-metagenome-genome-assembly--contig:-NODE-1989-length-19961-cov-7.171858_pt1 | contig 19961 bp, 19 predicted proteins | sample MGYA00238164_ERZ764825 | MGnify/ENA primary metagenome ERZ764825 (study PRJEB28920, sample SAMN05720171) | bioreactor metagenome | isolation source: Anaerobic biogas reactor | place: USA:Washington...
CCGGCAAACAGCAGATTGGTCAGGGGGGTGGGCGAGTCGGTGTCCAGGGAGAGGGCGGCCTGGAAGACTCCGGCGGTGGCGGGCCAGAAGACGGCGGTGAAATTGGAGGCGCCGCCGATTTCCACGGTGGAGGGGATGCCGGCGAATTCAAAACGGGCGGCGCCGGCGCCGTTGGTGGTCCAGCCGTGGACATGCAGGTTGGAGGATCCGAGATTGCGCAGGATGAAGGTGTTCGTCCGGGCCTGGCCGATGAGGACCTCGCCGAAGTCGGTGCCTTTGGCGAGGGAGGGCGGTTCGGAGTCCACGACGGGCGCGCCGTTGGTGCCCAGCACGGAGAGGCCCGAGGACGATCGCAGCAGGAATGCGCGGGGCTGGCCGTAGTAGAGGCCACTGCCGGCGATTTCGCTGTACTCGTTGATGGCGGCGGCGTTGGTGAGCACCCAGCCCGAGCCGGCGTCGATCAGGTCGTTGAGGTTGGTCATGACGCCGTCGCGCCAGAGAAAGGCCTGGTTGGTGCCGGAACCGGTGGTGGAGGTGCCGACGACCCAGGAACGGTCATTAATGGCGTTGGCGAAGCTGTTGTCCGTCGGGCGATCGAGCGTTCCGAGATCGCGCATCAGAAGGTTGGTGGGGTCCAGGTAGCCGTTCTCCCACGAGTCGTTGGGCAGTTTCCAGGTGCCGTTCGATGGCGTGATCAGGAAGGCGTGCTTGGGGGACCAGTTGTTGGACACGCCGGTCCAGCCGACAATTTGTCCGAGATTGTTGATGGCCTTGGCTTCGCTGTAATCACCGTATGAAGCGTACACGCCCAGCGAGCCCAGCGGCGTCATTTCGCCTTCATCGGCGATGGCGTTGGTGTTCTGGTCGTACCAGACATAAGCCCAGTTATGTCCGTGGGGGGAATATAAAAAAGTCGTGCCGCAGATAAAGCTGGAGTCGTTGATGCCATAGCCTTCACACGAATGGACAAACCCGCGGAAGGGGGGGATTGCCACCAGCTGGTTGGTGCGCCACCAGAAGGCTTGGAGCCAGATGTTCGTGTCCGGGGGCAGGTAAGCCCAGCCGGTAATCTCCCGGTTGTCGTTGATGGCGTATCCGGCGCTCAGGGGGCCGCCGAAGGTGCCGAGATCGGTCAGGTGGTTGGAGGCGTATAAAAACGCATGGTGATTGGTGGCGGATACATCGGAATAGCCGGTGATATCGCCGTGGCGGTTGATGGCGGTGGCGATCCCGTTGGATCCGCCGGGGAGGTTGGTGAGACCGGAGAGGGTGCCGCCGGCCCATACAAAGGCCTGGGTACGGCCGCCGGCCGTCAGCGACCAGCCGACGACCTGGCCGGCATCGTTCAGGCCCAGGGCGGCGCTTTGGGTGCCGCCGAGGGTGCCGAGATCAATGGGCCAGTACTCCGGGGCGGCGGCTGCGGACAGGGCGGCCAAAGCGGCGCCGATCCAGATGGTTAGGAAACGGGTCATGGGCAGAAACAGAATCGTAACGGAATCCGGGGGAAGGTCAATGGCCGGGTTCGTGGAATTGGAGGCCGAAATAGCGGAAGGGGGGAAGAAGGGGGGGGGAGGTCATGACGGGCGGGACGGCGGGAAGATTGGTGAAAACGGTGAAGCCGCCCCAGGCGGGGTTGGTGCTGGCCAGAATGGAATAGGAGGCGGAACGGTTGGTATAGGCGTGCCAGACGAGGCGCCAGGCATTGGTCCCGGGGTGGCGGTTTTCAAAATCCACGATGAGGCGGGCATCGGCGGGATTGGTGGGGTTGAGGCCGAGGGCATGCTCCTGCCAGGTCAGATAGCCGTCGCGGTCCGGATCGAGGCTGGCTTCGGCCATCCAGTGGCGGTTGGTCAGATTGAATTCGGCGAGCCACTCGGGCGGGACCAGGCCGTCATCGAGGACCGGGGCGAAAACGGCGTGGAGATCGAGGTTGCCGGGGAGGGAGGTCCAGGAAAACGCCTGGGTGGCGACGGGGATCGGCAGGGGCAGGGGAACGGAATTGGAGCGGAGGTCGGCGATGAAGGCGCCGGCCTCGGCGGTGAAAGCGGCGGCGAACGGTTCACCGGCCTCCAGCAGAAATTCGCCGGCGGGATCGGCGGCGCCCGGGCCGTCGGAGGTGACGCGCACGCGGCGGGTCAGGTTGTGGAGGGCGACGGGCACGACGATGGGGGATGGCGTTTCGGGATCGTTGTGGTGGACGAGGAGGGCATAGTGGCCCGAGGCCATGGGGGGCAGCGGGGTGGTGTCGAGGGTCAGCGGGATGCCGTTGGAGAGGCCCGGGGGGATTGTCAGGTTGGTCTGTCCGAACGCCAGCCAACCGGCGTATTCGGTTCGCGGCGAAACGACGACATCATCCACGCGCCAGCCTTCGGCGACGACATAGGCATCGGCGCCGAAGCGGAAACGGATATGCACCTCGCGGCCGGCGTAGGCGGAGAGGTCGGCGCCGACGGGATCCCAGTCGGCGGTGTCCACAAAACAGGGGGTGTCGGGGGCGAAGGGAGAGGCGGGGTTGGACGTGATCAGGCCGGGATAACCGCCCTCCGGCACGAGCGGGGCCCACGTGGCCCCGCCATTGGCGGAGATTTCCAGGACGCCGGAATCCCAGTAGTGGACGCCGGAGGGATCATCCTGGTCGATCTCGAAGCGGGCGCGATGAAGGAAGTCGAGGCGCGGGGCGGCGGCGGCCAGCTGGATGGGCGGAGAGACCAGCGCGGCATGGGTGGAGTTGCGGTAGATGCGGGTGATGGCCTGTCCGCAGTACCAGGCGTGATCGGGAGAGGCGGATTCCTGGGAGCTGAGATGCCAGTCCGGGTTGCCGTCGGGGCGGGTCCAGCCGTTCGTGCCGGATTCCATGTCGTCGGCGAATCCGATCGGAGCGAGTTCCAGGTCAATCTCCAGGTCGCGGCCGCCGGTATTCTGGATGGACAGGGACAAATTGGTTTGCGAGTCGCGGGGCAGGGAGACGTTGAAAGAATCCGGCGCGACAGCGATCCGGGCATAGGCGACGGAGACGGTCCAGACGGCCGACTGGGCGGCGTAGCCGGCGTCGTCGGATGCGGAGAGGGAATAGGTGATGACATCGCCGTCGCGGGCGGGGGAGGGAATAAAGGCGGCGAAAAGATTGCCGGCGGCATGGGTCATGGGGGCGGAGCGCAGGAGGCCGCCGTTGCGCTGCCAGCGGAGGGTGGCGGCGGCGACGCGGTGATTGTCGGTGATGCTCGCTTCGACGGGCCAGGGGGCGGGGGCGAGGGCCGGCGAGGGCAGGGGGTCGTGCAGGATGACCGGAGGGACGGGGAAGGAGCCGGCGTCCAGCGGATCGGTGTGGTCGGCGGCTTCGAGCTCGTTTTCGTGTCCGTCGCCGTCGGGGTCGCCGTAGCGGTCTTGGCCGATCGCGCCGAAGTAGCGTTCTTCGAACCAGTCGGGGAGTCCGTTGCCGTCGAGGTCGCGGCTGGACGGCAGATAGCGGGCGGTGGCGGTTCGGGGAGCGGGCATGGGCAGGCCGGTGATCTGGAGGGGAGAGGGAGCGCCGTCGGCGGGCCAGCGAGCGCCGTCCACTTCCCATCCGGCGAAGGACAGTTCCACGGCGCCGGCGGCATGGTGTTCAGGGGCCTCGAGGCTGGAGGCCGCGGAGCCGGCGGCATGCCAGGTGATGCCGGAGAGCGCGCCGGTTGGCGAGGATTCGTGCGTCAGGGCGGTTTGTTCCTGCCAGAGCCAGGTGATGATGGAGGGGCCAGTCAGGGTGAAGGTGCAGACGCTGCCGGTGCCGGAGGCGGGGACGGAGCCCGCGCCCTGCCAGCCGGCGCAGGCGGTGCGCCAGCCGTTGGTGCCGTCAGGCGGATAGAAGGCTTCGGCGCGGAGGTTCGCATTCGAGGCGAGGGTATGCAGGCCGTAGGCCGGTTCCACGCTGAAGAAAGACCCCGGCAGGCCGCTGACGGCCAGGGCGATGGGCGGGGTGACATCAAACGCATGGAGTTCGGCGGGGAATCCGGCGGGATGGGTGGCGGGCAGTTCGGCGGGGCCGGCGGAGAGATAATAGTGCACGCGGGTGCCGACCGGCTGGGGGGGGATGGAGGCCTCGAAGAGGCGGCCGTTGGTGGTGGTCATGGCGACGGTGGCGAAGTCGTTGGTGACGCCGGTCGTATTCCAATGGAGCAGAACGGAGGCGGGATCCAGCGCGCCGGCGGAGGTGACCTCGGCCGCGACGGGATACGGCGCATCGGTGATCCAGGTGGTTTCCAGCGGGGTGTGTTCGATGGCGGCCGGCAGGGCGATGGCGCCGCGCAGGTAGAGGGCGAAAGGCTGGGGGCCTTCGGGGACATTGGTCGCGGTGACGGTCAGGGTCCAGACGCCGGGAGCGGGGGCGGGTACATCCACGCCTTCGATATTGTTGAGGGTGTCGGGGCCGGAGAGCCCGTTGGGATGATGAACCGCGCCGCCGGGGGCGGTCAGCGTCAGGTCGAGATCGTTCACCAGGTTGACGGCGGCGGCCAGGGCGGAGGGATAGTCGCTGTAGGCCATGACGGCGGTCAGCGGGGCCGGACTGGTGACCGCGAACGGGAAGGCAACACTCTGGCCGGTGGCGAGCGGTTCCGGGCCTTCCATCAGGACCGCTGCCAAGCCGCTGGTGGGAAACAGGGTGCCGCCGACATCGATCAGCCCCCAGCCTTCGACGGAATTCGGCCTTGGGGCGGGGGGGATTTCGCGGGCGGCGCCGGTGCCGTACTGGCCGGGGGAGAGCGAACGGGCGCCGCCGGACAGGGCGGCTTTCAGCAGCGCGGCGGAAGGACTGTCCAGGCCGAGCACATCGGTGGCGTACTGGCGGACGAGAAGGGCGGAGCCGGCGGCCAGCGGGGTGGACATGCTGGTGCCGCCCATGAAGCAGTAGTTGGTGTTGCCGGCCAGCAGGCCCCAGCCGGTGTCGGAGGAGGCGCGCGACCGCGCCGAAATGATATCGGTGCCGGGCGCCACGATGTCGGGCTTGGTTCGGCCGTCGGCGGCGGGGCCGCGGGAGGAATAAGCCGCCATGCCCGGCGGTGCCCCGGGGGGGCTGGAGGACACGTAGTCGGACCGGAGGGGTTCGGCGCGGTAATCGATGTACCAGAGCTGCCCGTAGGTGGCCGCGGTGCGGCCGCCGCTGCCCGGCGGCCGGCCGCTTTCGGAAGCGCCGACGGCCAGCACGTTCTTGGCGGAGGCGGGGGAATCGAGCGACAAGGGGTCCACGAGGCCGTCGTAATCGCCGTCGGTGCCGGCGTTGCCGGCGGCGAAGGTGATGAGCATGCCGGGGTGATCCCAGATGAATTCATCGGTGGTCATGGCGTCGCTGGTATATTCCCCGGCGACGGCGCTGCCCCAGCTGTCGGAATGGACGCGCGCGCCGAGGTCGAATGTGGGGCCGTACAACTCGTTCAAATCGTCGGGGAGGGCGAGATAGTCGTAGGGATCCAGGATGGACTGAAAAACCAGTCCGGCGCCGGGGGCGACGCCGCGGTACTGACCGTCGGAGGCCGCGCCGGTGCCCAGCACGGAGGCGGCGACGTGGGTGCCGTGATAGTAGGTGTCGCTCCAGTTTGTGAGACGTCCGATATCCAGCACCTGGATGAGACGTCCGCCAAAGTCCGGATGCAGCGTGGCGACATCGCCCGAATCCAGGCCGGTATCGGCGATGGCGACGATCTGTCCGGCGCCGTCGAGGCCGTGAACCTCGCGGACGGCATCCACGTTCAGGCGTTCGGACGCGCGGGCCATGTCGTTGAGGATCCGGGGCGGCTCGTGATATTCGACCCACTGGACTTCAGGCAGGCGGGCCATTTCGATGGCCGCCCGCGCCGGCAAAGCCGCGCGAACGAGTCCCCAGCGCCTGCCGGGAGCGGTGCGGATGTCCGACGCTCCGGCGGCGGCCAGTTCGCCAGCCAGGCCATCCACATCGTCGGGTGCGAAGGTCTGGAGAGTCACCGGCACGGGCAGAGCGGGTTCCTCGCGGGCGAGAGCTGCCAGCAGCGGCTGGATTTTCTGTTCCGGGCGGTATTCGCCGGTCCACGCCACATGGGGAAGACGGCGAATGCGATCGCGCGCCTCCGCGGTCCCTTCCGTCAGCAGCGCATGATCGGGCAGATACGAGCGAATGACACCGCCGGCCTGTTCGATGGCGGTTCGCCATTCGGGACGGACGGGGGCGTCGAACAAGACCAGCCAGGGAAGGCCTCGGGCGGACGGCCGGGCATGGGCGGGCGCGGCGTCCAGCGGGATGCCCGGCCGCACGATGCCGGTTCGCAGGCGGATGGCGGGGCCGTCCGGGGGAGGCTCCGTCGGAGGCGGAGACAACTGCGGGCGCACGGCGCGAACCGCGGCACGGGAGGCGATGGCGGCTTCCTGCAAGGTGGGGCCGGGATCGGATGCGGCGGACCGCGGCGACTGCAGACGCGAAAACAGCCAGACGCTCAACCCGGCGGCCAGCAGCAGCAGGGCGGCAGCTCCCGGACGTCGAATACTGGACGGCAACTTCATGGCGGATCCTGATTCACTAACCTACCACGCCTCAAGGGCATAAGCCAAGCGGGGAGAATCCGCTTCGGGGGGCCCCGGACGGAAAGGCGGTCAGGCCGTTTGACACCCCCCCGTCCGGGGTGTAGGGTCCGCGAACTTTCATGACCTTTCTGCATCGCATTCAGGCCTGGTCTCCGGCGATTCTGGCGGCTCTTTTGGCGCTGGGTTTCCGGACTCTTCGCCCGTCCCCGCCGCCGGCTCCGGCGGCGCGGCCGATTCCGGTTTCGGCGCCGGTGGATGCCGGGCAGGCGGCGGCGCGCCTCATTGAGGCGGTGATCCAGATCGAATCCGGCGGCGATCCGTTGAAAATCGGCCGCCACGGCGAGCGCGGGTTGATGCAGATCCAGGCCGGCACCTGGCGCGAGGTGACGGCCCGGCTGTACGGCGCGCCCCTGCCGTTTGACCGCGCGTTCGAGCCCGCGCTGAACCGCCGTGTCGGCGCCGCCTATCTGGCGCATCTTCAGAATCGGCTGCTGGCCCGCCGGTCCGAATGGAAATCCGACGAGCGCGCTCTGCTGCTGGCGGCCTACAACGCCGGCCCCGGCCGTCTGCGCGCGGCCCGGTATGCCCTCGAACGCATGCCGCGGTCCACCCGTGACTATGTGGAGCGCGCCGGCGCCCTCCATGACACCCTGCTCGAAGATTCCGCGCAGGCGGTCCGCCGGCGTTTGCAGGTCTCGCTGTGAGCCGCGTCCCCCTGTGCCGGCTCGGACGAAAGGCGATCCGGGAAAATGCCCTTGCCAAGGCGGGGGGCGGGTGATAGGGTGCGCGCGATTTTGGTCCCGGACTGCGGTCCGATCAATTCAACGGAAGCCCACAACGATGAAAAAAGAGATCCATCCCAAGTACGAAGAAGCGACGATTTCCTGCGCGTGCGGCTATGTGCTCAAGACCCGTTCAACGGTCAAGAGCATGAGCGTGAACACCTGCGCGGCCTGCCATCCGTTTTTCACGGGCCAGGCCAAGTTCATTGACACGGAAGGCCGCGTGGACCGCTTCAACAAGCGCTACGCCCGCAAGACCGCCAAGTAGCTGGCGGACGCGACGGGCCGGAGCTCCCCCCTGCGGGGTCTTCCGGCCCGTTTTGCATTCTTTCTGCGCTCCATGGAACTGGATCCCGTCTATTTGAAGCAGGTCGCCGCCCGGGCCGAAGAGCTTGAGCAGGCGATGTCTGCGCCCGGCGCGGCTTCCAATCCCCGCACGTTCAAGGAGCTGGTCCGCGAACATCAGCGCCTGCGCGACCTGACGGCCGCCGCGGACGGATTCCGCCGGGTGCAGCGGCTGCTGGCCGAAAACGCCGAGCTGCTGGCCGAGAGCGCGGACGATCCGGAGATGGCGGACATCGCCCGGACGGAGAAAACGGAGCTGGAGGCGGCGCTGCCGGCCGCGGAGCGCCGGCTGATGGCGCTGATGCTGCCGCCGGATCCCGACGACAGCCGCAACACCATTCTGGAAATCCGCGCGGGCACCGGCGGCGAAGAGGCGGCGCTGTTCGCCGGCGACCTCTACCGCATGTACGTCCGCTTTGCCGAGTCCCGCGGCTGGAAGACCTCGGCGCTGGATGTTTCGCCGTCGGATCTCGGCGGCTACAAGGAAATCATTTTCTCGGTCGAAGGCGTGGATGTGTACAAAACCCTGCGCTACGAAAGCGGCGGCCACCGGGTGCAGCGCGTGCCGGAGACCGAGGCGCAGGGGCGCATTCACACCTCCGCCGCCACGGTCGCCGTTCTGCCCGAAGTCGAAGAGATCAGCGAAGTCGAAATCCGGCCCGAAGACCTGCGCATTGACCTGTTCTGCGCCTCGGGACCCGGCGGCCAGAAGGTCAACAAGACCGAATCCGCGATTCGGATCACCCATCTGCCGACGGGCCTGGTGGTGGCCTGCCAGGACGAACGCAGCCAGAACCGCAACCGTGAAAAAGCCATGCGGGTGCTGGCGGCGCGCCTGCTTGATCTGCAGCGCCAGCAGGACCACGACAAGATGGCCAGTCAGCGCAAGACGCAGATCGGATCCGGCGACCGCAGCGAGCGCATCCGCACCTACAACTTTCCCCAGAACCGCCTGACCGATCACCGCATCAATCTCACGCTGTATTCGCTGGATCACGTCATGGAGGGGAATCTCGGCGAGGTGATCGAGGCGCTGCAGGCCCGCGACATTGAACTGCGCCTGGCGGCGCAGATGGGGAAGAAGGCCTGATGGCGGCGGAGACGGACCGCTGGGACGGCCGGCTGGACGCGGCCCGCGCCAGGCTGGAGGAGCGGGGGATTGACGAAGCCGATTCGCGCCTGCGCTGGCTCGCCGCGCATCTGCTGTCCTGCGGGCTGCTGGATGTCGGGCGGCACCGGGCGGAACCGCTCGCGCCGGACCTGGCCCGCGCCTGGGAGGACGGCGTGGCGCGCCTGGCGGCCGGCGAGCCGGTTCAGTATGTCATCGGCGAAACCGATTTCCTGGGGCTGCGCATCCGCTGCGATCGCCGGGCCCTGATTCCCCGGCCCGAGACCGAAGAACTGGCGCTGTGCGCCGAAGCCGATCTGCGCGCGCGTCCCGGGCGGCCCGTGGCGGTGGACGCCGGCACGGGGACGGGCTGCATCGCCTGCGCCCTGGCGCTTCGCGCGCCGCGGGCCCGAATCATCGCCACCGATCTCTCCGCCGATGCCCTGGGGCTGGCCCGCGAGAATGCCGAGGCGCTGGGCGCGCGCGTCGACTTCATCCGGACCGATCTGCTGGCGGGGCTGCCCGACGCCTCCGCCGATCTCGTGGTGTCGAATCCGCCGTATGTATCCAGCGGCGACTGCGACCGCCTGCCGGCCCACGTGCGCGACCACGAACCCCGGCTGGCGCTGGACGGCGGTCCGGACGGCCTGCGGGTCATCTCGCGGCTTGTGTCGGAGGCCGCCCGTGTTATAGTGCCGTCGGGACGGTTGATGATGGAAATCGGCGACGATCAGGCCGAGGCCGTCCGGGAGATTCTGTGTCCGGAAAACCTGTTCAATCTGGAAGCTCTGAAGTGCGACTGCGCCGGACGGGTGCGCCTCGCCGTGGCGAGACGGGTGCCCGCATGGCTCCGCGCACCTACATGCCCCGGCGCGGGAAGGGGACCTACGGCTATCTGATTCTGCTGATGGTCGTGGTCGGGGCCGCCCTGCAGTGGAGCTGGATGCAGCGCGTCCGCCGCGACGGCGCCGAGACCGTGGTCACCAACAGCTTTGCCGAAAAACTCACCCGATGGATGCTGGCCAAGCGGGGCATTCACCTCGAGGAGGAAGCCGCCGCGGGAGAGTCCGGCACCGAACGGATTCTGTGCGAAACCTGCGGCGGGAGCGGCCAGATGCTCGGACCGGACGGGGCCATTGTGCCGTGTCCCATTTGCCAGGGGGTCGGCTACGGCCTGGTCCGCAAGTTCAGTCCCGACGAGAATATCTGCCCGTTTTGCGTCGGCATGGGCCGGGCGTTTCTGCCCGGCACCCGCGAGGTGGTCATCTGTCCGCGCTGCAACGGCCGGGGGCTGATCGGCCCCGCCGCCGCCCCGGACGCCCCGCCCGCCGAATAACCCATGTTCGACCGCCTCTCCAACCGCCTCCAATCGGTGTTCCGCCAGCTGCGCGGAACCGGCACCCTGTCGGAGAAAAACATCCAGGACGCCCTGCGCGAGGTGCGCATGGCCCTGCTCGAAGCCGATGTCCACTATGCCACGGCCAAGGCCTTCATCGAGCGCGTCAAGGCCAAGAGCCTCGGCGCGGAAGTCCTGGGCAGCGTGACTCCCGGGCAGCAGATCGTCAAGGCCATCCACGATGAACTGGTCGCCCTGCTCGGCGGCGTCCAGCGCGATTTCGACCTGACCGCCCTGCCGTCGGAGATCCTGCTGCTGGGCCTGCACGGCTCGGGCAAGACCACGACTGCCGGCAAACTCGCCCGCCTCTGGCGGCAGAAGGGCAAGAAGGTCCTGCTGGCGGCCTGCGACATCCGCCGGCCCGCCGCCGTCGAGCAGCTCGAGGTGCTGGCGAAACAGACCGGCGCCGGGATCATCCAGCCCGAGCCCGGCGAGACCGTACCCGATCTCGGGCGCCGCGCCTTCCGGCATGCCCGCGAGAACTATTACGACATCGTGCTCTACGACACCGGCGGGCGCTTCCAGATGGATGCCGACCTCGTCGAGGAACTCAAGGCCCTGCGCGCCGCCACCGCTCCGAAAAACGTCGTGCTGGTGCTCGACGCCGCCATCGGCCAGGAGTCCGTCCACGTCGCCCAGACCTTTCACGAAGCCCTCGGGCTGACGGGCCTGATCCTGACCAAGCTCGACGGCGACGCCCGCGGCGGCGCCGCCCTGTCCGTGGTGTCCGTCACCGGCTGCCCCGTCCTGCGGGTCGGCACCGGCGAGCGTCCCGAAGACCTCGAGCCGTTCCATCCCGACCGCATGGCCTCGCGCATCCTCGGCATGGGCGATGTGGTCAGCCTGGTCGAGAAGGTGCAGGAAACCCTGGATGTCGAGGAAGCCGGCCGGCTGCAGGACAAACTGCGCGGCCGGCAGGGCCTGGATTTCAACGATTTTCTTTCCCAGATGCGCCAGCTCAAAAAAATGGGATCGTTCGGCAAGATCCTGGAGATGATCCCCGGCGCCGGCGCGATCGCCGGGGATGTGCGCCAGCGGATGGACCGGGACTCCGGCCGGCAGATGAAGAAGACCGAGGCGCTGATTCTGAGCATGACCCCGCGGGAGCGCCGCCATCCCGACCTGCTCAACGCCAGCCGCCGCCGGCGCATCGCCCGCGGCGCGGGGCTGGAGGTCAGCGATCTCAACGAGCTGCTGCGGCACTTCCGCCAGGCCCGGCAGATGGCCAAAAAAATGAAACAGATGCAAAAAAGATTGCCTCGCGGCGGGCTTTTCGGCTAAAACCCCCGCCTATTCGTCAAGACCCGGAAACTCGCAATGGATTGGCCGCGTCCGGGGCGGCACAAGGAAACAAAAGGAACCGACATGTCAGTCAAGATTCGTCTCCGCAGAATGGGCGCCAACAAGAAACCCTTCTTCCGCATCATCGCCGCCGATGTCCGCAGCGCCAACCAGGGCAGTTTTCTCGAAGAGCTCGGCTGGTACGATCCCGGCAAGAAGACCGACAACTACAAGCTCGACGTCGCCAAGACCGAGGCGTGGATCGCCAAGGGCGCCCAGCCCAGCGAGACCGTCGCCGCGCTGCTCAAGAAGAGCCGCACTGCCCAATAGGGCCGGCCGGCCGCCCGCGGCGGCCTTCCCATCCCCCCTTCGTTTTCCTCATCTTCCCCCCCGAGGTATCCCGTGAAAGACCTGATTGAATACGTCGTCAAGACGCTGGTGGACCATCCCGACGAGCTGCGCATTGCCGAAATCGAAGGCGAGCGCACCATTGTGTTCGAACTGCGCTGCCATCCCGACGATGTCGGCAAAGTCATCGGCAAGAGCGGCAAGACCGTCGGCGCGCTGCGCACCCTGATCAGCACCGTCGCCGCCCGTCAGAACCGCCGCGCCATGCTCGAAGTCGTCGAGTAACCCGCGCCCCCCGATGGCCTCCGTGCCGTTGCGGATCGACATTCTCACCATCTTTCCCCGGATGCTGGACGGCATCCTGGGCGAAAGCATGATCAAGCGCGCGCAGCAGGCCGGCCTGGTCCGAATCCGCTGCGTCAATCTCCGCGACTACGCGACCGGCGCGCATCTCACCACCGACGACCGCCCCTACGGCGGCGGCCCCGGCATGGTCATGAAGCCCGAACCCGTTTTCAAGGCCGTGGACGACCTGCGCGGGCCGGACACCCGGGTGCTGCTGATGACGCCGCAGGGGGCGCCGTTCCGGCAGTCCGTCGCCCGGGAGCTGGCGACGGCGTCGCACCTGCTGATTCTCTGCGGCCACTACGAAGGCGTGGACGAGCGCATCCGCGAAGCCCTCGTGGACATGGAAATCTCCATCGGCGACTACGTGCTCACCAACGGCGTGATCGCCGCGGCCGTCGTCACCGATGCCGTCGTGCGCCTGTTGCCCGGCGCCCTGGGCGGGGAGGGGGCCGCCGATGACGAATCCTTCACCGACAGCCGTCTGGAATATCCCCAGTACACCCGCCCGCCCGTCTTCCGCGGCATGGCCGTTCCCGAAATCCTTGCCGGCGGCAACCACGCCGAAATCGCCAAATGGCGCCTCGAACAGTCGCTTGCCCGCACCCGCGCCCGCCGCCCCGATCTGCTGGGGCCGGACGGCGTGCCTCGCTCCTGACGGAAGCGGGCCCGCGGGATCGGCCGGGAATCGCAGCGGCAGCTGCCGGCCGGAAAAATTACTTCACGAGCCAGAGGCGGTCGATTTCGAGGCGGAAGGGGCCGGGGGGAGGGCCGGCGAGGATCTGGACGCGGGAGAGGGTCTGGCCGGGATAGCCGGGGAGATCGAGGCGGTCGCCGTGGCGGATGGCGTAGAGCCGGTTGAACGGGATTTCAACGGCCTGCCACTCGCCGGTTGTGTCGAAATCGAAGGCATAGGCGTGGCGGTCGGCCGGAGAGGCCTCGACGCGCACCTGGCAGCGGCGTCCGTCGCCTTTCAGTCCGATGCACAGCGCGCGGTAGCCGGAGACGTCCAGGGAATCGAAATCGCGCTGGATGGAGGAAAAGCCGCCGTCGTTTTCAAGAGAAATGGAACCGGAAAAGACGGCATTTCCGGCTTCGTTGATCTCCAGGCGGCCGCGGGAGCGTCCGCCCATGACCAGGTCGTCTTCGATCTGCCAGCCGCCGGTGCCGGTTTCGCGGGTGAACTGGTGAAGGGTTTGGTTGGAGCCGCGCGGGGTGTCGGGCACGCAAACCCGGGAAGGATGGTGGGCGCAGCCAAGGACGAGCAGCACGGGGATCAGCAGCGGAAGCGGGGTTTTCATGATCGGGTTCCTCCTGATTTTCGGTAGGATAGTCCTTTTCAGGGCTCCTGTCCAATAATCGAAAGGGGGAGGAGACAGGAGACAGGCGAGGTCCGGATTTTCGTGTTTTCGGGGGGGGAGGGAGAGGATAGGATGAAAGGCATGATTCCAAGAAGCATTGGCGGCATACTGGCGGGCATGATGATCATGACGGGTTGCGGCAGGATGGAGGCGCCGGAGGCGGTCGCGCCGGCGGCGGAGCCGGCGGTGCCGGTCGAGGTGTCGGGGGAGCGGGCGCTGGAGGAGGTCCGGAATTTCGTCCAGCTGGGGCCGCGGGTATCGGGCACGGAGGGCGCGGAACGCGCTGCGAATTATCTGGCGGAGCGCTTGCGGGCCCTGGGGGTGGAGGCGGAGATCCAGGAGTTCCGCGACCGGGCGCCGGGCGGGGAGCTGGTGTTCCGCAACGTGGTGGGCCGGATTCCGGGAACCGGCGGGGGCATGATCCTGTTCGGCTCGCACTACGACACGAAGGCGGACATTGCGGAGGATTTCGAAGGGGCGAACGATTCGGGGTCAAGCACGGGGCTGCTGCTGGAACTGGCGCGGGTGTTCCGGGAAGACGCGCCGCATGCGATGGAGATCCGGCTGGTGTTTTTCGACGGGGAGGAATGCGCGGAGGCGTACGGTCCAACGGACGGCCTGCACGGCAGCCGCCATCTGGCCGCGCAACTGGAGGCGGACGGGAGCCTGGAGACGGTCGCGGCGATGATCCTGCTGGACATGGTGGGCGACCGGAACCTGACGGTGACGATTCCGCGCAACAGCACGCCGGAGCTGGTGGCGAAGGCGTTCGACGCGGCGCGGGCGGAGGGCGTTCGCCGCGCGTTCCAGCTCTATCCGGGGCACATTCTCGACGACCACGTCCCGTTCCTGGAGCGGGGGGTGCCGGCCATCAACCTGATTGATTTCCACTACGGCAGCGCGCCGGGCCTGAACGACTGGTGGCATACGCCGGAGGACACGATGGACAAGCTGTCGGCGGAGAGCCTGGGCATCGCGGGGCGGGTGGCGGCGCGCATGGCCCGGGAAATGCTGCGCGAGTCCTCGGGAAAATGAGCCGGCGGGGGCCTTTTTTCTGGACAGCCGGCGGGGGGGCAGTCCAGCATTCCGGAGAATCTGGATGACAAGGAGACCGACGATGTTCAATCCCCAGGCCGAAGCGATGCCCGTTGGAGACTTGCGCAAGCTGCAGGGGCGGCGGCTGCGGGCGCTGGCCGAGCGCGCGTACGACCGGGTGCCGTTCTACCGCGCCAAGATGGATGCGCAGGGGGTGAAACCCGAGGACATCCGGGGCATCGAGGACATCGTGAAGCTGCCGTTCACGGTGAAGGCGGAGTTCCGCGAGCAGTATCCGTTCGGGATGTTCGCGGCGCCGATGTCGGAGATCGTGCGGATCCACGCGAGTTCGGGGACGACGGGCAAGCCGACGGTGGTGGGCTATACGCGGGCGGACATTGACAACTGGGCGGAGTGCGCGGCGCGGTCGCTGGGGTGCGGGGGGGCGACGGCGGAGGACACGGTGCAGGTGGCCTACGGCTACGGGCTGTTCACCGGGGGGCTGGGGATGCACTACGGGGCCGAAAAGCTGGGGGCGGCGGCCCTGCCGATGTCGGCGGGCAACACCGAAAAGCAGATCATGCTGATGAAGGATTTCGGGGTGACGGTGCTGTGCTGCACGCCGAGCTACGCGCTGCAGATCGCGGAGGTGGCGGCGGCGATGGGCGAGGACCTGATGAAGCTGCCGCTGAAGAGCGGGCATTTCGGGGCGGAGCCCTGGACGGAAGCCATGCGCCGGCGCATCGAGGAGGTGCTGCCGCTGAAGGCGCTGGACATCTACGGGTTGTCGGAGGTGGCGGGGCCGGGGGTGGCCAACGAATGCCTCGAACAGCACGGGCTCCATGTCTTCGAGGACCATTTCTATCCGGAAATCATCGACCCGGCGACGGGCGACCCGCTGCCGGACGGGCAGAAGGGCGAGCTGGTGTTCACGTGCCTGACCAAGGAAGGCGTGCCGCTGATCCGCTATCGGACGCGGGACATCACGATGATCCTGGACGAGGGGCCGTGTCCCTGCGGGCGGACCGGCCGGAAGATCGCGCGGCTGATGGGCCGGACCGACGACATGCTGATCATCCGCGGCGTGAATGTCTTCCCGTCGCAGGTGGAGGATGTGCTGGTGCGGATCGAGGGCGTGCATCCGCAGTACCTGATCATCGTGGACCGGCAGGGGAACCTCGACACGATGGAGATCCAGGTGGAGGTGACCGAGAACCTGTTCAGCGACGAAGTGAAGAAGCTGGAGGCGCTGCGCGACAAGATCCACCACCAGATCAAGACGATGCTGAACGTGAGCGCGAAAATCACGCTGGTGGAACCGAAGACCATCGAGCGCACGCTGGGCAAGGCCAAGCGGGTGCAGGACCGGCGGAAACTGGTCTGAACAAAGGAGCGAACCATGAAAGTGCGTCAAATCTCGATTTTTCTGGAAAACCGTTCGGGGCGCCTGGCCGGCGTGCTGTCGAAAGTGGCGAAGGCGGGCGTGAACATCCGTGCGCTGTCGCTGGCGGACACGAGCGACTTCGGGATCCTGCGGCTGATCGTGGACGATGTGGACGCGTGCGTGAAGGCGCTGAAGGACAGCGGCCACACGGTGTCGCTGACGGAAGTGCTGGCGGTGGAGGTGCCGGACCGGCCCGGCGGGCTGGCGGGGATTCTCGAGGCGCTGTCGAAGGCGGACCTGAACGTGGAATACATGTACGCGTTCGTCTGCCGGGCAACGGAAAAGGCCGTGGTGGTGTTCCGGTTCGAGGACGCCAATGCCGCGATTGCGGCGTTGAAGGACGCCGGAATCTCGATTCTGCCGGCGGAAACGGTTTACGCCCTGTAGCGGCGGCTTGACGCCGCGGGGGGGCGGGGGATATAGTGCGCGGACTTTACTACCTTTCAGTCGAGTCGAGGAGAGAACAATGGCTACAAAATGTCAGATTTGCGGCAAGGGCGCATCGGTCGGTTCCCGGATCGTCCGTCACGGCCTGGAGAAGAAGAAGGGCGGCATCGGCCTGCACACGACGGCGGTGACCAAGCGGACCTTCAAACCCAATTTGCAGAAGCTGCGGGCCCGGGTGGGCGGCGGCGTGAAGACCCTGACGGTCTGCACGTCGTGCCTCAAGGCGGGCAAGGTCCAGAAGGCCTGACGGCGGACGGACGGTCCGTCCGGCCAGCCGCCCCCGGCAAACACCCCGCCGCCCGCGCGCGACGAGGTGTTTTGCATTCGGGGGAGTCTTCCCCCCCCCCGGCTTCGCGAAAGGAATCCATGAGCACCACTCCCGGAACTGCCGCCGCGCTGGAAATCGCCGGCCAAACAACCGAGCTGGACCTGCTGCAGGGAACGACGGGCGAACGCGCCCTCGACCTGGGCCGGCTGCGGGCCCGGACCGGATGCCTGTCCTTCGACCCGGGCATGGCGAACACGGCGGTCTGCCGCAGCGCCGTCACGTTCGTGGACGGCGAAAAGGGCATCCTGCTGCACCGGGGTTATTCGATCGAGGACCTGACGGCGCACTGCAGTTTCATCGAGGTCGCCTATCTGCTGATTCACGGCGCGCTGCCGACCGAGCCCCAGCGCCGGAAATTCTCCCAGCTGCTGAACCTCCATTCGATGCTGCACGAAGACATGCGCAGCTTTTTCGGCAACTATCCGGAAGGGGCGCATCCGATGGCGGTGCTGTCGGCCATGGTGGTCTCGCTGTCGAGCTTCTATCCCGAGCTGCGGCTGGACAGCGACAAGGAGGAGATTGACATCACGGTGACGCGGCTGCTGTCCAAGCTGCGCACGATCGCGGCGTTTTCCTACAAGAAATCCGTGGGCGAGCCCTACGTGTATCCCAGCCACAAGTACAGCTACTGCGAGAACTTCCTGAACATGATGTTCCGGTCGCCGGTGTCGCTGTACGAGGCGGACGCGGAGGACGTGGCGCTGATGAACCGGCTGCTGATCCTGCACGCGGACCACGAGCAGAACGCTTCGACGACGGCGGTGCGGATGGTGGGCAGCACCGGCGCGAATCTCTATGCGTGCATTTCCGCGGGGATCTGCGCGCTGTGGGGGCCGCTGCACGGCGGCGCCAACCAGGCCGTGGTCGAGATGCTCGAGAAGATCCAGCGGGAAGGGCTGACGGTGGACCAGGTCGTGGCGCGGGCCAAGGACAAGAACGATCCGTTCCGGCTGATGGGATTCGGGCACCGGATCTACAAGTCGTACGATCCGCGGGCCCGGATCGCCAAGGCGCTGTGCATGGAGACGCTGCGGCGGAAGAACCTGAACGATGCCCTGGTGGAGACCGCGCTGGCGCTGGAGGAGCATGCGCTGAAGGATTCGTATTTCCAGGAGCGCAACCTGTATCCGAACGTGGATTTCTATACCGGGCTGATTTACCGGGCGCTGGGTTTTCCCAAGGAAATGTTCACGGTGCTGTTTGCGCTGGGGCGGCTGCCGGGCTGGATCGCCCACTGGCAGGAAATGCGGCAGGATCCGGAGCAGAAGATCCTGCGTCCGCGCCAGCTGTACACCGGGCCGGCCCGGACCGACTATGTGCCCATCGAGGCCCGGGGATAGGGCGCGATGGGCGGGGTTTCACCGGAACGGAACCAGGGCCGGGCGGCGAGCCGTGCCGAGCGGAACGACCGGGCCCGGAGGGTGGAACTGGCCTTTCTGGAGGGCGTTCGCGTGCGCCTGCCCCGCCATCCCGCCGTGCTGGAATCCCTCGGCTGCCTCTATACCGAGATGGGACGCCATGAAGAGGGGCTCCAGGCCGACCGCGAAATGGTGCGCCTGCAGCCGGCTTCTCCGCTGGCGTGGTACAACCTGGCGTGCAGCCTCTCCCTGACCGGCCAACCCGACGAGGCCTTCGAGGCGCTCGAGAAGGCGATTTCGCTGGGCTATGCCGACGCCGAATGGATGCAGGAGGACGACGATTTCGCGCCGATCCGTTCCGACCCCCGGTTCGGGCGCCTGCTGGCCCGGCTGATGGTCGAAGACCGGTAGCCGTCTCTCGCGAGGGGGGGGAGGCGAACAGGGACGGCCAAGGGGTTCCCCGCCGGGAACAATCAGGGGACTCCCGCCAGCATGAAGGCGATGCCGGCGGCGGCGGAGCCGGCCAGCAGGGGGAGGGGCGGAGTTTTTCGCCAGAGAATCAGGCCGAGGCCGGCGGCGAAAATCAGCAGCGGGGGCAGCGAAGCGGGCGCGACGCCCGCCGGGACGAGCGCCAGGCCCAGGCGGATGGCGGTGGCGGCAAGCAGGCCGACCAGGGCGGGCATCAGGCCGCGCATCGCGGCCCGGAAGGCGGGGATTTCGCGCAGATGCGATGCCATCAGGCCCAGGGCCAGCAGCAGGGCGGCTCCGGGCAGGCAGACGCCGACGGTGGCGGCAATGGAGCCGGGGACGCCGGCGACCTGATAGCCGGCGAAGGTGGCCAGGTTGACTGCGATGGGACCGGGCGTGGCCTCGGAGATGGCCAGCATGTCCATGAACCGGCCGGAGGGAAGCCATCCGCGGGTCTCGACTTCGTGCTGCATCAGCGGCACCATGTTGTAGCCTCCGCCGATGCTGAACAGGCTGATCTTGAAAAAGGCCCAGAAGAGCAGGGCGTAGGGATTCATGGCGCGGCTCCCGGCCGGCGGCGGAATCCATGGACGGCCAGGCCGGCGCCCGCGCCGGCCAGAATCAGCGGGACGGGGCCGATCACCCGGCCCAGCATCAGCGCGGCGCCGGCGGCGGCCGCGGCGAGCAGGAGGGGCGAGCGCAGATGGAGCCGCCCCAGGCGGATGGCCGCCCCGGCGATCAAGGCGATGACCGCCGGGCGCAGGCCGGCCAGCGCGCCCTCCACCCACCGGTTCTCCCATCGGGCGCCTACCAGCGCCGCCAGCGCCAGGATGACAAAAAACGAGGGCAGGGCCACGGCGACGGCGGACAGGACGGCGGCGCGTTTGCCCGCGAGGCGCAGGCCGGCCAGGACCGCGAAATTGACGATGATGACGCCGGGCACGGACTGGGCGATGGCATACTCCTCCGCCACTTCGGCGGAGGTGAGCCAGCGGCGGCGGGCGGCCAGTTCGGCTTCGAACACCGGCAGGGCGGCCATTCCGCCGCCGAAGGCGGTGGCGCCGATGCGCAGGAAGCTCCAGGCCATCGCCGCATGGGAGGGTCGGGTCATGCGATTGACGATAGCACGCTGAAGTGGAAACGCCATCCGGAAATCGGACGTTATCAAAAATACCATACGTTATCCCGATGGGAACGCCGCCGTTTTATTGGTGGCGGCCGATTGCGGCATATCGGTCAATTTGCCGATGGGGTTATGGACGCTGGGCACTTCTTCAAAACGCATATTCGTTTTTCATTTCAGATATTATAATTTATAGGACTGACACCTTCCCGGGAGTGGACGGGATGACCGTCAAGGAATTCCCGGACTTCGTGCGCTCGCCGA
>ENA-UOXR01001991-UOXR01001991.1-bioreactor-metagenome-genome-assembly--contig:-NODE-1991-length-19941-cov-18.259781_pt1 | contig 19941 bp, 13 predicted proteins | sample MGYA00238164_ERZ764825 | MGnify/ENA primary metagenome ERZ764825 (study PRJEB28920, sample SAMN05720171) | bioreactor metagenome | isolation source: Anaerobic biogas reactor | place: USA:Washington...
AGGAGGGTGTTCCCCGTTCCCGAAAAAACAAAATATTCGATTTTCATATATGATCGCCTCCATGTCCGGACGATTTTGCCGACCGTGGTTTTACGGTTTGATATTATAGCCGTTGACCAGTATATAATAACATCAACATGGAGCGGACCGATCATATCTGCCGCTCACTGCGGCAATTAAACAGCTGTATGAAAAGGAAGGGCCGAAGCATATGATGGACTACAGGAACATGTTCGATTTCACCGGCAAAAAGATCCTTGTCACAGGAGGGACCGGAACGCTGGGTTCCGAGTTTGCGTCAGCCTTTGCATCATGCGGCGCCGATGTCGTGATCTCCGGAAGGGACAGGAAAAAGGCAGACGAAGTCCTGAAGAAGTGCCGCATTTACGGCGGGAAATTCGATTTTGTGAGCTGTGACCTTTCGGATATCCGGTCGGTAAGGGAGATGGTGGCACGCGCCCGCGACATCCTCGGCAGGATCGGCGTACTGTGCAGCCATGCCGGATACTCCATCCGCAGACCGGCTCTTGAATGCACCGAAGATGACTGGGACAGCCTTATCAGCATAGACCTCAAGGCACCGTTTTTCGTCGCGTGCGAAGCCGCGAAGATAATGAAGGAACAGAACGGCGGAAGGATAATAAACACAGCGTCCGTATCATCCGCGAGAGGACACAGGAACCTCTCTATCTACGCCTCGGCGAAGGGCGGGATCAGCCAGATGACAAAGGTGATGGCGAACGAATGGGCCCCCTACGGGATCACGGTCAACGCCGTGGCGCCCGGCTACGTCCCGTCCGACCAGACCGCAGATCTTATCAGTGACGGATCGAAAAGAGACGAACTTCTCTCGAAGATCCCCATGGGGCGATTCGGCAAGCCCGAGGAAATCGCATCGACTGTCCTCTTCCTGGCATCTCCGGGCGCATCATACATAACGGGTCAGACCATATATATCGAAGGCGGCAGGATGATCGACTGACACAACAGGAGGGAGCGCATCCGCCGTACACCCGGCAGATGCGCTCCCTTCCGTATTTTTTCCGCCAGCGTAGCCCTTACAGCAGCTTGACGATCATTGCGACGCCCTGACCTCCGCCTATGCAGGCGCTGGCCATTCCTATGCTCTTTCCCTGCTGTCTGAGTGCGTAGAGGAGGGTCGTCAGTATCTTGGTCCCGCTTGCCCCTATCGGGTGGCCAAGCGCGATGGCCCCGCCGTGTACGTTGAGGCGGTCCATGTCAAAGGGCATCTTCCTGTGGCATGCTATCACCTGGGCTGCGAAAGCCTCGTTTATCTCGATCAGCTCCATGTCGTCCATCGCCATGCCCGCCTTCTTCAGGACGATGTCCATGGCCTTGACCGGGGCTATCGGGAAGTGCTCCGCATCGACAGCGACCGCAGAGTAGCTGATGATCTCGGCGATGGGCTTCAGCCCCTGCGCCTTTGCCCACTCGTCACCGGCTACCATCACAGCGCTTCCTGCGTCGCAGAGCGCAGAACTGGACCCGGCAGTAATCGTCCCCTCCTTCCTGAAGATCGCGGGCAGCTTTGACAGCGACTCGATCGAGGTGTCCTTCCTTGGGATCTCGTCGGTGTCGAGGACTATCTCGCCCTTTTTCCTGTCCTTTATGACCACAGGCACTATCTCGTCCTTGAACAGCCCCTTTTCTATCGCCTCTACGGCCTTCATGTGGCTGTAATATGCAAATTCATCCTGTTCCTCGCGTGAGATCGAGAACTCGGGGATCACAACGTCCTCAGTGATCTCCCCCATAAGCCGACCCGCGAGCGGGCAGATAAAGCCGTCTGCGTGCAGGACGTCTTCCGCCTTTTTTTCTCCCATCCTGAAGCCCCACCTGGCATCCCGCAGGATGTAGGGGGTGTTGGTCGCGCTCTCCATCCCTCCGGCCAGTATCGCGCTGGCATCGCCGAGCCTGATCCTGTCAGCGGCCAGCATTACGGTGCGAAGTCCCGAACCGCACCTTATGTTTACCGTAAACGCCGGCACAGACTGGTCTATCCCGGCTTTGAACATCGCGTTCCTTGCCGGGTTCGCCCCGACTCCGGCCTGCCATCCGTTGCCCATGATCACCTCTTCGACAACATCGGCGGAAGCGCCGGAGCGGACTATGGTTTCTTTAAGGGCAGCAGCCCCCAGATCCGTAGCCGAAAGCTTCGAAAACTGTCCTCCGAACTTTCCTCCCGCTGTCCTGCATGCGCTGAGTATTACCGCTTTAGGCACTTTCTGCCACCTCCATTCCCTTTATCGGAAGGAGCGGATCCGCGACGTCGAACTCGGCCTCCGTATGCTCCCTGATCTGCTCCAGCGTTACCTCCGGCGACTTCTCTATGAGGGTCATCCTGCCGTTTTCTATGGTAAAGACCGCGAACTCGGTGACCACCATGCTTGCCACTCCGACAGCCGTCAGCGGCAGTGTGCACTTTTTAAGTATCTTGGCCGCTCCCTTTTTTGTCGTGTGGGTGGTCGCGATGTAGACCTTCTTTGCCCCGACGACGAGATCCATCGCTCCGCCCATCCCCGGGACGCTCTTTCCGGGCACGACCCAGTTGGCGATGTCCCCGGTCTGGCTCACTTCAAGGGTGCCGAGCACCGTCGCGTCGACGTGTCCGCCCCTTATAAGGCCGAAACTCGTATCGCTCGCGAAAAAACTACCGCCAGGAAGTATCGAGATTATCCGGCCTCCGGCCCCTATACATCTTAGATCGGGTTCCGCAGGGGCCGGGCCTACGCCGATGGCTCCGTTCTCAGCCTGGAAGATTATGTGGACTCCTTCGGGAATGTAATCGGAGACTAGAGTGGGTATCCCAATCCCGAGGTTCACCACCTGTCCTTCTGTAAATTCCAGCGCTATCCTTTTCGCTATCCGTTCCTTTACGACGCATTCATCAAGTTCTGGAAGCATAGTATGAACCTCCCTTCACAACTAACATGTCAATGAGGATGCCCTGTGTCACTATCACATCCGGATCCAGCTCGCCCACATCGACCACAGAGTCGACCTCTGCGATCACTATGTCCGCGGCAGTCGCCATGGCAGGGTTGAAGTTCCGGTTCGTTCCCTTGTAGATCAGGTTGCCCATCCTGTCGGCCTTGTACGCCCTTATCAGTGCGACATCGGCCCTGAGCGGCAGTTCGAGGATGTACTTCCTTCCGTTCACTTCCAGGACCTGTTTGCCCTCCTCGACTATGGTCCCTACGCCTGTGGGCGTGAGGAACCCGCCGAGCCCGAATCCTCCGGCCCTTATGCGCTCCACGAAAGTCCCCTGCGGAGAGAGTTCCAGCTCCATCTTTCCCGAGTTGTAATACTCTCCGGTCTTCTTATTGAGCCCGACGTGCGAGGCTATGACCTTTTTGATCCTCCCTGCCGCCACCAGTTTGCCGTGGCCCACGTTTTCATAGGCAGTGTCGTTGGCTATCATCGTCAGTTCATCCGTTCCGGCATCATACAGCGCATCCACAAGCGTGTAGGGTATCCCGCCGTAGTTGAAGCCGCCGACCATGATCGTGTCGCCTTTTTTTACGCATTTCACCGCTTCCTGTGCAGAGACGACCGGTTTGATTATCTTCTTGGTCATCATACGGTCCCTCCTTCAAGTGTTTTCTTTTTCTTTCCGAAACTCTTCTGTTTTGCAAATACCGCTACGACTATCACCGCTCCTATGAGGTTGCTGAGCATGGTCGGATAGACGATAAGGAATGGTACGGCGATCAACAGGATCCTCTCTATGATGTTGACGTCATCGGCAAAATATCCCTGCACCGCTGCCGAGAGCCCGATGACCGCAATGAGCGCCGTGACGGCTGCAAAAACGATCTCGAAAACGCTCCCCTGCAGCAGAAGGCCCGGATTGTATATAAACATGTAGGGCACTATAAATCCCGCGGCAGCCACCAGAAGGGCAGTAAAGCCCGTCTTAAGCGGTTCGGATTTCGCTATGCCCGCCGATGCGTATGTGGCCAGCGCCACGGGAGGAGTTACGTCCGCAAGGACACCGAAGTAGAGACAGAAAAGGTGTGCCGAGAACATGGGGACCCCCATCTGGGCCAGAGCCGGTGCCGCAAGTGTCGAAGTTATGATGTACTGCGCCGTCGTAGGCACGCCCATCCCGAGTATTATCGAACCTATCATCGTGAGGAAGAGGGCAAGCGGGAGTATCCCCTGAGACATGCTCAGGACGAAGGATGAGAACGCGAGCCCCAGTCCTGTGATAGCAATGACTCCTATCACTATGCCCGAGCAGGCGCATGCCGCCGCAACGTCCACGGCTCCCGTGCCGCCCGATATCATGGCATCGATGATCCTCTGCGGGGTCATCCTGTGTTCCTTGTCACCTATCCACGATGCGGCCACGAGCGCGACGATCGACCAGAAGACAGCCATCGTCGGTGAGTAGCCGAAAGCAAGGAAGACGACGAGCAGTATTATCGGAAGGAGGAGGTGCCATCCCTGACGGACGACTTTCCTGACGTTCGGGAGCTGTTCATCGGTAAGCCTCGGCATGCGCTTCTTCCCCGCCCTGAAGTGGACCATCGCACCTATCGAAATGAAGTAGAGGGTCGCCGGTATCGCCGCCCCTACGACGATCTCCCAGTAAGAGACCCCGAGGAACTGCGCCATTATGAAGGCCGCCGCGCCCATGACAGGGGGCATGACCTGCCCTCCCGTGGAAGCGGCCGCGACAATGGCCCCCGCGAACTCGGGAGAGTAGCCCGAATGCTTCATCAGCGGGATCGTGAACGCTCCGGTCGTGACCGCGTTTCCGCAAGAACTTCCCGAGACCATGCCCATGAAGCCGCTTGCCGTTACCGCAGCCTTTCCCGGTCCTCCCTGGCTCTTTCCGGCGAGCCCTACGGCAAGGTCGATAAAGAACTGGCCTGCTCCCGAGGTGCTGAGGAATGAACCGAAGAGGACGAAGAGGAATATGAACGAGGCCGAGACCCCCAGCGGCACCCCGAATATACCGTCCGTCCTGAGGTACATGAACGGGGCAAGCTCTTCAAACGAGAAGCCCGCGTGTGCCAGGATGCCGGGCATATACGGCCCGAATACCCCGTAAGCGAGGGCAAGCGTCGCGACTATCGGAAGGGGCCATCCCAGGGCCCTTCGCGCACCCTCTATGACCAGCACTATCATTATTACGCCAAGATATATGTCAGACGGGATCGCAGAGCCTTCGCGGGCCGCGATCGCTTCATAGTTCAGCAGTATGTTTGCACAGCATACGACTATAAGTATCGCTGGTATCCAGTCGAAAATGCTGATCTTAAGCTTGTTGCTTCTTTTCTGAGACGCGGGGTATATAAGGAAGAGGAGCGCGCCCATGAACATCCAGTGCCACGCCCTCTGTGTCATCGCCGCAAAAAGCCCGAATGCCGCTGTATAAAGGTGGAAGCAGGAAGCTGTTATGGCTATGGCTGCCACAAGGTAAAACTGCCAGCCGGACAGCCTCCGTTTTTTGCTTTCATCCGGATCTTCGACTACCTCCGGGATTATATCCAGCTTTTCGATGTCGTCTGCTTTGCGCAGACCCTGATCGCATTCCATATTGCAAACCTCCCATGTCGTAAGGCTTTTAACATCAACGGGGAGCGAATGCCCCCCGTTGAGATCCTGCTCTGTGTCCGGGCAAACTATTTAACTGTTATTCCCTTTTCTTTGAAATACTTGATCGCTCCGGGATGGAACGGGATGATACCGACCGATGCCTTCTCGGGGACAAATTCGGCCGCGTGCGGAGTTACCTTCATCAGTTCCTCTCTCTTCTCGATGAAGGTCTTCACGCAGTCATATGCCACTTTTTCCGTCATCTTGTCGTTTACGACCAGGAAGTTTGCGTCAGCCACGGTCTTGCAGGGCTGATCCTGTTTCGCGTATGTCCCCTTTTCGATCGTGTACTTCAGAAGGAACTTGTTCTTCTGGGTGACCTTGTCGATAACGTCGTCCGGAAGAGAGATCAGGACCACGTCACGCACGGCCGCTATTTCCATGATCGCCGATCCCGGAGCCGCGAAGTTGAAGAATGCCGCATCGATGTTGCCGTCCTTGAGCGCTGTGACCGCTTCGGGCTGTGTCAGCTGCTGCTTGTTGATGTCCTTGTCGGGATCCCAGCCCGCCGCCTCGAGTATCATCAGGGAGAGGAGCTGGTCTCCGCCGCCGGGAGCCCCGAGGGATATCTTCTTGCCCTTAAGGTCCGCAAATGTCTTGATGCCTGTCTTGGTCGTAGTCACAAGGTGCTGCGGCGCCGCATACATGTTCATGAGGGTCAGGAGCGGGAGCTTGCCGTCCTGCTGGAAAGCCTCGGTCCCGGTGTATGCCTGATAGAGCGTCGATCCCATCGTCATCCCTATCTGCGCCTTGTTCGAGGCGACAAGACGGCAGTTTTCCTTTGAAGCAGCGGTCGAACGGGATGTCGCCTTGATGTCCAGTCCGCTCTTAGTGAGAAGTTCGGCCATCACTCCTCCGAGCGGGTAATATGTTCCCCCGACTCCGCCCGAACCGATCGTTATAAACGTCGTGGCGGAGGCGATACCTGCAAAAAGCATGACTGCGATGATACCAAGCGCGATAATGTTCCTCTTCTTCATAAAAAACATACCTCCTTAAATGATGTATTATTTCGCGTTGCTGCGCATACCTGCCGCAAACGGCAGGGTAAAAAACCTACAGAAGTTTCTTTGCCGCCGCATCCAGCCCGGCTGCCAGTTTTTCCAGCAGCTCGCCGACCTGGGCCTCGTTTATGATCAGCGGAGGCGCGACCAGGAAATTGTCTCCAAGGAGTCCTTCCACCTGGCCGGAGCCCGGATAAATGATCAGGCCCCTGTCCACGCATTCCTTCGTGGCGACATTCGCCGCACCTGTTTTCTCAAAGGGTTCCTTGGTCGACTTATCCTTTACCAGTTCAAATCCCCACATGAGGCCCTTGCCTCTGACATCACCCACGATCGGGTTTTCCGCCGCGATCTTCTTCAGTCCGGCTCCGAGCATCTCTCCCATTTTGGCGGCGTTTTCGACCAGCCCGTGCTCCTTCATATACTTGAACACAGCGCATACGGCCGCGGCGCTTATCGGGTTTCCGTTGTAGGTATGACCGTGCATGAACGATCCGCTTCCGTTCTTTATTGCCTCAACGAGGTGGGTCCTTGCGATGATGCCGCCTGTCGGCACATAACCGGCGGCAAGCCCCTTCGCTGTGGCGATGATGTCAGGCACTACGTTCCAGTGGTCGACGGCAAAATTCTTTCCCGTCCTCCCGCATCCCGTCATAACTTCGTCGGAGATCAGGATAACGTCGTACCTGCTGCAGATATCCCTTATCATTGGCCAGTATTCGTCCGGCGGCGTTATCGCGCCGACCGTCGAGCCGACAAGGGGCTCCGCTATAAAGGAGGAAACATACTGGGGGCCTATTATCTTTATCATTTTTTCGAGATGTTTCGCGCACATCATGCCGCATGAAGGGTACTCTGCCCCGAACTCACAGCGGTAGCAGTAGCAGGCCGCGATCTTGGGCGATTCTCTGAAGAGCGGCGAGAATACCCTGCGGCGGGCCATGGATCCGGCTATCGCCATCGTGCCGATCGTGCTTCCGTGGTAAGAGTTCCAGCGTCCGATCGTAAGATGTTTGCTCGTGGAGGGGCCGTCTCTTTCGACGAAATACTGCCTGGCCAGCTTGACAGCCGATTCTATGGCTTCGCTCCCGCCGCTTACGAACCAGACCTGATCCAGGTCGCCCGGTGCAGTCTCCGCGACCGCTGTCGCCGCTTCTTCGACTATCCCGCACTTCCAGCGTGAGGGATGTGCGAATTCGATCTTATCATACTGTGCCTTGATCGCTTCGATGATCTCCCTGTTGCGGTGCCCCAGGTTTGAGATCAGAGCACCGCAGCATCCGTCAAGATACTTTTTGCCATCGGTATCATATATATAGATACCCTCTCCATAGTCCGCTTCGATGTAGTTTGTCCTGAAACTTCGGGGAAATGAGTGCTGCAACATCCTGTTTTCAACCTCCCGTCATAATTGAAGGAAATAAATCACAATGTGCGTCAACAGGCGAGCCGGTCCAATTTGATAATCGTTTTGATCTTCTTCAAAAAATACAGGTAAAATCGCTTTCTGTCGCTACAGTATTCACCTGTGACAGCGCACCGGCATATGAAGGATTTCCTTCAGTTTTATATACCGTATATCATTTTTTTTGTCAACTCTTATTTTTTTTTATTATTTTTCGAAATTGTATAACAGGTATTCCTGATCCCGTTGTTCATGTGATAAAGTAATGATGTTTTTATTTCGGGGATCATCCCTGCGTAAAGCATTCGATCTTAGATATCGGGAGTGACGATGATGGGCTGGAAAAACATCGAGAACAACCTGGAGAATCTTCCTCCTGCACAGAAAAAAATTGCGGAGTACATGCTCAAGAACAGGCTCGAATCGATCTTTCTGACCGCGCTCCAGCTCGGCAAGAATGCCGGGTCGAGCGAGGCCTCTGTCATAAGGATGGCATCCAGCCTGGGTTTCTCAAGCTTCCCGGATTTCATAAAGTCCCTGCAGGAAGAGGCAAAGGATCAGCTTTCCACGCTCGGACGCCTTCAGACGCACAAGCTGCAGCCGCAGACGGGCGGGCTCATCGCGAGAGTCATCAACAGCGATCTGGAACAGGCGAAGGAAGCGCTTTCCACCGTTGACGACGAGACTATCAAAAAACTTGCTGCAAAAATATGTGCCTCGGATGCGATCTACATAGTAGGGCTCCGAAGCACGAGGTCTCTTGCCGTATATATGGAATATTACCTATCCTGGTTCTTTCCCGGCGTCCATCTTCCGACGACCGACACTATAGGCAACCACCTGATCGCGGCCCCCGACAACAGCATCGTCATAGGGATCAGTTATCCGCGCTACACAAGACAGACCGTGGAGTGCATAGCGCTCGCGAAAAAGAGGAAGTTCTTCACAGCCGCGATAACAGACTCGCCGTTCAGTCCGCTGGCGAAGGCGGCAGATATGTACGTCGTCTCGCCGTGCGCCCACATCGCGCACATAGATTCGCTCCTGATACCGATCGGCCTTATCAACACGCTGCTCATACAGGTCGCCGAGCACCTCGGGCCAAAGGCGCTCAAGAGGCTCGAGGAGCTGGAGAGGAGCTGGACGGACAGTTCAGTATACTGCTAGGGGACCCTTTACAGGGCCCCCTCAAAAGCAGATCTTTTCAGGACATAAGCAGCCGTATCCTGTTCATCTGGTTGACGGAACTCGTGCCCGGATCGTAGTCGAGCGCAAGTATGCTCGACCCCGGATAGCGTCTTCTGAGCTCCTTTATGACTCCCTTCCCCGTGATATGGTTGGGAAGGCACGCAAAGGGCTGGACGCATATCACCTTTCTGACACCGCTCTCTATCAGCGACATCATCTCGGCCGTAAGCAGCCACCCCTCGCCTGCCTGGTTGGCACAGGAGACCACGGAGGAAGCTTTGTCCGCAAGTGAATATATGTTGTGCGGCGCGCCGAACCGCGTTCCCTCAAGGGCCTTTCTCACAGGTCTGCGCAGGAATTCGACCGCGGCTATGGCGCTACGTCCGGCTATGGCCGGGCTGAGGCGTCCGGAGAGCTCTCTGTGACTGAACACCGGATCGCAGAGACAGTAGAGGAGGAAGGATGCCATATCGGTGAGCACTGCTTCCCCGCCGCCGGACTCTATGAGGTCCACGAGCCTCTCGTTGGCTCCAAAGTGATACTTGACCAGTATTTCCCCCACGATCCCGACCCTGGGCTTTTCTTCGCCCGAAACCGGCACCGCGTTGAAATCCGCCACGGTATTTCTGATGAACGAGGCAAGGTCCGGGCCTCTTCCGCCCGCTATCGCATCCCTGTATTTTGAAGACCACTTTTCATAAAGCGCCTCAGCGTAGCCCTTGTACAGTTCATAGGGCCTTGTCCTCAGGAGCAGCCGCATGAGCAGGTCACCGTAGACCATTGCCTTGGCCGCCCGGAACATTACTCTCGGGGAGAGGCGGAAAGGTATCGAGTTCCTGCACTGCGAGTTGACCGCGAGTATCCTGACCTCTTCGAACCCGGCCTCGTCGAGCGCCTTCCTCAGAAGAGGCACGTAATTGCTGGCCCTGCAGGAACCTCCCGTCTGGGCATAGAAGCAGTCGCTATTTTTCGGATCGTACAGGCCGCTCTTCAGAGCGTTGAGGAACTGCCCCACGACTATCATGGAGGGGTAGCATGCGTCGTTGTTGACATACCTGAGCCCCAGCTCGACAGACTCCCTGCCGCCTTCCGGCAGGACTCTGAAGTCATGCCCCTCCGCCCTCATTATCGGTTCAAGGAACTGGAAGTGATACTGCGAAAGCGGCGGGCAGAGTATCGTCCTTTTACCGGAGAAAACAGGGACTGAACGCCTCCCCGATCCCGTGACCGCGGGACCGAACGGCACTTCCTGCTCCTCCCGCTTTGTCCGGACGGCGGCGAGGAGGGAGCGTATCCTGATCCTCGCGGCTCCGTTGTTCTTGCTCTCGTCGATCTTGATAAGAGTGTGCATCTTCCCGTCTTTTTTCAAAAGCGCGGCTGTCTGATCCGCGCTTATCGCATCCAGCCCGCATCCGAAAGAATTGAGCTGGACAAGTTCGAACCCGGAAAGCTCCGGATCCCTCGCGACGGCCCTTGCCGCCCTGTAGAGGCGGGAGTGGAAGACCCACTGGTCGATCACATCCAGATCCGCGCCCGTATCCATGCCGCGCGACCTTCCCGCGACCGAGTCCTCCGTCAGCACAGCCACGTTGTAACCGTTTATCAGCTCCGGTATGCCGTGGTTGACGACCGGATCGAGGTGGTAGGGATGGCCCGCCAGGACTATCCCGGTCACCCCTTTTTCGTTCACATACCTTACCGCGCGGTCGCCCATCTCCTCCACGTCTCTTTTAAACGCGGCATGTTCCGCATATGCCTTCCTTACTGCCTCTGCGGCCTCGGAACGGGATATGCCGTACCGGTCAAACGCCTTGACGACCTGCTCAACGATCCTGCCGGGCGCATCGAGGGAAAAGAACGAGTGGATGTAGTGCACGCCCGGTGAGCTCAGTCCGTCAACGTTCAGCCCCGCCACATCCGGATATCCTGCCACCACGGGGCAGTTGAGGCAGTTGCCGGCATCCTTGAACTCTCTCTTTTCCTTCTGCACGCCGGGGAAAAAGATGAGCTTCACTCCCCTGTCGAGGAGCTCCTGCAGGTGTCGGTGCGCCAGCTTCGCGGGGAAGCAGAGCGTCTGCGACGGCACAGTGTCTATTGCCAGGCTTTCGTCGGGCCGCGGTGAGGAAAGTTCCACCCTGAACCCAAGCCCGGTGAAGAGCGTGAACCAGAAAGGATAGTCTTCGTAGATGTTCAGCACCCTCGGGATCCCCACAGTTCCCCTCGGGGCATCCTCCGCGCTCAGTGGCACATAGTGTTCAAAAAGCCTCTTGTACTTCCAGGCATAGAGGTTCGGAGGAAGTTCGGCTCCTCCGGCACCCCCGTTCTCTCCGTTCGAGCACATATTGCCAGTGACGTGCCTGCGCCCTCCGCCGAAAGATGTAACGGTCAGCAGGCAGTTGTTGCCGCACCCCGGACAGCGTTTCGTCTCCGTCTCGTATTCGAACAGTTCAAGCTGCTCCTTTGAAATTATCGAGCTCCTGCCGGGGCCCTCCCTGTCCTTTGCTATAAGTGCCGCCCCGTAAGCTCCCATGAACTCCGGCATGTCCGGCCTCAGCACGCTGTGGCCTGTGACTATCTCAAATGCCCGAAGAAGCGCGTCGTTCCTGAATGTCCCGCCCTGGACGACGATGTGCTCCCCGATCTCATCCGCGCTCCTGATCTTCAGCACCTTGTAAAGAGCATTGCGGACGACTGAATATACCAGCCCTGCGGAGATGTCCTCTATGGACGCTCCCTCTTTCTGGGCCTGCCTCACCTTCGAGTTCATGAATACTGTGCACCTCGTGCCAAGGTCGACGGGCGAACGGGACCTCTCGGCGCAGGCAACGAACTCATCCATATCCATCCCCAGGGACTCAGCGAAGTTCTGCAGGAAAGATCCGCAGCCGGACGAACATGCCTCGTTCAGGAATATCTGCTTTATCGTCCCCTTTTCCGTCTTCAGACACTTCATGTCCTGCCCGCCGATGTCGATGATGAACTCCACATCGGGGTCGATCTCTCCCGCTGCCCTTGTATGGGCGACGGTCTCCACCTCGCCCATGTCCGCGCCGAAAGCCGTGCAGACAAGTTTTTCTCCGTACCCCGTAACACAGCTGCTCCTGATGAAGAGGCTTTCAGGCATCCGGGAGTAGAGCTCCTTCAGCATCTCGCTCACGGTACGCAGCGGTTCGCTCCCGCCCCGCATCCTGTAGTCAGAAAAGATCACCCTTCCCTCCCCGTCCGTCAGAACGGCCTTTGTCGTCGTCGAGCCGACGTCTATGCCGAGGTATGCCGGACCCGACGCCCGGCTTATCTCCGCTCGGGGCGTCTTTAACTTTCCGTGTCTCTCGCTGAACTGCATCCTCTCTTCCGCGTCACGGAAAAGCGGAGGCAGGCATGGCTTCCCGTCCGTGCTGAGCGGAAGCGAATAGATCGCGGACCTTCTGTCGAGTTCGGATATGGTAACAACGTCATTCTTCTTCCCAAGGAGTGCGGCGCCGAGCGCCACGAAGAGGTGGGAATTTTCGGGCGATATTGACTGGCCGGGCCCTAACTTCAGCGTTTCGGCGAACCTCTTTCTCAGCTCCGGAAGGAAATAGAGCGGACCTCCGAGAAATGCCACATTGCCTGTGATCCTTCTCCCGCAGGCCAGGCCGCTTATAGTCTGGTTCACCACTGCCTGGAATATCGATGCGGCTATGTCCGCCCTGTCGGCGCCCTCCTTCATCAGAGCCTGGACGTCGGTCTTCGCGAAGACACCGCAGCGCGATGCGATCGGATATACTATCCTGTGTTTTGACGCAAGCTCGTTCAGGCCCGCGGTGTCCGTTCCCATAAGCATCGCCATGTGGTCCAGAAATGCCCCGGTCCCTCCGGCGCACGTCTCGTTCATCCTCTGGTCGGTGCCGTTCGGGTCGAAAAACGTGAGTTTGGCGTCCTCACCGCCCAGCTCTATGCATACATTCGCCTCAGGTATGAACCTGCTTACCGATGCCGAACACGCCACGAGCTCCTGTGTGAACGGGAGGTCCATCTCCTCCGCCACTCCGATCCCTCCGGATCCGGCCACCGCAAGCGTTATCCTTGAATTTTTTATTAAATGCTTAACTTCGTTAAAAATATCACAGACTGCCGATCGGACATCGGAAAAATGCCGGCTGTACCTGCTGAGGACGAGTCTGTCCATATCATCCAGCAGTACAGCTTTCGCCGTAGTTGATCCGATATCCAGCCCCATGTGAAAATGCGGCATTTGTTGCTTCCCCCAATCCTTCCCTGTCAGAACATGGGCTGTACGCAGACAGCCCTGTTTTGAAACACATATCTGAAATTAGGAAACGAAAAAGGAGTTACGGGATCAGATCAGCAGCACCAGATCCAGAACAGGAAGAAACAGATGTTCGCTTTCCGAGGTTATGTGGTCTTTATCCAGTACGTTCGGCAGAGGGCGGAATGAAGAGTGTCCATACACATCGCTTCTGCCTGCGGCAAATACCAGATCTGTGTCGGACAGGTTATTGACGGATCTGAAAAGTCTTGAAAGAGTCTGCCTGAGGACGGAAACTGCGGAGACGGCGGGCGTTTCGATGTTGTTCATTATTATCGTAGCGGTCCTGGGTCCCAGGCTGTAACGGATGCTGTGCGCGGACAAAACGGCAACAGCCGTCTGGAAGATGATCAGAGACGTAAGAAGGATATATGCGTACTTTTTCATGACACTGCTGAATTTGTACAAATAACACCATCTCCGTTTGCGAAGATTAGCATATTTTACAAATAAATTCCAGAGTAGAAATTCGCGGCATGGAGCATGCCGCGGAGAATTCGCTCGCTTCGCATCCATGAGGAGCGGCTGAGCAATGGCCTGAGCGGTTGCTGAGCAATAGCTGAGCGATCGTAAGGGGCAAAGGCAGGTGCGGGGAAAGGCGGGCAAGCGGTAGGAGAGGCAGGGTCGGGGAATTCGCGAGTGCATTGCTCGCAACGGAGAAATACCCGATAATAGTCACAGTATCATAATATGAAGGGGGAAATGAGCATGGCAAAATACATCAAAAACATACCATCGGAGGAGATCTTTTCCCTGGCAGACCAGGTGGAATATCTTCCGGGCCAGGTCGTAAGCAGGACCATAGCCCAGAACGACGCGCACAGTCTGACGATCTTCGCCTTCGACAAGGACGAGGAGATAAGCTCTCACTCCTCACACGGAGACGCCCTGATAACCGTTCTTGACGGAGAGGGACGCATAACCATAGACGGGAAACAGTACATACTCCACAGCGGAGAGAGCATCCTGATGCCCGCCGGCAAACCCCACGCCGTCTACGCCACGGAAAAGTTCAAAATGTTCCTCGCGGTGGCATTTCCGCTGAAGTAGATCTGCAGCTGAGAAACGCTGCGGGGAATTGCGGCCGAAGGTCACGGATTCTCCGCGGCATTCTCACGCCGCGGTTTCATGCGACCGCATTTGTCGCAGCTTCACTAATGTGTTAAAACAACTGCTCGCCGATTGCTTGCCCACGCTTGCCAACCGCCGCCGGTGCCCTTCCCGGCCGCCCTTACTACCGCTCAGCAACCGCTCAGCCATGCTCAGCCATTGCTCAGCAGCCACTCTAGGGCAGTTTCTGGCTAAAACTCATACATTGTCCTATACTATAGACATACTATATACATAAAAAACACGTCAGGCGGTGACAGCATGCACAGTACCGGCAATCCGGAGATCATCGGACTCAAGGCTTCTGACTCGCTCATAGACTTAAACGAATACCTCTCGGAGGTCAAAACTTACCTGCCGTCCCTGAATGAGGACGACACATGGATAAGATCGGGCATCCACATCGGAGAGAAATACAAGCCCTACATATCCTCCTACCGGCTGATGGGAAGCCAGACACCATCCCTCGGACACGCGAGGATAGAGGTACACCTCGTCAAATCCCAGATAGGGGTCTCCATAACGGATGCGTTTCCCCACTGCGTGGATTTCATGGCCGACCACCTGCTGAGGACAGATGCCGATGCCGCCTTTGTCGCACTTGTTCCATCCACGGGAGACGGATGGCGGACATTTTTTATCGTATCCCCCGCCCACAGCCACCCCGAGATCCCGGAGGACATCCTCGCACACACATGCTCTGGCGCGCTCAAGATCCACATCAGGAGGTCCTGCGGACTCAGCGCCGCGGCGGTCGACGGCCTCTTCTCCCCCGGATACGTCCTCTTCGACGACACTGTGATAAGGGCGAAGGCGAGGGAGGTCGACAAGTCGCTCCGCAGCTTCAAATTCTGCGACATCGCAGCGGGATCCGGACAGATGATATTCGCCATGGCAGACCTCGTATCAAGGATCCGCACGGGGCTCGGCAAATATCTCGCCAGCGGGGCTGACCGGACTGAGAAAAACTTCTTTGAGAATTTCGTCGTCAGCTCCCTATACGCATCGGACATCAACGCGGGAGCGCTTGAGATACTCAAGGCCAGGCTTCGGATGAAGACGGACAAGAAGATCGACGACAGGAGGTTCGTATGGGGAAACATCCTTATCGAGGACCTCTTCGAGGGCACACCCTTCGACGTCATAGCGTCGAACCCGCCGCACATGAAGCAGGACGAATTCTCATTCATAAAGGACAAACTGAGATCCTTCACATCTTTCTCCCACAACACCGACCTCTACTGCTACTACGCGGAGAGGGCCTTCGGACTGGTCACGGAGGGCGGGGGCGTCGGGATGCTCATGTCCAACAGGTGGATGCGCGCAGCGTACGGTGCCGGGCTCCGCTCCTTCTTATCGCTCAAAAACATGACAGAGATAGTCGACTACGCAAACATTCCCCCGGTCAAGGGGATCTGCACTCCCCTATCGATCATTGCCGGATCCAACGAGCCCCCGTCTGAAGAGCTGCGGGTCACGGTCGTCGAGGACACCGACTACGAGAACATCTCCCTCTATGTAGAGGAAGAAAAGACCGACATCGACAGATCGGCCCTCAGCGACGGGGAGTGGGTCTTCGATCCGGAAGAGACTGCGGCGCTCATGAACAAACTGAACGACATCGGCACTCCGCTTGAGGAATACGTCGAAGGGCGCATATACCGCGGGATACTTACCGGTCTCAACGAGGCGTTCGCTCCCGACAGGGCGACTGCAGAAAAAATAATTGAAAAAGATCCCAACAGCTCAAAGATACTCAGGCCCTTCCTATCAGGACGAAACGTAAAAAGGTACGCCATCCCAAATATAAAGAAATACCTCGTCTTCCTTCCCAAAGGAATAACGGACAAAATGAGGGGCGACATGGGCCCTGAAGAATGGCTCTGTTCGCAATATCCGGCAATAGCAGAACACCTGGCTCAACACGAGGAAAAGGCGTCAAAACGCAGGGACAAGGGCGACTACTGGTGGGAACTCCGCTCCTGCAGGTACTACGATGAGTTTGAAAAGACAAAAATAATCTGCCCGACAATAGTTAAACACATATCGGCCACCATAGACACAAACGGCCTGTTCTCAAACGACAAGACCAGCATAATAGCCTCCGGAGACTTTTATCTGCTCGGCCTCCTGAACTCAAGCCTGATGGACTTCTACATGAGACGGATCTGCACAGAGCTGCTCAACGAACACTACGAGGTCAAACCTGCAAATCTCGCTGTCCTCCCGATCAAAAAGATCAGCCCGACAAACAGCTTCCACGTAAACCTCAAGACCGAGATAGAAAACGGAGCCATGGCCCTGTCGAAGCTGTGCTCGTTGCCCGAGAGGGAGAGAAGCGATAAGGTCAACGAGGATATCCGCGAGGCCGAAAGGGCTGTTAACAGAGCCGTTGGGAGACTGTATAGGTTGAGTGCCAAGGAAATCAGCCTGGTGGAGAATTATTGAGAGCGGCCGGGAAGGGCACCGGCGGCAAGCGATAGGCAAGCGTAGGCAAGCAATAGGCAAGCAATTGTAAGAACCCTAGGAACCGCCCCCCTCCGTCGTTCCCGAATGCTTAAATCGGGGAAGACGGTTTAAAAGACCTTGATACACCGTCGGATGGGTCTTCCGGCAAATTCTCCGCAACGCGAGCATCGCAATGCGTTGCAAATTCTCCAGCGACTAGGTTTTTAAGTCGCGAATTCTCCGCAGCCTAACGGCTGCAAATTCCCCGACCCTGCCCTTGCCTTCTGACGACTGCTCAGCTATTGCTCAGCAACTGTTCAGCTATTGCTCAGCCGCCTCTTCTCCAATTGCTTCCCGTACGCGGTACTCCCCCGACAAATACTCAAGTATCCCATACACGCTCTTCCTTGTGACCTCCGGCTGCCCATCATCCCTTACATCCCTCATCAGCCTCTCCATAAGCGGGCCCAGTTCCTGGTTGAGCCTTCTTGGGTTCAGCTCACCGATCAGGCTTTCAGGGGTCATCCAGGCGCCGGGCATTGTTCCGGCGAAGAGCCTGAAGGTCGAGAGCAGGGTGAACTCCTGATCCCAATAGGTGTTGCTTGGACGCCCTGCGTACCAGAAGGAGAGCGGGAGGTGGAGGATCATGCCGGCGTCCGTGTAGCTTTTGCCGGGTGTGTCCCTGTCGGTATCAGTGAAGTAGAAGCCAACGTAGGCGTCGTTCCAGTTCCTTATCGCGTCGATCCTGTATCCCTTGTCGGAATCTATGAACTTTCCGTATCTTGCTATTATGTCCGCGTTGTAAGTCGTGTCGTGGTAACCGACCTCGGCCCAGTATCCCGCGCGCCAGTCGTTCTCCCCGTTTATCGGCAGGTAATATGCCTTGCCGTTGTAGTAGTCCCGCCTGTAATCGGCAAGTCCGGCGAAGGAGTTGAAATCCCTCTCCTTTACCACGGATACCCTTCCTCCTATCCAGAAGGGAGAATCCTCAAGGAAATATCTGCCCCAGAAATTGCCTCCGAAGTAATTTTCATCAAGCCAGCCGACCTCTCCAAGCGCCCATGCCCTTTCATCAAGCTTATAGATGTAGCTGAGAACACCCTTCCATATCCTTGTCTTGTCGTTTATCTCAGGCTGCCACCATATATCGATATCATTTTCGATCGGCTGCCTGACTTTAAGATAGGCTTCCCACCCCTGGGATGAGCGCAGGCGGCCTATATAATCTATGTCCAGCCTTCCCATGTAATCATTTTGAAGTGTCCTGTCGATCCTTGGTTCGTATGCAAGCGCGATCCGGATGTCGGCAGCTCCGTTCCTGATGCTCTCCCCCGGTCCTGCCATCACCTTCCACTCTTCTCCGGGAAGCGTTCCGTACTTCGTCTTCGGTGCCCATGAAGCGGCCTTCTCCTCAAGGTCATAGGCATTCAGCTTGTGCAGCCTTATCAGCGCCATCTTTTCCGTGTTGAGCTCTATCCGCGAAACAGGCGTACCTCTCACCATTGATGAGATCGAGCAGACTTCCGCATCCCAGGGTATCATGTGGGCGGTCAGGATGATCGCGCGTGCGGCCGCCTCAGCCTGTGACGAATACCCTATATTCTCATAAGCGACGTGCACCTTTTTATCCCCTGCAAGCACTACCGTATTTCTAAGCCCGAAGCCCTTCTTGCCAAGTTCGGACTGCAGCTCCGACGCCATCTTTTCAATATCAGTCTCGTCCCAGTCAGTCAGCAGCGGTTCCGGCGTCTCAGCTTTGTTCTTTCCTCCAAATACAGGTTTGGAAAGGTCAAAGGCATAGCTCAGACCAAAGCAGAACTCCTCGCCCCTCTGCCAGCTCAGGCTTCCGTTCAGTCCCCACTCGCTTTTCAGCACTATCCCAAAGTTGTATTTTTCCTTTGCGGGATCCGGATGGATCTTTTTGCCGCTCACCCTGTCCTGCGTATAATCGAGAGGTGAATACTCTGCTTTGAACTCCAGCCATTCAGCCGGTTCCCAGGATATGCCCCCGTAGAAGCCATTGTAGGCATCGGTCGCATAACCGAGAGTGACAGAAAGCTCCTTATGTTTCCAGGTTCCCGCCGCGAAATATGCCTTGCGGATCTCGGTTCCCATCATGTCAAGCGCTCCGACAGCAATGGCAGGTCTCGACCCCTTCTGGTCCATAAGCAGAAACTTGACGTCCATTGCCTTGTCCTTATAACGTCCGTAACCGGGGCTGATGATGTCCGCTGTCTCAAACTCCGTAAGCCGGATGTTCATCTCAAGCCACGGGAAGAGCCCTATGCTGGCAGATCCGCTCCTGTAAGGATAAAAATCGCTGTAAGAGATCCACCCCATCCCATCCCCCGGCATGTCAGCGGTCGGATACTCCCAAAGCCCAGCCAAACCCGAATTGGAAGGAGAAGCAGCGAAAGCAGTCAGTGCAGTAAATAACAGAATAATAAGTGAACAAAAGAAAGGTCTGCATCTCTTCATCATCATAAAAAGCCCCCGTGAATAAAGACAATAAGAAACGCCCACTATTATATAGGACGCACGCAGATTACGCGATAAAATAAGAATGCTTGCCTACACCAGCAGAAATACCTATAATAATGTGCGGTTGAGCGGTGGCTGAGCAGTTGCTGAGCAATTGCTGAGCGGTCGTAAGAACCGGAAATACAAAAGCGATAATAATAGCTAAGCGGTTGCTAAGCGGTAGCTGAGCAGTTGCTCGGCCGCATTTTTTCATTCAATCGGAGGTCCTCACATAATGGGAAAAAATAAAAAAATCTCCCTCTTCATCCTCTCTCTCTACCTATTCTCCATATTTTCGCCGCTCACTGCTTACGCACAGCCTTCCGGAT
>ENA-UOXR01002004-UOXR01002004.1-bioreactor-metagenome-genome-assembly--contig:-NODE-2004-length-19814-cov-35.327395_pt1 | contig 19814 bp, 19 predicted proteins | sample MGYA00238164_ERZ764825 | MGnify/ENA primary metagenome ERZ764825 (study PRJEB28920, sample SAMN05720171) | bioreactor metagenome | isolation source: Anaerobic biogas reactor | place: USA:Washington...
GAGCAAAGGTCGAACCAAGGAGCAAAGGTCGAAGCAGGGAGCACATGCCCTTGGACGACGCGCACAGGTGACGTGGCAACAAGCGTGTCGAGTGCGGCGCTGTCGTCGCGCACCTCTGTCGTCGCGCCGAGATGTGCTGCGAAGCCGCCGCCGAGCTCAGCCGTAAGTGTCGCGAGGCCCTCGACCGTCCGAGACCTTGCGGGGGCCTCGACTCCAGGACGGAGCGGTCGGGCCGACGATGCGCAGCTCGCCAACGATCCCGGGGCCGATGTCGTCCGAGATCCGTTGCAGCAGAGTGCTGCTCATCATCCGCAGCTGAGTGGCCCAGGCCGTCGAGTCGCAGCGGACGGTGAGCACCGCGTCCTCGAAGGTGACGGGCACGGTGTGCGCGGACACCTCAGGCCCGACGATCTGCTCCCAGCGACCCATGACCGAGCCGACGGCGACATCAACGTCCCAGCCACGCTCGGCGACCATGGCCTCGATCTGCTCACCGATGAGACCGAAGTCCCGTCCGTCGCGTCTGCCGCTTCCCGGACCGGACCCGACCCGACGACGACGCTGGGCCGGGCTGCCGGGACGCAGCCCTGCCTCGGCTGCCCTGGCACGGGCACGGCTCAGTGCAGCGGCAGCTGCATCGACCTCGGGCTCCGGCCGCACCTCCCCGGCTGACCCTTCACCCGCCGGACTCCCGCCCGTAGTCACGCCGGCTGCACCTCCCCGCGACGCACCACGAAGGTCGACCCCCCGAGCGATGCCGGCACATCGGCGGGCACCGCAGCGGTGATGATGACCTGCTCGCAGTCCCCGATCATGGCGGCAAGCCGCTCACGCCGACCCGAGTCGAGCTCGGCGAACACGTCATCGAGGATGAGCACCGGATCCTCATCGAGGTCGTTGCGCAGCAACCGGTACGCCGCCAGCCGCAGACCGAGGGCGAACGACCACGACTCGCCGTGACTCGCATACCCCTTCGCCGGCAGCTCCCCGAGACTGAGCACGATCTCGTCCCGGTGCGGACCGATGAGCCCGACACCCCGCTCGATCTCGCTGGACCGGACCTCCTCGAGCGACTCGAGCAGCAGCTCGGCCAGCTCCGCGGGTTCCGGCACCTCGCCGCCGGCGAGCCGGGCCGCGGCCGCCTCGTGCAGCGAGGACTGGTAGCGCAGTCGCGCATCGCCGGAACCGTCACTCACCTGGTCATACGCCTCCGCGAGGTGCGGACCGAGATCGCGCAGGATCCGCAGCCGCGCATAGAGCAGCTGCGCGCCGACCTCGGCCAGGTGCGAGTTCCACACGTCGAGGGTATGCAGTGCGCTCGCCCGCGCGTCCTCGACCGGCTCGTGCTCGGGCCGGCTCGGGCGACGCGCGCCACGATTGGCGCGCCGCAGGACCGGTGCGGCCGACTTCAGCAACGCATTGCGCTGCTTGACGATGCGCTCGTAGTCCGCGCGCACTCCGGCCCAGCGTGGTTGGCGGGCCACGAGCAGGTCGTCGACGAAACGGCGACGCGTCCCAGGATCACCCTTGACGAGCGCCAGGTCCTCGGGGGCGAAGAGCACGGTCCGCAAGGTGCCGAGGATGTCCCTGGGTCGGGTATGCGCGGACCGACCAAGGCGCGCGCGGTTGGCGCGACCGGGATTGATCTCCATCTCGACGAGCTGCTCGCGGCCTGCGCGCACGACCGCGCACCGGATGATGGCCTGCTCGGCGCCGAATCGTACGAGCGGGGCATCGGTCGCGACCCGGTGGCTGCTGAGGGTGGCCAGGTAGCCGATCGCCTCGACGAGATTCGTCTTCCCCTGGCCGTTCTCGCCGACGAGGGTCGTCACACCCGGCTGGAGAGCGAGCTCGGCCCGCGCATAGTTGCGGAAGTCGGCGAGAGTCAGGTGACGGACGTGCACTGCGACATCATCGGGTCACTCGGTCGTCGAGCCGGTGCCACTCGTCGGGCCCGCCTGCGCAGCCCCCGTGGCTGAGCCGCGCTTGCGCGTGGATCCCGAGCCGCTCGACGGACCTGCTTGGGCTGCCTTCTTCCCCTTCGCGGCGGCCTGCTTCACCGCCTTCTTCGTGGGCTTGCGCGCAGAGGTCCCTTCCTCCTTGCGCTCGGCCTTGGCTCGGGCGGAATCCGCTGTCTTGGGTCCGGCGGCCGCTTCCGCCCGCAGCTGCTCCCCCTCGGCGCGCGTCATCACGTCGTGACCGCCGAACTGTCCGCGCAGCGCCGCGACGGCCTGCATGGTCGGGCTGGACTGCTGACGGGAGGCGAATCGGGCGAAGAGCGACGCCGAGATGACCGGCATCGGCACCGAGAGGGCGATGGCCTCCTCGACGGTCCATCGGCCCTCACCGCTGTCCGCGGTGTAGTCGGAGACGTCCTCGAGGGTCGGGTTCTCCTCGAGCGCCTTCACCATGAGGTCGAGCAGCCAGGACCGCACGACGGTCCCTCGGCTCCAGGCCTTGAAGGATCCGGGGACGTCCTTGACGATGTCCTTCTTCTGCAGCAGCTCGTAGCCCTCGGCATAGGCGTGCATGAGGCCGTACTCGATGCCGTTGTGCACCATCTTCACGTAGTGACCGGCGCCCACATCCCCGGCGTGGACGAAGCCCTCCTCGCGCGGTCCCTCGGGCCGGAGGGCGTCGAAGATGGGCATCGCCCGCTTCACGTTGGTCTTCGTCCCGCCGACCATGAGGCCGTAGCCGTTGTCCAGCCCCCAGATGCCACCGGACACACCACAGTCGAGATAGCCGATTCCCTTGGCCTTCAATAGTTTTTCGTTCTCGAAGTCGTCGGTGAACCTGCTGTTTCCACCGTCGATGACGAGGTCACCCTTGTCCAGGAGGGTGCTCAGTCTGCTGATGACATCACGGGTGGGCGCGCCGTGCGGCACCATCACCCAGACCACGCGAGGCGCTTCCAGGGCCTTGACCAACGCGGGGAGTGACGCGACGTCGGAGACCTCGGGGTTGCGGTCATAGCCGATGACCTCGTGTCCGGCACGGCGGATGCGCTCGCGCATGTTGCCGCCCATCTTCCCCAGGCCGATGAGACCGAGCTGCATGGCTTCCCCTTCGGGTTAGTTGGCGATCAACGGTGTGTGATTCAGGTCTGTGTGATTCAGGTCTGTGAGCGATTCGGGCCTGCGGTGATCCGGTCAGTTGGCGAAGCGGACCGGCATGAGGACATAGCGGTACGACGTGTCGGCCTCGCCGTCCTGCTCCGCCTGACCGGAGAGCACCGCCGGGCGACTCGACTGCGTGAACGACAAGCGGGTGAATGGCGTCCCGACCGCGCCGAGACCGTCGAGCAGGAAGTGTGGGTTGAAGGCGATCTCGATGTCGGGGCCGGTGATGTCGGCGCCCACAGCCTCAGAGGCCTGGGCGTCTTCGCCCGTGCCGGCCTCGATCGTCACCTGGCCGTCGGCGAAGCGCAGCCGGACCGGAGTATTGCGCTCGGCGACGAGGGCGACACGCTTGACCGCCTCGACGAGCTCAGCAGTCGTGACCACCGCCTCGGTGTCACTCGACGTGGGGAAGATCGACGTGACCTTGGGGTACTCGCCGTCGAGGAGCCTGGAGGTCGTGCGGCGCGAGCCGGCCTCGAATCCGATGAGCCCGTCGGTCGAGCCGCTCGATCCGAGTGCCAGGTCGACCGAGCCGGCTGCACCCAGCGCACGCGCCGTCTCACTGAGCGTGCGGGCCGGGATGAGTCCGACGTAGGAGATGTCGCTGCTGTTGGGCCGCCACGTGAGCTCGCGCATGGCCAGCCGGTAGCGGTCGGTGGCGAGGAGCGTCATGGTGTCGCCCTCGATCTCGACGCGCACGCCGGTGAGGATCGGCAGGGTGTCCCCGCGGTCGGCCGCGACGGAGACCTGGGCGACTGCCTGGGTGAAGGCGTGGCCGTCGACCGAGCCGCTCGGCTCGGGCGCGACCGGGAGGCTCGGATAGTCGGCCACCGGCATCTGCAGGAGGCTGAACCGGGAGGAGCCGCAGGAGACCTCGACCTTGTTCCCATCGGTGGAGACATCGATGGGCTTGGCGGGCAGGTTGCGGGAGATGTCGGCGAGGAGCCGGCCGAGGACGAGCACGGTGCCGCTCTCCTCGACATCTGCAGGGACGGTGATCTTCGCGGAGACCTCGTAGTCGAACGCGGACAACGTGATCGTCCCCGCATCGGCATCAGCGGAGAGCAGCACGCCCGCCAGAACCGGCACCGGGGGACGGGCCGGCAGGCTGCGTGCCACCCAGGTCACGGCGTCGGCAAGGGTGTCGCGATCAACCCGGAACTTCACAAGAACCGTCCTTCGGCAGGTGCAAACGTCAACGTTCCACAGCTTCCACGGGGGACCGGTGCGTGCGGGGAGTCGGTGCGAGGGGATGGCGCAGCGCCCGGTTGCACACGGGTGGGCGATCAGTCTTACACGTTCGACGGCGGTTCGTCGCCAGTGGGAGGGAACTTGTCATTCGGGCCCTGGTCGTGATCGGGGCACAGACCAGATTCTCTCTATGTCTCGTCATCATCGTAGGCACTGGGGATCGTGTGGAAAGCCCGTATCTGTGCAGGTCAGAGGCCTTTCGGGGCTGTGGACACGCGGCGGACGGCCGGCAGGCGGTGTCGTGGAGGGATGGGGACGGTGACACGCTGTCCACACCGGTATCCACAGTCGGGGAGGGGTTACCCACGACCTGGTGGGCGTTCCGCACAGCGGGTTCCCACCGCATACACATCTTGTCATCGGTGCACGTCATGAAGGATCCACACATATATCCACAGATGTGGAGGCCGTGACCGCGTGCGTCAGGAGCGCCATCCACAGGACTGTGGACAGCGGTGTGGACAGCCCTGGACCGGCGGGGTCAGATCGCCTGCTGCTTGATCCGGTTCGTCAGCTCGGTCACCTGGTTGTAGATCGCGCGCCGCTCGGTCATCAGCTGGCCGATCTTGCGGTTGGCGTGGATGACGGTCGTGTGGTCCCGGCCGTTGAAGTGCTCGCCGATGGAGATGAGGGACAGCTCGGTCAGCTCGCGACACAGGTACATGGCGATCTGCCGGGCGGTGACGAGCACACGCGATCGCGAGGGGCCCTTGAGGTCCTCGAGGGAGAGGCCGAAGTAGTCGGCCGTCGAGGCCATGATGAGGGCCGCGGTGATCTGGCTGCCACCGTCGCCGGGGATGAGGTCCTTGAGCACGGTCTCCGCGAGGGGCATGTCGACGCCCTGGCGGTTGAGGCTCGCGAAGGCCGTCACCCGGATGAGCGCACCCTCGAGCTCACGGATGTTGCTCGAGATGCGCGAGGCGATGAACTCCATGACGTCGTCCGGGACGCTGAGGTTCTCCTGGAGCGCCTTCTTGCGCAGGATCGCGATCCGGGTCTCGAGGTCCGGCGGCTGGACGTCGGTGATCAGGCCCCACTCGAAGCGACTGCGCATCCGGTCCTCGAAGCCGTTGAGGGACTTCGGCGGAACGTCCGAGGTGATGACGACCTGCTTGTTCGCGTTGTGCAGGGTGTTGAAGGTGTGGAAGAACTCCTCCTGCGTCTGCATCTTGCCGGAGAGGAACTGGATGTCATCGATGAGGAGGACATCGACGTCGCGGTACCGGCGCTGGAAGTTCGCGGCCTTGTCGTCGCGGATGCTGTTGATGAAGTCGTTCGTGAACTCCTCGGAGTTGACGTAGCGCACCTTGACGTGGGGGTACAGCATGCGGGCGTAGTGGCCGATGGCGTGCAGCAGGTGGGTCTTGCCCAGTCCTGACTCGCCATAGATGAAGAGCGGGTTGTATGCCTTGGCCGGCGCCTCCGCGACCGCGACGGCTGCGGCATGGGCGAACCTGTTCGACGCGCCGATGACGAAGCGCTCGAAGACGTACTTGGGGTTGAGTCGGGTGGCCTCGATCGCTTCGGCCTGCCCCGGCTCGGGCCGCGGACCGGGAACGAAGTCGATGACATCGCCCTCCTGCGGCGGGCGCTCGTAGATCGTGCGGTCGGTCGGGAGGGTGGCGGCCTCCACACCTGTGTGCATCGAGGGAGTAGAGATGGAGGGAGAAGAGGGGGAGAAGCGCTCGGTCATGGGGTCCGCTTCCGGACCGCCCTGGTGCTGAATCTCCCCAGGCCCCGCCTGGTGCCTGCCGCGGTAGTCCAGGTGACCGTTCTCCTGACCAGGGTCGTCCTGGAAGGGGTAGTCCTGGAGCGAGTCGGGGCCGGTGCCGCCCGCATAGGACTCGGTGTCCGTCCCGGTCGCGTCGGAGGGCTCCATCCCGGCCATCGAAGGATCGACCGTCACCGCGATCGTGACGGGGGCGCGCTCCCCTGGGAGCTGGAGGACTCTCGTGAGGGCGTCGGCGATCGGCTCGCGCAGGCTGCGCTCGACGACGTCCTTGGTGAAGTCGTTGGGCACGGCGATGAGAGCGGTCGACTCGAGCATGCCCCGCAGTGATGTCAGCTGGAGAAAGGCACGCTGGCGGGAGGGGAGGCCTTGGGCGTCGAGGTGCTCGTGCACCTGGGACCAGACTTGTCCATAGTCGACGTCACCGGGTGGCACGCGATCACTCCACTTCAACGGCTCGATGGTCTGCAGGGGCAAGGGTGGCACCTATCCACAGTGTCGTCCACATTTGGGGAGAACTCTGTGGTTATCCACAGGCACGACACAACCACCCCGGCAGCAGGGGGCTGCGGAGGATCGTCCGAAGATCTGTGGAGGGGTCCTACTCTTGCATGAATTGTCGGTCGCTCGGCGTGTCGTGAGCCGAACGGTTGACCCCGTCGGGTATAGCGATGGCCCGACTGAGGCGCGCTCGTTTGACCGCCCTCGGCTCGCTCGCGTACCGTTGTGCAGTCTGGCCAGACGCAGTTTTCGCGTGTTCGCGATGCCTGCCCGGCCGTTTTCGCCTGCTGACACCGTATGCCGTGGAATTCCTCGATCGGTGTCGCCTGACGATCACGGCCGGTCATAGCGACTGGACGGACACGCGGTGGGTCGCGCAGGTGACCTCGCCATAGACGAAGACCACTCGTCGAGCCAGCCTCGACCCGACGAAAGTCAAGCAACGTGAGCAAGCGTACGTTCCAGCCCAACAACCGTCGCCGGGCCAGGACCCACGGGTTCCGCCACCGGATGAGCACGCGCGCAGGTCGCGCCATTCTCGCTGCGCGTCGCCGGAAGGGCCGCACCGAGCTCTCGGCCTGAGCACGATCGCCAGGACCGGGGATTCGTGCTGCCGAAGCGGCACCGCCTACGCACTGCAGCCGACTTCAGTGCAGTGACCCGAGGTCCGGGTGGCGCTCGTGCAGGATCCCGACTTCTCGTGGTGCACGCCAGACAGACCGATTCGCGAGCGGTTCGACCGCCGCGGGTCGGTTTTGTTGTGTCGAAGGCCCTAGGAGGAGCGGTCGTGCGTAACCAGGTCAAGCGTCGGCTCCGCGCTCTCGTTGCCGCCCGGATCCCGCAGCTGCCGGCCGGCGTCGACCTTGTCGTGCGCGCGCAACCTGCTGCGGCCGGCGTTCCGTCACCTGTTCTCGCAGAGGACCTCGACCGGCTGCTCGGCAAGGTGCTGCGCGGTGGGGCCGTGAGTCCCAGTCGTCGGGGTGGGCGGTCCGCCTCAGCTGTCGGTGCGACCGGTCGCGCCTCTGGCGACGCGGTGCCGGCGGAGTCAGCGCGATGAGCCCCCAGCAACCCGCCGTCGAGGCGCCCTGTCCGCAGTGTCAACGAGAACAATCACCGATTCGCCTGGCTCTCAGGAGAATTGGAAAGATCCTCGCGTGGCCGCTCATCATCCTGGTGCGGGGCTATCAGCTGTTCATCAGCCCTCTCACGCCACCGAGCTGCCGTTACTACCCCTCGTGCAGTGCGTATGCGCTGACCGCCGTCCAGCGATACGGCCCCTTCAAGGGCACCTGGTTGGCAGTGCGTCGCGTCGGCCGGTGCCACCCCTGGGCGCCCGGCGGCGTCGACTACGTGCCGGAACGACCGCATACCTGCTCCGCGTCCCAGCCTCACACCCCACAGACTGCTGATTCGCCGAGCAGGTCTGCCGCAACAACCGATAAGGATCGACGTTGATCGACTTCTTCACCTCGCTCATCAAACCCATCGAGTGGTTGGTCGCGTGGATCATGTACGGCTTCCACACCGGGTTCACGGCGCTGGGGATGCCATCGGCCTCCGGCTGGACCTGGACCCTGTCGATCATCGGCCTCGTCATCGTCATGCGTGCCGCGATGATCCCACTCTTCGTGCGGCAGATCCATGCCTCCCGGAAGATGCAGCTCATCCAGCCCGAGCTGCAGAAGATCCAGAAGAAGTACAAGGGCAAGACCGACCCCGAGTCTCGGCAGGCGATGACCGCCGAGACCATGGACCTCTACAAGCGGTCGGGGACCAACCCGTTCAGCTCCTGTCTGCCGATCCTGCTGCAGTCACCGTTCTTCTTCGGTCTCTTCCGCGTGTTGTACGGCCTCTCCAGCGTGGCCGACGGCACCAAGGACTCGATCGGCCCGATCACACAGCCGATCGCCATCGAGTTCGACCAGGCGACGATCTTCGGAGCCCAGCTCTCGGACGTCTTCCTCCGGGCCGAGAACTGGCAGACGCGGGTGGTCACGGTCGTCCTCATCGTCCTGATGTCGGGGACGACCTTCATGACCCAGCACCAGCTGATGCGCAAGAACATGCCTGCGTCGGCCCTGGACAACCCGTTCGCGAAGCAGCAGAAGATGCTGCTCTACATCCTTCCCTTGGTCTTCGCCGTCTCCGGCGTCAACTTCCCCATCGGCGTCCTCATCTACTGGTTCACGACCAACCTGTGGTCCATGACGCAGCAGTTCTACGTCATCCGACGGATGCCCGCACCGGGATCTCCTGCTGAGAAGGCGCTGCAGGAGCGCCGCAAGCGCCGTGGGAAGCCCATCAACGAGCTCACCCTGCCCGGGGGGGCGACGGCGGAGGAGATCGAGGCCGAGGTCGAGGCTCCGGTCTCCGGTCAACGACAGCAGCCCAAGAGCAAGAAGCGCGCCAAGAAGGGCAAGGGTGGGCGATGAGCGCCGGACCCAAGGACGCCACGGGCGGCGCGAGTCCTCTGAGCGGCCCGACGTGTGCGTGCGCGACTGACCCCCGATCGAGCAAGGAGACGACACTGTGAGCACCGAGAGCACCGAGAGCACTGACCTCGACCACGTCGAGGAGACGACGTCCTCGCCCGACGCCGAGCGTGTGGAGGGCAGCGAAGCAGCAGCAGCCGCGGCGGTAGGCGATCGGACCGAGGAAGAGCGGGGTGACGTCGCGTCGGGCGACGACACGGGTGCAGCCGACGCCGACGTGGCCACTGCGGTCTCGGACACCCCGGCGCCGGCCGCGAAGCCGTCGCGGCGCAAGGCGCTCGAGGCAGAGGGCGATGTCGCTGCCGACTTCCTTGAGGTCCTCCTCGATATCTGCGACATCGATGGTGACATCGACGTGGACATCGACGGTGACCGCGCCTCGGTCTCGATCGTCGACTCCGAGGAGGGTCGGGTCCCCCGCCGTCTCGTCGGCCCCGATGGGAAGGTGCTCGATGCACTCCAGGAACTCACCCGGCTGGCCGTCCAGACGGAGACCGGCGAGCGCAGCCGGCTCATGCTCGACATCGCCGGGCACCGCGCCGGGCGCAAGGCGGAGATCGTCGAGATCGCCCGTGGGGTCATCGCGGAGGTCAAGGAGACCGGCTCGGCCGTCGAGATGGAACCGATGACCGCGTTCGAACGCAAGATCGTGCACGACGAGGTCCTCGCGGCTGGACTGAGGTCGGAGTCCGACGGAGTCGAGCCTCGTCGATTTGTTGTGGTGCTGCCCGCGTCAGGCTGACATCGAGCATCGGGCGCAGGCTCGATGTTTCACGTGAAACGGGATCGCTTCCTGAGGGGCGATCCCGTTTCGCTACCCCCGCGACAGGAAGGCATGACGAGAAGCTGGCATGCCAGTCGGCCGGACTCAACGAGGCGCGAGTCGTCGACGCGTGCGATCGCGACGTCGCCCGTCGCGGGGCGTGCGTGACGTGCGTGAACACTCCACTCGCTCAGCGCCTCTCACCCCGGGCTCACGCCGGGAGCAGCCTGAAGCCCGTCGGGCTCAGGACGTCGAACAGTGGTAAGCCCTGGCGTGGTCCGACACAGCGTTCGACATGAATCACCGCGGAAAGGCGCACTGACCCCTGGGAGAACGAGTCACCGCCGAGTCAACGGGGCTCGCCCGTTGGGCACCCTGCATGGAGGGGTAGCGGGCACGTGGTGCCACCCAGAGATGGCGACCGGGGCGACCGAGTGATGTTTCACGTGAAACACGCCAGCCTGTCGACAAGGGAAGGTGGTCGCGTTTCACGTGAAACGCGCTGACATGATGGAGTCATGCCAGCAGCAGACGGAGCCTTTCCGGACGCCACTCCGTCCCTCCCGCCGCCTCCCGCTGAAGCCTCCGCAGTCTTCGGTGCGAACCTGCCGCTTGCCGTGCGCTTCGCGGAGCATCTTGCCGACACCGGCATCAGTCACGGACTCATCGGTCCGCGGGAGGTGCCGCGTCTCTGGGAGCGCCACATCCTCAATTGCGCGGTCATAGCCGAGGTCATGCCTCAAGGAGCATCCGTCATCGACGTCGGGAGCGGTGCCGGCCTTCCTGGCATCGCCATCGCCTTGGCCAGGCCCGATCTGACAGTCACGCTCGTGGAGCCGATGGAGCGGCGTACTGCGTGGCTGGACATGGTCGTCACGGATCTTGGACTCGATCGAGTCACCGTCCGACGCGCACGGGCCGAGGAGCTGCACGGTGAGCTCAGTGCGGAGGTCGTCACGGCACGCGCGGTTGCCGCACTCGACAAGCTGCTCCGCTGGTGCCTGCCTCTCGCCGCGCCGGGGGGTCGCGTGGTAGCGATGAAGGGGTCCTCGGCAGAGCGCGAGATCGACGAGGCGCAGAAGACCCTGCGGCGCCTCGGCGCGGCCGGTGTCTCGATCGACATCTGCGGCCGTGACGTTCTTGAGACACCCACCACGGTGGTCGTTGTCGAGGTGTCCCATGAGCCACGTCGAACAGGACGGGCGTCGAGTGACCGCTCGCGCCGACGCGAGTAGGAGGAGACATCTGAGGAACGGCGGCCCCTGGGTCGGCTGACCGAGGGCCTGGCACCTACAGTGGTTCGCATGCTTGCTGCCTACGCCGCGCGTCAGTCCGCCACCGACCCGCTCTCCGGTCTCGTTGTCGGGGAGATCGATCGCCCAGCCGTTCCTGAGGGATGGGTGCGGGTTCGCGTCAGAGCCGCCGCCCTGAATCACCACGACGTCTGGAGTCTGCGCGGCGTCGGCCTTCCTGCTGACCGGCTGCCGATGATCCTCGGGTGTGATGCCGCCGGGGTGCTCGACGACGGCCGGGAGGTCCTCGTCCACGCCGTCATCTCCGACCCCTCGTGGAGTGGCGACGAGACGCTCGACCCCCGCCGGTCTCTGCTCTCCGAGGTCTACCCGGGAACGCTCGCCGAAGAGGTCTGGGTGCCTGCCCGGAATGTCGTGGAGAAGCCTGCAGGCCTGTCCTTCGAGCACGCCGCCTGCCTGCCGACCGCGTGGCTCACTGCCTATCGGATGCTGTTCACCAACTCGGGCGTCACCCCCGGTGGCAGCATCCTCGTCCAGGGTGCCGGCGGTGGTGTCGCGACCGCCCTGATCCAGCTCGGCGCAGCCGCTGGCTATCGCGTGTTCGCGACATCGCGGGACGAGGCGAAGCGGGAGAAGGCTCTCGAGCTCGGTGCTGTCGGCGCAGTCGCCTCGGGAGAGCGACTCTCCCAGCGGGTGGACGCCGTCATGGAGACGGTGGGCGCGGCGACCTGGACCCACTCGGTGAACTCCCTCAATCCCGGAGGAACGATCGTCATCTCCGGAGCCACGTCGGGCGACGCGCCGCCCAAGGCGGAGCTGACCAAGATCTTCTTCAAGCAGCTGCGGGTCATCGGCTCCACAATGGGCAGCCGGACCGAGCTCGAGCGACTCACCCACTTCGTCACCACGACAGGGATCGAACCGACCATCGACTCGGTCCTACCCCTCGCCCAGGCCGCCGAGGGCTTTGCTGCGATGGCTCGTGGCGACGTCATGGGCAAGATCGTCTTCACGGTGTGAGGTCGCGAGGAATCGCCGAGATGCTCGGACCCGATCAGTCCTGCGCCGGCTCTCCACACGGTTATCCACAGCACACAGTTGCTTACTGGCCAGCGATGACACAGAGAGGGATTAGGGTGATCTCTCGTGAGTCATGAACACCCGGATTCGTCAGGAACCTCCTCGCTGCGCCATCGGGTAGCGCGCGGATTGGGGTTCCCGCTACGCACGAATTCGAGCTCCGCACGGTCGTCCCGGCTGGGGTGGCCGAGTGTTTCACGTGAAACATCGGTGCTGACCGACGACGAATCGGCGCCCGCCTCGCCGACCGAGCCGGGGGATGCAGGAGCAGGAGTCGACGAGGGTGATGACGCCTCGTCCACCGAGTTATCCACAGGTCACTCGGAAGGATCGACCTGGCCAGCGGCCGCTCTCGACCCTGTGTCGCTCGATGACCCAGAGCCGCTCAGCGACCATTCGATTCCACAGGGGGGCATCCCGAGTGACGTGGCCGCGGAGGAGGTCCACCTGGGGGAGTCGTCAGATTCGTACGAACCCGATCAGGACGCTGTCACGCAAGCCGCTGCTCCAGACCCAGACAGAGACTCGGGATCCGTGTCGAGGACTGAGGGCGTGAGCGTCCCTGGGTCCGTTGAGCAGTCCGTTGAGCAAGCTGGTGACGCTTCGGACTCACCGCTGCTGCAGGAGATGGTGGAGCAGGCTCACCAGAAGCAGGCGCTGGATGAGCGCCGGCTGCCACGGCCCCACCACACCCGGATCCTCACGGTCGCCAACCAGAAGGGCGGGGTGGGGAAGACGACGACGACCGTCAACGTCGCGGCCGCGCTGGCACTGGCGGGGTTGCGGGTTCTCGTCATCGACCTCGACCCCCAGGGCAATGCGAGCACAGCGCTCGGGGTGCCCCACCACTCCGAGGTGACGAGCATCTATGACGTCCTCGTCGACGGAGCGCCACTGGCCGACATCATCCAGCCGTGCCCTGAGATCGACGGGCTGTTCTGCGCACCGGCGACGATCGATCTCGCGGGATCCGAGATCGAGCTCGTCTCACTCGTGGCGCGCGAGACCAGGCTGCGTCGCGCGCTCACGGGGTATCTCGAGGAGCAGGAGGATCGGATCGACTACGTGCTCATCGACTGCCCACCGAGCCTGGGCCTCCTCACCGTCAACGCCTTCGTCGCGGCCAAAGAGGTGCTCATTCCGATCCAGTGCGAGTACTACGCGCTGGAAGGCCTCTCGCAGCTGCTCAAGAACATCGAGATGATCAAGATCCACCTCAACCCGGAGCTGCACGTCTCGACCATCCTGCTCACGATGTATGACGGACGCACCCGGCTCTCGGCCCAGGTCGCGGACGAGGTCCGCAGCCACTTCCCGGACCAGACCCTGCGGGGCACCGTCCCTCGCTCGGTGCGCGTCTCGGAGGCCCCGAGCCACGGGCAGACGGTCATCACCTACGACCCGATGAGCTCGGGAGCACTGGCGTACCGCGAGGCGGCGGCGGAGCTCGCTGAACGCGGTGCAGCCCCACCCGCGAACCAAGTAGCCGAGGCGGCACAACGAGAGGACGCGACGACATGAGCGAGAAGCGACGGGGACTCGGCCGCGGCCTGGGCGCCCTCATCCCCACCTCATCGAGCGGAACGGGCACCCGCCCGGTCGACGTCTTCTTCCCGGGTCAGCCTGCGTCGACGGCCCTCAAGGACGACGAGCAACTGGTCCCTCCCAGAGACGAAGCGGAGCAGGAGCCGGGCTCGGGCCAGCCGAATCCCGCAGACGTCGCCCCGACCGGACCGGAAGAGGCCGGCGATGACGGCGTCGAGCTGCGTCCGGTGCCGGGTGCTTCCTACGCCGAGATCCCGCTGGATGCGATCCGGCCCAACCCGCGTCAGCCACGCGCGGTCTTCGACGAGGACGAGATGGCTGAGCTCGTCCACAGCATCAAGGAGATCGGCGTCCTGCAGCCGGTCGTCGTCCGTCCTCTCGCCGAACCTGAGGACGGGGTCCGCTTCGAGCTCATCATGGGTGAGCGCCGGTGGCGGGCCTCGAAGGAGGCCGGCACCGGTGTCGTTCCCGCCATCGTCAAGGCGACCGATGACGATGACCTGCTCCGGGACGCGCTGCTGGAGAACCTGCACCGCAGCCAGCTGAACCCACTCGAGGAGGCCGCCGCGTACCAGCAGCTCCTCGAGGACTTCAAGTGCACCCAGGAGGAGCTTGCCAGTCGTATCGGTCGTTCCCGTCCGCAGGTGAGCAATACCCTGCGACTGCTGAAGCTGCCCCCACTCGTGGCGCGGCGGGTCGCCGCGGGCGTGCTGTCTGCCGGCCACGCGCGAGCACTCCTCGGCCTCCCCGACGGTGCCTCGATGGAGCGGCTCGCCCAGCGCATCGTCGCCGAGGGTCTGTCCGTGCGTTCGGTCGAGGAGATCGTGGCCCTCGGAGGCGACGAGGAGCGTCCCGCACCCCGCAAGCCCCGGCCGGGTCGGCGTCATCCGCAGCTCGAGGACATCGCTGCCGCGGTCGCCGATCGGCTCGACACCCGGGTCGGGATATCGCTGGGGCAGCGCAAGGGCAGGATGACGATCGAGTTCGCCTCGCTCGAGGACCTCAATCGCGTCCTCGACATCATGGGCCTGCGCGACGCCGCCGAGTCGGTGGAGAGCTGACCTACACACCACGGACCGCCCTGAGCCCGGCACGGGTCATCGCGGCCAGGATCAGAAGCGCCGGGCGAAGGCCCGAAAGCGTGCTGCCTGCACGCAACCCCAGAACCGACAAAGGCCGCGAATACCCTTGATAGCCAAGGGTATTCGCGGCCTCAGTCAGTGAAGACTCAGTTGATGAACTCTTCGAGCTCCTTGAGGATGCGCGGCTTCGGCTGGGCGCCCTGGAGGGTCTTGACGATCTCGCCGTTGGCGAAGACATGCATCGTCGGGATGCTCATGATGCCGTAGCGAGCCGTGACAGCCGGGTTCTCGTCCGTGTTGAGCTTGACGATCTGGATCTTGTCACCGTGGTCGCGGGCGATCTCCTCGAGGATCGGGGCGATGGTGCGGCACGGACCGCACCACGGAGCCCAGAAGTCGACGAGGACGGTGCCGTCGGCCTCGAGGACGTCGCTCTGGAACGTCTCGTCGGTGACGTGCTTGAGGTCAGCCATGGTGGGGGACTCTTCCTTCGGTTCGGGCGGTGCTGTGCAGCCGTGGGGTCGGGTGGGGAGGAACGGGGGTCAGGACAGGGCGGGTGCGGCCTGGGCGGAGGTCACGTCGGTGACGTCGCTGCGGTGGGCGAGGTAGCGCTCGGCGTCGAGCGCTGCGGCGCACCCGGAGCCGGCTGCGGTGATGGCCTGCCGGTAGGTGTGGTCGACGAGGTCTCCGCAGGCGAAGACGCCGGGGACTGAGGTGAGGGTGGATCGGCCCTGGCAGAGGACGTAGCCCTCGGCGTCGAGGTCGACGACGCCCTGGACGAGCTCGTTGCGCGGGTCGTGGCCGATGGCGACGAACATGCCGGTGACCTCGAGCTCGCGGGTGGCTCCGGTGACGGTGTCGCGCAGGGTGACTCCGGTGAGCTTGTCCTCGCCGTGGAGGGCGACGACCTCTGAGTTCCAGGCGAATTCGATCTTGTCATTGGCGAAGGCGCGGTCGGCCATGATCTTGGAGGCGCGCAGCTCGTCGCGGCGGTGGACAAGGATGACCTTGCGGGCGAACTTGGTGAGGAAGGTGGCCTCCTCGATGGCCGAGTCGCCGCCGCCGACCACGATGATGTCCTGGTCGCGGAAGAAGAACCCGTCGCACGTGGCGCACCAGGAGACGCCGTGTCCGGAGAGGCGTTTCTCGTCGGGCAGGCCGAGCTCGCGGTACGCCGAACCCATGGCGAGGATGACCGAGGAGGCCGAGTAGGTGTTGCCGGCCCCGTCGGTGACGGTCTTGACGTCGCCCTCGAGCGAGACCGCGGTGACGTCGTCGGTGATGATCTCGGTGCCGAACTTCTCGGCCTGTGCGCGCATGTTCAGCATCAGGTCCGGGCCCATGATGCCGTCGGGGAAGCCCGGGAAGTTCTCCACCTCGGTGGTGTTCATCAGCGCACCGCCGGCCGTGACCGCACCCTCGAACAGCAGCGGTTGCAGGTTGGCGCGCGCGGCGTACACAGCAGCTGTGTAGCCGGCAGGACCGGAACCGATGATGATGACGTTGCGTGGCTCAGTGCTCACGATGAGACCTCAAGGGGGTACAGGGAATGGGATTCGACACTTGAACCGATCCTAGACCGAGAACATTCCTCGGACCCTGTGGCGGTGGACCGGGAGATCCAGCGGTCAGGACGCCAACGGCAGCGGTGCGTCGAGAAGCCGAGGCGGGCTCAGGCCACAGTCCGCCGGGACGACGTATGCGGTGAGCGGCGCCGCGTCGGCCCGCGGGCCGCCCCGGAGCAGGATGAGCCCGGCGGGCTCGCCGTCATAGCGCACGAAGTCGATCGCGTCGATGCGTTCGGCCAGCTCCGCGACCGGCTGGTCGAGGGCGACGCCCAGGCAGTCCGCCGCGCCGTCGGAGGAGTTGATCGGGCTGTCGGCAGCGAGCTGCTCGACGGCGGTGTCGGGGACCCAGGGGGCACGGTCGGCAACGGTCTGTGCGTGCTCGCCCAGGGTGTCGCGGGTGAGGACTGCGCCGGTGCTCAGGACCGGGACCGAAGCGCTGAGCATGGTGGCTGCGCCGTCGTCGGCGCTCGCGTCCTCGCCGGAGTCCTCCTCGGCCTCAGTCGCCATCTCCGCAGCGCCGCCTGCAGCGGAGTCTGCCTCCCGCGCCTCCTGGGCGCTGGTGAGGGACGAGCTGTCACCGGCTGCGGTCGTGAAGGATCCCCCGTTCAGCACCCCGAGGATCCCCATGACGACAGCACCCGCGAGCACGACCACCGATGCGGCCGCGGCCAGCAGCGGCCACTGGCGGGGTCCTCTGCGGCGCTCCTGGGCAGCAGCGAGAGAGTGGACGCTTGCTGCTGGAGCAAGACGCGAGGGGAGACCATCGCCCGAGTCGTCCGGCTCGTCCCCAGCACCCGCCGCCCCACTCGACTTCTGATGGGCCCGATCATGACGGGCCTGGTCCCGCAACGACTGCTCACGCAGGGCCCGCTCGGCGGCGAGGCTGGCGGTGATGCGCTGCACGAGGTCGGGCGGCATCGGCCCTGGGTCCCGGAGAGTGGCGAGGATCTCCCGTACGCCGGTGGGATCCTCTTCGAGCGGCGGCTGCTGAGGGCTCGCGGCCGAGGGTCGGGCCCGGTCGGAGTGGGCGGACCACGGGGAGGGGTTCGAGGATCGATCGCTCACCGGGTGCTCCTCTCCGCGTATTGGCTCAGGTCAGGTCGGGTGGGTCGATCTGGGTCGCAGGGCGTGCGCTCACAAGGGCTGCACGGCTGCGGGTGGCTGGTGGTGTGGGGTATCGCTGCCCACGAGAGATAGGACGAACTCATGGCGCCTGCGGTTCCCGGGAGTGCTCGTGAGGGGCGTCATCGCGCCGGCGGCTGGCAGGTTCAACCGCCGGCTGCACGTCAGATCGGGCCGTGTCATGCGGTCGCAGCAGCGGTGCGAGCGCCGCCCGTCCTCGGGCACAGCGCGACTTGATGGTCCCCTCGGGGACCTCGAGCACAGCGGCAGCCTCGGCCACGGACAGTCCGTGCATGTCGACGAGGACCAACGCCATCCGCTGCGCCTCAGGAAGGGTGGCCAGCGCCTCCCGGACGTCGAGGGCGGTCTCGGTCTGCCCGTATCTGTCATGGCGGTCGGCCGGATCGATCTCGGGCAGCGGATCCGCCGGCTTCTCCCGACGCAGCCGGTCGATCGCGCAGTTGACCGTGATCCGGTGCAGCCACGTCGTGACGGCGGAGTCTCCGCGGAACCGGTCGGCACGGCGGAACGCGGCGATGAACGCCTCCTGGACCGCGTCGGCCGCCAGTTCGGGGTTGCCGATGGTGCGCAACGCGACAGCCCACATGCGGTCCCGGTGCCGGCGGAACAGCTCACCGAAGGCGTCCGGGTCGCCGGCGACATGCCGGGCCAGCAGGTCGGCGTCGGTCGCCTCGCTGAGGGAGGCCGGTGAGGTGTCCACGCTGATCGGGTCCGAGGGGGGAGTCAGCTCGTGGCACTGGCTTCGGCCAGTCGGGCGCGGAACCACTGGCCGTCGGAGGAGATCTCGGTGAACCAGACCACCACATACCGTCCCGACGTGCCGTCGGCGAGGTCGACGGTCACCGAGCCCTCACCGTCGAAGGTCCCGGCAGGCGACAGATCGTCGGGGAGCGCAGGCCGGTTGGCCCAGAGGCTCTCATCGCTGCTGACGTAGATCTCGCCCTTCGAGTCCAGCGGCAGGACCAGGTTGACGGCGCTGATGCTGCTCTCCGACCCGAGGTCGAGGATGACCCCGACCCCTGCCTTGAGGTTGCTGAACGCGGTGTTCCGGTATCCCTCGGAGCCCCAGGCGGTCGACTCGTCGCCATCGAGGATGAGGGGGAGCTCATCGGGTCGCTCATCGCCGCCGCCGAGCGGGTCGTAGTCGAGCGCCTGGGTGAACGTCAGCGGTTGGCCGGCGGCTGCCGGCGGTCCCGCACTGTCGTCACCGGGCGCCTCGGCGCCGTCGTCCTCGCCCTCGTCCTCACCCGACGCCCCGGTCTCCGGATCGGGTGTGGACATCGTGGTCCCGGGGTCGCTCGTGAGACCGGGCAGCGACGACGGGAGCCTCGACAGCCCCCACAGCCCGAGCGCGAGCGCGACGGCGAGGAAGCCGACGATGATGCCGATCGCGAGGCGGGACTCGTCCTTGGTGAGCGGCTCGGCAGCTGAGGGGGGCAGCAGTGGGATAGGCGGCTCGAGCTCGTCGTAGTCGCTCGCAGCTCTCGGGCGGGCCGAGCCTCCGTCTGGGGCATCGAGTGCGTAGGCGTGGGTCTCGTCGTACGCGTCGCCAGACGCCAGGTCCTCGTCGGTAGCGCTCCGCATACCGGCGGTGCGCTGGCCTGCTGCCGCCTCGCGGCGCTCCCGGAGCTCCTCGACCTTGTCGCGCGCCCTCTCCCGGGTGTCGCTGAGACGCTCGCTGAGACTCTTCGCGAAGCCCGACGTCGCCGCGCCGATGGCCGAAGCCGTCCGCGCCGCGGTGCTGGCCACCGGGCTCGCGCCGAGCGGGGCCGCGGGAGTGGCCGGAGGCAGGGGAGGGACCGTCGGGGGCGCCCCGGGCGCGCGGGATCCGGGGGGAGCGCCGGCGGGACGGCTCTGTGCTTGCGGCCGGGCATCGGACGGAGAGGGTATGCGGTGGGCCACCGGCACCTCTCCCGGAGCCTTCGGACCCTGGCCACCGGGAACCGGTCGCGTGGCCGGGCCACCGGCACCCTCCCGTGCTGCTGCAGCGGCTGTCCCGGCACCGAGCGCGGACCGGGCATCCTGCGCCGGCCGACTGGCGCCAGCCGGAGCGGGGCGTGCGGGCCGGAGTGGCCGTTCGCCGGGCTGTCCCGCGCCGGGTCGTCCAGGACCGGGTCGTCCAGGACCGGGTTGTCCAAGGCCGGGTTGTGCACGACCAGGTTGCCCAGGACCAGATTGTCCGCCCCGAGGCGGTGCGGCGGAACGCCTCTGGTCCTCATCACGCCTCAGGTCCTCAGTACGCCCCAGGCCCTCGCCACGCCCGAGGTCCTCGTCGAGCTCCACGT